>Ga0256832_1002882_pt1 | contig 11734 bp, 5 predicted proteins | sample 134614metaG_FD_190534 | JGI IMG/M metagenome (GOLD analysis project Ga0256832, IMG submission 190534) | Hydrothermal vent microbial communities from Lau Basin, Pacific Ocean - 134-614 | ecosystem: Environmental > Aquatic > Marine > Hydrothermal vents | place: Pacific Ocean: Lau Basin | collected...
TGCGAAAAATACAAAAGGAATACCAGGAAAACCTTAAAATTTACAAGCCCGCCTACCCGCTCATGAAAGACCTGCAATATAAAATCAATGAGACTAAAAAAGAGATTAGTGCAGAAATAAAAGCAGAGAGACAAGCACAGCAAGAACAGGTTACTGCCACTCCTGTCACAAACCCGGCAAAAACCAGACTTTTAATCGCCAGAAAAAAAGAAGCCGCATTAAAGGCTGAGCTTGATGCTCTAAAGGAAAAGGCCATTTCAACCAGGGACAACATTATCGAATATCAGGAACTTAAACATGAAGTGGATACCAACCGCACACTTTATGAAAATCTCAGAAAACGACAAAAAGAGATCAAGGTTGCTGGCGGCGCAGACAAAAACAATCTTGCAGTAATAGATCCAGCAGTAGCACCCTTCAACAAACATAGCCCCAATACAAAACTGAATCTGCTTATTGGCACTCTACTTGGTTTTTTCTCATCTTCTCTAATTGCTTTACTAATGGGGCATAAGGATGATCGTATCAAGTCTGCAGAAGATATTGCTGCTATCTCTGATCTGCCAATTCTGGGAGTCTTCCCGTTTACCAAAGAGCTAGCTAGAAAAAAGGGGTTTATACAGGTTACAGACGATTCCTCTTCAACCATGGCAGAAGCATTCCGCTCGCTACGTACTAATATGCAGTTTGCCACTGCAGAAGGCATACCAAAAATACTCCACATAACCAGCTCAGAAGCAGGTGAGGGAAAAAGTAATACCTCTTTGAATCTCGCCAGTGTCTTTGCTCAAACAAAAAAATCGGTGCTACTGATTGATGCTGATCTTAGGAAACCTTCTGTGCATCGTTATCTGCAACTTGAAAATACGACTGGCCTGGGAACTGGTTTGCTAAATAACCTCAAATTAGAAGACCTTGAAACTCCAACTACACTTCCAGGTTTAACCGTGATTGCAGGTGAAGCAATAAAATCCACCCCAGCTGACTTACTCTCAAGTGATGAGATGGTTGAGCTGCTTGAAAAGGCATCAGATAAATATGATTTGGTAATTCTGGATTCACCGCCCATCGTCGGTCTGGCTGACTCTCTGGTTCTGGCAAACCGTGCATCAGCAACACTCTTTGTAGTTGCCAGCCACCAGACCACCAAGAGCCAGCTCGCCAGCGCATTGAAACGTATTCGCATGGGGTTTGGGAATGTTATTGGCTTTGCCTTCACCAAAACTCGCAAGCAGGAAACATCCAGTTATATTTATGATTATGGCGGAGAACATGCGTTTGCCCACCAAGCACGAAAATCAGAATTAACCGCGCCTCAGCCTCGCTGATACGTGTATTCACTTTTCGTCGCTTTTTCAAAAGATCCGGGTTGAAGTGTACTATTATATTACTTGAATTCGATATTAGTTAACTTTAATTAGCCATTACTGCTATACAGAGCTCCAGAAGAATGAAACCACAACAAAGAGATACGCAAATAGTCGCATTTAACAGCTCGACAACTATTTCACCTATCGCCCATCAACCGCAGCAACCAGAGTACCCTACTCAGCCTCCTGTAGCTGACCAAAATACTACTGATGTAAGAGATTTACTTGCTGCTTTGGGTAAAAGAAAATGGTTCATAGCTGGCATCACGGGTCTCACTGCCATTATCGCACTGCTTATTTCGCTATCAATGACTCCCGTCTATCGCGCTCAGGCCACCATAAAAATAGATCCGAATGAGAGAAATATTGTTGATTACGACATTAATACTGGTGCCAAAGGCTATCAGGAACACAAAGAATATATGCAAACGCAGTATAAACTCCTGAAAAGTAGGGCACTTGCAAAAAAAGTTATTGACAAGCTTGAGCTGGAAAGCACTCTGCTCTCAGAAGAAAAAAGCAAAAAAGCAAAGCCGTTTTATGCTGACTTTATCGCCGAGATCAAGAAGAAAGTCCAGCTGAAAAAAGATGAAACAGGATTGTCTGGTCAACAACAGAAAAAATTACCTCCGGCTGAACTTGCGTTTCTTAAAAACCTGACCGTTGAACCTGCTGGCAAGTCGCAACTAGTTAACATTTACTACCAAGCAAAAGATCCCGAACTTGCCCGGTCTATTGTTAACAGCTTAACTACCAACTTTATTCAGATGAATATCGACCGGAGAATTGAAGCCGCCAAAGATGCAGAAAGCCTCCTCAGAGAACAGCTTGTTTTAGCCAAAGCCAAGCTAGAGGAGTCAGAAGCCAAGCTCGTGAAACATGAGCGGGAAAAACATATCATTAATACCGGAAAGGACAAATCTCTCGTTTCAGACAGTATTGAAGAAATTAATAAAGCATACGCTAAAGCCCGAAGTGCTCGCATTGAAGCCGAGGCTGACTATAGGCGTCGGGGCAGCTCGTCAGGGCAGATGAAGACACTGGATAATACCGTTATTCAATCGCTAAAAGCTGAGTTGCAACGTTTACGTAGCAAATATCAGGAAAGCCTGCAAATCTACAAACCAGGCTATCCTTTGATGCAGGAATTACAAAACCAGATCCGCGTCACGCAAGCCAATTTAAACAAAGAATTGAAACTGGTTAAATCTGGAGCAAACCAGGATCTGAAGACACGCTATGAAGCAGCCTTGCAAAGAGAAAGAGAGCTGAAAAAAGAGCTTTCCAGAGAAGAAGCACGTGTTTTGGAATCACGTGACCGTAGCTTGGGACACAGCACCTTGCAACGTGAAGTTGAAACAAACCGCGAGCTATATGAAGGCCTGCTACAAAGAATGAAGGAAGTTGGTATTGCCCGAAATGTTGGTATCAATAATATTTCTGTAGTAGATACTGCCTACGCCCCATTTACCAAGTATAAACCTAACACCAAATTAAATCTTGCTCTGGGTATTTTGCTGGGTCTATTAACTGGTAGCTTGCTTGCGCTGCTGCTAGAACATGCTGATGACCGGATAAAAAGCGTTGAAGAGCTTAAGAAGCTTAGCCAGTTACCCGTTTTAGGCATTTTCCCCAATGTCAAACTTAAGTCTAATAAGAACACTCGCCAGGCAGTATTGGTAACTGACCATCCTTCTTCAGCCATCGCAGAGGCATTCCGCTCCCTGCGTACCAATATGCTGTTCGCCACCCCTGAAGGTGTTCCCAAATTGTTGCATCTGACCAGTTCAAGCTCTGGAGAAGGTAAAAGTAATACAGCTATTAATCTGGCGATTGTCTTTGCACAGGCTGGAAAATCTGTACTCATTATTGATGCAGATCTACGTAAACCTTCATTACATAAGTATTTAAAACTTAATAACTCCGTTGGGCTTAGTAACTATATTAATGAAGAAGTCAGTATTACTGAAATTGAAAGGGAAACAGATTTTCCTGGACTGACAGCTATAACAGCCGGCTCATTTACTGCCAACCCTGCGGACTTCCTCTCCAGTAATGCCATGCTAAATCTGCTCAAACAGGCTGCGGATGCATACGACCTGGTAATTATAGACTCTCCTCCCGTCATGGGACTTGCTGATGCCCTGGTACTCTCAAACCGTTCAACTGCAACGCTATTCGTTGTAGCAAGTCACGAAACGGAGAAAAAACACATCTTGGGGGCTATTGAGCGATTGAAGATGGGATACGGAAATGTCATCGGCTTTGTACTGACCAAGGCAAGAGAAGGTAAAAAATCCGGGTATGGCTATGACTATGATTACGGTGATACCTGGCATGAAGGCAACAACGTTGCCCGGCTGGAACTAAAATCACTAAAATCATAGCAATACATACTCAGCTCCTGAGATATATTCAAGTCATTGTGCCAGAAGGTTTTTCTTTTTCTGGCACAATTCCCAGACTATTACATCCTTTCTGTTCAGGCTTTAGCGATCAATATTATAGATAAAATCCAGTCCTTGCTCTTCCCCTGACTCGGCCTGTAAGGACCACTTGTTGCTTATCTTGTAATCAACAGCAATTTTGTTAAAAGTATCAAATAAACCCGTGATATAGCGTATATATAGCTTCGGTCCTAACCTTTTTCCTAATTGCAGCTTATTCTTTTTATAATCAGCATAAGTGATGATATTGACATCATCCAGACCTACAGACCCACCAATTCGGTTCAGGATACTACTGCCACTGCTGATACCCAGTGTTCTCACAGCTTGCACCAATAACTGACTCTGATCTCCTGTCGTGTTTGCCAAACTCTGTCCGGTAACCAAATAGCTTAATGCGTCACTCTCTGAGAGTGGCGGATCAGAAAATATAGTTGATTTTGGTTTTTGTAATGTTCCAGCCAGATTAATACCCACTTTTATATCATCAACACTACGTGTTGCACGGATATCCAAACCAGGATTAGCCAATGGACCATGAAAAACCAGCACACCATGCTCTATTGTTAGCCGCTGACCATAGGCACGATATTCTCCCTCTTTTATTTTTAAGGTGCCACGGGATACAAGCGTATTTTTATTATGTCCAAGATGAAATTTACCTGTTAATTTGCTCGCCAAACCAAAGCCATTAAAGCGAATATCTTCCCCTAGCGTAATAACAACATTAGGTAAAATGCGCAACGGCTTTTCTTCATCTTTTTTCTTGTTGCCCACAAACACAACATCGTCCGACTCGTAGATGGCCGTCTCCGGGAGTTCAGATAAGCGAATTCGTGCTTTAGGTATATGAAACTTACCTGTTACCTTTGCTAATCTAGGAGAAATTTCCAAAGCCAGATCTGGTGAAGCATAAACCTGTGCTTCATACGTATTCATAAACAACAAATCGCTACCACGCAACTTTAACTCAGCTCGCCAATCATTCAGTTTCTTTATTTGCATAGCTCCATTAATTTTTAATTGTGATGCTTTCACATTAAGCATGCCTTCAATGGTGGCTTCATTGGGTCGAGTTGTTTTCAGCGACAAATTGATATTGGATAACTCAGTACCGGTATCTGGTACATGTATATGTCCATTCGCCAGCCTGACTTCTCCGCTATATTTCGGGCTGGCTAGCAAGCCCTTAAAAGAAATTTTACTGCTGATGTCTCCAGTCAAATGGCTAATATCCGGTAAAAACTGCTGCGCCCAGCTCAGGCTCGACACTTCGAAGTTGGCTTCACCATTTATTTTATGGCGACCTGCTGGCAGATCCAGTGTGATTGTTGAACGGCTCGTGAACTTGCCTCTCTTGTCCAGCAGCACACTTACATCAACATCAACCAGCTTGTCTCGAAAAGTTATTATCACCTTGCCATCACGATAGGCTAGCTTTTCCTTGTCACCATCTTCAGTTTCTATCAGTGCAAAACTATCTGGCAAAACGATACTGGCAGTACCAAAGACTCCCCGCTGCCGCATAGTCACATCATATGTTGCTGAGGCTTCACCCTTGAAATGCAAGCTTTCAGGTAGCCAGGGCTCAAGCTGGGCAAGTGGGACATTTACCATTTTACCTTTACTAGCAAAGTGCCCTAAGTTTTCATCCCATGTTGTGTCTGTACACAGGCTTCCCCTGCTGGGGTTGATAATACAAATTTCTGAGCCTTTAAAAGAATCCTTTGCAATTTGAATATTCACAGGTTTTTGAAGCAACCAGTCTCCCGTTTCTGTATGACTTAGTCTGATTTTATTAAGCAGACCTTTCCATTCTGAGCCGAACCAGCCACCTCTTGCGTTTAGCTGGAGATTACCCTGCTTACTTTCAGCTTTTAGATGAACCTGATGGTTCTGCAGTGCTCCTTGCGCATCCACACGGGCTGTTTTTACATCAAGACCAGAGATCTTTATATCCTTTACCTCACCCTTAAGATCTATAAACTTCTGACTACCATCAAAATCCACCTTTGCTGATGAAAATACGAGATCTTTAGAGTTTAGTTGCTTTACTACAATATTACCCTTACCTAACAACAATGATTTTTGCTCTTTTCCATCAAAGTCAAAATCAACCGAAGCAACCTTGAAGTCCTGAAACTGGACATTACGTATTGTTATCTTCCCTTTACCTGCCAATAAATGACCTTGTGAGCCGGCCTGTAAATCTATATCCGCCTTGTCTATTCGTATCCCTTCTGCCAGCAGCCCCTTTATTTGTAATGTGCCATAGCCTGAAGGAGCAAATGTGGTGCCAGTCGCCACTCCTTTACCTACAACGCTGCCTTTAAATCCAGGCATTAACTGACCAATATCCTTCGCATCAACATCCCACTTCAAATTGAATGGCTCGGTAATCTTGCCAGCCAAAAGCAGCTTGTTTTTATTAGTTTTTATCAAAAATTTATCTGCGCTTAGAATGCTATCTTTTAATGTTACCAGCCCTGATGCTTCCACAGGAAAACCATTGAGTTCACCACCCATGGATATCAAATGCAGATACGTTAACCATTTTTCACTATCGTAATCATATGATCCACTGGTATGCAAATTAAAATCCACCTGTGCAGGCCACTCCGGCACAAAATGCCGGGTCCGTATATCCTTCCCATAGATTACAGAATCCCAGATAAATTTGTTAACCCATGATATTTCTCCTGATGCCAACAGGTTTCCATCCGAATGTTGCAGATCCAGTGAGGAAATTGTCGCCTTATCATAATCGCCTTGACCTTCAATCTTAAGGTGACTGTTTCCAAGTATGGGAATATTCCAGTTAATATCTCCGGCAAGCTGATAATTTGTCAAACTTCCCCCAACTTTGACTTCACCCTCAAACTTGCCAACCTGAATATGTGAATACTGTACCTTGCCATTTGCGCGTATGGCGTGAGGCTGGTCAAAATCTACAGAAACATGGTTAAGCGAAATATTCATGGGAGATGCTGCAATAACAGGACTAGCTATTGCTGAGCTAGCGGATAGTTTGTGGTTGAGAATGGCTACTTGCTCTACAGCCATGTCATTAATTTTAAAAAGTAGCTCTTTTCGGTCTCTAATAACCCTCAACTTGTCTAGTTGTACATGATCAGCCAGCAGATTCAGCGGAATGGGTATGTCGGGAATAACAACTTTATTCGTTGTCCCTTTTTTTCCCTTAGTAACATATATATTTAATGCTGCCACAGAGAGTTTATTGATATTTAGTGCACTGTTTAAAAACCGGGGTTGCTTAAAATCCAGTTGTATTTTTTTAAGCTCAATGTGGCTTTTTTCTTCCTTCCATGACAGGGAGTCGATGGAAATACCCTCAAGCAAAGTACCCTTAACACCTTGTATCTCAAGCCCGATGCCGGCAATATTTACCACCCTGGCCAAACTACGCAACCCCATAGGAGAAGCAACCAGAAAGAATACCAGGATTATCAGCAGCAGCACTAACAGCAAAAAATCAGCAAAATAGTGGTGTGCTCCCCTCATAGATCAGGCCCTATACTCAAGTGGATATGAAAATCTTTGGTATCACCATCTGGAACGCCAATATCAAAGCGCACCGGGCCTATTGGAGAACGCCAGCGCACACCAGCACCCACGCCCACCTTAAAGTCACTGGTTGCTATATCATCAAAGGCGTTACCTGTATCAACAAAAGCAGCAATGCTCCATTTCTCATAAACGGGATACTCATACTCTGCACTGAATTCAAGCAAATGTTTGCCACCAATAACCTTGCCTTCGTTATTGATTACCCCGAGAGACTCAAAATCATAACCTCTGATACTATTTATACCGCCAGCAAAGAAGCGTAGATCTTTTGGTAAGTTATCAAGGCGATCCCCAAAAGTAGTTCCCAGATCTGTCCTTAGTAAAACACGTCCTTTGCCTAGTCCATGTATATATTTGCCATGGGCTTTTAACTGCAATACCGATGCGTCACTAAGTAGCTTATTTAAGGCACCCTCAGCATTCAATCGTACCCGCCAGCCCTTTCTGGGGAAGATATAATTATCCGAATGTACTTTTGCATACTGAACTCCAAACAGTGTCAAACTGGATTTTGTTGAAGACTCCCCTTTAACACGGGTTTTATCTGATAAATGAAAGATTGATAATTTACGCTTCCAGTCACCTCTTCCCAAACTGGACAAAATGGCACCGACTTTTATACTCTCACTAATAACATCATCATTTTCTTCCTGTTTAACACTGATGCTATAGACAAGATTATTTTTTTCCGGGTTTTTTTTGGGGATGAGCAAGCTACTCGTTATTTCATTAATTCTTTGCGACAACCCCACAGCCAAACTCAGCTTTTTCCCTGCTGACCCTGTCCAGCGCCTGTCCAGGCTAATACGGCCACGAAAGCCTGTATCAGTGCCATATCCCATTTTTAATTTATAGTGGTCTCTTTTAGCTGAAACTAACGTTATTGTTATTGGGATTGTTGCCTGCTTTGCCTGCTCATAATCCGCCTGCACGCTAACCGATGAATAGTATCCACTATTCTGTAATAGCTGCTGTTGCTCGATCAAACCTTCTGCACTAAAAAAGTCCCCTTTTTTTAGTAAAATATACCGCCCCACATAGTCCTTTCCCAGCACCTCCTGGTGAACACTGATCTGCCCGTAACGAAATCGCTTCCCCGTGTCAAAATACACACTGACATCGGCCATATTTTTCTTTAAATCGACGAGAATTTCTTTTTTTATGAATTTTGCTGCCAAATATCCCTTTTCCTGGGCAGCGTTTGTAAGGCTTGATTTAAAATCTTTATATTTTAGATGATTGAGAACATCACCTGACTTATAGGGTAACGGTAATTCCTGGAAATCAGGCGTCTGGCTACCAGCCCCCGTAATTTTTATATCCAGCTTATTCACCCGTACTGCTGGTCCCTTATCGATATGTGCCTCAACCAGCCAGCATTGGTTTATTTTTTTAATTAAGAATGATGTTCTGGAATGATAATAGCCTAATGCCTTGGCTGCTTTTTCAATTTTTTTTCTGACCGTCCGCTGATAGCGCTGGAGGACTTCCTCATCCGCAGAACACTCTGGCTTAAAAGCAGGCAGACGTGCCTCAATATTTTTCCTCAATACGCCTTTTACCCCTGCCAACGCAATACGTGTAAGATGCTCCCTTTTATCATCTTTACGAATAGGCTCCCTCGAATCAGCAGACACTACGTGAGTCTCTCCCATAGCATTTGCCAATACACTAAGTTGCAACAACAGAAGCATCCCTGCGTACGAACTGGTGAGTTTAATAATTGACACTACTGCTCTCTTCCTTCTTAGCTTGCTGGCGCAAATTAACTTATTGCTCAAACACCCAGCGTAACACTGCATTCTGTAACCGGGTACCACGCCCACCTGATACTTTTGGACCATTTTGGTGCATAACAACCACCAGCCATTTCCCTTTTCGGCTTAACATATAACCAGCAATTGACTTGGCATTTTTCAAGGTCCCCGTTTTCATATGGGTACGTCCCTGCATAGCATCATCACGGAAACGGTTAACCAAGGTACCATCCAGTCCAGACAATGATAGCGATGACATAAATTCCGGCATAAACTCATCGCGCCAGGCGTGCTCCAATAACTGTGCATGCTGGCTCGCATTAATCCTTGCAATACGCGACAAACCTGAGCCGTTATCAATAATAACACCATTACTATCAATGCCATTCTCTGCAAGTGTTTGCATAATCGCTTTACGTCCTTTTTCAAGTGTAGCGGGTTTGCCGTACTTTTTTGCTCCCAAGGTCAGCATCAGCTCCCGTGTCATCACATTATTACTCCACTTATTAATGACACGAATTTGATCTCCCAGACTTGCAGAAAAATAGGTGTGAAGTTTACGATCACCTGGTTGCACTATTCCCCGCCTGAAACCACCTTGCAACTTTCCTCCCATACCTGTCCAGAAATCACGGAAACCATTAAATGCATGGTGCGCCGGATCTGACAACGCACGCAGAATATATTGCTGCCCACATTTTTCTGAATAACTACCGCTAATTATGATTGTTTTACCTTTCTTCGAAAAAGAAGGCAGGTAATGGGAGCGGCGACATCGCCCACTAGTGTACTTGACCTTATTGACGTAGTTAAACTCCGTTACCATCGGGTATGGCACTATATCGATCTTTTTATTTAATTTATCCGGTCTGAAAAAAAAACGGCTAGCTTGAAAGTTATACATCAGAGCCGAAGGAATTGCGTTATAGGTTCTGTAAGGACGATGGTCGAAAGCCCCACTATCCATAGGCGGAAGGTCGAAGTAACTATTATCAATAATGACATCTCCCTGGATCACTTTTAGCCCCCTATCCTGAATTCCTTGGATAAACTTCCAGTAATTTTGGTGCACTAGAAAAGGATCTCCATAGCCTTTTAATATTAAATCGCCTTGCAGAACGCCATTTTCCAGCTTGCCACGAATCCAAGCTTCTGTTTTCCAGTGATAATTGGGTTTTAGTACTTTAAGTGCCGAGTAGGTCGTCAGCAACTTCATAGTGGATGCAGGGTTTCGCATTTTTTTTATATTCAGAGCAATTAGCGGCTTGCTGGCGTTTAAATCCTTGACGTAAATACTGAGGTCTTTCTCAGGAATACCCTGTTTTTTTATTAGTTTTTTTATACTCTTTGGCAACACTTGGGTAACCAGCCTGGAGGACATAGCACTCTTCTTTACTTGTTGCGCTGCATAATTACTAGCGCAGAAGCTTGTCATTAAAACCACGCTTAGCAGTATATTTACTTTTCGTCTTGTTGTTTTTTTCACTTTTGCCCCTGTTTGTTCGTGCGCCACGATTCTAACAAAGTGATATTACTTTAACCAGCTCCTTGTTTTCTCTAATTTTTTCTTCGCCTGATAATAGGTAGCACCAGCGCACGTTCATGTCATAAAGTCTCATCCCATATTCACGCTTCTGATACCTCCCTGCATGAAAAGCTGGACGCGGGTCTTGCTGCAAGATCTGCTGGATAAGCGCCATCACGTCAACACCTAACTCCTGTTGCTTCTCCAGGCATTGCTGTTTTGCCAGGGCAGAAAATATAACTTCATATTGTATTGCTGGTTTTTTATCAGCATACCCCCCCACCGCACCTGGCAAGCAATCGGCATAAGGAAGGTATGGTTTAATATCATACACAGGCGTTGCGTCCAGCATGTCAACCCCGGAAAGTTGCAGGGCAACTTTATCCCCCCGTGTGCTAATAGAATCTAGTTTGCATACTGACAAACCCAGCCCATTTGGTCGATACATGGAACGTGATGCAAACACTCCAACCCGCTTGTTGCCACCCAGCCTTGGTGGTCTGACTGATGCCTTCCAGCCTTGCTCCAGCGTGGCATGAAATCCAAATATCAACCAGATATGTGAGAACTCTGCCAACCCATCAAGCATTTCCTGCTGCTGATAACCTTCCGCCATTATAAGGCTTGCTTTACCAAGGGGCACCAGGGCAGGCTGTCGCGGAATACCAAACTTCTCTTTATAACAGGATGAAATCACCCCTATTGGTTCAATTTCCATATCTTTTAGTCTGAATCCTCAGTGGAACTGGCTCATAGTGTCATATTGTGTCAGTTTGCTTGACAGAAAAGGACGGAATCCATGTTAAATAGTTGGGGAAACACTGATCACAAGGTATATAATCACTCTATGAAAAAGTACCACATAGAAACCCAGGTAGAAACCAGTTATATAGCGGAAGAATCCTCACCCGAGCAAGGGCGATATGTTTTTTCCTACACAATTACTATTTCAAATATGGGTAATGAAGCTGCTAGGCTTATTTCACGTCACTGGGTTATTACTGATGCAGATGGACGTATACAGGAAGTTCGAGGAAAGGGGGTTAT
>Ga0256832_1002883_pt1 | contig 11733 bp, 11 predicted proteins | sample 134614metaG_FD_190534 | JGI IMG/M metagenome (GOLD analysis project Ga0256832, IMG submission 190534) | Hydrothermal vent microbial communities from Lau Basin, Pacific Ocean - 134-614 | ecosystem: Environmental > Aquatic > Marine > Hydrothermal vents | place: Pacific Ocean: Lau Basin | collected...
GACTGCCGCTACACCACGCTTGCGAAGTGCGGTGAGTTCTTCATGTGTCAATTTTCGTGCATCGGTATTCATGCACGTATTTTACTACGCCGGGATCTCTGATTGAACTATTATGAGACGATTAATAATGACGTATGTGAAGCATCGGATCAGTAACGCTGTGGCTGAAGGACTGGATTCCAAATATTCAAACCAGAGAGGCAATGCCCAAGGTTATCGATCTATTGAGAGATTCAGGAACGGCATTCTGTTTTTCTGTGGAGGGCGGATATGGCGCCATTGGATTCACACGGACCTACGAAGAGCCGCAAAGGGTAATCTTGTATTGACCCGGCGTCTATTGGGTGATGGCGCCGTACAACCGTTTCATCATTTTCGCGTCTAGCTTCAGCTTGCAGCCGCCGCGCTTCCGGCGTCTAGCGTATCCTCTCCGTTGCTACGGTAAAACGCCAACCAGTTGCAAATCGTTGCAACAGGATATTCCCAGAACCCGTGCGACGAATCAAAACACCCCGGATTGTCATCAGCGTTGGGACATCCACGTCCGCCGGACGGTGGGCACGTTACCCTATTATGTTCCCACACGGGTGTGTGGGAACATATACCCCCCTTGTGAATGAATTCGCCAAGACGGAATCCAGCCACAGGGGGCGCCCCGGCGATCAATCCACCGGCAACAGCAGCCTCGGGTTGACAGCGTTGTTCAGCGTCTTACCCCAGAAGCCCGTCCACGCTTCCAGCATCGCGCTACCTTGCAACTCTTGGTAACCACCCTGCCCATTGTTCGCAGTGGGGTCATAGCGCCAGCCCCGGTTATAGAACACGCCTTTGAGTTTCGCCAAAGTCAGCCGACAGCCATTGCTGCAGCGGTTATCATCGAGGATGCGCAACCGATTCCAGCGAATGGAATGAGTGAAGGGATGGCCTATCATGTTCCAACCAGCGATCGAGGCCGAAGTCTCCAGCGGGATCTCATAGCAACCGTTGGCCGAGGCGCAGCCAGCGGGGTTGGTGAGCTGTGGCGTGGCGCAGCTTTCCGGCAGGTCGATCACCGCCGGTGTGTTGTTGTCGTTGTAGTGAACCAGCCAGTAAGCCTTGCCCGCTTTCATCTGGCTGCCCGGCGTCAGCGCGGCATACCCCCCCTTGCCATCGTTGTTGGCCAATGAGTACTCATAGACCACCCAGTCGGTTCCAAGCACACCGGAAAGATCATCCCCGATCAGGCCCGCCAATGTGTCCTCGCCAACGGCGGGCGTGCAAGGCAGGCCAATCTGAACCCACTGACCAGCAGCCACCGTCAAGTCCTTTACACCGCTGCTCCCCTCATTCTCGTACCAGGCAATCTTGCCCTCGTTACGAGACACCGCTATCGGATCGATATCTCCATCCCCATCAATATCGGCGCTGGCAACAGAAACGGCGTACCCGACGTTATTCGAAACAACATGCGGAGTGAAGTTACCAAGACCATCACCCTTGAGCCAAGAAATGGAGTCATATCCACCTCTAATAAGATCAACAATGCCATCACCATCGACATCCGTACTGGTGACAGACAAGGCGTCCGTAAAAGGGTCAAGCCTATCGACATGACTGGTGAAATTGCCTGCACCATCGCCCTGGTACCAGAGAATTGAGGCACCACTAACCGCAAGGATATCCATATCGCCATCACCATTTACGTCTGCGCTGGTTATGTGTGGACGGCCCACAAGAGCATCAAGATCAAGGCCAGACGAGATCACGTGCCTGGTAAACACTCCGGCACCATTGTTCTGATACCAAGATAAATCGACCGACGATAGCGAAAACACATCGATATTCCCATCACCATTGACGTCAGCGACGTCAGCATTTACAACGGGCGCTGGGAAATTCCCTGAACCATCCGGAGCATAGTCATTTACTACCCGTTGAGAGAAATTGCCATCCCCATCGTTCTCATACCAGAGGATCTTGGCGACGCTCCCCAGGTTCATGATCAGGTCGATATCGCCATCACCATCGACATCAACGGTGAAAAGACCCGGAGGCCTCTCCAAATAGCGCCCTGGCTCACCAAATTCAATCGAGATTTCCTTCTTGGTAAAGGAACCCTCGCCATCGCTTTCATACCATGCGATTTCCTGCCAGCCAAAAGCCCCATCATCATAAATCACGCCATCTCGATACGAAACCAAATCGATATGGCCGTCTCCATTCAAGTCGGCGCTTGCAAGACTGCTGTTCCCCATAGCAGGCTCATTGTCCTCATCCGGCCACACCAGATGAGTGGTGAAATTTCCAACGCCATCGTTTTCGTGCCAGGCAATCGTATTACGCTCCGAGATCGAGAGCAGATCAATCTTGCCATCGCCATCGACATCCGCACTGGTAACGGATGTCGCCGGGTCATTATTGTTTACAACAACGGGATGTTCGGTAAACACTGGCGCCGCGTGCAACGGCGCAACCGAAACCAATAGCCCGAGCAAGCAGCCTGCCAGCTTGCACGCTCGGCCAAGCTTCATCGCCGCAGCCGATGAATCGCATCCCCACCCCAGTCGGTGCGTTTCTACGTTGTTGGGTAAATCATGATGCATTGCCTTAACCCCCCTTTTATTGATGTGCAATAGCTTGTTTGTCCATTCCAACCCCGACATGCCTGGCGGCAAGAATCGCCTTGCCGGTGGCAATCTTGTGAAATGTATCATGTCACAAACAGCCGCAAGCATGAGCCACATCACAAAATCGGCGCGATCGCTGGCTGGCCACACGACACAGCGGGTGACACAGGGGGAGGGTCAGAAACAGAGATTTGATGAGTCAGCGTTTGAGACATGCCTTCGACCACCCCGCAGGCCGCAATTCTTGCTTGCGAAAACTGGGAGGCATGGATCGCGACCATCTTGTCAGCGCGCTCGGCATCCCGCCGCGTCATCGGTGATGATGATCGGGCAGGGCTTTGGATTTGCGGGGAATTTCCGAAGGAGCGGAATAACAGCGTCTATATCTGATTGAGGGAAATGCCTTGCAGATTCAAAGAACAAGTGAGGGCTCGCCTATCCCGTGAAAAATACGGGCTAGCCCCACCCTTGCGCCTAGTCCGCTGGCACAAGCAGCCTCGGCTTAGCGGCCTTTTCGAGCGTCACGCTCCAGAACCCGGTCCATTGTTTGACCTTGTTGCCTCGAAGACCTGTGTACCCACCCCGCCCGTTCTCCGCTTCAGCGTTGTAGTGCCAGCCCTGGCTGTACAATACCTCATTGCTTTGAGCCTGGGAAAGGGTACAGCCGTTGGCGCAGAGATTGTCGTCGAGGACGCGCAAACGATCCCACCCGATCTGTTTACGGAACGGGTGGCCGAGCATGTTCCAGCCCATGGCGTTGGCGGAAGTTTGCAGCGGGATTTCATAACAGCCGTTGACCGAAGCGCATCCGCGGGATGTGGTCAGCACCACCGGGGCGCAACTGGCCGGCATTTCGATCACCGCCGGATTGTTGCTGTCGTTGTAGTGGATCAGCCAGTAGCCCTTGCCTGCCTGCATCTGGCTGTTCAACCCCAATGCGACGTAACGACTGTCGGGGAGCGAATATTCGTAGATTGCCCAGTCAGTTCCCAATGTGCCGAAAGTGATATCGTCCGCGATCAGATCCGCCAGGGTATTCTCGCCAACAGCAGGCGCGCAAGGCAGGCCAATCTGCGCCCACCGACCGGCCGCCACGGTGATCCTGGCCGGGCTGTCGTTCTCGTACCAGGCGATCTTGTCATCCCCGGCAGACGCCGACAGCAGGTCGATGTCACCATCACCATCGATATCGGCGCTGGCGACGGAGCTGGGGCTATCGGTATTGGTCGAAACCACGTGCTCGATAAAGGTTGCGTTGCCATCGTTTTCATACCAGTAGATGGTGTCGTCGTAAGCTGATACCGAGAGCAGATCCGTATCACCATCACCATCGACATCTGCGCTTGCCACCGAACGGGCACTATCGACACTCACCGACACAATGTGCTCAGTGAAAGCGCCACTGCCATCGTTTTCATACCAGGAAATCGTGTCGTCCCGAGAGGACGCCGAAAGCAGATCGACATCACCATCGCCATCGATATCGGCAGGGACAACAAACCTGGCCTTGTCGGCATTGGTCGAGACCACATGCTCGGTGAAGCTCTCCGTACCATCGTTCTCGTACCAGGCGATCTTGTCGTCCCCGGCCGAAGCCGAGAGCAGGTCGATATCGCCATCGTCATCGAGATCGGCACTGGCAACAGATCGAGCGCCGTCGGCATTTCTGGAGACCACATGCTCAGCGAAACTCCCCGTGCCATCGTTCTCGTACCAGGCGATCTTGTCATCCCTGGCAGACGCCGAGAGCAAGTCGATATCACCGTCGCCATCGACATCGGCGCTGCCAACGGCTTGAGCGCCGTCGGCTGTGGTTGAGACTACATACTCGGTGAAACTGCCTGCGCCATCATTCTCGTACCAAGCGATTTTATCGTCATACATGGATGCCGAGAGCACGTCGGTGTTCCCGTCATTGTCAATATCGGCGCCGGCAACAGATATCGCGCCCCTGGCGCTGCTTGAGACAACATGCTCGTTGAAGTTCCCATCGCCATCATTCTCATACCAGGCGATTTTGTGATCGAGTCCTGAAGCCGAGAGAAGATCCATATCACCATCACCATCGACATCAGCAGGGGCGACAAACAAGGCCCCATTTGCGCTGGTCGAGACGACATTCTCGGTAAAGGCAGGGGCCGCAGCTTGCAGTGACAGGGAGAAAAGCAGTCCGCATACAGCCATTAGGCTGCGTTTTGAGCGGACACCAATTGCCAACCATTTCCTGGACATAATGAAACAGCGATCACTTCTAGCGCACATCGTAACTCATCGGATGATGATAGGACGGGCTGTTACTTGTAGGGGACAAGAATGCGGGGGCTCAAGCCATCTGCATGATCCAGCGCCGCCACCCAGAAAGCCGCTCGTGCTGGTATGGTGTCACCAGCACCAAGCACCGTATAACTGGAACTGCCGCCACCAAAGGTCCAAAACTGGTTGTGCACGATGCTGTTCGATTGCGCCTCCGCCAACGTGCATCCGGATGCGCAGACCCCCGAATCCGTAACGACGCGCAAATCATCCACCTTGACTGGCTTGAGGAACATATTTCCGACCATGTTCCATTGAACCGCCGAGGGCGAGGTCGCCAAGACCAACTCGTAACATCCTTTTGGACTGGTGCAAGCGTTGGGATTGGTTACGGGTGTACGATGGCTATCACGTGGGATATCGATCATGACATCCGCGCCCGCCTTCTGGATAATCCAATACCCCTTCCCCATTTCCATCGGATCATTCAACCCGAGCATCTGGTAGCCACTGCCGGGGACGTATTCGTACACAACCCAAGTCGTGGTGCCGTAGCCGGTCTCACCCAGGGTAACGTTACCACCGAATAGCGGTGCAATATCATCGCCAATCAGACTGGCCACATCGTTTTCGCCACTTGGGGGTTCACATTCCAGGGAAAACATGATCCATTGATTGTCCGGAATGGCTATGGAAAGACATGGCTCACCCTGCCATCCCATATCGTAGAATGCCTTGATTGTGAGCCAGTCCTCGTTGTAGCTGGTAGCAGTCGGCTCCATCACCTCATTCGGCTGGAGAGCCGTGTCCCAATGCGAGACCGAGGACCCGCCCTGGATCTGGGGAGGCGCGAACATTTGAGGATATCCAGCATTCTTGCCACTGGTCAGAAAATCGGCTTCCGTTACTGCGCGAGTACCCTTCCACACCAGGTTTCCGGTATTGACGAATGCAGCGGCGCGTTGCGCATCGGTCATGGCATTCAGGTCTTGACCGGAAGCTTGATCCCTGAGGAACGTGAGGTAGACATCATCCTTGCCCCACCTCTTCGCTCCAGTATTCTTGTTTGTAAGCGTTAAAAACCCAAGCCCGTGGGCCAGCTCATGCAGCACAACATTGTAAAGTTCAAGTGGTGAACCTGTAGGCTCACCAATCTCGTAGTTCCAACCCTGCCCTCCAAGGCAGTTGGGGTCACTATCGAGATTACTATTAAATGTAGCACCTATATCAGGCGCCGTCGTTGACAGATCCTGGCCAGCCAAGCTGTTCGCCAATGCCGCCGGATACCATGTGTCAGACTTCGGTGCATTTGGAAAATTATAATGTGCAGCCCTTGGTCCCGCAGAACCGAGTATGGCACCAAACTGGGTGCAAATTTGGGGGTCGAAATTTGCTCGGACGACAATATCCACATCGCTGTCCAGCTTTGTCTCCCAATAGTCGGCGGCCGCCTGAAAAACGTTCAGGCGCTGCTGCCCAAGCGTGGTACCGGGGTTTCCTGGCACAGGGGAAGCCGGAGTGGTGTCATTAAACCCCTCGCCTGGGCCATCGTTGTTCGAAATCACAATGTTTGTCGCATGAGCGACCCCCGTCGCCGCACCAAAAACAAACAAAAGCGGAAAGAAGAAATCACTTGTCTTGTTTTTCACCGTTAGCCCCCTTACCATCACAGTTACCCATCGTGTCGACCTGCGTATGAGAATGTTCCACGACCACGTTCCCATCGCAATCGACCTGAGCCGTCAACGGTGTGTCGAACCTCCCGTCCAGTATCACCGTAACGGTCCCATCACTGCCCACAATTTCTTGTAGAGGGCGTTCCGGACCCTCGGCATCACCGAGTGTTGATGTCGCTTGAGGAATAGAACCGTCGGGTGGCTCCGATACGAACTCTCCCGTGTTCGGATCAATATATACCATGAGACCAGACTGGTTCGGCGGCGTCTCCTTTTCGTGAGACGAGGCTTGATTTTGTGGATTCTCCTTCTGCCCTCCACATGCGGACAGACCCGCGACACTCCCAACCAACATGCACGCCAGGGTGGCAAGCCCTAACGATTTTTTCTCAACCTTCATGATTTAGCCCTCTTCTTTGACTGACTGTAATTAACCGCTCGTTGAAAAACGGCGGTAACACGGACTTGGACTTGCTACTGCTCTTATAGGGTAGAGCAATTATTCTGACTTCGCCCTTCCCAGGGCTCGTACATCCTGCGTCCATGCAGTCGTCTCCCCGATGGGGAGAGAGCCTCCCCCCTTCTCTCGGAGGCTGTCGCAAAAGCCCTCTTCCGACGGGGGAGAGAGTTTGGAAGAGGGGGTAAACCATTGTTTTTCACCCTCTCCCCAGCCCTCTCCCTCGAGGGAGAGGGCGCCAAGAAGCTTTTGCGACAGCGTCTCAAAGAGGGCGTCATAAAAGCCATCGCCCCACCAGGGAGAGGGTGGCGTGAAGTGGTTACCCTCCCGGTGCGGGAGGTGGCGTAAGCCCCCCGCCATCCCCATCGGAACCGGAAGCACCTCCAGAACCAGACTCTGAAGGAGTCCCCATTCCCGCTTTTACCTCACTACAGGCAATGGTGGTTTCCGACAAGTTTGGTATCGTGAGGAGCATATTCCCACCAGGTGCAAATTCCAAGACAACCTTGGAGCCGTCCGTGGCGGTCAGCATGAGAGCTCCATCTTCGGGACAAGACAGATCCTCCCCCTGGATTGAATGTAGGGTTTCAACCTTCACATTCGTCAGGTTCAGAGAGGGAAAATCCGCGTCAAATCTTGCAGTAAAAGCCCCGTCTTTAAGCTCGGCAGACACATCCTTCACATTTGCTCCGTCCATGCCCGATCTGCCCAGTTGTAGGGATCGGGCTGATACTAAACTGCCCTCCGCGTTATATTTCGTCAGCAAATCACCGCTAACGGCTTGCTCCACGCCACCGAATTGCTGTCTACAGTCTCTGAATTCTGTGCTGATACTGTCTCCAGCATTACCCAGCGTCGCATCATCGTCGGTTACGGTTATGACCATGGTGCCTCCTGATTCACACGAAACCGCACCAGCGCCAATTTTAGCCGGGGAGCTCGCTTCGATCAGGGTCTTGTGACTATTGAGCACGGGCAGCGATAGAAGCGCTGCAATGGCGGCCTTGCGCCCTGTCACATCGGTCGTAACCGAACCACCTTGTCCATTCGGCGGTGATGGAGCCTCCATCTCACCAGAATTCTGTGACGAACTTTCACCGGATGGGTCGTCACCATCACTGTCGGAACTGCCACAGCCGCCAAGAATCAAAAACAAGCAACCAGTGACAGCCAGTGCACCTAACCGCGTCGTATCATTTAGCATCTCTTTACCCCTATGCGAATATTTGACAAGTCGAGGATGCCCCGCTACATCCCGAAAACCCAACCACCTCAGCTGAATAAAGAGCCGTTCAGGCGCAGCATACAAGCCCTCATACTCAACGTGGTGCGACGGGAGGAGCCAGCCCTTGCGCCGGAGCGGGACCGGCCGTCGTATCACCTTCTGCACCCCCTTGCCCCGCCCCTGCAGGCGACGCCGCTGGGGGCGGTGGAGGCGGTCCACCTAGACGACCGGGGCGCCTTTGTTCCGCCGGGATATAATAGCGAGCAGCTTCACTGATCGGTATCACTTTAGGTACATCGAGAGATTGAACAGTCGTGTCATCACCCCTCTCCTGACCGCCCTCACCGATATCGACCGGTTCAATTTTGCCCTCCCCTCGCGGGAGAAAGGGGGAGTTCTCCCGCCACGGATCGGAGACGGGAGGTAGTTCACGTTGTTGTGATGCTGCCAGCTCTTCGTCCCCGGGCGTTATTGACTCCCGGGCCAACCCGCCGCCTGCCAACTCATCGTTGAGATTCTCTGTAACAGCACCCTGCTTCACTTCTGTAACAAGCGGTGCCTGCGTGGATTTTTCAATCTGAGGCGTGGGCTCCAGGGTTGACCGATAACCCCCAACCGCCCCCAGGATCAAGACTCCAAGCAAGACGACCCATACTACTTTCACGGCATGTTTCTCCTTAGTGATGTGTACACCCAACCGCGAATTTCCGCGCCCGCGGCCCCCATGTTCTTCCAACACCCGGACCAGCCACTCGGAACAAACATCTTTGGGTTCACCACCTTTCCATACCGACTGTCCATTACTGCTGCCAAGGCAGCACGCTTCCTCCTGCCAGGGACGCATAAACGCCTGCGGCGACATCGTATGCCCAACTGTGATCATGGACCACTTTTGTCGCTTGTGCTTCCACCAGAGTGCGCCCCTCCCCCATAGATCTTCATCGGTTCGTCACGCAATTGTATGCACGGTTTTTAACAGAGGTAGGTCAGTCATACGGTGATAGAGTTTTCGGATGCAGTTCTTAGCTGCCCGGAATCCATAAGCCTTGTGGTTGATCACCTTTGCCTTGTTATTTAGTTATGCAAATAACATCCTTCGACCTTCATCAGCGTAACAGAGATACCCAGCACCGCGTTACAAGTCCACTACAACGATCTAAAGATTGACCCCATATCCCTCACCTTCCTAGCATACAACGAAAAGGACAGACCCTTGCACATTCTATAGTAAATTAGCCTGATCACGGGCAAATCGCCATAGTCCTTCCGGGCCTGGAGCAAAGAGAACTGACGATACAGGCTCTTGAGGGCATATGCATATAGATATCGTATTTTTGCTACAAGTGGATACCTCTGGATTCCGTCTCGCCATAGCGTGTCATATTTTAGCAGTAGGCCTTTCTTGAAGGCATAATCTGGAACCGTCAAGCCGAAATACTTACGGCAGGTATCGACATATAGGGAATAGGGGCGCTCTAACCGATATTTCTGCACCAAGCCCCACATGGCTTCCCAGTCCACGCGCTCTCCGCCATTGGAGGCAAGACGCTGAAAATCCATCAGACTACGCAGCGGAGCAGACTGAATCCAGGCCCACTTGTCACCGATCTGGGAATGATAGAAGGCGTGTAGCATCCGGAATTCCAGACTCGGGATCCAGAAGGTACAACCATGGCGATTCGTTCGCATAGCCGCCGACCAGGCCATCTCGGCGTCTAAAAGCGTCCCGCGCTCCCTCAGAGGCGTAGGTCGGATGTGCAGCTCGACAGACACCGGCTCTCCGTCAGCCACAAGCGGGAGCGCGTGGTGCCTATATGACAAGTCTAGATCCGATCGATTCGGGGTTTTATAGTACCGATATCCACTGTCCTGCAGCACGGCGATAGCTTTGTCGATGTCGGCCTCAGACACAAGAATGTCGATGTCGGTCAGGATGCGCTCTCCCTTGGCACCATATTCCCCCATTAGAAGGCTTGCGCAGCCTTTCAACGGCAACGGCTCAATCCCAAAGCCGTTGAGCAAACGAACAACTGCTACGGTTTGAAGCAAGATCAATCGGTTGCGCTCTGCGGTCAGCTCATGGACCAGAGCCAGATATTCCTTGACCTCAACATCCACTCTCTCCAACACATCATGGAATAGCAACGCGGGATACAGCGCCGGCAGGACATACGACTCATCGGCCAATCGGATCAGGCGCCGCCAATGATCTTCATCCAACACATCAACAACATCCTCTAACGTAGCAGGCCGTTTTTCGGAGGAAAGGAGGGAGCACAAGATACCGAAAAGGCTGATTCTGGATGGGACTAGCATGGTTTAATCCAATCGGTGGAAATGACGGGGCTGGCTTTACCGGGCAAGTCAGCGAATCATGGCAGCCACGACAGGCCCACTGAAGCAAGAGCCAGATTCTCAATATGCCAACAGCATATTAAACCGGATCTTCGTCACAAAAACGTGCATATATCACGACTTTTCATCCGGCCCAGGCAACCAATTGTCCGCCGACAGGCTCACCGACACATGATGGCTAGCGCCAAACCCAAAATCTCCGGCTACGTGCGTCACACCCGCGACGCTGGGACGAACATGGCTACCGCCCTCCCCCGGATTCCGCATCAGCGGCGACAGTATCACCGACCTGACCGGCATTCACAGCCATCCCGAATTTCTCACCATCGTCCGCCACCCACCCGCTTTCGAGATGTGAAGGTAGTAGAGTGCGTATTTCGGCTCATCGTGACCACTCATTTCGGTCGAACCTGACCGACCACTTCGGAGCAACGTACCCGGGGGGTATCTACTCACCCCCTATCTCCCCCGCCAAAGCCATTTGAATAGCGATTAACGGATTGAGGCCGCGATTGGCCATGGTCTGGAGGAAGCTGGAAATGCGGCAATAGGCCTCGGCATAGCGCTCCGTGCGGAAACAGCCAGAGACCTTCTGCTTCACCTTCGCCATGCGCAGATCCTGCTCGGCCCGATTGTTGGTGAAGGCCACATGGGGATCGCGGGCAAACAGCAGCACAGCGGCCTCATGCTTCTTGAGACGCTCCCAGAGGTTGTGGGCATCGGACTTGGCCAGCCTGCCCCGTTTGCCCGAGGGCTTGGGGGGAATGGGTGGCAGCTCTTTCTCTCCTCGCGTCATGATAATGCGATAGCGCCTTTGCAGTCGGGCATAGGCCTTGTCATCAAGGCATTTGTCCGGGCTCTGCGAAACCTGCTTGCAGGCCTCCTGCAACAGGCGCTTCAAGTTGCGCGCCCAGGCATAGCCATTGGCATCGACGATGAACGTCAGTTCGCGCAGCAAATGCGAGCCACACAAGCCATGCCCACAGTGCGGGTAGGAAAGATAGGAAGCCCAACAGTCATGAATGATCGCGCCCCCATAGCGGGGAATGATGCCGATCTCCTCGATGGCCCGCTTGCCCCGGTTTCGATGCAGGCACTTCAGCGTGATCTCCCCCGAAGCATAGACATGGATCCAGTGCTTCTTGCGATCCACCTGCAACG
>Ga0256832_1002884_pt1 | contig 11733 bp, 9 predicted proteins | sample 134614metaG_FD_190534 | JGI IMG/M metagenome (GOLD analysis project Ga0256832, IMG submission 190534) | Hydrothermal vent microbial communities from Lau Basin, Pacific Ocean - 134-614 | ecosystem: Environmental > Aquatic > Marine > Hydrothermal vents | place: Pacific Ocean: Lau Basin | collected...
GAAAGGGTTGCTTGTGTTGGCTTTTTTTCATTATCTGCTTGATCCGTTCCCCATTCATAATCAACGCCACCACGCAGTCGAGTCTGGGTATCTTCAAGAAAAGTACCAATCTCAGCACCCACGCCATAGTCATAGGCTTTTATTGCTGTGCCACTTATTTCTTTTTTAGCAGAAACACCTTTGGAAATATGCCCAGACCAGAATAAATCCTGTTGCTCCTGACCATAACCTGCACTCACCTTCGCATGGTCATCGGCATTTCTATCATAAGCAGCAAAGACCTTATGCACCGTATCATCTTCATAGCGACCCTCTCCTACAGCCCATAAATGGTTTAGTTTTACACCACCACCTTTTACACCTTGGGTTAATCCATTTTTATCTTTTAATTGATAGCCAAACCAACCTTCAACACTGGTTGCAGAGACATCATCTTCAGCAACAATCTGATGAAGATCAACCTGACCTTGCATGTCTTTGTCAATACTGACACCTAAGCGGGTCGAACCACCGACATAGCCAATATGACCTGATTCAACAATATTGTCACGTTCTGCATCAGCATTGACTGATACGGTAGGTGTTGCCGCCAAAACTTGTGCTGTAATTAGTACGCTGATTGAACAAAACAAAGGGGTTAGTAAACGTAATCTGGGGGTATTACTGCGTAGAATTCTCATTATTAGTCACTCATTATTTTTATTAATTTATTTTTTGGTGGATTAAGGAAGTTCCTAAGGAACGTGCATGAAAGGGAAAGGGGGAATCCACTGTTTATTATTACACCGCCTATACTTTTGACAGGCAAGCTAATTTAGCGCTTCAGTGGTTGTTTTTTGATAAGAGGCAAATCAGTCAATTTAAATATGGAATGAGCTAAAAACAGAAAAAGATATTCTTTTTTCTCTGTCTTTATTTGCTACGATAAAAAGACTGGAGGAAAAAATATGAATATTTCAACTGATATTCGTTCAATTATTTATTTAAAATCAAAGACTGCCGATATGTTAGATCAGGTTAATGAGACACGACGACCTGTTGTTATCACACAAAATGGCGAGCCAAAAGCCATCCTCATTGATCTGCAAAGTTATCAACAGATGCGAAATGCGCTTGGTTTGCTAAAGTTACTGTCTCAAGGAGAGGATGATATTAAAAAAGGAAACCCCCTATGAGTAGATTGCTTCGCTCAGGCGCTGTTGTTGGTGCTATGACTATGATTTCTCGTGTATTGGGATTGATACGTGATGTTGTTTTTGCTAATTATTTTCTTATTGGCGGGGCAATGGATGCATTTATGGCGGCTTTTCGTATTCCGAATCTAATGCGGCGCTTATTTGCTGAAGGGGCTTTTTCGCTGGCTTTTATTCCTGTGCTTTCAGAGTATAAAGAAACACGCAGTAAAGAGGATCTTAAACGCTTAATTGATCATGTGGCAGGTACGCTGGGGACTATTTTACTGCTTATTACCATTATTGGTATTTTGATTGCGCCTTGGATTATTATGACCATCACTCCGGGGTTTGTTAATAATCCTAATGCACGTCCTGAACTAGCGATTGAGCTATTGCGTATTACCTTTCCCTATATTTTATTTATTTCATTATCTGCTTTTATTAGCGGTATTTTAAATACCTTTCGACAATTTGCTATTCCTGCTTTTACGCCTGTTCTTTTGAATGTGGTGTTAATAGCCAGTGCTATTTGGTTAGCACCGTATTTTGAAGAGCCTGTTAAAGCCTTGGCGTGGGGGGTTTTTATAGGGGGTATTGCACAATTATTATTTCAACTACCTGCTTTAATAAAATTAGGTTTATTTCCTCGTTTTAGTCTTAAACGAGGCTATGAAGGGGTGAATAGAATCATGAAATTAATGGTTCCTGCTTTATTTGGCTCGTCTGTCGCACAGCTTAATTTATTAATCAATACTGCCGTTGCTTCATTATTAGGGACAGGTTTTATTACATGGCTTTATTATTCAGACCGTTTTGTAGAGCTACCGCTTGCTTTAATTGGGGTTGCAATGGGGGTGGTGATTTTACCTAAATTATCAGGCAATCATGCTAAACAGGAGAAGAAGGCATTTTCAGCCACGTTAGGCTGGGCTGCTCGCTTATCGTTATTAGCGGCTCTGCCTGCAATGCTGGGTTTAATGTTATTAGCCACGCCTATTATTGCTACGGTGTTAGATAATGGTGTCAATGGCTGGCATGATGTAGAAATGTCTAGTAGGAGCTTAATCACTTACGCCTTCGGTTTGCCTGCCTTTATTTTAGTTAAAGTGCTAGTTCCCGGATTTTATTCGCGTCAAGACACGAAAACGCCTGTAAAAATCGGTATTATTGCTATCTTTTTTAATATGTTTTTCAATCTTATTATTGTTTTGCCATGGTATAAAATGGGTTATCTAGCCCCTCATGCAGGGCTAGCCTTAGCTACTGCGCTTGCAGGTTATGTTAATGCAGGTTTGCTTTTTTATACTTTGAAGAAGCAAAATATCTATCAAGCACAACGAGGAATGTTTAAACATAATCTGCAAGTCATTATGGCAACTTTTATTATGGGTATTAGTCTGTGGTGGCTAATACCTACCGATAGCTGGTGGCAACAGGCGGGCGTGTTGGATAAAATTTCAATGTTATTTGGCTTGATCGCTTTATCGATTATTATTTATTTAGTGAGCTTATTAGTGGTTGGCGTGAAGCCGAAACGCTTACTTCACGATGGCGAACAACAAGTGTAGGAATTTCAAATTTATCCTGTGAAAATGATAAACTAAAGTTTAAACTTCTATCACTATGATTTTAAGGAATATAAGCAATGACAGACTCTTTTGAACAAATATCATTTGGAACGGATAGCTTTGCGGATAATCCAGAACCGCGTTGCCCGTGTTTATTATTATTAGATACCTCCTACTCTATGCAGGGCAAGCCGATTGAGGCACTGAATCAAGGCTTAATTGCTTATAAAGATGAATTATCCGCTGACTCATTGGCAATGAAACGGGTGGAAACGGCTATTTTGACTTTTGGTCCAATTAAGGTTGAAAATAATTTTTGTACTGCGCAAGATTTTTATCCTCCTTCCCTAGAGCCACAAGCGGATACCCCGATGGGAGCCGCGATTACACAGGGTTTGGAGATGATTAAACAACGCAAGGAAGAGTATCGACAAAATGGTATTTCATTTTATCGACCTTGGGTGTTTTTGATTACCGATGGCACTCCAACGGATGATTGGAGTCAAGTGTCTGCATTGATTAAAGAAGGTGAGGATGCAAAGTCCTTTGCCTTTTTTGCGGTTGGAGTTGAAGGGGCTAATATGGAGATATTAAAACAAATATCAGTCCGAGAGCCTTTGAAACTAGAAGGGCTAAAGTTTAGAGAGTTATTTGTTTGGTTGTCTAATTCTATGAAGGCTGTTTCTCAATCCGTCCCTGGAGATGTGGTTAAAATAGAATCACCAAAAGGCTGGGCTGAAATTTGAACTGGAAAATTATTCGTGCTTCTATGGTCGGTACTTCTCATATTGAAAATGGGACTAAGTGCCAAGATTGTTGTTGGGCGGATGAGATTCAAAGCCCTGATAATAAAAGCTATTTAGTCACTCTTGTCTCTGATGGCGCAGGAAGCGCTTTAGAGGGGGCAAAAGGCTCAGAATTAAGTTGTGAAACATTGCTAGAATCAATCAGCTATGCCATCGACCAACAAAGCAACCCACTTTCTAAAACTAATGTCATTAAATGGATTAAAGACACTCGACAAGCCATTCTTTTATTAGCTGAAAAAAATAATCTAACCCCAAGAGACTATGCCTGTACGGTACTTGGTGCGATTTTAACAGCGGATGAAGCCTTATTTTTTCAAATTGGCGATGGGGCAATTGTTGTTGCTCAACGGGATATTTTTGGCGTAGTTTTTTGGCCGGATTCAGGGGAATATGCCAACTCAACCTACTTTATCACGGATGAAAATGCGCTTAATAGCTTACGAATCACGCACGTTAAATCTAAAATCAATGAAATAGCCCTGTTCTCTGATGGTCTACAACATCTCGCCCTGTCTTATGATTCCAAAACACCGCATCCGCCTTTTTTTGAACCGATGTTTACAGTGATGCGTCAGCGAAAAACAAGCAATTGTGATGATTTAGATGAACAGTTAAAACTTTTTTTAAACAGTGATGCGATGAATGCACGTACAGATGATGATAAAACACTGGTATTAGCCACCTGTTAGCTCAGTTATTATGCCTACTTTTTATAATTCTATAGGGAATGAAATCCATCTAGGTGAAAAAATAGGCTCTGGAGGAGAAGGCAATGTTTATCGAATTATCTCCGCAGAAAAATGGGTTGCAAAAATATATCACCAAGCAATTGATCAGGAAAAACAGCAAAAAATAAAGGCAATGATAAGAACGGCGGATGAAACACTGCAAAAAGTGACCGCATGGCCGTTAGACTCATTGCATAAAACAAAAAATGGGGCTGTCTGTGGCTTTATTATGCCCGATATTATGGACTACGAACCGTTGCATCATATTTATAGTCCTTCGCATCGGAAGCAACAATTCCCTGAAATTGACTGGGCTTTTCTTATTAATGTGTGTCGAAATATTGCCTCTGCCTTTGGTGCGATTCATGCTAAAGGGCATGTGATTGGGGATGTAAACCCGAATCTTGTTTTTATTTCTAAGCAGACAATAGCGCGTCTTATTGACTGTGATTCCTTTCAAATAAGCTTTGCAGGGAAAACCTATCCTTGCGAGGTCGGTGTGGCACATTTTACCCCACCTGAATTACAAGGCTTGGCTTCATTTAAGGATCTTCCTCGTACAACAAACCATGACAATTTTGGATTAGCCTTATTAATATTTCATGTTTTAATGATGGGACGACACCCTTTTTCAGGTATTTATTCAGGAAAAACACATCGTTCCTTAGAAAAATCAATTCAACATCATTTATATGCTTTTAGCGATAAATCTGCTATAAAAAATCAAATATCCCCTCCACCTAATTCAATAAAACCTAATATATTATCGGATAAATTAACGCTTTTATTTGAGAAATCTTTTTCAGAATTTGGGAGCAAGTTTCACCGTCCAAGCGCAAAAGAATGGGTGAGTGCATTAGATTCTTTTCAACAACAAATACAATCTTGTACGCAATCAAAAAACCATAAATATTATAATCGCTTATCGAATTGCCCTTGGTGTGAGGCAGAGGCAAAAGGTGCTAGTTATTTTCCCGTTTTATCAAGTGGAAAAATTAATCTCAAATCAGGATTTGATAAAGACTCTATTTGGAAAAAAATTATAGCAATCCCTGCACCAAAAGATAAACAACTAAATATTAGGTCACAGCTTCTCTATTTTTCAAAGAAGGTAAAAGCAACCCCTATACCTAGAAAATCTCTAGCGAGAAAACAAAAAATAGTATTTAAAAAAATATTTGCCGTTTTAATTATCGCTATTTGGTATTTATTTTTCCCTACAACGGTCCTTTTATCTTTAATACCTGCTACTTACCTGTTTTTTTCTAAAATAAATTTAAACCCTGAAAGACTCAAAAGAAAAGAAAGAGTAGAACAGGCTGAAAAACAACTTTTTTTATTATTAAAACAATGGGATAAAGAGGGGAGCGTAGCCTCTTTTTATCAAAAAAAAGATACCTTAAAGAAATGCTGTCAGCAATACAATAAACTGAATGAATATTATCAATGTGAATTAGATTTATTAAAGAAAAACAAAAGAGAATTACAATTGAATGCTTTTTTAGAAAAATTTTATATTAATAATAGCAGTATAAAAGGAATAGGTGCTGTAAGAAAATCCGATCTCGCTTCTTTTGGAATTGAAACAGCAGCTGATGTTTTGCAAAGCAGTGTGATACGTGTACCTGGTTTTGGTGCTAAAACAACAAAAAAAATGATTGATTGGAGAAAAGGAATAGAAAGACAATTTATTTTTAACCCTGCTATTGCTATTGATCCTTTAGAAATCTCAAAAGTGAAAACTAAGGTTTCAAATTTAAAAAGAAACTTAGAAAATCAGTTATTATCTGGTCCGAGACAGCTAACAGAAATACATAATAATATCCTAAAAAAACGAGAAATATTATTACCAAAAATTTCAACGGCTGTAGAAAATATTGCACAAGCTAAAATCGATTTGCAATTTTTAGAGAATAATTTGTGATTTTTTCTATTTAATTTGTGAATTATGTAATATATGTTCAAAACAATTATAAAAATCCTTTTGCCAAAGGACTGAATGATTTATAAGCTACTTATCATTAGGCATAAATTTTGTTATGGTTGGATTAATTATAGCTAAATCCATGTGGCTCATGTCCTAGTCGTCTCATGGATTTAGCTTATATTCATTTATTTAAACTCATAGACTCAAAGGATTGTGTTAACTTATGAAGAATAAGATTTTACTATTAATTCCCTTACTGCTCTTTGCATTTTGGAGCGCTTCACTTCAGGCGGCTGTCTGGAAATCACAAAACAATTGGTCAAAAACTTGGGAAACAAAGTACCAAAATTGGGTCGCTAATAATTGGAAGCCTAATTTCTTTATGAACCCTAATAATCAAAAGTATTATCGTATTCCACATGATTGCGCTGATGCCATTTATTTAATGCGTTTGGTTTTTTCTTATGAAAATAAACTTCCTTTTGTGATTAATAATGCCAATAGACCTGGCAAACTATTAAGTAATAAAATGAAGCAATGGGATCATCTTTCAGAGCCACAGCGTATACGCCAGTTTATGTTGTATATCAATGATCGAGTCGGTACACGTTCCTTAGCCAAGGATACTTATCCTATTCCATTAAGCCAGATCCGTGCAGGTGATCTCTATGTAGAACCTGGTTCTCACTCTTATCAAATTATTGGGATTACCGACACAGGCATAACCGTCATTATGAGCTCAACCACACCTGCTAGTCCTAAAATGATGATTAAGCTTTACGCTTATCCTTTCTTTATTCCTAAAGATAAAAAGAATATGACCGATGGATATCGTCGTTTTAAATGGCCACGTAATATTCTTAAACCAATGAATAAGCAACCAGGATTTAGCGCAGAACAATATGCCATAGCAGCCAAGACAGAATATAATTATGTCGCCTTTACCGATATTATTGCTAAAAAACTTCGTAGAAGACCTGAACCGATTGGAGAAAAAACCAAACGTGTCCTACTTGGTCTTTGTGCTTTTGCAAAAGAGCGAGTCAATTACGTTAATGATGGGCTTAAATATCTACATAAATTACGCTCAACAAGGGGGAGAGGGGCTAGGTATTGTATGAATGCACAAGAGTATGATTATTACTCAACGCCATCGCGTGACAAAAGACTAAAACGCTATTTCCAAGAAGTGCTAAATATTGCTTATTCAGGCGGTGTTATTAAAGAAGGAAAAATCACTCCACAATTAATGGCGCGCGCTATTTTTCATGACGATGTGCCGCCTGAAATTGAACAAGCATTAGATCAACATTGCCGTATTGCTGCTTATCCAGATGATGATAGAAAGTACATCAACCTACGCCAACTATGGGAAAGTATCGCTAAAGGAAAAATATCATCCGATCCACATGCACCCTATCAAAATCGTTGGGGATTAACTGAGAAACCTTATGTTAAACAATGCCGTACTTTTTAAGAAGTTTAGCTTAAATGCAATAAAGCCTCACAGTTTCCTACAAGGTTTCTTTAAAACGTTTTGATTAGGTTACAAATTCCGCGGAGCTAAATAATGAATGATGTCGATAAATTTTAAATTTTTATATTGCATCTATTTTGCCATTAAATTCGTACTAGTCACATAAATCATATTCGAATTGAATATGATTTATGTGAAAAACTACAAAATAATTTTTTATAATAAACCAACTAGGACTTTTAAAATGAAAATACCCAGTATCATTCTGATTTTAGCGATAACAATGATTTCCATTGTTCATGCTGATGTAGCTGGAATCAAAGGGGGAAAGCAATTACAAGCGGAAGCTGCAAAGCATATTAAAAATATCAGCACCGTAGAGCTTAAAAAATTATTAGCCGATGACCTTGAAGTTGTCTTAATCGATATACGTCTCCCCTCTGAAATCAAATCAATGGGAGGAGCCATTAAAGCACAGCAAAATATTAATATCCCTAGAGGTTGGTTAGAATGGCGAGTCACCAATGTAGCATTGGATAAAGATACCCCTATCGTTGTTTATTGCGGTGCAAATATTCGCAGTCCTTTAGCAACAGATACCCTAATGAAAATGGGATATACCCATGTAAAAAACTATACTGATGGATATATAGGCTGGAAAAAAGCAGGATTACCAATCGTCAAATAAGCTTAGTTCCTCTGAAGAAACAGCAGGGATCCAAGCCTAGGCTTGGATTCCTTTCGTTAGCTGGATGGGTTTTGTGAACTGTAACTAAAAGGGCACCCGTAATGCACAAGGTTCTGAACAATAAAAGACTCAGGCAATACGGGTTGTTTAAGGAGTGACTTGAGTTTAAGTTGATAAGCCTTGGTTTAATTCGTCTATCAAATTATATTTTAAGAAGGAATTAGCCGTTTTTCTAAACGCTATTAATGTATAATGTCGCGTTTTTTGTATTTTATAAAAAGGACTCTTTATGAGTGCGAATGAAGCCTGTATAGATAATAGTTGTAGTTTACCTGATATAGCCAATGAGCCCCATTGTGGGCCTAATTCACCTTTAAATTGGGTCGGTATGGGTGAAATTGAAATGCCTGTTTTTCTCATGAATGGTAAGCAGGAGCGTATTCAGTCGCTTGCTCACGTACAAGCTTATGTCAATTTGACCGATCCTGATAGCAAGGGTATTCACATGTCACGTCTTTACCTTGCTGTTGATGAGATATTGAGTAATGATGTTTTAACGCCTTCGCTATTGCGTAAGGTTGTGGAGTCTTTTGCTACATCACACAAAGATATTAGCGATAGTGCTTATTTGGAGTGTCGAGTTAATTTCTTTGAGCGTAGAGAGTCTTTAAAAAGTGATAATACAGGTTGGAAGAATTATAAAGTTCGTCCTATTATTTCACTGCACAAAGTGGAAATCAGCACAGAGTTGAGTGTTGAAGTCCCTTATTCATCTACTTGTCCCTGTTCGGCGGCATTAGCGCGTGATCTTATTCAGCAGGGTTTTAAGGCACAGTTTGAGCGACAAAAGACATTGGATTATAAGGCTATTCATGATTGGTTAGGTACAACCGATGGCATCAGTGCAACACCGCATAGTCAGCGTAGTGTTGCGCAAATTCGAGTCAAATTAAATGAGAAGGTTGATGAATTGCCTATTTCACGTTTAATTGATCAGATTGAAAATGCTTTACAAACTCCTGTGCAAGCAGCAGTAAAACGGGCGGATGAACAGGAGTTTGCACGTCTTAATGCGAGTAATTTAATGTTTTGCGAAGATGCCGCTAGGCGTTTGCAAGCGGCCTTAGCGGTTGATAAAACATTGGATGATTTTTGGATTCGAGTCAATCATATGGAAAGTTTACACCCGCATAATGCAGTTGCTGTGGTGGTTAAAGGGGTGAAAAATGGTTATCGAGATGATCCAAGAGAGCTTCCTTATTAGAAATATTAAATTAGAAATATTAACCGCTCCTTAAACTTCTAGCTAATTAAGAGTCCAATCAACGATGCCATTGATGAATAAAAATAATATTGGCAAAGCTTTACTAATACCTTCTAAAGAGTTGGTTTACTTACTACTGGCGCTATTAGTGTTTTTCTTATGGCGCTATGGCGTGGTTTCAAGCATGAGTGATAGCAGTGCCAGTTTATATGTTGATGAGGCGCAGTACTGGTTTTGGTCACAACATCTTGATTTTGGTTTTTATTCTAAACCGCCTGTGATTGCTTTAATAATTGCCGCGACTACGTCCGTTTGCGGTGATAGTGAGACTTGTATCCGTGCTGGAAGCTTGATTATTTATCCCTTTACCAGTTTATTGATTTATTTTAGCGCTTCTTTTCTGTTTAATCGGCGTGTTGCGTTGGTGAGTGCATTAGTATTTGCCACATTGCCTGCGGTTAGTCTTTCATCATTAGTAATTTCTACCGATATTGCACTGTTCTTTTTTTGGGCATTGGCTTTTTATGGCTTGATCCGAGCCTTGGATTCTAATCAATGGCATTGGTGGTTATTGATGGGGTTTGCAGGTGGCATGGGAATGGAAAGCAAATACACCATGGGGATTTTTGTATTTTCTACTATTGCTTATTTTCTTGCGACGCAACCGTTTTCTATTTTTAAAAATATTCGCTTATGGAGTGCGGCTTTTTTAGCCTTTATTTTATGGTTGCCTAATCTATATTGGAATGCACAGCATGACTATATAACTTTTGTACATACCTCAGAAATCGCTGAATTTGAACAACGTCTCTTTCATTGGGATGAATTGGGAAATTTTATTATTGGACAATTCTTAGTATTTGGTCCTTTGTTTTTTATTTTATTCTTAAGCATTAGTTTTACCCAAAAAATAAAACATAAAGCTTTATTAATAAGTTTTAGCTGGATGTTTTTAGGTGTTATTTTATTACAAGCTTTATTAGGTCGTGCTAATGCAAATTGGGCAGCTCCCACTTATATTACTGCCAGTATTTTAGTTTCCGCATGGTTGTTACAAACAAAGCGTATACGCTTACTGGTCAGTGCTATTATTATTAATTTAATGCTAGGTGGTTTAGTTTATTATACACAACCAATATTTAATTTAGCAGGCTATGAATTAAATAGTAAAACTGATCTACGCAAACGACTACGAGGATGGCGAGAAATTGGAGCGCAATATAAAGTGATTCAAGCACACTATCCCGATGCTATTTTATTAGGAACAGATCGCACTATCCTCTCACATTTGCTTTATCATGCACGACCTAAGATGGTAATGACTTGGAATCCAGATCAGAAAATATGGCATCATTATGATCTTCAGGGTATGCTAAAGCAGCCATTAAATAAAACCTTTTTATTTGTGACAGACAAAGCATTACCGAATAAAATGATCGCTTCGTTTCAAAGCATTACTCAACTTAAACAAGTTTTAAAAGTACAAGTCTATCCTAATGTTACCCGAGAATATTCCGTTTATTATTTACAAAATTTTAAAGGGTATTTATAAATATTCACTTATTAAATTTCATCTTGATGACTAAAAAGCTGAAGCTTTCACTCCTTAAACACTTTGTTATAAGGAATTACTTTTTATTGAGGTCATTATTATTTTATGCAATTGGCTAAATTTTATAATTTATTGATTTTTATCATGTTAGTGATAGCACATACTGCCATTTTCTGGTTTTCTGATCTTGATTTGCGGGTTGCCAGTTTTTTTTATTATCCTGAGCAGAGTAACCCTTGGCCTTTAGGTGATTATCCTTTATGGAAGTTTTTTTATCAATTAGGACCGATTCTTAGTCTTAGTATTGTGCTTTCTACCTTGCTGATTATCTTCGTTTCTTTTATTAAAAAGGGATGGCAATCCTATCGTATTCAAGCCCTTTTTATTTTATCAAGCTTTTTATTAGGGCCTGGGTTGATTGTTAATACCGTCTTTAAAGATCATTGGGGGCGAACACGGCCAGCCTATATTGAGCAGTTTGGTGGCACAGAACACTATACGCCTCCCTTAAAATACAATACAGAGGATGACGGAAATTCTTTTCC
>Ga0256832_1002885_pt1 | contig 11730 bp, 11 predicted proteins | sample 134614metaG_FD_190534 | JGI IMG/M metagenome (GOLD analysis project Ga0256832, IMG submission 190534) | Hydrothermal vent microbial communities from Lau Basin, Pacific Ocean - 134-614 | ecosystem: Environmental > Aquatic > Marine > Hydrothermal vents | place: Pacific Ocean: Lau Basin | collected...
AATCCAGAATTCAGAATTCAAAAGCTGGAAGCGGGAAGCGGGAAGGCTGCGGCTGTCTCGGGTGTGACCGTTTCTTCCTTGGTCATTCCGGTCGGCGCGCAGCGCCGATCCGGAATCCAGGAAAGGGTTGAACCACGGTGGCATGGATCAGCGTGGTTTCTGGATTCCGGGTCTCGCTTCGCTCGCCCGGAATGACTCCACCACCCAAGTCATCCCGGAAGCCCGCTCAGCCTTACCCCCAAGTCATCCCGGAAGCCCGCGCAGCGGGCTATCCGGGATCCAGGAGAAGTATCAGCCGTAATGGCAGGGAGCAGTGGGGTTTCCGGATTCCGGCTCGCGTTCCCCCGGCTCAAGGCCAGGGTCACTTGGCCGGAATGACATGGTTAAAGAACACCTCACTCCTTACTCCTCACCCTTCACTCAATTTCCGTGGATTCAGTGGATTCCGTGGCCATCATCAACCCGTCTGTGGCACCGGCCGCGTGTCAGGCCCGGTTGCCCTGCTGTTCCGTGCCCGTGTCCTCGGTGCCCGTCTTCTCCATGTCGGGCACATGCGGGGCATCGCCCACCACTTCCTCGTTTTCCTTCCCGGTTGCCTTCGCTTCCTTGCGCAGGCGGGCGGTGGGCGGCGGTTCCGGCTGTTGCTCGGTGGTGGCCTCGCCGGTGCGGGATGCCTCGGTGGCTTCGCCGGCCGCGGGTGAGGACTGGATCAGCCGTTCGGTGGCTTCCATGTCGGCCTGCAGCGCCAGCGGCCGTTCGCCCACCAGCTGCTGGGCGCTGTTGGCGAGGTGGAGGTAGACCTCCCGGTACTGGGCCGTCAGTCCGTGAAAGAGCTCGGCGGTCTTCTGGAAATGGGCGCCGACCTGCTCCTTGTAGTTCTCGTGCTCGCGGGTCTTCTCCAGCACGCGGGCGCGCGCCTGTTCCAGTTCGGCCTCGAGCCTGCGGCGTCTGCCGTCGTCGCGCCGACGCAGCGCGAACATGGTGAGCGCCCCGGCCAGCAGGCCGACGGCGAAGGCGGCGACGAGATAGAGGATCAGAAAATCCGGCTGTTCGGTCATGGGGGCACCTGCCTTGAATCTTTTCCTGCAGTGTAACGCTGCGCGGCCGGGGAAGGAACCTGACGACCTGTCATCCTGACAGTTCGCGGGCGAGCAGCACGGGGGGTGTCAGGCGCGTCTCGAGCGGAATCCGGACCCGGTGGCCGCTGCCGGGTGCCGTGGCGACGGGGCGGCCTTCGGCATCGAGCAGGGTGTCGAGGCGCAGCCGCCGGTTGCCCGCCGGCGTGATCAGCTCCAGGGTGTCGCCGACGGCAAAGCGGTTCTTGACCTCGAACAGCCCGACGCCTGAATCCGGATCCTGCGAGAGGAGTTCGGCCACGAACTGCTGGCGCCGGTTTCGCGAGGCGCCTTCCTCGTAGTTCTGGTGAGCCTCGGGCGGCAGGTGGCGCTGGAGGAAGCCCTCGGTGTAGCCGCGGCTGGAGAGATTCTCGAGCTGACCGAGCAGGGCCGGATCGAAGGGGCGCCCGGCGACCGCGTCGTCGATGGCCCGCCGGTAGGCCTGGGTGACACGAGCGACGTAATAATGGGATTTGGTGCGGCCCTCGATCTTGAGGCTGTCCACGCCGATTCGCACCAGTCGCTCGACGTGGCGGATGGCCCTCAGATCCTTCGAGTTGAGGATGTAGGTGCCATGCTCGTCCTCCTCGATGGGCATGGCCTCGCCGGGACGGCGGCCTTCCTCGAGGAGCGCCGTGGCCGGGGTCGGCACGGCCACTGTTTCGCCCGTCTCCGGGTCCGTCGTCCCGGGTCGCACCCGGTAGTCCCAGCGGCAGGCGTTGGTGCAGGTGCCCTGGTTGGCGTCCCGGTGGTTGAAGTAGCCCGAGAGCAGGCAGCGGCCCGAGTAGGCGATGCACAGGGCGCCGTGCACGAAGACCTCCAGCTCGATGTCCGGGCACTGCTGGCGGATCTCCTCGATCTCCTCGAGCGAGAGCTCGCGCGAGAGGATGATCCGGCGCAGCCCCTGGCGGGCCCAGAAGCGCACCGAGGCATGGTTCATGGTATTGGCCTGCACGGACAGGTGCACCGGCATCTCCGGCCACTGTTCCCGCACCAGCAGGATGAGGCCGGGATCGGCCATGATCAGGGCATCGGGCCCCAGGGCGACGACCGGCGCCAGATCCTCCAGGAAGGTGGCCAGCTTGGCGTTGTGCGGCAGCACGTTGACGGCCAGGAAGAACCGCCGCCCGGCCGCGTGCACGCGGCGAATGCCTTCGGCCAGGGTCTCCAGCCGGTGAAACTCGTTGTTCCGCACCCGCAGGCTGTAGCGCGGGATGCCGGCATAGACGGCGTCCGCGCCGAAGGCCAGCGCGTGGTCGATGTGCCTGAGGGTGCCGGCCGGGGCCAGCAGTTCGGGTGCCTTCATGGGAACGGAGCCGGGTTGCATGCCTGGACGCGGAATCCTAATCGACCGGTGCGGATCGCACAATCTCGAGGACCACGAAGTGCGCTTCGACCTCCTGACGGGTACATCAAGATTCCCAGCCCGTTGCCGATGAAGGCACGTGAAAGGGATTCGAGTCCTTGTCATCGAAGAAGCCAGCGACAGGAGTGAACGATGACGATCCGCATGAAAATGGTGATCCTGGCCATCCTGGCCGTGACAGGCCAGTTGCTGGTGTTCGGCATCCTCTATGGCGATCTGGAGAAGCTCTCGAACACCTATCTCGCCTTGCACGGATCCGGTGCAAGCGACGAATTCGTGACCGAAATCAGGACGGTCTGGCGCAACGCGCTCAAGGAAGTGATGGTCATCGTGCCGCTGGTGCTGGGTGGCGTGTTCTGGATCGCCTGGGGCGTGGCCAGGGGCGTGCGGCGTCTGCGCGACACCATGGAACAGGCAGTCCGGGACCGGAACCTCACCCTGAAGATGGAGGTGGCGGGGCGTGACGAACTGGCCGGGATCGCGACCGCCTACAATACCCTGATGGACGAATTCTGCCGGGTGATGACGACGCTTCGCGAGGCGCTGGAACGTCTGCGATCGGCCTCCGGGATATCCGGCGAGGCCTCCGATGCACTCGACGAGGCGGTGGCCGCCCAGGGGCGGGAACTGGATCAGCTCGCCGCCGCCATCAATCAGATGGCGGCCACGGCTCAGGAGATCTCGCGCAATGCCGCCGCCACGCTCGAGGCAGCCGAGGAAGCCGATGTGGCCGCCGAGTCCGGTCGCGAGGTGGTTCGCGAGAATGAAACCCGACTGAACACCCTGGCGGGTGAAGTCGACCGCACCTCGGCCATTCTCGACCGCCTGAGCGAGGAGAGCTCCGGCATCGCTGCCATGCTCAATTCCATCCGTGGGATCGCCGAGCAGACCAATCTGCTGGCACTCAACGCCGCCATCGAGGCCGCCCGTGCCGGCGCCCAGGGACGGGGCTTTGCAGTGGTGGCCGACGAGGTGCGCACGCTCGCGCAACGCACGCAGGATTCCACCTCCGAGATCGAGCTGGTGGTCGACAGGGTGCTCGGCAGCATCCGCGAGGCCGTGGAGGCCATGGCCAGCGGGCGGGAATGTGCGCAATCGAGCGTGAGCCAGGCAAAGGAAGTGAGTGCCGCGTTCGAACGCATCCGCGAGAGCGTCTCGGCGGCCGCGGCTCACAACCGGGAGATCGCGGTGGCCACCGAACAGCAGGGTGTGGCAGCCGAGGAGATCAACCGGGGTGCGGCTCATCTGGCGGATGCCGGAGCCGTCACCGCCGATTGCGCGGTGCGGGTCGGCGAGGCGGCCCGGGCGATCGAGGAGGCCTGCCAGGCGATCCTGCAGGCGGAACAGCGGTTCCGGGCCTGAGACGATTCCGGTGAGCGGACTCTCGAGCGGGTTCAGGATTTCCGAACGGTGCACCATCCTGCCAACAGCGGCATGAAGTCCTGGCACAACAACGACTCCGCCGACATGCAGCTGTTCCTGCGCCGCATGCGCAAGGGGCGCCCGTGGGTGTTCGGCATCCTCCATGGCATTCTGCTGATCGCCTGGTATCCGTTTTTCCGGCAGGGGCTGGAATGGCTGGATGCCGGGCGCCCGCTCGCCGGTTGGCTGATCATCCTGATTCCAGGGCTGGTCTGCCTTGCGGCCTCGCGCATGGCGATCAGGGCCTACGAACAGTCGTTCGATGACGTGCGCAAGGGCAGGGTGCGCCGGGTGATGCGTACGGCGGAGAATCTGAAGATCATGGATGAAAGCATCGAACGCATGCCGATTCCCGGAAGCAACCTGGATCAGCAGCACGTTCGGGAGTTCCTGCGCAAGGGCGCCCGCATGGGCGGTTACGAGCGCCCGGACCGGGGGCAGGCCTTGCGCCGGCTGCTGTTCTGGCTGCTGGCCGCCTCCGCCTTCATGTATCTGCGTCCCTGGGAGCTGTGAGGCCGGCCGCGTTCTGCCGCGCCAGCGCCCAGGCCACATGCTCGCGCACCAGGGGCGACGGGTGGCTCAGCCGCGCCTCGAGCGCTGTGCGGATCTCTGCCGAAGGCGGCGCGTTGCCCAGCGCCACCGCCAGATTGCGCAGCCACCGCACATGACCCAGCCGCCGGATGGGCGAACCTTCGGTCTTCTGCAGGAACTCCGCTTCCTCCCAGGCAAACAGGTCGACCAGCCGGGCCGAGTCGAGGCCGTGGCGAGGCAGGAAGTCGGCCTCGGGCGTGGGCGTGGCGAAGCGGTTCCAGGGGCAGACGAGCTGGCAATCGTCGCAACCGTAGATGCGGTTGCCCATGAGCGGCCTCAGGGCCTCCGGAATGGAACCGTGCAGCTCGATGGTGAGATAGGAGATGCACAGTCGGGCATCCACGTCACCCGGCGCCACGATGGCCCGGGTCGGACAGATGTCGATGCAGGCCGTGCAGGTGCCGCAGTGGTCCCGCGCGGGGGTGTCGGGCGGCAAGGGCAGATCGGTGTAGATCTCCCCGAGAAAGAACCAGGAGCCGTGCTCGCGGTCGATCAGGTTCGAGTGCTTGCCGCGCCATCCGAGTCCGGCCTTCTCGGCCAGCGGTTTCTCCAGCACCGGGGCGCTGTCGCAGAACACCCGGTAGCCGAAGGGGCCGATCTCTTCCTCGATCCGCCGGGCCAGCCGTTGCAGCCGCTTGCGCACCAGCTTGTGGTAGTCGCGCCCCAGGGCGTAGCGCGAGACGAAGGCCCGCTCCGGATCCGCCAGCAGGTCCTGCCCCTCGCGTTCCCTGCCCGGGTAGTAGTTCATCGCCGCCGAGATCACCGACACCGTGCCCGGCACCAGTTCGGCCGGTCGCGTGCGTTTCGTGCCGTGCCGGGCCATGTAATCCATCTCGCCATGATGGTTCTTCGCCAGCCAGGCGAAATGCTCCCGCTCGGCTTCGGAGAGATCCGTGTCGGTGAAGCCGATGCGCTGGAAACCCAGCTCGCGGCCCCAGGCGCGGATCTGCTCGGCCAGCCGGGCGGGGTCGTCGAGTGCGGAGGAGCGGGAGGGCTTCATGCGCTGTCATCGGGTTGCAGACAGGGTGCGAGCGGGCCGGAGGCACAATCGGCCACACGGGAGCATGCCGTCCCGGGCGCTTACTCGCATTCGTGGCCGTGCAGGCGCAGCCCTTCCTGGAGATAGTCGGCGACCAGCGGCGTGGAGATGAGGTAGTCGGCCGTGTGATCGTTCCAGTTCTCGTTGGCCTGGGCCAGGGCCCTGTCCCATTCGTCGATCGTGAAGTCCTCGCGGCCCAGCCACATGAGGGCGACCAGGGTGGCCTGCTGATCCGGTTCCAGATCCTCGATGGCGGACTTGAGCTCCAGATAGGTGAGGTCGTCGTGATGATTGGCGAGGGTCTGCATGGCCCAGTCGTCCGTGGGATTCATGCCGTCCTCGGGAAACACCACGTCTTCCTTGGCCTGGAACTCGCGGGCCCGGTCGATGATGGCGCATACGATGTCGGGATTGATGTCCAGCATGGCGGTCACCTTCGATGATGCCGTGGATCATCCATGCAGTCCGCATGGCTCATGGGCAGTCTACCTCAGGGCCGGTACACCGGCACCGACCCGGATCAATTTTCCGTTGAAATCGTTGCCGGGGCCGGCGGTGCCAGCCAGCGCAGCCAGGCGTAACCGGCGAGACCTGCCGCCAGCGATGCCGCGAGTATGCCCATCTTGGCGGCATTGATTCGGGCTTCGTCGCCCCAGAATGCCAGATCCGCGATGAAGATCGACATGGTGAAGCCGATGCCCGCCAGCAGCGAGGCGCCTGCGATGTGCATCAGCGAGACGCCCGCGGGCAGCTGTCCGGCGCCGAGACGCACGGCCAGCCAGACGCTGCCGGCGATGCCGACGAACTTGCCGGCCAGCAGGCCCAGGAAGATGCCCGGTGCCACCGTGCCCGCGAGCGCATCGCTCACGGCTTCGGGAGTGAGCACAATGGCCGCGTTGGCCAGCGCAAACAGGGGAATGATCACATAGGCGACCGGCAGATGCAGGGCGCTCTCGAGTCGCTGCAAGGGCGAGGCGGCCAGCTCGGCGGTCTGCGTCATCCGCCAGAGCAGGGCGGTCTGCCGGGGATTGAGCATCAGTGGACGCTCGGCCGTGTGTGCCTCCCGGAATTCGCGCAGCATGCCTTCCATGCGTTCGGCGAACAGCAGCGGCGAGAGCTTCGGGCGGGCCGGGATGGTCCAGGCCGCGAAGATGCCCGAGACGGTGGCGTGCACCCCTGACCCTTCGAAGGCCATCCAGAGCAGCACGGTCAGCAGGAAATAGGGCAGGGGGCGGCGCACGCCCAGGCGGTTGAGCACCACGAGGCCGCCGAGAACGAGGGCGGCGACGAGCAGGGCGGCAAGGTTCAGATCATCCGTGTAGAACAGGGCGATGACGGTGACTGCACCCAGGTCGTCGACGATGGCGAGTGCGACGAGGAAGGTGAGCAGCGACTTCGGCACCCGGTCGCCCAGCAGCGCCATCACGCCGACGGCGAAGGCGATGTCGGTGGCCATCGGAATGCCCCAGCCCCGGATGTCGGGCGTGCCGGCATTGAGGCTCGCATAGATGAGCGCCGGCACCAGCATGCCGCCGATGGCCGCCACCACCGGCAGCATGGCCTGGCGCACTCGCGAGAGCTCGCCCACCAGCACCTCGCGCTTGATTTCCAGGCCGACGACGAAGAAGAAAAGGGTCATCAGCCCATCGTTGATCCAGTGATGCACGGAATGTTCGATACGCCAGTCGCCGGCCTGCAGAGAGATCGGCATGTGCATGAGATGGCGATAGATTTCGAGCAGTGGCGAGTTGGCGATCAGCAGGGCCAGTACCGCACAGGCGATGAGCAGCACGCCCATCGTGGTCTGGCGATGGATGAATTCCTCGAACGGTGTGAGGATCTTCTCGAACGCCCGTTCCCAGGGGGCGTGGTATTCCTCGGACTGGGGCATGGCTGTCACGGTCCTCGTCGATCGGATGAAGGGGTGCCCGTCTCCGGTATCATACCGGTTGTCGATAACCCGGAGGCAATCCATGGAGCCGCTCTACACCGCCGCCCAGGTCCGCGAACTCGACCGCATCGCCATCGAGGAGGCTGGGATCCCGGGGCTGACGCTCATGCGCCGGGCGGGGGCGGCCGTCTTTCGCGAGGTCCGGGCCCGGATGCCGGAGGAGGGGCGCCTGCTGGTGCTCTGTGGCGCCGGCAACAACGCGGGTGACGGGTACGTGGTGGCGCGTCTTGCGAAGCAGGCCGGCATGCAGGTGGAAGTGGTGACGCCCGCCGATCCCGGCCGTCTCAAGGGCGATGCGCGGCAGGCGTTCGAGGATGCCCGGGCCGCGGGCGTGCGTCCCCTCCGCTTCGAGAGCAGCGAGCTGCCGGAGGCGGCCGTGGTCGTGGATGCCCTGCTCGGCACGGGCCTGGAACGGCCGGTCGAAGGCGCCTGGCGCATGCTGATCGAGCTGGCGAACGCGTTGCCTGCGGCGCGTATCGCGGTGGACATTCCCAGCGGGCTGGATGCGGACCGGGGCGTCGTGCTGGGCGTGGCCTTCCGGGCCGATGTCACGGTCACCTTCATCGGCCGCAAGCTGGGCCTGTTCACCGGCGAGGCGGCGGATCACGTGGGGGAGGTGGTTTTCGACGACCTGGGCGTGCCCGAGGCGGTTCATGAACAGGTCCCGCCGACCGCCTGGCGCATGATTCGGGAAGATATCACCACTCTGCTGCCTGCCAGGCCGCGCACGCTGCACAAGGGGCAGGCCGGTCATGTGCTGGTGGTGGGCGGGCAGCCGGGCATGTCAGGCGCGCCACGGCTGGCGGGTGAGGCGGCCGCCCGTGTCGGCGCGGGACTGGCGAGTCTGGCCGTGCACCCGGAGCGTGCCGCAACGACCGGCATCGATCGGCCGGAGCTGATGGTCCATGCCGTGGACGGGGCGGTGGCGCTCGCGCCGCTTGCCGGACGTGCCGACGTGCTGGCCGTGGGCCCCGGCCTGGGGCGCAGCGACTGGTCGCGGGCGCTGTTCGAGGCCGTGCTCGAGCATCCAAAAGCCCTGGTGCTCGATGCCGATGCGCTCAACCTGCTGGCCGGGTCGCCCAGGCGTCGGGACGACTGGATTCTCACCCCGCACCCGGGCGAGGCGGCCCGGCTGCTCGGCTGTGATGCGGCGACCGTGCAGGCGGATCGTCCCGCCGCCGTGCGCGCGCTTCGGGAGAAGTTCGGGGGCGTGGTGGTGCTCAAGGGCCCGGGCACCCTGATCCATGACGGCCACCTGCTGCTGGTCACGGACACCGGCAATCCGGGCATGGCCTCGGGCGGCATGGGGGACGTGCTGACGGGCGTCATCGCCGGACTGCTGGCCCAGGGGCTGCCGCCGCTCGAGGCGGCCGCTGCCGGGGCCTGGCTCCACGGCGCGGCGGCCGACCGGGCCGCAGGGCAAGGCGGCGAGCGCGGCCTGCTGGCGCGCGACCTGATGCCCCACCTGCGGGCGCTGGTGAATCCACGACAATCAATCAATGTGATCTGATCTGGCGCCGTGAACGATCCCTTGACGTCCTCCGGTGCTGCGGCTGTCTCGCCCGGCCTGCGGGGCCATCCCGAGTCGCTTGCGCTCCGGCGGGATGGCTTTTTCCCTCCGGCCGGGCGGCCTCCGCAAGTCGTCCGTCAAGGGATCGCTCACGCGCAGGAGAGAAGGCATGGATGAGGCTCTCAGCGTCCATCTTCCCGACGAGGCCGCCACCCTGGACATGGGCCGGCGGCTGGCGGAAGTGTTGCGCCGGCATCCCGGGCTGGTGCGGCTGTTCGGCGATCTGGGCGCGGGCAAGACCACGCTGGTGCGCGGGATTTTGCGCGGGCTGGGGCATGCGGGCCCCGTCCGCAGTCCGACCTACACCCTGATCGAACCCTACGAGGATCTGGTACCGCCCGTCTACCACATCGACCTCTACCGGCTGGCCGATCCCGAAGAGCTCGAATGGCTGGGGTATCGTGATCTGGCGGCGGGATCGGCCCTCGTGCTGATCGAATGGCCGGAACGCGGGGGCGAACGGCTGGGCACGCCCTGGCTCGATGTGCATCTCCGGCCGGAAGGCGAAGGGCGCCGCCTGACGCTCGCCTGCCGGGACGAGGTTCTGTGTGGCCATATCAATCAACTGGTTGCGGGTCTCACATGAGAACCGGCCTTTCCAGTTTGGCCTAGATTGCGGAAATCAGAAACAAAATGCTTGCATTTCCCCCGCCGGGCTGACTAGACTCGGGGTGTCGAGAGGGAACCGCGCGAGGGGATGGGCATGCACCGCTGGATCCGGGGGCTGGCCGCACTCCTGCTGTGGCTGCCGGCGCTGGCGGCCGTGGCCGCCGAAGTCGAGGGGCTGAGAATCGCGGAGCGCGAACGGGCCACGCGCCTGGTGATCACGCTCGACGCGCCTGCCGAACACCGCATCTTCACGCTCACCCAACCCGACCGGGTGGTCATCGACATCCCCGGCAGCCGGCTCGCGACCGACCGCCTGCCGCGAGGCAGGGGCATCATCCGCGGGATCCGGCACGGCGTGCGCAACCGGCGCGATCTGCGCATCGTGCTCGACCTGAAGGCCCCGGCCAAGCCCAGAAGCTTTCTGCTGCCCGAGAAGGAAGGCAGGAGCGGGCAGCGGCTGGTCGTGGACCTGGTCCCGGCGAGCAGGGCGCGCCGGCCGGTCAAGTCCGTCGAGGAAGTCGATGCCCGGCCAAGGGATCTGATCGTCGCCGTCGATCCCGGTCATGGCGGCAAGGATCCCGGCGCCCGCGGGCGGCGCGGTACCCGGGAGAAGGACGTGGTGCTCGCCATTGCCCGGGAACTGGCCCGACTGATCGACACCGAGCCGGGCATGCGGGCGGTGATGACCCGTCGCGACGATCGTTTCCTGCGGCTGCGCGATCGCATCCGCATCGCGCACCGGCACCGGGCGGACCTGTTCGTCTCCATCCATGCCGACGCCTTCCGGGACCGCCGGGTACGCGGTTCCTCCGTGTTCGTGCTCTCGCGCCGCGGAGCCAGTTCCGAGATGGCGCGGCTGCTGGCCCGTCACGAGAACGCGGCCGATCTGGTCGGCGGCGTGAGCCTGGCCGACAAGGACGACGTGCTGCGTTCCGTGCTGCTCGATCTCTCGCAGGCGGCCAGCATCGAGGCCAGCACCGAGGTCGCGTCCAGCGTCCTGCGCGAGCTGTCCCGGATCGGCAAGGTGCACAAGCGCAGCGTGCAGCGGGCCGGTTTCGTGGTGTTGAAATCCCCCGACATCCCGTCCATCCTCGTCGAGACCGCCTTCATCTCGAATCCCGACGAGGAGCGCAAGCTGCGCGATCCACGGCACCAGAAACGGCTGGCGCGGGCGATCCTGCGCGGCATCCGCCGCTACTTCGCCGATCACCCGCCGCCCGGCACCTGGCTGGCGATGCGCAAGCACCAGCGCGAGCATCTGGTGCGACGCGGAGACACGCTGATCAAGATCGCCAACCGCTACGACGTGAGCCTGAAGGCCCTGCGCCGGGCCAATGGCATCAAGGGTTCCCACCTGCGGGTGGGGCAGCGGCTGGTGATTCCGGCATCGTCGGACAGCTGATCGTCGTATCCCGCCTCATCGCACCCTGCTCCGGTCGATCATGTCCTCGCGCGCGCGTTCAAGCAGCCTGACGGCCTTGTCCGCCTTGTACAGACTGCGCGCGAGCCTGCGGGCCCGCTTCAGTCGGGGCAGGGCGTCACGCACATGGAGGTGCGCTCCTTTCAGTACCTCGATGGCGTCCGTGATTTCGGCCCGGGCGAGTCTCAGATTGGTACGTGCGTCCCGCCAGCGGCGCACGCCCTGTGCCTGTTCAAGCAGAGCAATGGCCTGGCGTGCATTCTCGTCGGCGTTGAGCACCCGCAGAAAGGCGGCCACGTTGGCCACCTGGGCGCCGTTGAGCCCCACGATGGGCGGCAATACCGTGCCGTCACGCAGATGGCGCCGGGTGGCGTAGAAGGCCACCATGGCCTCCACGGTGTCGATCTGGTTGGCGTGAAAGAAGGGGCCCGTGTCGGCGGCCTCGATGACGGGCGGGACATTGAACAGGTTCGTGCCCTGCCCGAAGCCGTCGTCGAAGGGATTGGCCTTTCCGAGGATGTCTCCATGCTGGTGGCGCAGTTCTTCGACGCGCGGCGCGAAGGACCGGTTGCTGGATTCGAAGGCCGGCGGGGTGATTTCCGGAGGAAAATCGAAATCCGGATCGGTATTGGCGCCGCCGTTGAAGT
>Ga0256832_1002886_pt1 | contig 11728 bp, 5 predicted proteins | sample 134614metaG_FD_190534 | JGI IMG/M metagenome (GOLD analysis project Ga0256832, IMG submission 190534) | Hydrothermal vent microbial communities from Lau Basin, Pacific Ocean - 134-614 | ecosystem: Environmental > Aquatic > Marine > Hydrothermal vents | place: Pacific Ocean: Lau Basin | collected...
GTTCATTGTAGGGATAGTGGGGAATTTGTCAAAACAAGCGGCGCGCGCGACGGCTTGCCGATACGAACGAAAATGCCTCGCGGCCAGAGCGGAGCGGGAAGCCAATGCCGTAATACGTAATGCGTGATGCGTAAGGACCTCACGGATTACGCATTACGCATCACGTCGGTTGCAGACTCGCCCAACTTTGGCTTTGCGAACCTTCAGCAACCAGCGATCATTCTATTTTCAAAACAGCCCGCCATCCTGGGAAAGCCAGGGCGGGGGCTCCTCGATTTGACGCGGGGGCGAAGATGCGACGCGGCGTTTGGGGCAGGCGTCGTCGCCCTCGCCCGCCAGCCAGCGCTGCGCGGCCTCGGGCAGGTCGGCCAGGGGCGCTTTGCACAGGGTGACGTCGGGCAGGGATTCCAGAAAGAGCCGTCCGTAGCGCTTGCTGAGAAGGCGTTTGTCCAGCAGGACGGCGACGCCCCGGTCGCTGGTGGAGCGGATGAGTCGGCCGAAGCCCTGGCGCAGGTTGAGGATGGCCTCGGGCACGGAGTATTGGTAGAAGGGGGAGTCGAAGGTCTCGGAACGGGCGGAGATGATGGGGTCGTTGGGCACGGAGAAGGGCAATTTGGTGATGACAAGCGCGCTCAGGGCTTCGCCCTGCACGTCCACGCCCTCCCAAAAGCTGCGAGTGCCCAGGATCACGGCTTTTTCCGTTTCGCGGAACGCGGCCAGAATCTGCTGGCGGGAGCCGCCTTCGCCCTGGACGAAGAGGGTGAATCCCGCTTCTTCCAGCAGGGGGCGCAGGCGCTGGGCCACGTCTTTGAGCTGGGCGTAAGAGGTGAAGAGAGCCATGAGGCGGCCCTGGGTGGCCAGGCTGAGCTGGAGGATGGCCTCTTCGACTTTGGCCTGATAGTCGGGCTTGTTGGGTTCGGGCATGTCGGTGGGGATGAAGACCAGCGCGTTCTTTTTGTAGTCGAAGGGGCTTTCCAGGGCCAGCTCCTCCACCTCGAAGGCGTTGAGACGCCCCCGAATGTAGTCGAAGCTGTTGGCCGTGCGCAGGGTGGCCGAGGTGAGCACCACCGTATCCTTGCTGCGGAAGATATGCTCCTCGATGATGCCGCCCACATGCAAGGGCGCGCGATAGAGGGTGAGGCTGCCGTTGAATTTCGACCGCCGCACCCAATAGATGGCGTTGGCGTCGGGCTCCAGGGTGAGCTCGTGCCCGATGGACAGGGCCTCAGTCACCGACTCCCACAACGCGGTCAGCTCCGCCTCCAAATCATCCCGTTCGGGCATAGGATAATTGCCCAGGTCGCCCAGGGTTTTGATGAGGTGATCCAGGTCGCTGACGAAGCTGTTGAGCGCGAATTCCAGATTGTCCCAGATGATTTCCACGTCCACCCAGGCGGGCTGCACCCGCACGCTTTTGGTGATGCGCAGGCGCAGGTCGTACATGGTGTTGTCGTATTGCCGCCCGAAGTGCTGCATGAGGAAGCGATCCAGCGCGTCCATGTATTCGGCCATGTGCATGTCCAGGGCGGGGATGCCCGCGGCCAGGCGGCGGGTGTAATCGGTGATTTTGTCGGCCTTATCGGAGGGGACGTCGGCCCGACGCACCGCGGTGACCACATCGGCCAAAAGCCCTGCCGTGGGCATCTCCCCGCCGGTGGCAGGAGCCAGTTCCCGCAGCCTGGTCACGAAGGAAGCGTGGTCCACGCTGGCGGTGAGGGCGTGGGTGGCTGCGGATTCGAGATGATGGGCCTCGTCCACGATGAGATGATGGTATTCGGGTAGGACGCCGCCCTCGGTGGCGATATCGGAGAGGAGGAGGGCGTGGTTGACGATGATGAGATGCGCGGCCTCGGCCCGGTTGCGGGCTTTGTAAAAATAGCAGGGATGAGGCGAGTCCATGCCGCAGCGAGCGGAGGAGCAGGTGTGGGGGTCGGAGCAGACCCGCTGCCACACGGCCCGCTCCCCGGCGTTGACCAGGGTGAGCTCGCTGACGTCGCCAGTCTCGGTGTGGGGCAGCCACAGGAGGATGCGGGCGAGGACGCTGACCTCGACCGCAGTCAGGTCGGGCCGGGCCATGAGTTTATTCAGGCGTCGGGGACAAAGATAGTTGCTGCGGCCCTTCATCACCGTGGCTTTGAAGTCGAAGGGGAGTATGTGATGGAGGTCGGGCAGGTCTTTGTGATAGAGCTGGTCTTGCAAATTGATGGTGTTGCTGGAGACAACCACCCGCTGGCCCGTGTTCACGGCCCAGGCCAGGGCGGGGATGAGATAGGCCAGGGATTTGCCCGTGCCCGTGCCCGCTTCGATGAGAAGGTGGCGGCTGCGATTGAATGCGTCGGCCACGGCCCGCAGCATGGCCACCTGCGGCTCCCGGTATTCGTAGAGGTCGAAATAGGCGTCGAAAGGCCCGCCCGGCTCCAGCAACGCGGCCAGGGCGTCCACGTCCAGGGGTTGGGAATGCTCCACCGGCTGCAGGGGCTGCTCCCGACGGAAGAGGGGGCCTTTGTCCAGCGCGGTTTTCTGCACCTGGCGCTGCCCCAGCCCCCGACGGGCCTGATCTCGCAACGCATCCTCGAACACGATGGTCAGCGACCAATCCGCAAGCTGCCCCATGCGCACGATCTGTTCCAGGGTTTTGGCGGGAACCTCATCGACCAGGAGGCGGCGCATGGCCTCGAATATCCACATGCTGGCTTCGGCGTCGTCATAGGCCCGATGCGCATTCTCCAGGCTCACGCCCAGGCGCTCGGCCACGCGGCCCAGCTTGTAGCTGGAGAGGCCGGGCAGGGTAATGAGGGCCAGTTCGAAGGTGTCGATGAGGGGGTTGTAGTTGTAGAGGCCGTTGGCCCGCAGGAAGCTGATATCGAAGCCGATATTGTGGCCCACCACGGGCGCATCACCCACGAACGCGCGAAACGCGGACGCGACCCGGCTAAGCGGCGGCGCGGCGTCGGCCTCGGCCTGAGTGATGCCCGTCATCTGTTGGATGGCGGGGGGAATGCGGCGGCCGGGGTTGACCACCTGGCTGAAGCGGTCGATGATTTCGCCATCGCGGAAGCGCACCGCGCCCAGCTCGATGATGGCGTCTTTGTCGGGATTGAGCCCTGTGGTTTCCAGGTCCAGGGCGACGTAAGTTCGAGACATGAAGAGGTGGTGATAAAAGAGAGGGGATTGCAATGGAGGCGTTGCAAGAGATGGTGGCGCGGGAAGCCAATACGTGAAACGTAATGCGTGATGCGTAAAGTCCTCACGTTTCGCGCATCACGTATCACGACGGTTATCGCCTCGCCCAACGTGGCCTGGCGATCCTTTCTCAATGCGCGCCAAGTCGCTATTTTCAAAACACCAGTATAGCACAGCCATGAGGGAGTCGCAGATTTGTGAGGGGGCCGGGAAGCGTCCCAGATAATCAGAAAATTCGGTCATGCGGGCTCCACCCGGCGCTGAAGCGCCGGGCTACAAAACAACGCCGGGTGAACCCGGCTTTGGGCGCGGGCTGGCTCTGAAAGCCCCCTTGAGGGGGCGCCGTTTCCAGCCCGGATGTTCACCTCCGGGGCGCAGGCGCAACGCGCCCATAATTTGGGACGCACCCGCAGGTGCATCGCATCTTGAAACGAAGGGAATTTGGGTATAAAATGACGCCAGGAGGTTGATCATGTCCAAATCTATCGTCCTGCTCGTCCTTCTCAGCATGATGATGGGGGCATTCGCCCGGCTTGCGGCCCGCAACGACGCGGCCCTGGCGGCCGCCCAAAGCGCCACCTACTACGTCCGGCCCGATGGCGGCTCGCCCGAGCAATGCACGGGCCTGACCGACGCACCCTATCCGGGCAGCGGTCTGCATCAGGACTGCGCCTGGGATCACCCCTTCCGGGCGCTGCCTCCCAACGGTCCGGCCCGCATCCAGGGCGGCGACACGCTGATCATCGCCGCGGGTAGCTATCGCATGGGCTACGGCGCGCCCGAAGCCGATAGCGACGGCGACCAGTGCGCGTCCGCCTACCCTTGGGGATGCGTCATGCCTCCCATCCCCTCAGGCCCGGACGCGGATCATCCCACCCGCATCCTGGGCGCGGGCTGGGATAGCGGCTGTGCGGATCCGCCCGAGTTGTGGGGCGCGGAGCGAGCCGCACACATCCTCGATCTCACCGACAGCCAGCATGTGCAGGTTGCCTGCCTGGAGATCACCGACCACGCGAGCTGCGTCGAATTCCATTCAGGCGACATCGCCTGCCCTCGCGACAGCTACCCCTACGGCGACTGGGCTCCCACGGGCGTCTACGCCCAGGACGCCAGCGACATCCATCTGCAAGACCTGAACATCCACGGTCTGGCGCGCACGGGCGTGTGGGCGGGGCGTTTACGCGACTGGCGGGTGACCAACGTGCGCATCGCCGGCAACGGCTGGGTCGGCTGGGATGGCGACATCGACGGGGATGACAGCAACAGCGGCAGCCTGCACTTTCGACTGTGGACGGTGGAATGGAACGGCTGCGGCGAGACCTGGCCCGACGGCGACCCCGTGGGCTGCTGGGCGCAGAGCGCAGGCGGCTACGGCGATGGCGTGGGCACGGGCGCCACTAGCGGAGATTGGATCATCGAGGATTCGGCCTTCCTGCACAACACGTCGGATGGCCTCGACCTGCTCTATCACACCGGGGGCGGCGGCATCACCCTGACCAATGTGCGGGCCGAGGGCAACGCCGGGAACCAGATCAAAACCACGGGCGCGGTCACCCTCACCAACAGCGTGCTGGTGGGCAACTGCGCCTATTTCGACGATCAACCTTTCACCTACAACGTGGATCCCTGCCGCGCCCTGGGCAACACCCTCTCCCTCTCCTTCATGGGCGGCGAGCAGGTCGCGCTCACCAACAACACCTTCTACGGCCAGGGCGATGGCCTCATCAATGCGGGCCCGCATGGCGATGGCGACTGCACCGGGAGCGAACGCATTACGGGCCGCAACAACCTGTATCAGGGCGATGACGACTATTTCCAGCAGGGCGACGTCACCTTCCTCTTCTACTACGAAAACTGCCCCGGCCTCACTTTCGACGGCGATTACAGCCTCTACGATCACGTCAAGCTCAGCGCCTATACGCCCGGGCCCCACGACATCGAAGCCGACCCGCAATTGACCGGCCCTCTCTCCGGCGACTACTACGGCATGGCCATCACCGCGACCAGCCCCGCCCGCGACGCAGGCCTGGCCGACGTCGCTCCCGCCACCGACTTCCTGCATCTAAGCCGGGACGCATCCCCCGACATCGGCGCTTATGAATACCAGCCCAACCCCGTCTACCTGCCACAGGTGACCATCTCCCGTCTCAACGCCAGCGACGCCCGTCTGGCGTGGACGCGCCCCGACGACGCCTACCTGCGCTTTCACATCTTCCGCGACGTTCAGCCCTATTTCCAGCCCGACGAGCACGCGACCGCGGTCATCGATGCCCCCCCGTGGCAGTGGGATGACGCGGGCGCGCTGGGCGATCCCGCCCAAAATCGCTACTACCTCATCCAGGGCGAGCGTTTCGACCACGGGCGCACCGATTCCAACCGGGTGGGCGAGTTCGACTTCGCACTGACGCCGGGAGCGCCGTAGCCCCATCTATTCACCGGGCGTGAGGGGAAAGTCGAACGCGCCCAGGCGCCGGGAGAAGAGACTCTCGCCGCTGGCCGGGATCCCTTCGACGCGATAGTAATAGTTGACTGCAGGATCGCCGTACGCGCCCGCATCGTCGTAGTAGTTGGGGGGAGGGACGACGGTGGCCAGCGCGGGCGCGGTGGGGGTGAAATAGGGCGTAGTGTCCCGCCAGATGGTGTAGCTGACGTAGGTAGGGTCGTCGGGCCAGCTCAGGCGCACCACGTCCGGCGCCAGCAGGGAGATGATGACGGGGAGGTAGAGCTGTTGGATGGTGAAGCTGAGCACGCCCTGGTCGCTGACCTGATAGCCGCCCGAGGCCGAGGGCGTGAGGGTGACGGTGGTCTCGCCGTTGGCCTGATCGACCGTGAGGTCATAGCGCTGGCCCGGCGTCAGGTCCAGCAACAGGTTCAGGGTCTCGGCGGTGGATGGATAAGCGTAGGTCAGGACGCCCACGGGCGGGGCGCCATCGACCGCTGCCGAGAAGAGCGCGACCCGGCCCAGGTCGGGATCGGCGATGTGCGCGCCCTCCAGTTGTGTGGTTTGGATGTGGGTCACCGCGGGCATGGACGCGACCGTGCTGCTGGTGGGGTGCATCACCGTGAGGAAATTGTGGTCCAGGCCCGTGTCCGCGGGCTCCAGTTCGATGCGCCATTCGCCATAGGGCGTGTCCTCGAAGTCGTTGGTGGGACGAGGTTGGGGTTCGGAGGCGTCCCAGTGCCAGTCGTAGTTGGCGTCGAAGACCCAGAAGGCTTTTTCGCCGCGGCCGCCCACTTTGCGCAGGTTGACGGTGGCGGGCGCGAGGAAGCGCATGAAGAGCTTGCCGTCGCCGTTGACGATGGCGGCTTCGCTGGCCCCGCTGTACAGGGTCTCCCCCGCGGAGACCGCGGTTCCCTGGCCGGGGATATCGGGTTCGGTGAAGGTGTGGAAGAGCAGTTTCGTGTTTTCGCCGCTGTAAGCGGGGTCGGTGACGCCCACCCGGTCGTAGAGGATGAGGTAATCCCCCCTGGCGCTGTCGCCGTTCACCGGCCGCAGATAGACCATCTCCCGCTGAAAGCGGGTGACTTTGGCCGTGTTGCCGCTGAGGCCGTCCATGGCCTGGTTGTAGGTCGGGTTGTTGTAGGCGTTGGTGGCGTCGCCCAGCGCGTAAGTGTAGGCGTCCGTGTTCTGGTAGTGGACCATGTCGGCCACGTCGTATTGGGTGAGGTGCTGGTCGTAGTATTCGATGGTTTCGGGCGCGCGGGTGGCGGGGTACATGGAGCGCTGGCCGCCGTCGTTGGAGGAGGCGTCGGGTCGGGCGTGGGAGAAGTCCTCGTTGGGGTTGTAAACGATGAGGGTGTTGTGGGCGATGGTGCGCATGTAGTAGTTGCGGTCGTGGTAGCTGAGGCCGTCGCCGCTATAGACGCCGCTGTCCAGCAGCAGGTCGCTGTATTTGAACAGGGTGATGCTGTTTTGATCGAGATGCTGGTGATAGCTGAAGTAGTCGCCCGCCTGGAATCCGATGTAGGTGGCTTTCGTGTCCGTGTCCGCGGCGCCGTCGGGCCAGCCGGAGCGGAGGAAGAGGGTGCCTGTGCCCGCGGCCAGGTGGGCGGTCGAGCTGGGCGGGGTTTGGGGCAGGTCGGGATTGAACCAGAGGAATTCCTGATGGGCCAGGAAGTCGTCGGAGCTGCCGTCCGGTTCGGTGGCGAGATAGGCAGCGAGCTGGGCCGCGAGGGGATGATCCGGGAAGCGGTCGTTGAGGATGAGGGCCATGATGCGCCCGTAGTTGGCCATGGAACCGCGGTTGCGTTCGGTGTCGCCCGTGGAGAGGTAAGGGTGATACTGGCGACCCCATTCCTGGGCCACGCCCGGCCAGTGGTGCAACAGGAAATAGCCGATGCGCTCCCGGAACCAGTCGCTGCCCGCGAAGAGCCGTTCCCCCGCGGCCGTTTCCCATGCGGCCACGGCCTGTACCCGGGCGTAGTTCGCGATCCAGTCGTAGATCATGCCTTCGGGCCAGCCTCCGCCCGCGGCGATGCGGTCCAGCAGGTCCAGCCCCGTGTGCTCATAGCGATACACGTCCAGCCATTCTTTGGCCCGGGCGTTGTCGCCATAGGTGGCCAGGCCCATGACCGCATAGCTGTACCCATGCCGGGGCCAATAGTTGCCCCAGCCGGGGGTGTCCCCATAGCTGGGGTTGTCGCCCCGATGGTTGAAGTAGGCGATGAAGTCATCCTTCTGGGCCTGAGTCATCTGGGCGTAGCACCAGTCGAAGACCAGGGCCACGTCGCCCGGACAGGACGCGCAATCCTCGTCCGCGTCCACTTTGTCCTGGGCCAGGGCCAGGGCGTCGGTGCAATAGCTGGCGTCGTTCAGGATCTGGGAGACCAGGGCTTTGTGCAGCATGGCGTCGGGGTCGTTATCGGCTTCATTTTTGAGTTGAACCCAGCGGGGATTGTCCGCGGTGGCCCGGGCTTGCAGGGTCGCCAGTTTGTTTGGGGTGAGGAAGACGCGAGGGTGACCGTTGGGGATGGTGAGCAGTCGCACGTGCACCGTGTCGGTGGCGCTTTCCCCCAGCTCATTGGTGACGGTGAGCTGGAAATCCCATTCGCCCGGCGTGTCGGGCGTGAAGCTAATGACGGCCTGGGAGCCGATGACGCCGCTTTGGGTCGAGTCGAACGCGGGGGTGAGGATGCGCCACTCGTAGCTGAGGGTGGCATCGTTGCCGCCGGGCCGGTCGTGACTGCCCGAGCCATCCAGGGTGATGGCGCTCCCATCCCATTGCAGGTTCTCCTGATCGGGACCGGCGTCCGCGTAGGGTACGTCGGGGTTATAGACCACGGTGAGTTTGGGCCGCAGGGAGGGGTCGCCCGCGTATTGGCTGGACCAGAAGTGCCGCCAGTCGGTGTTTGCTTCCTCCCAACCGGTGGCGTCGCGCAACACCACGCCGAAGTTGGGTTGTTCGCCCCGCACCCAGGCCCGCACCAGCTCGGTCACGTCCCATTCATACCAGCCGGGATCGGTGACGTCGGCATAGCTGGTTTCGGTGGATGCGTAATCCGAGCCCGCTTCCATGCCGCGGGCGTTCCAGGGCACGTCGGTTCCCTCGCCCGGATAGTAATCGAAGGCGTAGTCGCCCGTCACGCCATGCTTGCCCGCGGCGTCGATGGGCGAATCCACCTGATTGCCCTCGTCCCAATCCCGCAGCACCTGATAGAGCTTGATGCGCCGCACGGGAGGCGCGTTGCAGTTCCCGGTGTAGCAGGCGTCGGTGGTGTTGTAAAGCGCCAAGGTGGCGGAGATGATCTCGCTGTTGGCGGGGATGCTGCTGAGATCGAAGCGCAGCAGCGGGTTGTCGCCGCCGTCCCGCTCCAGGGAGAGGAGCTCGTTTTGGCCGTAGTTTTCGCTGTATTGGGGCGGGTTGTCCCAATCGTTGCTGCTGACCCAGGCGTCCTCCACGCCCGCGTAGCCGTCCAGGCCTTGCTGGAAGATGGCGGTCTGCTGGGCAGTGGGGCGGGCGCTGCCTTGGGCGCTTCCGAAGACGAGGAAGGTGGCGAGCGCGATAAGTGCGCTCGCGAGGGCGAGCATCGGGCGGGACATGGCGGCCTCCTTGGGGAATGAGCGGCGTCAATGTCCTCAGTTTACCCGAACCCAAGGCATTTTGCCTGACGGCAGGCTGACGATTCTCAGGTTCTTGCCGGACGGCAGCGTGGGAAAAACCAATCGTTGTCGTAATTATTTCGACAATGTCACATTTCCCAGCCGCGCCCCGCCCAAAGCCCCCTTTCTTCAAGTCATAGCCGTGACGAAAGCGATAGCCAGATCGTCGGTATGGGAGAGGCTGATGGCCCATTGGGTAAGGCCGAGGGATTGGGCCAGCGCCTCCGCCCGGCCATAGAGGCGCAGCGCGGGCGCGTGACGTTCGTCGGCCAGGATTTCGATCTCCTTCCAGCCGATTTCACCGATGCCCGTGCCCAGGGCTTTGGCCACGGCCTCCTTCGCGGCCCAGCGCGCGGCCAGGGAGGCGGGGCGATGGCCGTAGGCCGCGATCTCGGCCGGGGTAAAAATGCGTTCCAAAAACGCATTCCCATGCCGCTGCAAAGCCCGTTGAAAACGGGCTATCTCGATGATATCCACGCCCGCCCGCAGCATTATTCTTCCTCGTCAGGCGGCCCGGCCACGGCCAGGGCGTAGCGGTCGGGGTGAAGATAAGTGCGGGCCACGCGCAGCACGTCCTCTTTCGTCACGCCTCGAATGCGGGATTCATACCCCAGCAGATAATCCATGCCCAGACCATGCCAGGCCATGCTCAGCAGATATCCGGCGATGCCGCTGTTGGTTTCCAGCCGCAGGGGCAACGAGCCGGTGAGATAGCTCTGCACGTCAGCCAGTTCCTCGTCGTCCACCGGCTCGCGGACGATACGCGCCACTTCGGCCAGCATGGCGTCCACGGCTTTCTCCACGTTGGCGGGATTCACGCCCGCGGCGATGCGCCAAGTTCCGGGCCCGCGGTTGGCGTTGAACGCGCTGTACGCGTAGTAGGCCAGGCCCATCTCCTCGCGGATGCGATTACCCAGGCGTCCGCCCAGCCCGAACCGACCCAGGATCGCGTTGCACACCAGCACGGCGTCGTAATCGGGGTCGTTGCGGGCGATGCCGGGCCAGCCCAACACGATATCGCTCTGGCTTTTTCCCTGCACCCGCACGCGCTTCGTCACCGTTTGGCGCAAGATGGGGCGGGGCGGAATGCTCGTATCGGGATGGGCGTGGGGATGACGCCAGCCGCCCAGGGCCCGCTCCAGCCGGGCGATGGTTTCCTCCGCCCGGACCGCGCCCACGACGACGACCACGCCGCCCGCAGGCGAGACCTTCTCCCGATAGAAACGAACCAGGTCCGTTCGCTGCACGCGGCGCACGCCCGCCATCTCCGCCTCGATATCCATGCGGTAGGGATGGTCAGGCGGGTAGATTTGCTGGTTGAAAGCGATGGACGCCATGGCCCGGGTGCTGTGTCGGCGTTCTTCCAGGCGGGTGAGCAGGCGGGATCGGGTCTTTTCCAGCTCATCCTCGGGAAACGCGGGCGCTATCAGGCTCTCGGCCATCAGTTCCAGGGCCAGGTCGAAGTCCTCGGCCAGGGAATGGGCGTTGAAACCGAGGGAATGTCGTCCCGCGTCGAATCCGAAGAACGCACCCACGGACTCGGCGGCCTCGTTCAATGCGTCATAATCCCGCGTCTCCGTGCCCCGCCGCAGCATGATGGCGAGGAAATTCGCCAGCCCTTTCTCCTCCGGGCCTTCATTGATGGAACCGCCGAACGCGTAGCCATCGACCAGCACAGTCTGGCTTTCGAAATTCTCGTAGACCCAGACGCGCAGGCCGTTGCTCAATTCGCCGGTGACGATGGTTTGGGAGGAGGGGAGCATAGGAAAGTAATCAGTGTTCAGTGTGCAGTAATCAGTGCGGCGGCGCGCCGATACGGACGGAAATGGGAACGCTGATAACGCGGATGCTTCGCAACGCAGATTTCCGCAGATAATTTTCAGTCTTTAATCTTTAGTCTTCAGCCTTTAGCCTTCGTGCCTTCGCCTCTCTTCGCGCCTTCGTGGCTCTATTTTCAAATTCAAAGTGGCTTGGACTTCAGCTCGCGACATACCAGCCGATGACGCGGTTTTCGGGTTGGAAGAGGCGGCGGGCGACGCGCTGGATGGCTTCGGGCGTGACCGCGGCCAGGCGATCCTGGTAGCCCGCCAACCAGTCGAGATCCGCCACCATCTCGGCGAAGCCCAGCCACATGGCCTGATTGGAGATGCTTTCGCTGCCATAGGCGAACATGGCCCGGGTTCCCTTGATGGCCCGCGCCAGCTCATCCTCCCGCACGGGCTCCTCCTGCAGACGGACCAGCTCCTCCAAAATGCGCTGTTCCACTTCCGCCCGATCCTGCTCGGGCCGGACGGTGGCGGAGAGCGTAAACAGATAGGAATCGAGGGTGGCGGCCACGGAGGCGTTGACCGATAGGGCCAGGCCCGTGTTCACCAGGGCGCGGTGCAGCCGGGCGGCGCGGCCCAATCCACTCCCACCGAAGGGAGGGAGGCCGCGGGCGCCATC
>Ga0256832_1002887_pt1 | contig 11725 bp, 12 predicted proteins | sample 134614metaG_FD_190534 | JGI IMG/M metagenome (GOLD analysis project Ga0256832, IMG submission 190534) | Hydrothermal vent microbial communities from Lau Basin, Pacific Ocean - 134-614 | ecosystem: Environmental > Aquatic > Marine > Hydrothermal vents | place: Pacific Ocean: Lau Basin | collected...
CAGCTGCAGCCGCGCCTGCGCCTCGGGCGGCAGGTAGTAGCGGGTCCCTTCGGGGATCACGTTGCGGGCCTCCTCGCGCGCGTCACGCTCCACAGTATAGGGGGAGCTCCGCGTCCCATACGAGGCCGGCCGGGCTGACGACCGCCCGCACCGCCCGCGCCCAGAGCCCGGCCTCGAGCGCCCCGCAGAGCGCGCTCGCGAAGGCGGGGTCGACCGGGCAGGGGGCGAAGCGCTCGGCGTCGGCCCGGAGCACCGCGAAGACGAGCGCCCCATCGTGCGCGGCCAGCAGCTCCAGGTGCCGCCGCGCCCGCGCCGAGGGCGCGTCGGGGAAACAAGCGGTGCCCGCCTCCACGTGGGTCGCCGACTTCATCTCCAGGTAGCGGCGGCGCCCTTCCTGGTCCTCGACCAGGCCGTCGAGGCGCTGCCCTTCGAGCCGCGGCTGGGCGGACAGCCAGCGCCAGCCCCAACGTCTTACGAGCCGCGGGAGCCCCGCCTCGGCGTACGCCGAGTCGAGCAGCGCCCAGACCTCCCCGTCCCGCGCGAGCAGCACCCGCCCTTGGGTGCGGCCACTGCTGCGCGAAACGTAGCGCAGGGGAGTTCCCGGCTTCAACCAGGTGAGCCGACCGGTGTTGGGCAGGTGCAGCCGCAGTTCCTCGCCGCCGGCCACGGCACGCACCACGAAGCGGTTTTCCCGCTCCAAGAACCGCGCTTCCAGGCTCGCGGGAAAGGGCACGTCGAACGCCACGTTCCAAGCCTATACCTCCCGTTGACAGCGGCCGAAGACAGGGGTACACTTACTACAACCCCTAGGTAGTGGGACTACACAATGGGAACCAACGCACGAGTCCTCTCACGCATCAACAGCTTCTACGATAAGCTCTCGCCCTCCGAGCGGCGGGTGGCCGACTACGTCCGCGAGCATCCCGAACAGGTGATCCACATGCCGCTCGCCAAGCTGGCCCAGCAGGCGGGGGTGAGCGACCCGTCGGTGCTGCGCTTCTGCCGCGCCATCGGCTACCGCGGCTACCTCGACTTCAAGGTCGCCCTCACCCAGGACCTGGCCTCGCCGGTGCAGTTCATCCACGAGACCGTCGACCCCTCCGACGGCCCCCGCGAGATCGCCCAAAAGGTCTTCGCCGCCGCCAACCGGGCCCTGCTCGAGACCCTGCAGGGCCTGGACACGGCCGGCATCGAACGCGTCGTCGACCTCATCGACGGGGCGAAGCGGACACTGATCATCGGCGTGGGCACCTCGGCCCCCGTCGCCCAGACCTTCTACAACCGGCTCTTTCGCCTGGGCCTGCCCGTCTGGATCCAGACCGACTCCTACCTGCAGCTCATGCACGCTGCGTTGCTCGGACCCGGGGACGTGGTGGTGGGCATCTCCCAAACCGGCGCCTCGATCGACCCCGTGCTCACGCTCGAGGAGGCCAGAAAGCACGGGGCCGCCACCGTGGCCATCACCGGCTCGCTCTCCTCGCCCATCACCCAGCAAGCCGACGTCACCCTTCACTCCAGCTACCACGAGCTGCGCCCGGAAGCGGCCTCGTCACGCATCGCCCAGATGGCCATCGTCGAGACGATCTACGTTGCGCTCAGCATGCGTCGCCTCGAAACCGCGGACGCCGACGAGCGGCGCATCTGGGAAGCCCTGGCGGAAAAGACCCTATGACGCAGGGAGGTGAGAACACGACCCTAGCCTATTGGTTCCATCGGCCCTAGCTATCAAGGATTCCCCGCACCCGAAGGTGCGAAACAAGGAGTGGTTCGGTATGGGTAAACCCGACATCAGCCGTAGAAAATTCATGATCCAAAGCGCCCTGGCCTCGATGGGCATCGTCGCCGGTCCCGCGTTCCTGCAAACGGTGCGCGCCGCCGACGGTAAGAACCGGCCCCTCAAGGCCGCCTTCTCCAACGCCGGCCTGCAGGCCACCTGGTGCGCCCAGGGCAAGGACACCGTCGAGCAGTGGGGCGAGTGGCTGGGCGTGGAAATTCACTGGTACGACGGCCAGCTCGACGTCGCCAAGCAGCGCGCCGCCGTGGACGCCATGGCCGCCAAGGACTGGGACTTCGTCGCCATCCAGTCGCTCTCCATCGGCTCGCTGGTCGAACCGGTGCAGAAGATGATCGACAAGGGCATCCCGGTCATCGCCATGGACACCATGCTCGCCCCCTGGGGCAAGATCAAGCAGCACACCTTCATCGCCCCCGACAACGTCTGGATGGCCGAGCAGGTTACGCAGGCGCTGGTCGACGCTATCGGCGGCAAGGGCAAGGTCGTGATGACCCAGGGCTCGCTCGGGCACACCGGCGCCCAGGGGCGTGCGCAGGGGTTCTACAACGTGATCAAGCGCTACCCCGACATCGAGGTCATCGACGAGTCCCCCGCCGACTGGGACGTGGCCAAGGTGGCCCAGCTCTGGGAGAACCTGCTCAACCGTTACAAGAAGATCGACGCCGCCTTCTTCCACAACGACGACATGGCGCTCGCCGCCTACCACGTCATCAAGAACGCCGGTCGCGAGAACGAGATCGTCCTAGGCGGCATCGACGGCATGCCCCCGGCGGTGCAGGCCGTGCTCGACGGCAAGCTGCACGCGACCGCGCGCAACTCCGCGGCGCGCATCCACTGGGGTGCGCTGGTGGCCGGTTACTACGCGGCCATGCAGAAGGAGATGCCCGGCAAGGACATCCCCGAGTTCATCCTCGCCGACGGCCCCGCCATCCTGCCGCCCAGCAAGGAGAAGACCGACAAGCCCTGGCTGCTCAAGGGCTACGGCATCGGCGCCGGTCCCGGTCTGCTCTGGCAGGAAAAGCACTTCCTGGCCTAGTCCTTCCCCAGCCCCCGGCCCCGTGGGGCCGGGGGCGCCTCCCCGACATGGATACGACCTCCCCCCTGCTCGAACTCCGAAACGTCGCCAAGCAGTTTGGCGGCATCCAGGCCCTCGTGGGCATCGACTTCGACGTCCGCCCGGGCGAGGTGCACGCCCTCGTGGGCGAGAACGGCGCCGGCAAGTCGACGATGATGAAGATCCTCGCCGGCGTCATCCCCGAATACGAGGGCACGATGGTCTGGAAAGGCCGACCGGTGCGGCTCAGAAACCCGCGCCACGCCCTCGACCTGGGCATCGCCATGATCCACCAGGAGCTGAGCGTCATGCCCGAGCTCACCGTGGCCGAAAACATCTTCCTGGGCCGCCAGCCCCTGCGCGCGGGCACGGTGGACTGGGCGCGCATGTTCCGCGAGGCGGAGGCGGTCCTGGCGGAGCTGGGCTTCGACCACGTGAACGTCCGCGAGCCGCTCGAGCGCTACCCGCTGGGCGTGCACCAGCTCAGCGAGATCGCCCGCGCGCTCACCTCGGGCGCCGAGCTCATCATCATGGACGAACCCACCAGCGCCCTCAGCCCCATGGAGACCCGCCACCTGCTCGAGCTCACCCGCGAACTCGCGGCGACGGGCAAGTCCGTGGTCTACATCTCCCACTTCCTCGAGGAGGTCACCTGGGTGGCCGACCGCGTCACCGTGCTGCGCGACGGCCGCAAGATCGCCACGCTGGAGGCGCGCAAGACCGACAAACAAGAACTGGTGCGGCTCATGCTGGGTAAGGAAGCCGCTTTTTTCGAGGAGTCCTACATGAGCGGGCGCGACGTCGAGGATCCGCACGCCGGCGCGAGGCCCGTGCTCACGCTGGAGCGCCTGACCCGGCCGCGCGCTTTCAGCGACGTCAGCTTCACGCTCCACGCCGGCGAGATCCTGGGCCTCTACGGCCTCATCGGCTCCGGCCACTTCGAGCTCGGCGAGGCCATCTACGGCCTGCACCGGCCCACCGCGGGGCGGATCCTGCTGGAGGGGCAGCCCGTTCCCGCCGGGCCCCGCCGGGCCATCGACCGCGGCGTGGCCTACGTGCCCCCCTCCCGGCGCAGCGGGCTGTTTTTAGAGAAGCCGATTTACCAAAACGTAACCCTGCCCTGGTTGGCGCAGATCTCGGGCCTGGTGCCGCAGGTCCCCAAGGAGGTGCGCGTCACCGACGAGGTCATCCGTCGCGTGGGCGTACGCCCCCCCGACCCGCAGAAGGAGGTGCTGTACCTGAGCGGCGGCAACCAGCAGAAGGTGGCCATCGCGCGCTGGCTGGTACGGCCGCCCAAGGTCTTCGTGGTCAGCGAACCCACCCGCGGCATGGACGTCGGCGCCAAGGAAGAAGTCATGAAGATCCTGCACGAGCTCAGCGAGGCGGGCGTGGCCGTTCTGCTCATCTCCTCCGAACCCGAAACCGTGCTGGCCGCGAGCGAGCGCATCCTGGTGATGGCCAAGGGCCGCATCGTGCGCGAGTTCGTGGGCGAAACCGTGACCAAGGAACAACTGTTGCACGCCGCCTCCGGCGAACTGGCCGAAGCGAGGTAAACGAATGTCGACCCCCAACGACGATTCCCCCAAACCCACCCCCCGCTGGCGCGCCTTCCTGGCCAAGAGCCGCGAGTTCGCCCCGGTCTGGACGCTGCTGGCGCTCATCCTGTTCTTCTCCGTTTACTCCGACAGCTTCCTGTCCCTCGAAAACGCCGCCAACATCCTCAACCAGGTCGCACTCCTGGCCATCATGGGCACCGGCATCACCTTCGTGCTGCTCACCGCCCAGATCGACCTCTCGGTCTCCTACATGGCCACCTTCGCCGGCGTCGTGGCCGCCTACTACACCGCCGGCCACCTGCCCCAGCCCTGGCCCATCGTGGCGGCGCTGCTGGCCGCGGGCGCCCTGGGCTGGATCAACGGCGTGGGCACCGCACGGCTTGGCATTCCCTCGTTCATGGTCACGCTGGCCATGTCGCTCATCGCCTCGGGCCTCAGCCTCTACCTGACCCGCGGGCGCATCCTCTTCGAGCTGCCGGCGCTCTCGGAAACGCTGGGCAGCGGGCGCATCTTCGGGGTCAAGTGGCTGGTCATCGTGGCCGCGCTCACCCTCCTGGTCGGGCACCTGGTGCTCAAGTACACCCGCTTCGGCCGCTACGTCTACATGACGGGCGCGAGCCCCAAGGCCGCCGAGCTGGCCGGGGTCAACACCAAGGGCGTGATCACCGCGGTCATGGTCATCGGCGCGCTCACCGCCGGCCTGGCGGGGGTGGTCGGCATCGGCCGCCTCGGCAGCGCCACCCCCACCGCCTTCGACGGCATGCTCATCGACGCCATCGGCGCGGTGGTGCTGGGCGGCACCTCGCTCTTCGGCGGCGTGGGCGGCATCCCCCAGACGATCGTGGGGCTCTTGATCCTGGGGGTGCTGCGCAACGGCCTCGACCAGGTCTCGGTGGACATCTACATGAAGACCCTGATCACCGGCATCATCTTGCTCGCGGCGCTGGTGTTCAACATCCTCTTCGCGGGCAGAAAGGAAGCGTAAGGTGAACGTAGGCGGCGAGCACTACCGCACGATCTGGCTCAAACCGGACGACGACCGCGTGGTCCAGATCATCGACCAACGGCCCCTTCCCCACAAGTTCGTGGTCGAAGACCTGGCGAGCAGCGACGCCATGGCCCGGGCCATCAAGGAGATGCACCTGCGGGGCGCCGGGCTGATCGGCGCGGCTGCGGGCTGGGGGATGTACCTGGCGGCGCTGGAGGCCCCGCAGTCCTCGCTGGAGGCCTTCCTGGGCTACCTGCACGCGGCGGGCGAGAAGCTCAAGCAGACCCGCCCCACCGCGGTCAACCTCGAGTGGGCCGTGGACCGCCAGCTGCGCGAGGTCGCGAGCCGCGCCCAGACCCCTGCGGAAGGGGTGCGGGTCGCGCGCGCCACCGCCGAGGCCATCGCCGACGAGGACGCCGAGTTCTGCCGGCGCATCGGCGAGCACGGGGTGAAGATCATCGAGGACATCTACGAAAAGAAGGGCGACACCGTCCACATCCTCACCCACTGCAACGCCGGCTGGCTCGCCTTCGTGGACTACGGCACCGCCACCGCGCCCATGTACGAGGCGCAGAAGCGCGGCATCCCCATCCACGTCTGGGTGGACGAGACCCGCCCGCGCAACCAGGGCGCGCGGCTGACGGCCTGGGAGCTCGTGCAGCAGGGCGTGCCCCACACCGTGGTGGCCGACAACGTGGGCGGGCACCTGATGCAGCACGGCCTGGTGGACATGGTGATCACCGGCGCCGACCGGGTGACCCGCTGCGGCGACGTGGCCAACAAGATCGGCACCTACCTCAAGGCCCTGGCCGCCGCCGACAACGGCGTGCCCTTCTACGTGGCGCTGCCCAGCAGCACCCTCGACTGGTCGATCTGCGACGGCGTGGCCGAGATTCCCATCGAGCAGCGCGGCGAGGAGGAGGTCAAGTACATCCAGGGTCTGCACGAGGGCGAGGTCAAGCGGGTGTTGCTCACCCCGCCCGAAAGCCCCGCCGCCAACTACGGCTTCGACGTCACCCCGGCCCGGCTGGTGCGCGGCCTCATCACCGAGCGCGGCGTCGCCGCCGCCAGCGAAGAGGGCCTGCTCGAGCTCTACCCCGAAAGGAGGTAACCGTGGCCTACCAACCGCTCACCCCCGAGACGCTCCTCGACTACCTGAAAGGCCGGCCGGCGCTCGCCGAGATCCTGCCGCCCGACGAGACCTACGACGTCCAGGAGGTCGGGGACGGCAACCTCAACCTGGTCTTCGTGGTCCAGAGCCGCGAGAACCCGGCCCACACGCTGGTGGTCAAGCAGGCGCTCCCCTACCTGCGCGTGGTCGGCGAGGACTGGCCGCTCACCCGCGACCGCGTCATCTACGAAACCGAGGCGCTCAAGCTCCACAACAAGTACGCCCCCGGGCTGGCGCCCCGGGTCTACGACCACGACTACGAGATGTCCACGCTGATGATGGAGAACCTGAACCGCCACGAGATCATGCGCAAACCGCTGGTCCGGCGGGTCAAGTTCCCCCGCTTCGCCGACGACATCTCGACCTTCCTGGCGAACACCCTCTTCCACACCTCCGACCTCTACCTGAAGGGCGAGGATAAGAAGGCGCTTCAGGAACGCTTTATGAACCCCCACCTGCGCAAGCTGCAGGAGGACTTCGTCTACACCAACCCCTTCAAGGAATCGCCCGAGAACAACTGGAACCCGCTGGTGGACGACCTGGTGCAGGAGGTGCGGCGCGACGGCGACCTCAAGCAGCGCGTGGTCTGGCTCAAGGAGGGCTACATGAACCACGCCCAGGCCCTGATCCACGCCGACCTGCACACGGGCTCGATCATGATCAACCAGCAGGAGACCCGGGTCATCGACCCCGAGTTCGCCTTCGTAGGTCCGGCCGCTTACGACGTGGCCGCGGTGCTGCAGAACCTGATGCTGAACTACGCCTCCCACTTCGCCCACACCCCCGACCCCGACGAGCGCGCCGACTACCAGGCCTGGTTGCTGGACACCATGAAGGCGATCTGGGAGAAGTTCGCCCACAAGTTCGAGCAGCTGTGGGTGGAGCGCAACGAAGGCGAGCTCGCGGCGAACGACTACTGGGCCTACCCCGGAGGCGACGCGGACTTCGCCCGCTTCCGCAAGGACTACCTCGCGGACCTCTTCCGCGACATGGTGGGCATCGCCGGCACCAAGGCGCTCCGGCGCATGATGGGCATCGTCAGCGTCTGGGACATCTCCAGCATCGAGGATCCGGAAAAGCGCGCGGTGGCCGAACGCTTCGCCATCCACGTGGGCCGGCGCTGGATCAAGGAGATGGACGCGATCAAGGACATCGAACGGTTCCTCGACGTCGTGCGGGAGGAGGCGGAAAGGGTCCATGCCTGAAACCCTGCTTTCGGTAGGCGTGCTTGCGGCCGACCTGGGGCGGCTGGCCGAGGAGCTGGCGCGGCTCGAGGAGGCCGGGGCCGACTGGATCCACCTCGACGTGATGGACGGCGTCTTCGCCCCTCAGATCCTGGGCGACGTCGCCCTGTTCAAGGCCGTGCGCCGCCTCACCAGCCTTCCGCTCGACGTGCACCTGATGGTGCAGAACCCCGAGCGCCACGTGGCCGCCTTCGAGGGGGCGGACTGGATCACCGTCCACGCCGAGGCCGGCCCCCACGTGCACCGGGCCGTGGCCGAGGCGAAGCGCGTTGGCGCACGCGCCGGGGTGGCCCTCAACCCGGGCACCCACATCAGCGGGGTGGTGGCGCTGGCGGACGAGCTGGACCTGGTGCTCTTCGTCGCCGTGGATCCCGGCTTTCCGGGAGCGCGCTTCGTGCGCAGCAGCCTGCGGAAGGTCGCGATGCTGCGGGGTAAGCTGGAGGACCTGGGCGCGAGCGGCGTCTGCATCGGCATCGACGGCGGCATCACGCTGGACAACGCCGCCGAGGTGGCCGCGGCCGGGGTGGACGTGGTGGTCTCGGGCTCGGCGGTGTTCAAGGGTGCGGGACCGGAGGACAACATCGCATCGTTCAAGGCGGCCTTTGGCCGAAAGGAATAGGAGGAAGCACGATGAAAGAACTGCACATGGACTGGGGCATGAAGAACCGCTACCACAGCGTCTTCAACGAAAAGAGCGGACGCACCATCTTCTTCGCGGTGGACCACGGCTACTTCATGGGGCCGACGACGGGGCTGGAGGACATGTACAAAGCCATCCACCCCGCGATCGACTACGCCGACGCCCTCATGCTCACCCGGGGGGCGCTGCGCAACGCCGTGGACCCCAAGCTGAAGAAGCCCATCTCGCTGCGCGTCTCCAGCGGCACCAGCATCCTCAACGAGGACCTGCTGCACGAGGGCATCTCGGTGGGCATCGAGGAGGCCGTGCGCATGAACGCCGCCTTCGTCGCCTTCTCGGTCATGGTCGGTACGCCCGCCAGCGAGCGCGACACCATCCTGGAGTTCTCCAAGATGGTGGACGCCGCCGAGCGCTACGGCATCCCCACCCTGGGGGTCGTCGCCGTGGGCCGTGGCCTCAACCGCGACGCCCGCTACCTCAGCCTCGCCACCCGCATGGTGGGCGAGCTGGGGGCGCGCCTGGTCAAGACCTACTACTGCGAGAACTTCGAGCGCGTCATCGAGACCAGCCTGGTCCCGGTGGTCATCGCCGGCGGCAAGAAGATCCCCGAGAAGGACGCGCTGCAGATGGCCCGCGACGCCCTCGACGCCGGCGCCATCGGCGTGGACATGGGCCGCAACGTCTTCCAGGCCGACGACCCGGTGGCCATGATGCGGGCGCTGGCCAAGCTGGTGCACGAAGACGGCAGCGTCGACGACGCCTACGCCTACTACCAAGAGCTCAAGGGCAAGTAGCGGGACCGCAGCCGGGGCCCCCAGGGCCCCGGCTGCTCCTGAGAGGAGGCCGCCGTGCGCGTAGCCATGTACTACAACAACCACGACGTGCGTCTGGAGGAGCAGCCGGTTCCCGAGATCGGACCGGGCGAGGTGCTCATCAAGATCGTCGCCAGCGGCATCTGCGGCTCCGACGTGATGGAGTGGTACCGCATCAAGAAAGCGCCGCTGGTGCTGGGGCACGAGATCGCCGGCGACATCGTGGCCGTCGGCGAGGGCGTGACCGGATTCCAGCCCGGCGACCGGGTGACGGCCACCCACCACGTGCCCTGCGGCCGCTGCGAGTACTGCCAGCGGGGTCAGCACTCGCTGTGCACCCTGATCAGCAACACCACCTACTACCCGGGCGGCTTCGCCGAGTACGTGCGGGTGCCCGCGATCAACGTCGAGACCCGGGGGGTGCTCAAGCTGCCCGACTCGGTGAGCTACGAGGAGGGCAGTTTCACCGAACCCCTGGGCTGCGTGGTGCGGGGGCTGCGGGTGATGGGCTTCGAACCGGCCCGCAGCGTACTGGTGCTGGGCAGCGGCCTCTCGGGGCAGCTCGTCATCCGCACCGCCCGCGCCTACGGCGCCGGCAAGATCATCGCCACCGATATCAACGACTTCCGCCTCGAGATGGCCAGGAAGTCGGGTGCCGAGGTAGCCATCCACGCCACCCGCGAGGACGTGATCCAGCGCGTCCTGGAGGAGACGGGCGGCGAGGGTGTGGACTACGTGATTCCCACCGCCGCCGCGCCGGTGCTCTTCGACCAGGCCATGCAAACTGTCCGTAAGGGCGGCACGGTGCTGCTCTACGGCATCATGGCCCCGGGCACCAAGGTGGAGTTCGACGTCTTCCCCTTCTGGAAGAAGCAGGTCAAGCTGCTCTCCACCTACGCCGCCGCGCCGCGCGACCTGGCCGAGGCGCTCGAGCTCATCCGCGCCCGCCGGGTGCCGGTCGAGGACTTGATCACCCACCGCCTGCCGCTGGCCGAGACCCAGAAGGGCTTCGAGCTCACGGCCGCCGGAGGCGACTCGATGAAGGTGATCGTCGAACCCCAGCGCTGACCGCAGAACCCTTGCCAACGCCAACCCCCGCGGAGCTCCGCGGGGGTTGGTCGTGCGGCCGGTCAGTACTCCTCGATGAAGAGCTGCCCCGGTTGACGGCCGGTATGGCGCTCGTAGCCGCGTTCGCTCATCAGCCAGGCCATCACGTTCTCGACCATCGTGGGGTTGCCGCAAAGGTAAACGTGGGTCTTGTCGGGTTCCAGGGTCACCCCGCCCTCGCGCTCGATGACGCCGGAGGCCAGCATGTCCTCGATCCACGCGCGGAGGCCCAACCAAGTGGGGCGCGGATCGGTAAGCGTCGGCAGGTAGACCGCGTGCTCGAAGGCGCGGTCCACGAACCTCAGCTCGGCGTAGTAGGCGAGCTCGTTCAGCGTCGCCGCACCCTGCTCCAGCACCACGCGCGGATGGGTGCGCTCGTGCACGTGGGAACGCAGGAAGCTTACGAAAGGCGCCACCCCCGTGCCGGTACCGATCATGACGATCGCCTTTTCCGGCGGCGTTTCGGCAATCTTGAACGAACCGACGATACGCTGGCCCATGTAGAGCCGGTCGCCCGGTTTGAGGGCCAGCAAGCGCGGCGTCAGCTGCCCCTCGCGGTAGAGCGAGAGGAAAAACTCGAACTCGCGCGTATCGCTGCGCGCCGAGGCGATCGAATAGGCCCGCTGGATCAGCTTGTCGGGCGGGGCCGGTTTGCGATCGGGCAGCGCGTAGGGAACGCGAAACTCAAAACCGAGAGACCCAGCGTGGTGTACTGACCCGCGGCGAACTCGGCGCGCGGTTCGTCGGCGACCACGCGGATCACCACGTAGTTCTCCGAGAGCTCGTCGCGGCTCACCACCGTGGCGTAGTACGTTTCCCGCAGCACCTGCCACCAACGCGGCTCCTGCTCGCTATCCGGTCCCTTCGTCGTCATATGGACCCCTCTGCACCAAGCGTACCTCTCAAAAACAAGCCCCCTTTCGGGGGCTTTCCTGGAGCGGGAGACGGGACTCGAACCCGCGACCCCAACCTTGGCAAGGTTGTGCTCTACCAACTGAGCTACTCCCGCGCTCAGCAAGAAAGATGGTACAACAGGAGCGTTTTTTCTGCAAGCGCGGCCCGCTTCAAGACCCCTATCGCGCCCCCGGACCGGCCGCCTTTGCGCCCCGAAAAGGGCAGGCATAGCTTGCGGGTCAGCACCAGCGGGATCGCTGCAGCCGAAAACGGCCCCCTCCAGGGCCTAAGGTTCGCGTGGGTCGGGTTGGAGCGCACGTGAAGTCAGAGGTCGAAAAGGGCTTCGTCGGTCGGCGCGGGGTCGGCCGGCTTTAGCTCGAAGGATCCGGTTACGGGGTCGTAGGTCGGTTCGTAGTCGTCGGCGCCCAGCTCGAAACGGCCCTCGGGCGGGTTGTACACGGGAC
>Ga0256832_1002888_pt1 | contig 11725 bp, 10 predicted proteins | sample 134614metaG_FD_190534 | JGI IMG/M metagenome (GOLD analysis project Ga0256832, IMG submission 190534) | Hydrothermal vent microbial communities from Lau Basin, Pacific Ocean - 134-614 | ecosystem: Environmental > Aquatic > Marine > Hydrothermal vents | place: Pacific Ocean: Lau Basin | collected...
TTTAGAGACTCTTGATTTTGTTTTAGAACCATCAGCTTTTACCAGTAGATACTCATCACCCTTTTTAACTTTACCATTAAAAATACGGGTAATACCAATACGTCCAACAAAGTTGTCACTATCGAGTGTAAATACTTGTGCTTGTGTATCAGCATCAGGTGAACCTTGTGGATATGGAACATGTTCAATAATTGCTTCAAAGAGTGGAGTCATATCTATGTTCTCATCTTCAAGTTCCCACTTTGCGTAACCATCACGTGCAGCAGCATAGAGTACAGGGAACTCTAGTTGCTCTTCATTAGCATCAAGTGCAACTAAGAGGTCAAAGACTTCATCCATAACTCGGTCAGGCTCTGCACCATCTTTATCGATTTTATTAATAACAACTACAGGAATAATCCCAAAAGCAATCGCTTTCTTCAAAACAAACTTAGTTTGAGGCATAACACCCTCTTGTGCGTCAACAAGTAACAGTACCCCATCTACCATTTTTAAAACACGCTCAACTTCACCACCAAAATCGGCGTGACCAGGAGTGTCAATAATGTTGATTTTATGGTCACCATATGTAATTGCTGTATTTTTAGAAAGAATAGTAATTCCCCTCTCCATCTCAATGGCATCACTATCCATTGCTCTCTCTTGAACCTCTTGGTGAGCTTCAAATGTACCCGATTGCTGTAGAAGTTGGTCAACAAGTGTTGTCTTACCATGGTCAACGTGTGCAATAACGGCAATATTTTTAATTTTTTGCATTAATAAAATTCCTATACTCTAAATAATTAAGCGAATTATATCGAAAGATTATTATAGTTATGAAGAATCCTTGATATTCCTGTATGTAGAGTATTAAATCTCTTTTTGTAGCTAATTTTTTATCTATTAAAAACAACTCATATAAAAAAATCAACATAAATATTATTTTATATTAAGTAGAAATCAATAAATAATAAACAATATATTTAAACACCTCTTAAGCTATTTTATAGTTATTTATAGTATTTTAAAGAGTTCTTTTAAACTCTTTGTGTTATACTTCATAATATTTTTAATTATAAAAGGAGATTTCGATATGAAATTAACATATTCACTTGTAGCATTAGCTGCACTTACTACTTTAGGTTTTGCAGGGGGAGATATTAATCCTGTAACAGTTTTTGAACAAGAACCAGTTGTTGTTCCAGTGGAGCCTGTTCCAGAGCCAGAGCCAGAGCCAGTACCAGCTCCAGCACCAGCTCCAGCTCCAACTCCAAAACCTGTTGCTAAACCAGTAGCTAAACCTTTAGGTTTTTATCTTGCTGGTGGTATTACCGATGTTACAGTAAGTTATCCTCATGATAGTGCACCTAGCTTATTTACTGATAAAGTAAATCAAGATAGACAAGTAGGCGTAACTGCTAGATTAGGTTATGACTTTATGGATTATTTAGGTGCTGAATTAAGAGGTACTTATGGAATTAGTAAAAATGGTACAGGTTTTGATAAGTATAAACAATTTGGTGCTTACTTAAAACCAAATTATGATATTACTAAAGAACTTAACCTTTACGGTCTAATTGGAGCTTCAAAGTCAGACCATGCAGGTATTGCTGGTTCATCAACAGGACTCTCTTACGGTGCGGGTGTTGATTATGGAGTTACTAAAAATATCTCTATCTTTACTGATGTTATTAATTTTATGGATAAATCAAATGTTCCAGAGTCTTGGGGACTAACTGTTGGTGCAGGTTACGAATTCTAAAATTTTATTTGTATAGCAACCTTTTTATAAAGGTTGCTATCTACTTTCTACTTTCTAAACTAAAATATCTCTAAAAATTTCATACTTTACTAAGTTTTTATATATATTTTAGAAACTTTACTATTACAGGAGATACCCCTTGCGACTGCTACTCTTTCTCGGGCTTTTTATTTCAATCCTTTACTCTACACAACTTGACGATAAGTTAAAATTTGTCATTACAAATCAACCTCAACAGCTATCTAGCTATAGAGATGAACAGCAACTTATACAAAAACTTTATGCAAAAAACTTCTATAGACCATTATGGATTGGACACGCTAAAAATCTTAATGATTTACGAATGGCTTTACAGAATCCATACTACAATTATAAATATAAAGATTTTTATCAGAGTCAAATAGAACAATACCTCTATTTACTACATGATAATATGAACCTTAACCAAAATAGTGAAGAGTTAAGTAGACTTGATATTTTACTCACTCGTGCCTACTTAGCACTAACAAAATTTATTGTTAAAAGCGATATAGACTGGGAGAAGGTTCAAACAAAAATAGCTAACTTAAAAGAGGAAAAAGATATTACAGCTAGTTGGGAGATGGTTCATAAGTCACTACCTTCAACTTCAAAACTCTTCTCAGCTATAACAAGTCAAAATCTAAATGAATTTTTTAACTCACTAACCCCCTTACCTAAACTACATAAAGATTTAATAGACTCTTTAATGTTCTATCGAAATATGGGGCAACCTGAACGTATTAAATATGCAAAAGATTTAAAGTTAGGAGATAGTTATCCCTATGTTAGCGATGTAAAAAAACGCCTAATTTTATCAGGAGATATGCTCAATAGAAATAATACTAGTGAACTTTTTGATAATGATTTAAAAGAAGCAATCTATAGTTATAAAGACCGTTTTAAACTAAAACAGAATGGATTAATTGATAAAATACTTGTCTATTACCTAAATAAACCTATTCATCTTCTTGTAGAACAAATTGTGACCAACCTTGATAAACTAAAGGTATTTCCAAATAGATTCCCATCAGAATATATTAGAGTAAATATTCCAGATTTTAGAATGAACTACTTCCGTAATGGTATACCTATTCTTGATATGCGTGCTGTCGTAGGAAGACCTGAACGTCCTACTCCTATTTTTTCAAGCTATATGACCTATTTAGAGATTAATCCCACATGGACTATTCCTGAGAATTTAGTACGAAGAGATTTAATTGTTGCACTACAAGAGCATCCTGACTATCTTAAAGAGCATAATATCCATGTTTTTTATGGCTGGAAGAAAAAAGGGGAGATAAAAGACTTTAAACCAGAAATGCTCTTTCCTTATGCTGACAAATCAAAAGGACATATACCTTACCGATTTGTTCAATACCCAGGAGATGACAATGCATTAGGACGTATTAAGTTTATGTTTCCAAACAAATACTCTGTCTATCTTCATGATACGGATAACAAATCACTCTTTCAATATAGATATCGTGTCTATAGTTCAGGATGTATGAGACTAGAAAAACCCTTTGCACTGCTTGAAGTATTAAAATCTCATATTAGTAAAAAAGATTTAAAAATCATAGATAAATATCAAAATACTTTAAAAAACAAAGTAATTAGATTAACTAAAAAAATACCTGTCTATACCACCTATTTTACAGTATTTAAAAGAAATGGAATGACCTATTTCCGTAAAGATATTTATGAATATGATAAATTTATTCGTCAATCACAAATAACTACTTTCTAAAGAGAGAGAGTAGTTTATTTAAGAGGTTCCCCTTAAATAAAAGATTTTTTTCAATCTCAACTAAATTCTTCTTGCAAAGCAGTAGGCTTTTGTCATCGCTTGGTAAAATTAGCTCTTTAATCTCAATTGCTTTTAACATTGCTCTATAGGCTTTATCATACTCAAATAGATGATAGTAACAGAGTGCTAAACTGTTATAACTGATGGCTGTATCTGGATGACTCATTCGATATAACTCGACTCGTGTCGCTAAAGCACTCTCAAAGAGAGGTAATGCTAAAGTATACTCTTCAATAAACGCATAAAAGAAACCTAATTCATGATTACTTTTTGCCGTTAGAGGATGTAATTCACCTAACTCTTTTTGACGAATAGCTAAAGCCTTTTTATAAAAGTAAAGAGCCTCCTCTTGATTATCCATGGTAAAATATATGTTCCCTAGAGAACTAAATATAGAAGCATTTTCAAGCGACTCTTCTCCATAAATTCTATTATTGATACGCATTGCCCTCTCATAAAGTAAAATTGCTTTTCCCTCTTCTTTATTGGCATGATACGCATCTGCTACTTTTACAATAGCAATAACTGTTTTTTTATGATACTTTCCAAAACTATTCAACTGATTTTTTAAAAATGCTTCTGATACCTCAATCATTTTTTTAAAATTATTCTCTTGTTTATAAGTAACAAAAAGCTCTTGGTACTCCTCACTAGTTAGGGGGTTAAGTAGAGTATTATCTCTTTTTTCTAATTCAGAAGTACATTGAGAGTCCTTAACAATAGAAAATTTAGGGTGCATAAATAGTTTCATTATTAAAAACTCCTTATATATATATAATATATATTATATCCTTGTTTTTTTAGAAAAATAGATGCTATAGAGCTTTTTTTTAAATAATTAAAAAAAAATAGCATTTTATTTTTATTTTATATATTTAAAAAAACATTTTTTATTTTTTTTAAATAATTAGAACTTTTATATCACATTTTCTATTTTAAAATTAATAAAAAACTAAAAACTTCTCATATAACTCCTTTTTAACCACCAAAGGAGTATAATCGCAAAAATTTTTATACTTTATGCTTCTTTAAGGTTGTATGGTGTAGTATGAAAAAAGTTAAATCAGACTAATTTTATCCGATTTAAAATTTATGAGCCAGACTCAAAGGAAATTAATGAGAGTTTATTTAGACAATAACGCTACTACTATTGTTGACCCACATGTATTTGAGGAGATGGAGCCTTTTTTTGTGCAGAAGTATGGTAACCCTAACTCACTACATGCTTTTGCAGGAGAGACACACCCCCACATTAAAACTGCTATGGAGAAAATCTATGCAGGTATTCAAGCTAATAGAAAAGACTCTGTAGTCATCACCTCTTGTGCAACAGAGAGCAATAACTGGGTTTTAAAATCTATCTACTTCGAATATATATTAACAGGTAAAAAGAACCATATTATAGTCTCAGAGGTTGAACACCCATCTGTGATTGCTACAGCTAAGTTTATTGAGTCACAAGGGTGCAAAGTTACTTACCTTCCTATTAACTCTGAAGGACTCATAGAAGCTCAATCAGTTAGAGATGCCATTACAGATAAGACTGCTTTAGTCTCTGTAATGTGGGCAAACAATGAGACAGGGGCAATTTTCCCTGTTCAAGAGATTGGAGAGATTTGTAAAGAGCATGGAGTACTTTTCCATACTGATGCCGTTCAGGCTATTGGTAAACTACCTGTCTCTGTGCAAGAGTTCAATGTTGACTATCTAACCTTTTCAGCACATAAATTTCATGGACCAAAAGGTGTTGGTGCTTTATACATTAAACAAGGTAGAGAACTTATACCACTTCTACATGGTGGTTCTCAAATGGGAGGTCTTCGCTCTGGAACACTTAATGTACCAGGTATTGTTGGTATGGGTAAAGCGATGGAACAGGCTATTGATGCTCTTGATTTTGAGATGAGTGAGATTAAAGAGCTTAGAGATGAGTTTGAAGATGCACTTTTAGAGATTCCAGATACCTTTGTGGTTACTCCTAGAAATAGAAGAACCCCAAATACCATTCTTATCTCATTTAGAGGAATTGAGGGTGAATCAATGCTTTGGGATTTAAACCGTGCAGGTATTGCAGCGAGTACAGGTTCTGCTTGTGCCTCTGAAGACCTTGAGGCCAACTCTGTTATGGAGGCGATTGGTGCAGATGAAGATTTAGCTCATACAGCCATTAGATTCTCTCTGAGTCGCTACACTACCAAAGAGGAGCTTGACTATACACTAGAAGTAGTTAAAAAAGCAGTTAAAAGATTAAGAGAGATTTCAAGTTCATATGCTTATGCTCCAGAGGGTCATGAGTCTGGATTAACAGCACATTAAAAAATTAGAATACAAAGGAAAAACATGGGAATAGATAGTTTAGTAGGTGGTACCATCTGGGATGAGTATAGCCAAAAAGTAACTGATTTAATGAATAACCCTAGAAATATGGGTGAGATTACAGAGGAAGAGGCAGAAGCAATGGGTGCAAAACTTATTGTTGCTGACTTTGGAGCAGAATCGTGTGGTGATGCTGTACGTCTCTACTGGGCTGTAGACCCCAAAACAGATATCATCAAAGAGTCAAAATTTAAATCTTTTGGTTGTGGTACAGCTATTGCTTCATCAGATACCATGGCAGAGCTTTGTAAAGGCAAAACGGTTCAAGAGGCTGTTAAGATTACCAACATTGATGTTGAAAAAGCGATGAGAGACACACCTGATACACCATCGGTTCCACCTCAAAAGATGCACTGTTCAGTTATGGCGTATGATGTTATCAAAAAAGCAGCAGCACAGTATATGAATGTCGATATGGAGAGCTTTGAAGAGGAGATTATTGTCTGTGAGTGTGCAAGGGTCTCTCTATCTACACTTAGAGAAGTTATTCGTCTTAATGACCTTACAACGGTAGAGCAGATTACAGACTACACTAAAGCTGGAGCATTCTGTAAATCGTGTATTAAACCTGGTGGTCATGAAGAGAAAGATATCTATTTAGTAGATTTACTTGAAGAGTATGAAAAAGAGAAGATAGCAGCAGGTGCTACTTTAGGTAATGATGGTGAAGGAGTTGAGTTTGCTAAAATGACCATTGTTCAAAAGCTTAAAGCTGTCGAGAAAGTGATTGATGATAACATTCGCCAAATGCTTATTATGGATGGTGGAGATATGGAAGTTCTTGATATTAAAGAGAATGGTGAACACTTTGACATCTATATTCGATACTTAGGTGCATGTAGTGGTTGTGCTTCTGCTGATACTGGTACACTTTTTGCAATTGAGAATATCTTAAAAGAGAAACTTGACCCAAATATTCGTGTTTTACCTATCTAAGCTTTTCCCTTTTTAAATAAAGGGATTTTTTTATTTTAGAGTGCTATAATCAACTAAAAAGGCTCTAAACTGAAATATTTACTACCTCTTTTATCTATTTTATTTTTAATAGCTTGTTCTAAAACTACTCCTATCCCTCCTGAAAAAACAGTTCAAAGTAATTATTTAAATAAAAAAGTGCTTGAGACTATAAACTTTCAGGGTCAAGAGATTCTCCCAATTAAGATAAAAAATGAGTTTTACTATGTAAGAGAAGATGGAAAAATTATGAAAACATTAATCTTTGATGGTAAAGCAGATGAATTTTCAGATGGATTAGCTCGAACTAAAATCAATGGTAAAATAGGCTTTTTCAATCGAAATCTTGAAATAGTACTTAAACCTCTTTATGATTTTGCCTTTCCATTTCATAATGGTGTAGCAGAGATATGCATGGGGTGTAAAGAGGATGAAGATGGTGTACTAAATGGTGGAAAATGGGAAAAGATAAATCGAGAAGGATTGGTAATTCAATAATGAAAAGATACATCTATACTACAGCTTTAGCTCTCTTTTTTATAGGATGTCAAAAACAAAAAAAGGTTTCCATTCAAACTTCTATTGAGACTACATCTATAGCTCAAGAGGGTAGTATTCTACTTCAAACAGCTAACTCTACTACCCAAGATTATGTTCAACTCCATAACCAGCTAAGAGAACAACACTTTCAAGGTCACCCTCTCACTCGAAGTACCTCCCTCGAAGCAGATGCTCAACTCTATGCTAACCACTTAGCTCAAACAGGTCAATTTACCCATGACCCAACTAATCATCGTCATAAATATGGTGAAAATCTCTTTGCATTTAGTAAAAATGCTATACCTAATTATGCAGATATTATACAAAAGTGGTACAGTGAGGGTCGCTATTATGATTATGATAGCAATCGCTGTCAAAAAGGAAAAGTGTGTGGACACTACACACAGATTATTTGGAAAAGTAGCCAAAAGATAGGGTGTGCTTCAGCTCAATACAAAAAGGGACGTTTTAAAAATGGTTACGTAACTGTTTGTAAATACTACCCTTATGGAAACATTATAGGAAAACGACCCTACTAATGACCACTAACCCCTACACCAAAAGATTAAAATAACTCACTTTTTTCACTTCATAACTCTACTTTTACTCTTTTTTGTTAAAAATTAATAATTTTAATAAAATATTATATTTTATTAAATATTAATTAAGTTTAATAGTAGTATACTAATTTTAACAGAAAAGAATACAAGGAAATATCATGACACTAATTAAAACATTTTTACTTATAATTGCTTCAATCTTATTTATCGGATGTGGGGGAGCTGCAAACTCTGCACCAACAACTCAAAACTCTCTTGACAAAAAAGTTTATGAAAAAGCAATACAAACAACAAAAGAGGAGATTTTAAATGCTATCAACAAAGCTCGTTCAGTAGCAAGAGATTGTCATGATGGTTTAGGTGTTGTTCCTGCAGCTCCTGCTCTTACATGGAATGACGAACTTTATGCTTCTGCTTATGAACACTCTTACGACTTAGCAACAAGTAACACTTTTTCCCACTACGGTTCAGGAACAGCTTCTGATGTGACTGGTTCAAACAGTGGTGAGCAGAGCTATTTCATTGATAGAATTGAAGCAAATGGATACACAGACTATAAAATCATTGGAGAAAATATCGCAGGTGGTCATACAACTATTGAAGCTGCTGTTGATGCTTGGATTGCCTCTCCTGCTCACTGCACAAACCTTATGAACAGTGATTTTAAAGAAGTGGGTGTTGCTATAGCTGTAGATGAGAGTTCAGATTACGGAATCTACTGGACACAAAGTTTTGGTGCAAAAAAATAACAATTTTAAACTTTTTTAAATAGTAAATAGTATCTATTAAGTGATATTTCCACTAAATTAATAGTTACTTAAATAAATACCCTCTATTCCCAAAAAAATATATTCAAATTTAAAGTGGGAGAGTAGGGAAAAGGGTATTAACTGATAGTTTCATACCGTTCCTTTTGGAGGTGGGAGATGAAAAAAATATAAAATATAAAACCATCAATGAGAGTCAATTGGGAAAATATTGAGGAGATTTTGTGACTCTCATGGCAGTATTTTAACAACAGAAAGTGTTTAAATCGTGAAAACTGAAATAGAATAGCGTTTTTTTTTTAATATATTATTTTAAACTTAATTTTAAGTTTTTAAATGTTAAAATAAGTTAATTTATAATAATATATATTTTAAATTGATTATGAGGAGAAGAGATGTACTACAACACTAATAAACTAACTAATGACTACTACAACTCATATAAACGTGAAATGCAAGAGCTTGAAGATTATGAAAAACAAGGGAAGATTCAAAAAAGGATGAAACTTATTTTTATTATGGTTATTTTGATTCTATTAGGATTTTCAAGTTACTATCTCTATAGATACTTTAATCCTATTATAAAAGACAACTATAAAATAGGAAAAGACTTTACAAAAAAGAGCCAACTGCCACCACCTATTACTATTAAGGAAGAAGAACTACCTAAAAGTCCTCAATTAATCGCTTTAAACAATGAGAAAAAAACAACTATCTCACAACAAGATATTAGATTAATTGTCAAAATTATTATAGATGAGTTACATAAACAAAAAGAGCTTTCTCTTGAAGAGCAACTTATGGCTGTTGAGTCTAAAACTTATATACCTAAAGAGTTAAAAGAGAATAACTACTACAATAAAGTTGTTCTCTCAAAAAATCATAAAAAGGATAATAAAGATATCCAAAATAGACAATTACTCAAGTTATCAAATGAGATTAACCATGTTATAGAGAAACCAACTAAAAAGAATATTCTAACTGAATATTCAAAAGCGATAAAAAAAGAGTTATCTGAACGAAAAAATGAGATGTGTGTAATTGTTGTGAAAAAAGGAGATACACTCTCTCGTATTGCGAAAAGAGCTTATGGAGACTATAACGCTTATCCTAAAATATTTTCTGCAAATCCTGAAATTATTAAAAATCCAGACCAAATTTATGAGGGTATGAGATTGCGTATTCCTTCATAGTTTTTTTCTCTAAATTCTTTCTAACATTAAGTACATTATGTTATATTAAAATTCAAAAATATAGATTTTTTATTTAAAAGGACAACATATGGACTATATGTTTCAGAATGGATTTTTAGGTACGAGAGCTCCTTTTTTTATGGATTTTGTTATGATTATAGTTGCATTGCTTCCTCTTTTGGTAATGGGGGCTATCTCGATGGCAAAGGTAAAAGAGTATAAACTTCATGCAATCACTCAAAATATTATCTTTGTAGTCTCTGTTATTGTTGTAGGCTACTTTGAGTATGGGGTACGTTCAGTAGGTGGATTTGAAACATTTATGGAAGAGAGTCATGCTTCTCATAGTTACTCTCTTTATGTCTTAATCTTTCATATTGTAGTAGCCACTCTTAGTTTAGTAATTTGGGTAAAAACACTTTGGTCAGCAAGAGGTGCTACTCAAAGTAGTCAGCTACCTGGGAACTATTCACAAAGTCATAAAAAAATTGGAAAACTTACCTTCTTAGGTATCTGCCTAACAGCTTTTACAGGTATTTGGGTTTATATTTTACTCTTTGTATATTAATGCTTGGTGCGATTACCTAAACCGTTTACGAAAATAGACATCAATACTTTGAGACGGCACTGTCTTTTGATGGTGTCCCACCTCTACTTTAATATTTTTATTTACCTCATACTCTAAAAGTAAAGAGTTCCCCTCTTTTGAATTTTCAATAATTACCATACTATTGTCACTTACCTTTTTACCCACTTGAACAGCATACCCTTCACCTGTTCCATCATCTTTAATTAACACTCTATCTAACTCTACCTCATAGGCTAAATCACGTGCCGCCTGATTCATAATAAAGAGTTGAGCCTCACGACCGAGTGAACCTTTACCCTCAGCTAGACTAGCTGTAGAGACCCCCAAAAGAAGATAGGACAAAATATCTTTTTTAGGTAGAGGTGGATTAGAAGAGAAGGTTAACTTTGGACGTTTAGCATTACCATGAATACCTATAGTAATTAAAACATCAGGTAGCTCGTAGTCTACCTTTAAGTCAAGTAGAGGGTTAATCTCTTTTGCTCCTCTAAAAACAATAGTTGAATCGACTACTTGAAATACCTTTGGTGCCTGTTCTACCCTACCCCTTATATCTTCTACCTTTCCTAACATACGTAGAGTTTTACCAAATTTCTTCTGTGCCTTTACATCAACGGTAAATTTTAGGTCAATATCGCGTGTCTTGTAGTTTGCTTCAGGAGCAACAATGGCAATATCGACAAAGGTATTTTGTAAAAAGTCATCTTCTCCTGCTTGTTTCTCCTTATCTTTTTTAGTAATAATCACCACATCATTATCATATGAAGGGTCAAGATATTTAGACTCATAGAAGATTTTTAACCTATCTAACACAAGACGACCCATAATCTTTTTCTTTTTAAAGTTTTGCAGATAATCAATGTTACAACTTAAAACCACATCCCCATACTCTGGGTGTCCTAAGGGTAGTTTTGTCACTTTAAATTTCGCCTTTAAATTTTCAGTATCACCTTTAGCTTTAACCAAAATATTTGGGTGCATATCTATTAGCACATCTCTCTTTTTACCTAAATTTACAAACCCTTTTTGGTTAAGGTAGAAGTTTTTATTTAGACGTTTATCCTTAAATCCTGTTGTCTTAAAGCTAAACTTATTGAGGGTGAGCAACTCTTTGTTATATTTTGCATCCAAATCTAACGCTTCAATATTGAACTTCTCAAAAGCTATCTTTTTAGAG
>Ga0256832_1002889_pt1 | contig 11724 bp, 11 predicted proteins | sample 134614metaG_FD_190534 | JGI IMG/M metagenome (GOLD analysis project Ga0256832, IMG submission 190534) | Hydrothermal vent microbial communities from Lau Basin, Pacific Ocean - 134-614 | ecosystem: Environmental > Aquatic > Marine > Hydrothermal vents | place: Pacific Ocean: Lau Basin | collected...
AAGCATAAGGCTACGACCGTCGGCGAAAGCTTCGGGTATCTGCGCTAAAGCTTTAGCGGCAGCGTACGATTGCGAATCGCCTTCGCTAAAGCTTCGGCGATTGCGATAGGGATGGTAGTGGAGCCGACAATAGGAGGCTGTCCCTGACGACAGGCGGGACGGAACCCACGAACAGCCCGGTCGGAATAGAGATTTTTGCATCTGCACTTGCGGGTTGAAAATCTCTATGGAGAATCGCCCAAAAAAATAAAAAAAATCAGCTATATACTTTATGAATTCACAAAAAACTCATACCTTTATGCAAATCTGTTTACTATGATGAAACAGTATTTTATTATTCCTTTATTTTTAATATTGAGCTTGAATGGTTATTCATTCGACAGGTATGGATTAGCCTCTAATATAACACAGTCGAATACTATCGATCCTTCAGCGATCAATGCATTAATCGATTCTGCCAATTTGCTCTGTTCCACAAATTACTCAAAATCCCTGTATTTTCTCGATGAAGCACTGGATATGTCACAAAAAATAAATTACAGTTCCGGAATCGGAGATGTTTATTATGTAAGAAGCAAAGTGTATTACTATAAAGATAATTATTCCATCGCGATCAAATACCTTAAAAAAGCGAGGGAAATATATGAACAGACAAATTCGACCAAAGGAATGGCAAAATATTATTTCTGGTTGGGTCGAATAGAAACACTATACGGAAATAATGTCAATGCTATCAAAGCTTTTCAAAAGGCAATGGAGTATGAGGAGAAAAATTACAGTATTAGAGGAAAATCAAAAATACTGAATTCTCTGGCTGATGTAAATTCCAAGATGAAGAATTACAAAATAGCCCTGAAATATGCAAAGGAAGCTTTAATATTAAAAAATAAAATAGGAAATAAAATAGAAATCTCGAATACTCTGGAAAATCTTGGAAATATATTTCAGGAAATGGACAGCCTGAATAAAGCGGAAGAATATTATAGTCAAGCTTTAAAACTAAGGAAAGAGTTGAAGGATCAAAGAAGAATTGCAGGTTCTTTATACGAACTTGCGAATATCCATATTTTGAAAAGAGATCCGGTAAAAGCACAAGAAGAATTAAACAAAGCTTTAGATATTTTCTCCGGTTTGGATGAAAAAACAGGACAAGTTATTTGTTTACTAGCATTAAGCAAAGCGTACAACATGCTGGGATTGAGTGAAAAAAGTGAAAATTCTATTGAAAAAGCTATAAGTATTTCAAACATTACCCAAAATAAAGAACTATTGAAAGATTCTTATAAACAGTATGCCGAATTTCATTCAGATAATAAAAACTACGCACAGGCATATCGATATTTCAAAAAATATAACAACATAAAAGATAGTCTGACAAATGTAAATAACACTAAAATTTTTAATGAACTGGAATTGAAATACCAAACAGAAAAAAAAGACGATGAAATCGCCCTACTCAAAAAAAAGACTGAACTTCAAAAGAAAAATAATATCATTTTAATATTATCTATTGTTATTTTAATTTTCATTTCCTTGCTTTTATTCTTTTTTTACAAAGCTAAAGCACAAAAACTTCAAATAAAAAGCAAACTGCTTGAAAAAGAAAAAATAATTCACAAGCAAGATATGGAAATAAAAGAGCATGAAACAAAGCTTCTGAAACACGAACTTGAATCAAAAAGCAGGGAATTGGCTTCAAAAGTATTGGTTATGTTGAAAACAAATCAAATGCTTGATAATATTTTGCAAAAATTAAGTTCTTTAAATAAGAATATATCCTCAGATCAGGTAAAACCAAAAGATATTTCTTCCATAATCAGGGAAATTGAAAATCATAGTGGCAATACTCTTTGGCAGGATTTTGACAAAGCATTTCAGGGTGTATATTCGGAATTTTATGAAAAACTATTAAAAATAAATCCTCATCTGACCTCATCTGAAATAAAAATGGCTTCGCTGCTGAAACTTAATCTTAATACAAAAGAGATAGCAGATATTACCTTTAAATCAGAAAGCAGTATAAAGTCAACAAGATTCAGATTGCGTAAAAAACTCGGACTGGACAGCGACAAAGGACTTGTTAGTTTTTTGATAAAATTGTAGTCGCCTATTATAATGTCGCCTCTCTGAGGCTTATATTGTTTCTTGTACTTGTTCTTTCTACCATAATGTCGCCCTTACAGGGCTTTTAACGTGTTGTGTTCTTTAGCGTATTGTTACTTTTTTTAGTCACTGATAATCAGTATGGTATTTTAATATGCAACTTTTTGAAACGCTTCTGACAACTTCTTGCAACTCTATATTTATTGACAAATCTTTTTAATGCTCATACATTTGCATCAGATATTAAAATAAGATGAAAAAGAAATCTAAAAAAAATATAAATACTGATAAAACTCAGAAAGAAATTGAAATATTAAAAAAGAAACTGGCAAAACAAAAGTCAGCATTGGAAAGTATTTTAAAAAAGCTTCAATCGAAAAAAAATAAAAATTTTCAATAACAAAAATCAAAATTATGCGTACAAAATTAATTTTTCTAATTTTTATTTTTTTGTCTTTTTCGATAAATGGACAAAATTTAATGCCGGAGTTGTTATCTTCTTCAGGAGGTTTACATTCCGGTGGAAATGCAGGTTTGAGCTGGACACTGGGAGAAATAAGTATTAAAACAGTTACATCTGATAATATTATGCTTACTCAGGGATTCCAGCAACCACATCTTTACACAGTCTCTACATTCAATCCTGAAAAAATCATCAGAGCTACTGTTTATCCAAATCCGGCAAGGGATATTATCAATATTGATATTGAATATCCTGCAAGTATTTTATACAGTGTTTCTATTGTTGATATTAACGGGAATATATATAGAAATATTCCGGTACAAAAACTTAAAGGGGTTGATATATCCGGATTGAAACCGGGTTATTATTTTATTGTGATTAACTCAAACAAAGGAATTGAATTAACAGGAATTAAATTTTTAAAACTTAAATAAATATTAAAACCATGAAAACAAAATTATTTTTTTCGATATTGTTACTGGCATTTTTTACAGTAGCATATTCCCAGGCTCCAAATAGTTTCAATTATCAGGCAGTTGCAAGGGATCTTTCAGGAAATGTGATGAAGAATCAAGCGGTTAAAATTAAAATTTCCATTTTAAAAACAAGTGTTACCGGTGATGCTGTATATTCCGAAATACATTCCGTTACGACCAACGGATTAGGATTGATAAACCTTGAAATTGGTACAGGTAATTCAAAAACCGGAACAATAGAAGGGATTGATTGGGGTACGGACAAATATTTTTTGCAAATAGAAATGGACAAAGATGCAGGCAATAATTTCAGTCTTATAGGAAAATCACAGCTTCTTTCAGTGCCTTATTCATTGTTTTCAGGAAATGGAGTCCAATTTGATATGGATTTGGTATGTGATGAGAATACGGAAGGAACCATCAGGTACAATTCGGATGACAAAGTAATGGAATATTGCAATGGAACAGCTTGGGTTTCTTTCGGTAATAGTCCTCATGATGCTACATGCGGTGAAAACTTTACCGATCCTAGAGACGGCCAGATTTATCCTACGGTTAAAATAGGAAATCAATGCTGGATGGCAAAAAATCTCAATTACGGTCAATACAAAGAAAGTGTTTTTCACAATGATCCTGATGGACACTCTGATGTTGCCAATAACAGCATCGTTGAAAAATATGCATTTGATAATGATACCAGCAATTTCGCCTTATACGGCGGTCTTTACGACTGGAATGAAATGATGAATTATAACAGTATGGAAGGAGGACAGGGAATTTGCCCTGATGGATGGCATGTGCCGACTAAAGATGAATTTGATGAGTTGGTTGAAACTGTAGGTGGTAGAGATATCGCGGGTAAACAATTGATGACAGGTGGAAGTTCGGGATTCAATTTTGAACTGGGTGGAGAAAGGACTATGAAAGGAGGATTTTCAACTTCAGCTTCAGAAGATGGAGGAATATGGACATCAAAAACCAATCCTACCGATAATAAAAGAGCATATCATTTCTATTTCACTAAAGGTAGTGATAATATTGCCAGCCATTCTGCAGATTTTAAAGTGATAGGTCATTCTGTAAGATGTATAAAAGATTAATTTGAAATAAAAAGGTGGAGCAATTGGGGGATACAGCTTCCTTGCTTTTTGAGGAGGATTGAGGTGGGTTCAAAGCACCCATCCCCACAGTGAAACATTTCATTAGTTTCACGTGGTAAACCGACCCTTCCCTCAGCGAGGGAAGGGAGAAGTGGATGTGCTTAATCGTAAGGAAAAGCTACAATCGTTTTATCTTGTTTTAATTGAAATGGTATTTTTTATGGACAAGAAGTGGAGCTATTGTGGTTTACCCCGTTGGATAATATATCCTACGGGGTAAACCCCGTGAAATCAACGAAGTATTTCACTGGGGGTTGCAGCTTCCTCCCTTTAAGGGAGGATTGAGGTGGGTTCTAACCTGCACGAGAAAAGAGAGAAGTGAAGGCTTTTGATAGGAAGAAAAGCTACAATTTTATAATCTTGTTTAAACCGGAATGGTATTTTTTAAGAATAAAAAATGAATATATTAAAATTTAATCAGACTTTTTTTAACTAAACAAAAAAAACATAATTATGAAAACAAAATCAATTCTTTTTCTAACATTATTTGCACTTGCTTTTTTAACAGTAAGTTGCAATAACGATGATGATAATGACAATCCTATTACCGGAGATACGTATATGAGAGCAAAAGTAAACGGAACGAATTTTGAAGCTAAAAAAGCTGTTGCCGGGTATTCAAATATCCAAAATACTCTGACAATTGTCGGATTGGACGAAGATGGTCAAAATGCCCTTGAATTTCAAATTACAAATTATACCGGCACGGGAAAATATGATATTGATGAAAATATTGTTCTTCAATGGCAGCATGGCGCTTATATCAATCCGGGGGGAAATGCGGGATTTATAAATGTCAGCTCAGATAACGGAACTATATTTAAAGGTACATTTGAGTGTCACTTGGTAAGTGTTCTTGATCCTAATGAAAAAATGGATATAACGCAGGGAGAATTTAGAGCAAGTACAAAGTAAATACGTATCAAACCGAAAAGTTGTGGGTTAGCATCTATTCTTAGTTTGGGTAGTTGTTAAAAGACTTTATTCATTTTAGTGGCGAAAGGAGTTAAAATACGTGAAAAATGAATTACTGTTTGAACTCTGACAAAGTCGAGTGAGTTTAATTCATTTAGCGGTCACTGAGTTTATCGAAGTGTATTTTAGCTTCTATCAGAGCGTTAAGAAATGAATAGCTATTCCGATTTTGATAATTTCACTAATTATGAGACTGTCTAAAAAGATTTTTTTTTGAAAATCAGCTTTCGCCCCAACCCTCCCAAATGGACCTTTCGTTATGACACATCTTTTAATAAGTGTAATAACGAAAGCTTTCTCATGAGAGAATTGATTCCGGTTTTAGCACCCATCCCCGGCCCTTCCCTCACAAAGGGAAGGGAGAAGTGGAGGTGATTGATTAATAAAAATAGCTATTTGAAAATTATCTTGTTTTATAACTAAATGGTATTTTTTTGTAAAAAAAGCGGTGCTATTGCGGGTTGCAACTTCCTCCCTTGTAAGGGAGGATTGAGGTGGGTTCTAAATAAAAAGTTATGAAAATATTATTATACAAATATGGAGTTTTGACGTATTTCACTTTATTTGTACCAAATATTTAACTTGCGTAGTTACTATTTATGTACATAAACAGACAACTTTTGACCAAAATATAAATATAGGTTTCGTTATGATAAATCTTAAATTTTTTTGCTAAAAGATGTGTCATAACGAAAGCCCAAAGGGATAGGTAAAGGGCAGCTGATTTTCAATGATTTACCTTAGGTTGCTGAGCTTGTCGAGGTATAGGGGTAGGGGCAAATAAATCATTGAAAATCATTTGGGAGACTTTTTAGACAGCCACATTTCGTGAACGAACCATTAGTTCATTTTTCGTTTTTGGAATTTATACTGAGCTTGCCGAAGTATCAAGACAAAAAATGAAAAACCGGTTTATTTATTCAATATGGCAATACTCATTTTAGTTCCCCATACTTTTCATCTTGATCCTTATTTTTTGCATTGTGCACCAGAATAGAAAATCAAAACAAAAGAGCTTTGAGAAGGTCTTTCTCAAAGCTCTTTATATTGGATTATAATTTGTTAATCAAATTATCCTGCTGACTGTAACGGGACATCTCCCGGAGATACTGTTCCGACAGATCCTACTACAATAGCAGTAATAATACTTAAAACAAAAAGGGAAATAGCTAAAATCCATGTCAATCTTTCGATAAAATCCACTGATTTCGCTGCTCCCAGCATTTGATTTGCTCCTAATCCTCCAAAAGTAGAATCAATTCCTCCTCCTTTTGGTTTTTGGATAAGGATCACAAAAATTAACATCGCACTGTCCAAAGCAATTAATATTGATAAAAAAGTTACCATTTTCCTATTTTTTATTAAGTTTCTTTAAAATTTTTGCAAAGTAAACACTTTTTTCCGGATTTTGCAAACTTAATTTGCGATACATTTCAATTGCCTGCTTTTTTAAACCTTGTTTTACATAAATTTTGGCTAATTCTTCACTGACAATGTCTGAATGTAAATTTCCTGTATCTTTTTTTTGCTTTTCATTGTCAGATACTGGAGTTTCACTTTTCCCTGATTTTTTCGTTTTATCTTTAGAAGCTTTACTTTTGCTTTTTTCTTTTGTTTTTTTACTCTTTTTCTTTTTAGACTTCTTCTTTTCAAATACATCAATAACTGAAGAGAATGCCAATCCGGGATTATCTGTTCTGTTGAACAGATCAACCATTTTCACCAATGACAAATTTCCCTCATTCAAATAATGATGCCTGTTTATCAAAACACTTAAAATATTACTAAAAGGATACCTCTGTTCCAATGCCACAAGTTCTTCTTCTTTGATATTTTTCAAAATATCCTTTTCCTTCAATAACTGTTTTAAATTATAACTTATCAAAATGTATCTTTAAGTGAATGGCAAAAGTAAAATTTAAAATGCAAAATGCAAAATATAAAATGTAAAAGTTTATATGATTAAAGGCTGTTTTGGGGAATAGGCAAAATAAAAAGGGTGCGTTGCGCAAAGATAAGTTACCCGCCAAGTACTTTTCTCAACTCTTCAATCTGGCTTTCCCACAATTCTATTTGATCTTCAACTTCATCTGCATCAGCAAAATCAGTGATTTTTAAAATTGTTTCGTTTGTGATCGGAGATTTATACATGTCAAATTCGAGATATTCATTCTGATCTTCTGCATCAACCCATTTAAATACAAGTTTTGATTCTTCATCATGTTCTACTAAAACAGCACTTTCTTTTGAACCTTCCCAATAAAAATCATATTTATTTTCATTTATCTCCACAACATCACAAAACCACATTACCAATCCTTCGGATGCGCTGATGAAATTATACAGCATTGCAGGTGAAGCTTTAAAAATAAATTCCAATTCAAAAGATTCTCTATCCATTCTTATTTTTCTTAACTTTGCAAATAAAACTTTTTATTTGAATTTTCCAAATTTCAGATACATTTATTTTTAAAATAGAATTAATTTAGATAGTTCCAATATTATTTGCGTTAGAAATAAACGAAGAAAATAAATTTTCAATTACTACTCAGGTAGGATACTTTTGAAATGATTCTATCTGAATAGTTACAATTTGTAAAGTTTTAACGATATTATTCAATCTTATTTATAGTATCAATTCTTGATTCAACTACTTTATTGTCCACTATTTTTCTGTAATTTCTAATCCTCCTATCCAAACTTATACTTTCATGTTTGATAACCTCTGTATATTTGATTTTTCCGTAGTCATCAAAATACTTTATTTCTTCACTGTAATCAGAAGCACTGGTACTCCACGAAGAATGCAAACTTCTTGTTATAGTATCGACACGTAAATTTCCTCCGGACAATTCACCTGATATCTCAAAAAATTCTTTTACCGGATTAAAAACATAAGCGATATAAAGACTTCCTCCGCTACCTGAAAGACCGTGCCTGTATTCAATATAATCCTTGAATCCATCAAAATTTATGTCTATAAAGCTTTCAATTTTGGTATTATCAAGAGAAATATTATCACTTCCATACATTAATATATCAGCTGAAATAAATAATAAATTTCCATTATCAGCATTTCTCAATTCCATTCTATATTCATTGGTTTCAGTCAATTTGTATTTCCAATAACAATTTATACCGTTTATTTTAAATTGTTTACTTGTTAGGTATGATGAAAAAAAACGAAAAGTATCTATAGATTCTTTTTTAAAATGCAAACTGTCATTATATGAATATTTAATCATTACAACATCACTTTCCTTAAAATCAAATGAGTCAATTTCTGTATAATTATCTACTTTAATATTGTCAATAAACTGTATTCTCTGATAAAATGTTGATTCGGTCTCAAAATTTGAGTCTAATATATAAATTCCATTTTCCTTGATATATTTTGATGCCAATACTACATCCTCAATGCTCTTTTTGCGAAATATACGTAGTATTTCAGATATTTTTTTATTATTCTCAACTTTTATATATAGTAAAAATTTAATGCTATTGTACGGCGCTTTTAAAAATTGGTGTTTCACCTCATAAAAACGGATGTTTTTTTGTTTATCTGAAAAAAGTTTGTATTTCTTTATTTCATCTTGTGAAAATTTATTTGCTTTTGATATCCTATTGGTCAAAAAGTCAGGATATGTTTTTTTATAATTTAAAAGATCGAAAAACTCTCCAAAATATTTATTTTTCTCAAATTCATCAAAAAGTATGGACGGTTGCTTTTTAACAAATTTTATCTGAAATGTATCTGAGTTATGTTTTAATTCTTTAATAGAAATTGTTCTGATGTATTCAACCGGTTCGATTATTTTCTTTTTTCTACAAGAAAAAATATTGATAAGTAATAGAATACTAAGCGTAATTGAAATGATATTTAGTTCTTGTTTCACTAATTTATTATCATTTTTTTTGTTTTAATATAATTATCATATCGCAATGAATAAAAATAGATACCGGGTTTAAATTGCAATTTTTATTATCGAGAATAATTATATGTTTCCCCATATCATAATATTGATCAGTAAAATAGTCCATAATTTTCATGCCAAGGGAATCGTAAATACTTAAACTTATTTTTTCTCCCTTGTGAATTTTGAAAGAAATTGCGGTTTTATCTTTATATGGATTAGGTGAATTTTGGTATACTTCCAACAAATCTTTACTGAATTCAATGTTGTCATTCGATGTTGTAATACTATCAATATTTATATCTGCTGTCCAAAGAGATAGTTTGAATCCATCAAGTCGTGTCCAAATGGGTCTTACTATATTATTGTAAGCTGTAATATTGGTATAATCGCCAAAAAAAGCACCTTCTTTGGGATCAAATGGCGATTCGCTGATCTTGAAATTTTCAAAAGTATCACCTCCATCTTTGGATATTGCCAAATAAACATCAGTGTTATTGTCTGAATAATTTCTACGGTCATAAAACACAAAATATAAATATCCTGTCTTCTGATCGATTGTCATCCAGGTCAAAAATTGATGCCTTCCGGGTAAGTCATCATTAACTCTCACTGGTTGAGTCCAGGTATTTCCTCCATCTGTAGATCTAACCATCCAAACATCCGTATCATCTTCACCATTGCGCTGATCTGTCCAGTTGATATAAATATTCCCCCTGTATGCACTTTCACTTAGATCACAAACTGTAACAGGCAACCCGTTGCACCTGCTAATGCCTGGAATATCATAATTCCAACCTCCGGGAATATCTGAAACAAAGATATCATTTTCCAGCCATGTTTCTCCTTCATCCAATGACCGGTCAAACATCAGCCCCTTGGATCCTGCCCATGCAACATAAATTTCACCATTGGGACCAACAGCCGGAACCGCGCCTTCGACTGTATTATCACTATCAACACAATCTCCACCCTTTTTATCTAATCTTTTAGCATCCGACCAGGTTTTTCCTGCATCTATGGATTTGGAAAAAAGTATATGAGTACTATCATTGGCATTTTTGCTGCCATATGCATCAAATTGTGTCCATGTGACATAAATATTATTATTACGAGGATCTACGACAGGCCATTCCTTGTCTTGATCTTTATCTATAAAAAATCCCATATATGAATCCTGAGTCCAGGTTTTTCCCCCATCATCACTTCTTTGAGCGACAATACGATCTATCCAGTGTTGTGCATTTGAAAGATGAAAGAAATAAAAATATCCGTTTGTATCTACAGTGATAGCAGGATCTCCCCAAACTCCATATGTCGATTTGATTTGATTTTCTGTCCAGGTCATACCGGTATCTGATGAAAAATAATAATTGTTTATATTACTTCCTGCAACAATTTGAGCCGGGTTTTTTGGATTTATTGCAATAGATGGCTCGTTTGGAGTACCCGTATTATCAATTAAGATATTTTTGTGCTGTGCAAAAATTGATAATTGAAAAATCAATAATATAAAAGATGTATAGAAATACTTCATTTGAATATTTTAATAAATAAATTTTCCTTCCTTCTTCATATGTCTGTCCATGATCTCCAATTCATGAGCACCCGAAACTACAATATCCGTATTCAATGTAAAATCCAAATCCATATTTCTTCCTTCGTAATTAAGTTGATTCAATATTACTTTCATCGCTTCTTTTCTGGCAGTATGTTTATCATTTGATCTGATTATTGTCCATGGAGCCTGTCTGGAATGAGAAGCTTCCAGCATTTTGTATTTCATCACTGTAAATTCATCCCATTTATCCTGTGCCTGAAGGTCAACTTCACTCAATTTCCATTGACGAAGAGGATCTGTTTTTCTTCTGTCAAATCTCAAAGCCTGCTCGTCTTTTGTAACGCTAAAATATAGTTTTACCAAAATGATACCCTGACGAACAAGATCTTTTTCAAATCCTTTTACTCCTTTGATAAAATTTTCATATTCTTTTTGAGTACAAAACCCGAATACCGGCTCAACCATTGAACGATTGTACCAACTGCGATCAAATAAAACAATTTCTCCCGAATGAGGAAAATGTTGAACATATCTTTGAAAATACCATTGAGTTTTTTGTTCTTCAGTCGGCTTGCCCAATGCAACTACCCTGTAATGTTTCTCATTCATATATCTGGTTACTCTCCTTATGGTTCCTCCTTTGCCGGAAGCATCTCTTCCTTCAAAAAGGATCATCATTTTACCATTATGTTTCTCGAGATGGTTTTGAAGTTTTATCAATTCTGCCTGATATGGTTTCAGATCTTCAATTTCCTTTAGTTTCCTTAGAGCCTTAGCTGTAAATCGGTCTTTCTTATCGCTTTTCCGTTTAAGCTTTTCATAGTCTTCCAATAAATGATTAACAGGAATTTTTTCTTCATTATAAAAAATAAATTCAGGATTTACATTGACTACATTTTTTTTTGAGGCGTCGTTTTTTTGCATAAAATAATGATTTTCAGGTAAGATAATTATATTTATTTTTTTTATCAACTCAGGTAGAATCATTTTGATTGAAAAAACTCTTTTTTCATTTCAAAAGCACCCTTGAGAAGATATTATTTTTAAAGATGTAAGTTTTCATTGTAACTTA
>Ga0256832_1002890_pt1 | contig 11722 bp, 6 predicted proteins | sample 134614metaG_FD_190534 | JGI IMG/M metagenome (GOLD analysis project Ga0256832, IMG submission 190534) | Hydrothermal vent microbial communities from Lau Basin, Pacific Ocean - 134-614 | ecosystem: Environmental > Aquatic > Marine > Hydrothermal vents | place: Pacific Ocean: Lau Basin | collected...
AGAAGAAGACAAGGATATCTCGGAAGATTTGGATTTTGAGGTAGATATCGAGGCGGCTATTGACGAGCCCGAGGCTCCCCCGGTACCCGTACCCGCCCCGTCGCCGGAACCGCCGGCTTCCACGGAAGGGCATAAAACCATTCTGGTGATTGATGACAGCCTGGTGATTCGCAAAATGGTTGAAATCGCCCTTGAGGACGAAGACTATATTATCGAAACGGCGGTGAGTGGCAAAGAAGGATTGGATAAACTGGATTCCGTAAACCCGGCCTTAGTGATTCTGGATATGATGCTTCCGGATATAAATGGCATTGAGATTCTGAAAACCATCAAGGCTTCCAAAGGCTTGCCGGTGATCATGCTCTCCGGGAAAGATTCTCCACAGATGGTGGAAAACGCCAAGAAAGAGGGAGCGGAAGAATTTTTACCCAAGCCTTTTAAAGATGACGACCTGGTAGAAAAAGTAAAACTACTGGCTAAGTAAACGGACATCTTTAAAATAATGGATAAAGAAAAAAACGGTACGATAAAAACGTCCTATCGCTACTCGATATTGTGCATTTCGAATCACTATTTTGGTGTGGAGGTGGACAATGTCCGGGAAGTGTTATTGACGCCACGCTACACCCGTCTGCCCAATGTCGATAAAAAAATTATCGGCGTTTTTAATTTACGCGGTCAGATTCATTCATTGGTGGACATAAGCAGCTTTCTGAATTTGCCGCCGAAAGAGATTAAAAAGACGGATTTTGTTGTTGTGCTCCAGAAGAATGATATGTCTTTTGGGGTATTGGTGGATAAAGTACATGACGTTATAAACGTAGAAACCAATAAGATAGAGGTCCCCACCAGGGATATGCCGCTCAATCTGATTAATTTTACCAATGGATTTTATGATCATAAGTCCCTGGGGCGCATTTTTTTGTTGGATCTGGAAGTGATATTCAACTCCAGAGTGCTTTCCCGTTACAGTTACCAATGAGGGTATGATGAGTAAATCAAGCTTTAAGCTGATCAAACAGTATCTGAAATTTATATTACCGATAACCTTGATTCTTGTCTCCATCTGGGTGTATTGGCAACGGGAGCAAAGCAAAACCGCCGAAACCTTCCGCCAGGAAAGCATTGTAAAAACGGCGGCCGGCGCCGCGGCGCATCTTTTAAACGGTACGGATTTGGATAAAATAGAAAAGCCGTCCGATTTTAACGGTGCCGCCTATCGGCGGGCCTCGGAACAACTGGCCCGCTTAAAACAATCCCTGCCCTATTCCGACGTGGAGTTGAAAATTGTAAAACTTTCCGGCAATGTCTCCTCCATAGTGGTTACGGACAAGCCGGAGAACAGAATCGGTAAGGATTTTGACAACTGGCTGGAGATGAAAGAGGCGGTAAAGGATAATAAAGTTCATACACGCCTTGAGTGGGACGGCGACCTGGCCGTTATCAGTGCCGTCAGTCCCGTTAAGGATTCCCAACAAAATGCCCTGGTTGTTATCCGGGTAAAGAACAACCCCGGAGAGGCCCTCTCTTTATGGAATAATCTGGTTATTCCGTTGGGGATAATCATCCTGCTGGTTATCATCTCCATTTTTGTTTTACTGCGGGAAACCGGTCAAATGAATTCCGATATCGACGAGGTGGTGCAATCCATTGAGCGTATCAAGCAAGGTCAAAACATATTCGCCGCCAACAAGGATGAGAGCTATTGCGCTGATATTTATCCGCAATTAAAATCGTTGGAAACAGGGATGTCGGTCAACAAGTCCCTTCAGGAAGAGCGGGAAAAAATTCAACGGCAGATAAAGGAACTGTTGAAAATAGTCAGCAGCGCGGCCGATGGTGATTTTACGCAACAGGCGGAAGTTACCGCCGATGCCCTTGGCGCTCTTTCCGATTCTTTTAATATCATGATCAGCGATCTGAGCCATCTGATTAAGGATGTCAAGAAAGCCGCGGAACAGGTGGCCACCTCCACCGAGGAAATATTGAGCAATACCGATGCCATGTCACAGGGGGCTGAAGCGCAGGCCACGCAAACGGACAATATCAGTAAGCTGGCCCGGGAAATGGCCGAGCTGATCTATAATACTAATATCAATGCCCAGCGCGCTTCCGAGGCGGCGAAAAAAGCCATCGACGTGGCCCAGAGAGGCGAGGCCATCGTTAAACGCTCCAATGACGGTATGCAAAAGATTCGCCGGTCGGTTCAGGAAGTTTCCCGGCAGATGAATACTTTGAGTGACAACTCGGTGCGTATCAGTGAAATTACCGATTTTATCAGCGAAATTGCCAGTCGCACCAATCTGCTGGCCCTGAACGCCTCCATCGAAGCGGCCCGTGCCGGAGATGCCGGCCGTGGATTCTCCGTGGTGGCCGATGAAATCCGTAATCTGGCCGAACGCTCGGCCAAGGCGGCCGAGGAGATTTCCGATCTGATCGAGGATATTCAAACCGGAACCTCACAGACACTAAAAGCGATCGAGAATGGCGAGAAAGAGGTGTCCGAAGGCACAAAACTGGTGGATGGAGCCGCGGAGGCCCTGAGTGAGATTTTGGACAGTGTGGAGATTTCCACCAATTCCACCGTTGATATTTCCAAGGCCACGGAAGAACAGGCCCGTTCCAGTCAGAATATTGTGGAATCCCTGGACCGGATTGCCGGTATCGCCAAGGAAACGGCCAAGGGAGCCAAGGAATCTAAGAAGTCCGCCTCAACACTGGAGTATCTCTCCCGTCAGTTGAATCAGGCTGTTGAAAAATTCAGACTATCAGAATAAAGAGAGGATGCCATGGATTATTCCCAAACGGCGGAAATCCCTTTTAATAATTTTTATTTAATCGAGTTCTTTAAGCATTCCCTGCAAAAGCTTGAGAATCAGGTGGCCGAATCCCATCTGAAATTGCTGGATGATTTGGGGAACTATCTTATTCGCGAAGAGAACCTGATCAATGGCCTGGAAAAGGTAGCCCGGCAACAATACACCAATGATTTGGCCATTTCCCTTTTTGATATCTATGAGCGGCTGGGCGACCTGCCCCCGGAACAGGCACACGCTGATCTGGAAACCGCGGCGGAAGATTTTACCAATCTCTACGCCTTAATGATGGAAGACCGGGAAAGTGTGGCGGCCATACAGCAAATCGTGGCCGAGTTTAAGGCACAGTATGGTGAAGAAGAGAAAGAAAAACAGCTCGAGGAGTTCATGGAAATGGCCCAGGCCGATGATGTGGACGTGGTGAAGAAAACCTTGAGCAATAAACCGCAACTGGATTTTAACAGCTTTATCGCGGAAGAGGCGACACAAAGGCTGGCAGCGCTACTGGCCGGGAATCCCGAGGCCGAAGCCTATTTGCAGGTTTTTAAAAATATCCGGGCCTATCTTTCTTCCCCGGAAAGTAAAACGAATCTGCCGGCAAATATTAACAAGCTTTTTTCCAGCATTAAGCCATTGGCATCAACGGCGGAGAGTACGCCGACGGAGCTTTACCTGGCGTTGGATGAGCATGTGGGCCGTGCCCAGGGTGCTCTGGCTCAGTTCGAAGAACAGGAAAACGAGCTGTTTAACCGCTTTCTGGAAAAGATCGAGTTTGCCGATGACAAGAAAACAGCGGAAGCCCCGTCAAAAACGGAACCGGGTGATACTCTGGATGAACTGCTGCATGCTTACTTTAAAGCGGAGGTGGATGACTGGCTGGAAGAGCTGGCCAACAGTTTAAGCAAAATCGGCACGCCGCAAAACTGGAACCCGCCGCAAGAGGCCTGTAAATCCTTTAAAGAAATAAGCATGATTCACGGTTACCGTACCTATGAACATGTGGCCCAAATGCTGTTAAACCATTTTCAGAAGTGGCAGGACGATGGGATAACGGTGCAGGAGGGTGAACAACGGTTCGCGTCCCTGTTGAAGCTGTTGAAATCTCCGGAACTATATCAGGATAAAAAGGCGGCTAAAAAGGCACTTGATGATATTCAGCATGAGTTGGACGATACCGCTGAACGTTTACAAACCGTTCCGGAGGAACCGCCGACTGTTGACGAGGAAGAAAAACCGGAAGAACAGGAAAAAACGGTTGAAGGGAAAGAGGATACCGAAGCAAGCCTGCCCTTTAGCAAAGATATGGCGGAAGACTGGCTTAAGGAAGCCGCCGCATTTGCCGCGGGTAAAAATACGGCGCCGTTGATTACCGAAGCATCCGCCACGCTAAATCAATTGTTGCAGGCCCTGGCCGCCAACCATTTTGCTTTTCCCGTGAGCTTAACGCATGAGCTGACACCGCGTCTGGCTGTTTTGCTAAGCCGGATTACCCAAAAGGGTAAGGATACGGATGTGGAGCTTTGGAATTCGGTATGGAGCAAGCTGCGGGATGAAGATCTGTCCCGGCTTGACATACCCGGCCTGGCGGGAATGGCCGATGAGCGGGAAACCGTGGAAGCGGAATTTGAACTGCATGATGAACAGGTGTTCAGGGCCTGTGTTGAAAGTACCCTGAAACACTGGAATAGGTTGTCTTCCTCTTTTCATGATTTATTTGTAAATCCCCCGGCGCATCCGGAAACCTCGCTGTTTCTGGAAACGCTGGATGATAACTTGCGTCTGCTGGAAATGCCGCAATTTAGAAAACTGACCGGTGCCATGATTACCTATCGGGATCAGGCACGCTCGGCTTCCTTTAGCGAGGAGGATGCCGGGGAACTGGCCAGTGCCTTTAAGCTTTTTATGGATCGCCTCAGCGGGGCCGTTTCCGACCAGTCCTGTGATGACATTGTGGAAATTCTGGCGGATGTGGTTGCCAGGCCCGAATCCCTGCTGGCCGAGGATGATACCGTTCCCGGGGAAGAGGCGGAGGAGCTGTCCACGGTCGAAGAGGATGAACCGGCCGGTGAGGAGGCCGGAAAAAGCAGCCTGATGGAGGAAATGGTTGAAGAGGGAACCGGTACGGATGCCGATGATGACCGGGCCTTGTTTAAGGAGGAAACCGAACAATTCCTCAAAGAACTGCGTGATTTGCATGCCCTTTTTAAGGAAAACGGTGATCGCGGCCATCTGAGCAAGATGGAGAATGCCGCGCACTCCATCCGTTCGGCTTCCCATATGCTGGGCTTCCCCAAAGTCAGCGCCCTGGCAGCCTCCCTGGAAGGCATTCTGGAAATGTTTGGCCAGAGCGACCTTGAATATCCTTCACAGTTTAATGATGTATTGGAACAGTCCCTCGAGCGGCTGGCCCTCTCCATTGCCGATCCGGAAACGGAAACAGCCGAAATATGCGATGAGCTGGATGCCTTACTGGATCATGTGGTTATCGGCGGTGATAAAAAAAGCATGGATGAAGCAACGGAGCCGGAAAGTTCGGTTTCGACGGCAAAGGAAGCGCATCCCAAGCTCAATAAGGTTGCCGATGAACAACCGCTGTTTGCCGAGGGCTCCGATGAGGATGAAGAGTTAAGAGAAATTTTTAAGGAAGAGTCAGCCACTTTTATCCATGATATCGCCGAGTCTAACAATCAACTGCTGAAAGATCCCGATGATATCCATGCGGCGGAGAACCTGAGCTATGCGGCCCACTCCCTGAAATCCGCTGCAAAAATGCTCGGCTTTAAGGAAATCTCCCAGTTGACGGATGCCCTGGAGCGTCTTTTTGATTCTATCCTGAAAAAAGAGGTGAATCATAATCAGGCCCTGTTCGATAAAATAAAAGAATCGATTGAGTTGTTGCAGGTTTTAAGCGACGGTGGGGAATTAAGCCAGACTAAAATCGGCCTGCTCCTTTCACAACTGGAACCGGATATGTGGCGCATGGGCAGCCCCGAGCCTGAACCCCGGATTGAGGATACCGGATCGGAGGAGATCGGTTTGATTTTCTTCGAGGAGGCGTCGGAAATCATCAATCAGTTGAATAATGATTTGCTGGAGCTGGAAAAAATTCCCGAAAGCGAAATGATTCTTTCCAATATACAACGCCGCTTGCATACCTTAAAAGGTTCGGCCTTTGTATCCGGATTTGAACGCATTGGCGATCTGGCGCATAAACTGGAAGACTACTTCCAGCTATTCAAGGAAAAAGATGCCCTGGTAAAACAGGAAATGTTTGACGCCGCTTTTACCGCCTCGGATCTGTTAATGGAAATGGTTAAAGCCATTCCGGAGAAGGGAAGCGATGAAGTTGACCGCTATCTGTTCCGGCTGGCCGAAATAGACAACAAGCTGTTTCTGTATCAGAATTATGATCAGCCTTCCAAAGGCGAGCCCGGTACGCAGTCGGTAACAAGCCCCTCACCTTCATCGGCGGTGTCATCCAAAAGCGATGAAGACAATATTATCCGTATCAGCACGGAATATATGGATAAGCTGGTGGATATGGCTTCGGAGCTGATGATCAACCAGACACAACTGGGATCGAATCTGCATGATCTCAAAGAAGTGCTGGCCGATATTGAAGGGGAAAAGAAACAAATCCGAACCGCGGAAAATATTATTGACGAAGCCTTGTCCCGTGGGGCTTTGGAAGATGAGCAATCCCTGGAGGAAAAGCAAAAAACAGTTGATGCCATATCCAACAATATCAAGGAGGTGGTACAATCGGTAAACATGATCTATTCGGATCTGAACAAGCTTACCGAAGGGCTGGAACACAACATCGGCCGCGTGGCATCCATAAGTAAGCTGTTACATGCGGATATGCTTAAAGCACGCATGGTTCCCGTGGATATGCTGTTTAACCGTTATCCGCGCGCCGTACGGGATTTGGCTAAAAAACAGAAGAAAAAAGTCAACCTGATCATTGAAGATAATAACACCGAGATGGACAGGGCCATGGTGGAAGGCCTGGCGGAACCGATTCTGCATATCATCCGCAATGCCCTGGATCATGGCCTGGAAACCCCGGCCGAGCGTAAAAAAATGGGCAAGTCCGAAACGGGAACCCTGATCCTGCGGGCCCATCAGGATAAAAACCAGATTGTGATTGACGTGGAAGATGACGGACGGGGCATTGATGTGGAAGCCATTCGCCGCAAGTTGGTGGAAAAGGAAATCGTTGAACCCGACCGTGTGGAAAAGTTAACCGAGGCCGAGCTGCTGGATTATATTTTTTACCCGGAATTTTCCACCCGGGATGAAACAACCGAGGTTTCCGGCCGCGGGGTGGGGCTGGATGCCGTGGCCGCCCAGATACAAAAGCTAAAAGGAAATGTCCGCCTGAATACGGAAGCGGGCGTGGGAACCTCTTTCAGCCTGCGGGTTCCTCTGACCCTGATACTGTCGCAGGCCCTGATGGTCAAACTGGGCCGGCAAATCATTGCCATACCGGTTATCACCGTACAGGAAACGGTACAATTTAAAAAAGAAGAGATCGTTAAGGATGACGATAAAGGCTATTTACGGGTACGCGGACGTTTACTGCCCTTCCTGCAACTGTCGGATGTGTTAAAGTTTGATGAACAGGAAGAACAGCCGGAAAAAAATGAAATGTTGGCCGTGGTTCTGTTTGATGCCGGGGTCAGCATGGCCTTGGGAATCGATGAAATCATCGGCCGGCGGGAAGTGGTCATCAAATCCCTGGGCAGCCATTTGCAAAATGTGGACTATATTTCCGGTGGCACCATTTTGGCCAATGGAGAAGTGGCCCTGATCCTGGACTATGCCCGGGTGATCCGCTATGTTGAAAATCAATATTTCGGTAAACCCATGGACCGGCCGGCGGTCAGAAGGAGCACGCGCAAGGTGGCTCCCGTGGCCAAAGAGGCCCCGGCCGGCAAGAAAGATGCCGGAGAAAAGGTTGCCGGAAAACCTTCCGGAGGGGAGGCGGTAAGCAAAACACGTTTGGTGAGCGGACGAAAGCCCGTTATTCTTATCGTGGATGACTCGAACAGCGTGCGTAACTTTGTCAGCTCAATTCTGGAACGCAACGGCTTTGATACTGTAAAAGCGGTGAATGGTGTTGACGCTCTGGATAAAGTCAAGGAAGAAGAGATAGATCTGATGATAACGGACCTGGAAATGCCCAAGATGCATGGGTTTGAGTTGATCAGCACCATGCGTAAACAAGAGAAATTCGAGGACTTGCCGATTATCATTCTGACGGGACGGGCAGGCATTAAACACAGGCAAACCGCCGCGGAAGAAGGGGCCGACGCTTTTATCGTTAAACCTTTTAAAGAAAAAGATTTGTTGCAGGCATTGGATCAGTTTATAAAGAGGTCATAAGGCAGGTTTGTTGCCCTGTTATCTTCTTCCTGTTGCTTCGACCCCAAGGGGTAGTGCAGATATTTAATCCAGTTTTTTGTAACTTATTCCACTATGCGAATTGTTTACTTCTTTATACTGTTTTTTACCGGTTTCAGTCTGGCCCAACAGATAACACTGACCGGAACGGAAATCACCACATCCACCGTCTGGCGGGGAACCATCCTCATTGAGGGTGATGTGGTGGTGGGGCCCAATGCCATCCTGACCGTTGAGGCCGGCACCCGTGTATACTTCCGGCCCAATATGGATAAGATGCGCGGCGGTGCGGATAAAACACGCAGTGAGCTTTTGGTGAAGGGGGTGCTGATTGTAAAGGGCACCCAGGATAAGCTGGTACTTTTCTCTTCCGCCACGCAGGAACCCCACATGGGCGATTGGTATGGCATCCGCCTGATCAACCCCCGGGAGTCTTCAATTATTAACTATGCCCGTATCGAATATGCCTATAACGGGATCAATATAAAAAAAAGCAGTCCGCAAATTTCCCATTGTCAGATTCAGCTTAACTACAACGCCGGAATGACCATAGAGGTGAAAGCCCGGCCGAAAATAAACAATTCCATTATCTCGGAAAACGGTTATGCCGGGGTGATTACCAGCCTTGGAGCCCGGCCTGTTTTTTCCAAAACGATTATTTCCTTAAATCAAATCGGTATTATCTCGTTCAGCCTCTCTCAACCCAACCTGGGTGACCTGAGTACCGGCAGCCGGGATGCTGTCGGGCAAAATGAGCTTTTCGCCAATGAAGAATATGATTTATATAATCATACCAATCTGGAAATAAAGGCCGAAAATAATACCTGGGGTGTGGATGACCCCCAGGCGGTAGCCGATCATATTTATGACCGGGAAGATGACGCCAGGTACGGCAAGGTGGATTACATTCCCATTTTAGGGCAGCAATTACAAAACCGCGCCGAGCTGATACAGTTGACCCAGGCTGTTACCGAACCGCCTCCGCAAGCCGCGCTGCCGGAGCTGCCCGCTCAGGAAGAGGGACAGCAGCAAACGGCCCCTGAAACCGGCGCCACGGATCAGCAGTCCGTTGCCGAACAGCAAACCGATCTGCTTGCCGGGCAGGAAAATCCGTCCCAGGCTCTGGAACAGCCGCCGCCCGCGTCACAACCCAAGAGGGAAGTCCGGGGGCGGGATGTGGCTAAAAAAGTGGAAAAACCCAAACCCCAGGATGATGGTATCGACTATGATCAGGTTTTTATGGAGCTCCTGCTCGATGCGAAAAAAAGTGAGATCATTTCCAAGGTACGGCCCGATTTAAGCGGCTACAATGTTTTACGCTCCAAGGGGCGTGTTATTGTCCGCGCGGTGGTCGGCAAGGACGGACGGGTGGAAAGCGCCTCTGTTGTGCGCAGCCTGAACCCCGTATTGGACCGGTTGGCCCGGGAGGCGGCACAAAAATTCCGCTATAAGGTCGGCACGGTAAAAGGCCGCCCGGTACGTTTTGTAACAAACATTCTGTTCAGATTTTAATTGATGAGGAGTCCTGTGAGCAAGGATGGAAAATTGTATGTGGCCATCGCCGGTAATATCGGGGTGGGGAAAACAACATTAACACGGAAATTGAGCGATAAGCTGGGCTGGAAGGCCTATTTTGAAAAAGTGATCGATAATCCTTACCTCTCCGATTTTTACAAGGACATGAGCCGTTGGAGTTTTCATTTACAAATATTTTTCCTGTCGCATCGCTTTAAAAGCCAAAAGGAGATTACGGAATGGCCCGGTTCCTGTATCCAGGATCGCTCCATTTATGAGGATGTTGAGATATTTGCCCATACCCTGCATGAACAGGGTTTCCTCTCGGACAGGGATTATGACAATTACCGGGCGCTTTTCGCCACCATGATCGAGTATTTACGCAAGCCGGATCTGATACTCTATTTACGTTCGCCCGTTGATCGGCTGCTGAAACATATCGCCAAGCGGGGCCGGGATTATGAAAAGACCATCGATCCCAACTATCTTCTTCAATTAAATGACGCCTATGACGCCTGGATAGAACGGGCCATGGAGGCCGGCTTTAATGTGGTGACCATCGAGTGCCAGGGGCGGGATTTTGAAAGTAATGAAGATGATTTTAAACTTATTTACCAGCCGGTCAAAGAATTGGAACAACAGCAGTGGCTGCCCGGTGTTTGATCGTGACCTATTACTTCCCCCCCACGGGCGGGGGAGGGGTTCAACGTATAAGTAAATTTATAAAGTATCTGGCCCGGGACGGATGGGAGTTTACCGTCCTGACATCCTCGGAACCCAACACCCTGCCCGAGGATAAAACGCTGCTGAACGATCTTCCTAAAAATATAAACATCGTTTCCATACCACCCGCGATCAATAACGGCGTGTTAAGCCGGTTGCGCGCCCGTTTCCGCAGCGGCTTTGTGCAGCGGTGGCTGGCCGCTTTTTTCTTTCTGCCGGATTCCCGCAGGGGCTGGGCCCGTTCCGCCGGTCGCTATGTAAAACAGTTGTGCCGAAGGGAAAGCTATGATGTGGTCTTTATTACCGCCCCCCCTTATTCCCTGGCAATAACAGCCTCTTTTTTAACGGATCAACTATCTATTCCCGTTGTTTTGGATATGCGCGATCCCTGGAGCACCAATCCCTATAAAATTTATCCGACGCCGCTGCATAAATTATTAGATAAATACCTGGAAAAGAAGAGTTTAAAGAATGTAAAATATGGTATCAGCGCCTATGAGTCCTTTATTGAACATATTCGAAAGGCATACAATGTTGGCGGTAAATGGCAATATATTCCAAACGGCTTTGATGAAGATGATTTTGTAGATTTAAAACCGCTTACCCTGGAAAAGGACCGGTTTCATCTGGCCTTTTCCGGCACCTTTTATTCCCATTTCAATAATCCTTTGCTGCTCTTTCGGATTTTTAGTGTCTTAAAGAAACGCTATCCCGGCAGCTATGCCCGTCTTCGTTTTCATCATATCGGGCAAAGCATCCCGGATATTACCGCCCTGGCCCGGGAAGAGGGCTGCCGGGACATATTATATTCATGGGGCTATCTGGATCATCATCAAACCCTGAACACGCTGGCGGCCATGGATGCCTATTGTGTCATTCTGGATCCCGGGCATCCCCGGGCATCCAATACCATCGGTGGTAAAGTTTACGAATATCTGCGTTTCGGTAAGCCTGTTTTGGCGTTGGTACCCGACGAAGGCGAAGCGGCATCCTTGTTAAACCGTGGCCCGGGCCACCTTATCGTAAACCCCTATGAGCCGGATAAGGCTGCCGCGGCGCTCGATGCGCTTATAAACGGGGCGGTCGACGGTAACAACTGGGACGAGATGCTATTAAACAGCTTCCGCCGGGAGACCCTTGCCCGGCAGTTACACCATTTTTTAAAAAACCTTCTAAATGAAAAATAATAAAATATTACGCATAATCATTGACAATTCTTAATGTGATGGTGTAGTTTAAACCACCGGTTTTAATTTTTTAAA
>Ga0256832_1002891_pt1 | contig 11719 bp, 10 predicted proteins | sample 134614metaG_FD_190534 | JGI IMG/M metagenome (GOLD analysis project Ga0256832, IMG submission 190534) | Hydrothermal vent microbial communities from Lau Basin, Pacific Ocean - 134-614 | ecosystem: Environmental > Aquatic > Marine > Hydrothermal vents | place: Pacific Ocean: Lau Basin | collected...
AAGGGATTTGGCGAAAGCCAAAAAACCACTCTCCCACATGCTGCCCGGATCGCCGTAAACATCCAGATGGTCGGGGTCCACCGACAAGATGGCCGCCATTTCCGGGCTCAGGCGCAGGAAGGAGCGATCGTATTCATCCGCCTCCATAACAGCCCATTCACCGGTGCCGGGCACGTAGTTGCTCTGCCAGTTCAGGCCAATACCGCCGAGGAAGGCCACGGGCTCCATACCGGCATGGGCAAGCAGCCAGGTCAACATGGTCGAGGTCGTCGTCTTACCATGCGTTCCGGCCACCGCCAGGGTCTTATGCCCGCGACTGATCAGGCCCAAAACTTCCGAGCGCTTCATCAATGTCAATCCGCTGTTTCTGACCTGCTGCAACTCCTGCAAACTGTCGGGCACTGCCGGCGTGTAAACCACCAACTCTGTATCCTGCGGAAGCAAATCGGGACGATCCTCATAGTGAATTTTCATCCCCTCGGCTTCGAGCTTGCGCGTCAAAGCCGTACAGCTGCGGTCATAGCCGGCCACGCGCACGCCCCTGCTGTGCAGGTAGCGGGCGATGGCTGACATACCGATGCCACCGATGCCGATGAAATAAACACTATGTAAGTCCTCTAACTTCATTTTATTTTTTTAAGGCTTTCGCCAAATTCAATACTTCTCTTGCAATTTGCTCTGCCGCATGGGGCTTAGCCAATTGCCTGATGTTTTTTTCCAGACGCTTGCGTTCTTCCTCATCTTCAAGCAGTTCCAGCGATTTGGGCAGTAGTAAATCTGCAGCTTCTGCATCCGTGATCATCTTCGCAGCCTTTTGCCGAACCAGCGCCTCAGCATTTTTCGTCTGGTGATCGGCAGCCACATTGGGCGAAGGCACGAACAACACGGCTTTCCCTGCCAGCATCAATTCCGAGACGCTCAAAGCTCCTGCTCTGCTTACCACCACATCGGCTGCCACATAAGCGAGGTCCATGCGATCTACAAAGGGCAGCGCTTTTACGCGTGGATGCCGTGCTACGGGATGGTCCTTGTAAGTCTCCCAGTAGAGCTTTCCCGTTTGCCAAAGAATCTGCACATCTTTATGTGCATCTATGAACTGCTGTTGCCCGGCCAGGGCCTGATTAAAAGTTCGCGCTCCGAGGCTGCCGCCGACTACAAAAATGGTCTTGCGTGAGGCATCTAAGCCAAAATGCTTCAAAGCTTCGTCGCGAGTGAGCTTGCTTTCGCTGATGGCAGCCCGCACGGGATTGCCGGTCAGCAAAATTTTACCCGCCGGAAAAAAGCGCTCCATGCCTTCGTAAGCCACGCAGATGCGGTCGGCATATTTGCTCAGCAGCCTGTTCGTAACGCCCGGAAAGGAGTTTTGCTCCTGGATGAGCGTCGGAATGCCTTTGCGCGCCGCGAGGTACAGAGTCGGCCCGCTGGCATAACCTCCCACGCCTACCGCCACATCGGGCTTAAAGCGCTGCAAAATGCCCGCAGCTTTAAACAGGGAGCTTCCAAGTTTCAAAGGAAACAGCAAATTCGACCACCGCCAGGAGCGATGAAAACCGCTGATCCACAAGCCCTTGATGGGATATCCCGCTTTCGGGACTCTTTCCATTTCCAATTTGCCGAGTGCGCCCACAAAGAGCAACTCTACTTCCGGCTCCAAAGCCCTCAGGGCGTCGGCTATGGCAATGGCCGGAAATACATGTCCGCCGGTTCCGCCTCCGCTGATCAACACTCTCATCCTTCGGCCTTTTTCTTCATGGCCTGTTTCTCCACATACCTGCTCACACTCAAAATAATGCCCAGCGAAAAGCATGTGAAGAAAATAGACGTACCTCCCACACTGATCATGGGAAGCGTCAGACCCGTTACCGGAATCAGATGCACAGAGACCGCCATATTTAACAAGGCCTGCAAGACCATGATAATCGCCAAGCCCATAGCTGCCATCGCACCGAAGGATTTAGAACTCTTCGTAACCAGCTTCACCACGCGCAACAACAAGAGGATGTACAAACCCAAAACCAACGCTCCTCCCCAAAAACCATATTCCTCCATAATGATGGCATAAACAAAATCCGAATAAGACTCCGGCAAAAAATTGCGCATGGTGCTGCCTCCCGGGCCTTGCCCCCGAAAACCGCCATTGGCAATGGCCATGCGGGCATAATCTATCTGATCCAGACTGGTAGAACTGGTGGGAACGCTCTCCGTATGGAGGAAGTCCTGTATGCGCTCTGCCCAAGTATCTACCCTGACCAAACCGGGAAACAACACACCCAACGAAATCACAAAGGAAAAGGCAACTGCACCCAGCGCAAACAAACTCGCAATATACTTCCAATTCACCCTGCCAATGAAAAGCAACATCGTCATGGAGCTAAAAATCAATACTGCCGTTGACAAATCGGAAGGCATGACGAGAATGCAAATCAAAAGTATAGGCACAATCAAAGGCAAAAAGGCCTTTTGAAAATCCTCGATGTAATCTTTATAGCGCGTCATCCGGTCTGCCACGAACAGGGCTATGGCAAGTTTAGCCAGATCAGAGACCTGCAAAGTCAGCCCGACAAAAGGCAGGCGAATCCAGCGACGGGCGCCATTGATCTCCACCCCATTGGCCATGGTATAAACCAGCAAGACAACCGCTATAACCATAAAAACAGGCGCCAGCTTGCGGTAACGCTCATACGGCAAAAGATAAGCGATAAACATAATGATAAAGCCCGTGAAAAGGATGGCGACGTGCTTCATCAGCAAGCCCTCCGGAGAAATTCCGCTGCTGAGGGCAAAAAAGGAGCCCCCCGCGCTGTAAACCACAACGACGGAAACCAAAGCCAACAAAAGTGCAATGGCCCAAATGGCTTTATCTCCTTGTAAACTGTTGTATAATCTGTGACCGAAAGACATGGTTTATCGTTTTTGCAGGCTTAAAAGTTTATATACGCTCTCTTTAAATTGATCGCCCCTGTGCTCGTAATTCTCAAAGAGGTCGAAGCTGGCACAGGCCGGTGAGAGCAAGACAACATCTCCGGCAGCGGCATAGCGCATGGCTTTTTCAATGGCTTCATCCGTGCTGCGGGCTTCTTCCACATTTGGCAGTACATTTCCAAAAGCTTCCATGAGCTTTCCGTTTTCAGCGCCGAGGCAAATCAGCGCTTTGACTTTTTCGCGCACCAAAGGCTCGAGCAGGCTGTAGTCATTGCCCTTATCGGTGCCGCCGGCTACCCAGACGACGGGGCGCTGCATGGCGTCCAAGGCATAGCGCACGGCATCCACATTGGTGGCTTTGCTGTCGTTGATAAACAGCACATCATCTATTTCCGCCACTTTTTCCAAGCGATGCGGCACGTTTACAAAGCTGTCCAAACCTGCCTGGATGGCATTTGGCGAAAGCCCTGCCAGCAAGGCTATGCGTATGGCAAACATGGCATTCAACAAATTGTGTTTCCCCATGAGGCCACTGTTGCTGAGGCTGTATGCGGCCTCCTCTACCCGAAAATGATTTTCCTGAGCATCCTCCTCCAGACTCAAAGGCAAGGCCTGAGCATGAAGTGTTTTTTGTTTGGCGAAAGCCTCAAAAAAAGTTTTCGTATGGGGGTCATCTTCCCAATAAAGGAAGAAATCACCTTCCTGCTGTGCAGCAGTAATTTGCAATTTAGCGAGAGCATAACGCCCCAAATCGTATTGGTAGCGATCCAAATGATCGGGCGTAATGTTGAGCAGGGCGGCAATGTGTGGGCGGAATCCCCCGGCATTCTCCAACTGAAAACTACTCAACTCCAGTACGTAATAATCGGCTTCTTCGCCTTCGGCCAAGATGCGGGCAAAGCTGCGACCAATATTGCCCGCTGCAGGAGCACGCAAACCTGCAGATTGCAGGATGTGAGCTGTTAAACCCGTCGTGGTGGTCTTGCCGTTGCTGCCCGTAATGGCGATAATTTTTTCTGCTTCCGCAAAATGCGCGGCAAAGGCAATCTCCGACATCAAAGGCGTACCTGCCTCCCGCAAAGCACTGACCACTTCAGCCACGGGAGGGACGCCCGGACTCTTAATCACCAGATCGCAACCCTTCAAAAAGGCTATGCTGTGGCGGCCCTCCTCAAAGGAAATACCCGCCGACTGCAACTCTTCGCGGGCAGTATCGGAGAGCCTGCCCATGTCTGAGACAAAGGGCTTCATGCCCTGCTTTGCAGCGAGCAAAGCCGCCCCTACCCCGCTCTCGCCGGCTCCCAAAATACCGATATGTTGCCATTTATCCCGCATTGCGAATCAGCGTATTTTAAGCGTTAACAAGGTTGCCACAGCAAGCAAAATGCCTACGATCCAAAAGCGAACCACAATTTTGGGCTCGGGCATGCCCAATTTTTGAAAGTGGTGGTGCAGGGGTGACATCTTGAAAATGCGACGCCCCTCACCGTATTTCTTTTTGGTGTATTTAAAATAAGCTACCTGCAAAACCACAGACAGATTCTCCACCAAAAAAATACCGCACAGAACAGGTATCAACAGTTCTTTTCGAAGTAAAATGGAAAGCGCTGCAATAACTCCTCCCAGGGTAAGGCTGCCCGTATCGCCCATAAAGATTTGGGCGGGATAGGCGTTGTACCACAAAAACCCGATGGTAGCTCCCATAAATGCAGCCGAAAAAATTACCAATTCCTGGCTGTCCGGCAGGAAGAGGATGTTGAGATAGTCTGAAGCGATAACATTACTCGACACGTAGGCAAAAAGCCCCAGTGCAGCGCCGATAATGGCCGAAACGCCCGTAGCCAGCCCATCTAAACCGTCGGTGAGGTTGGCAGCATTCGACACGGCTGTAACAATAAAAATCACCCAGGGAATAAACAGTATCCATCCCCATTGAGCAATGTTGTCTGAAGCGAAAGCCAGTACACCTGCATAATTCACGTGCTTGTCTTTGACAAAGGGGATGTCCGTCAAAGGCGCATGTACTATGGCATAGAGCGGTTCGCTCTCACTGCCTTCTTCTTCATAAACGAGACGCTTGATTTCATAGCCGGCAGTTTTTGCTTCTGCGTAGTCCACGCGCACGAGTACGCCCTCGTGGAAGAGCATGACCAGAGCCACGATGAGTCCCAGGCCCACCTGCCCCAACACTTTAAATTTTCCGCGCAAACCTTCCTTGTCCTTTTTTACCACCTTGATGTAATCGTCTATAAAGCCAATGACGCCCATCCAAATCGTAGAGAGCAACATCACTTGCACGTAAACATTTTTCAAGTCGGCCATCAGCAGCGTGGGCACCAGGATGGACATGATGATGATCAGGCCGCCCATGGTCGGCGTGCCGGCTTTTTCCATCTGCCCTTCGAGCCCGAGGTCGCGCACGGTTTCCTTCATCTGAAAGCGCTGAATCAGCTTGATCAACCTGCCGCCAAACAACATGCCAATGATGAGGGAGAGTATGATTGCCGTACCCGCCCGAAAGGAGACAAAGTTAAACAGCCCTGCCCCGGGGAAGTCCCATGTTTTATCTAACCATGTAAATAATTCGTACAGCATGATATCTTCAGCGGTTTGGAAAGCGCCTCAGGCGCCTTCTTTGGTCAAGCGGGTTTTCAGAGCTTTGGAGAGTTCTTCCACATCGTCGAAGGGTTTTTTGATGCCCTTGATATCCTGGTATTTTTCGTGTCCTTTGCCGGCGAGGAGAATGACGTCTCCTTCGCGGGCCAGCTGCGCGGCTGTGCGTATAGCCTGGCGGCGGTCGCTGATAACCAGCGTTTTGGCCATTTGCTCTTCGGACAAACCCGCCTGCATGTCTTGCAGTATGGCATTCGGATCTTCAGAGCGCGGATTGTCGGAAGTCAAAATCAATTGGTCGCTGTAGGCGGCTGCGATGGCTGCCATTTTGGGGCGCTTGGCCTTGTCGCGGTCTCCGCCGGCACCAACGACGCAAAGCAGGCGCTGCCCTTTTTGCAGGCCGGCCCGCAGGGCTGACAATACTTTTTCCAGAGCATCCGGCGTATGGGCATAATCCACGATGCCCAGCACGGAAGTGCCCTCTGCCCTTACCTTTTGCATGCGTCCCTCAGCGCCCTGGAGGCTGCTCAACGCTGTGAGCGTCTCTTCTTTTTCCATACCCAACAGACGGGCAGTGGCGTAGGCGGCAAGCAGGTTATAGGCATTGTATTCACCGGATAGCGGGGAGTGAAGTTCCACTCCGTCTATCAACAACTCCATGCCATGTACATCGGCAGACAGCACTTTGCCCTTGAAGTCCGCCATTTGGCGCAAGCCATAGCGATATACCTTAGCGCGGGTATTTTGCACCATCACGGCCCCGTTTTTGTCATCGGTATTGATGAGCGCAAAGGCCTTGGGCAACAGCTCGTCAAAGAGTTTTTTCTTGGCCTTGAGATAAGCCTTAAAGCTGCCGTGATAATCCAGATGGTCGTGCGTCAAATTGGTAAACACGGCTCCCGAAAAATCAGTGCCCGCCAGGCGCTGCTGCTCTAAGGCATGGCTGCTGACTTCCATGAACACATAAGCGCAGCCCGCATCCAACATGCGTGCCAGCAGGGATTGCAGCGATACGGCATCGGGTGTGGTATGTGTGGCAGGCTCGCGCAAAGAGCCAATGCGGTTTTCGACGGTGGAAATCAAACCCGCCTTGTAGCCCAATTGCATAAAAAGCTCATAGAGCAAGGTGGCCGTAGTGGTCTTGCCATTGGTGCCGGTGATGCCAATCAACTGAAGTTCCCGCGACGGCCAGTCATAAAAGGCCGAGGCAATTTTGCCCAGAGCTAAAGCACTGTTAGAAACCTGCACAAAACTAATGCCCTCCAACAACTCTTCCGGCAAAGTCTCGCAAACGACAGCCACAGCCCCTGCGGAAATGGCCTGTGGAATAAAGCGATGCCCGTCGGCCTGCGTACCCCGTACAGCCACAAACAAGTCACCCTCCTGCACGGCACGGGAGTCAAAGGCGATGCCCTCGATGGAGACATCCGCCGAGCCCTTCACCTGCAGGGTGGGTACGTGAGTGAGCAGCTGTTCGAGTGTTTTATGCATTTCTTTTATTTGAGTACCAACGTAATGGTTTGGTTGTGCAAAGGCGTACCAGGCTTAATGGATTGCATAACAACCCTGCCCGGGCGATAATCTCTGAGCTTCACAGTCAGCCCCCGTTTTTCGAGTTCGTAAACGGCATCCCGAAGGCCCATGCCCGTAACATTGGGCACTACACGAGATTCAGGCAGCTTGTAAGGCTTCAACTGAAGCGTATCTGCAGGGTAAGCCGCGAGGATGGCCAGTTCGCTCTGGCCGCTCAGATCTTCTACGGGCAGGCCCCAATCCGGCAGGAAATAGCGCATATCGCGGGCATTGCCCTTGCGGCCTTTCGGCAGCCAGCGGGAGGCCACGGGGTCTTTACGCTTCAGGGGCTCATGCACTTCCGGACGCAGGTCGTAAATGCCATCGGCAATTTTTCTGAAGACCGGCAGGGCAACGACGCTGCCGTAATAGCCTCCTTTTTTGGGCTTGCCAATGACTACGATGCAGGAGTACTTGGGGTCTTTAGCGGGGAAATACCCCACGAAAGAAGCCTGGTGCCCCCCCACGACTTTCTTGCGCCCGCGCTTGCCGTAATCCAATTGAGCCGTGCCCGTCTTGCCGGCAAAATGATAGCGATCGCTGCGTCCCGAGCGGGCTGTCCCCTTCTCCACGACCTGCTCCAGCAGGTATTGCGCCTTAGCCAGAGTTTTAGGAGAAGCAATACGCTTGTCGAGTATCTTGGGGTGAAATTTTTTCACCGGAAAACCATAATGACGAATTTCCTCGACCAGATAGGGCTTCATCATCCTGCCATCGTTGGCCACGGCATTGTAAAAGGTCAGCAGTTGCAAGGGCGTGATGCGCACCTCATAACCCGTAGCCATCCACAGCGGCGTCGTACCGCTCCAGTCATCATCCTGCGGGCTTTTGATGAGCGGGCGGGGTTCGCCGGGGATTTCGATACCTGTGGGTTGGTCTAAGTGAAACTTCTTCAGGGCTCTGAGATAGTCCCCTAACTTTCCAGGCTGCACGAAGTACTGGTCCATCATTTTAGCCATGCCCACATTGGAGGAGATGACGAAGGCCGTTTCGATATTGGTGCTGTCTTTGCCATGAGCGGAGGCATCGCGCATGGGCACGCGCTCTTTTCTGCCGCGACTGTCGGTAAAGACGAATTCCGTTCTGCCCTGCTCCAGATCAATGCTGTCGGCCAGGTCCAAATTGGTCTTCTCCAGCAACGCCATGATGGTAGCCAGTTTAAAAGTAGAGCCAGGCTCCGTGGCATAACCCACACCATAATTATAGATTTCCCAGAGTTTCCCCTTTTTGGTGCGCCCCAGATTGGCGATGGCTCGTATAGCTCCCGTTTCGACCTCCATGACGATGGCCGTGCCGTACTCCGCCTCGTGTTTTTCCAGGGCCTGGTACAGGGAGCGTTCTGCAATTTCCTGGATGTCTATATCTATGGTCGTGAGCAGATCATCTCCACTGGCCGGCTGAATTTCGCTGAGCTCTTTCACCGGCTGCTGCTTGTGATTGGGCATGTTGATGACCGGCTGCACAATGGAGTCGCCCCGCAGAACGCTGTCGAAAGCGCCTTCCAGACCCACCGGTTTAGCGCCCTCGCGCACATAGCCGATGGTGCGATGTGCCAGCAGGCCAAAGGGGCGTTGCCTGTCTTCATGCACTTCCACGATTAAGCCCCCTTTGAATCTCCCAAGGCGGAAGAGCGGGAAATTCTTAATGGCCTTCATTTCGCGGAAGGGCACTTTGTCTTTGATTTTGACATATGCTTTTTCTTCATCAACCTGCTTCAGCAGGAATTCTTTATAGCCTCCCGGAGTATAAGTGGTATCTACGAAAGTAGCGAGGAAGTAGGACAAAGAATCGAGATAGCGGTCCAGGTCTTCCTTGGAAGGCACTGTGGCATCGAAGCGGATGTCGTAATACGGCATGGAAGTCGCCAGCAGACTGCCATCGGAAGCGAGGATGCTGCCGCGGTAGCCCTCAATTTTTTTGGTTTCAATGCGATTTTCCACCAGGGCTCTCCATGCATCGGCCTCCAATACGGATAGCCGAAAAGCCTTTATCAGGATGATCAGGCCAAACAGCACGAGCAGTCCTGTTATCACATAGACCCTTCGCAATACTTCATTTCTTACGCGAGTAGCCATGATTATTGGTCATTTACAATGATGCGATGAACCCGACCACCCCTGCTGCTCAGGTGCAGGGGGGCTTTTCCTGCTTCTTTTTTAACTCTCGACAGTTTACTGTTGTAGGATATTTCTGATTCCAATGCATTGTATTCGCGCCGCAAAGCTTCCACTTCTTTACGCAGCTCCTCGATGCGCAAAATTCGTCTTTGGGCACTGTTGATAGAACCCAAATACAGCAAGAGTAACAGTCCGAGGAATAAGACAAAAGGGAGGTTCTTTAAGGTAACGCTGGCTACCTTATCGCCGATAGCGAAAGGTGGTGTTTTTTTCTTTTTTGCCATCACAACTGTTTTTCACACTCCTGACTCAGCGTCGCGGAGTATAATGCGCTTCACTCCCCTGCGCAGGGGGCGCCCGGGCCTTTACGGCTCAGGACTGTTCTTTCGAAGTACGATGCCTCCTCTCATTTTAGCGCTGCGTGCCCGCGGGTTTCGCCTGATTTCCTCTGCTGAGGGGAGCAGTGGTTTGCGGGAAAGCAGTTTAAAGGGGCGCAATATTTTTCCGTATTCGTCTTTAATGACTTCCCCCTCCGGGTTACCGGTTTTGAGGAAGCGTTTGACGAGTCGGTCTTCCACGCTGTGGTACGCGATCACGACCAATCGGCCGCCGGGTGCCAGCAAATCCAGGGATTGCCTGAGGAAATCGCCGAGCACCTCCATTTCTTCATTCACTTCAATGCGCAAGGCCTGGAAGAGCTTTGCGAGATACTTCGGTCTGTGGCCGCGTACAAAGGGCTCTGCTTCTTTAAGCAGGTCGCCTATGGTTTTGAAGGGCTTTTTTTCTCTGGCTTTCGCCAAATGTTGCGCCAGGCTCCGCGAGTTGATCAGTTCGCCGTAGCGACTGAACACTTCCTGCAGGGCTTCCGGCGGGTAAGTGTTCAGCACATCGGCTGCCGTCTGCTTTCTGTCTTGCGACATGCGCATGTCCAGCGCTGCCTCAAAGCGCCAGGAGAAGCCTCGCTCTGCGGTATCCAATTGGTGAGAGGATACGCCGAGGTCTGCCAGAATACCATCCACCTGCTCTACTCCGTAAAACTCCATGAACTCCCGCATATAGCGAAAGTTGTGGTGGATAAAGGTGAAGCGCGGGTCATCCGGCAAGTGCTCCAGCACATCGGCATCCTGGTCAAAAGCGAAGAGCGCTCCCTGAGGGTTCAGCCTTTGCAGAATCAATCTGCTGTGGCCGCCGCCGCCAAAAGTGGCATCTATATAGGTGCCCTCCCCTTCTGAGTCAGCATGAAAAAGCCATTCCATACTTTCTGCTGCGAGTACCGGTTCGTGATACTTCATGGTTCGGTATCATCAGTAACCTGACCGAGGGGACGGTTTCCCATGACTGCCTGGGCAATGTCGGAGAAGTCCTCCGGCTCCTGCTCCAACTGGCGTTCGTACTCGGCCTTGTCCCAAATTTCAATCCGGTCATTGACAGCAGAGAGGATCACGTCTTTTGCAATCCCCGCGTAATCCAACAATCGTTTATTGACGAGTATGCGCCCGGCACTATCCAGCACAACCGGCTGAGCGCCGCGAAAAAAGTAGCGCAAAAACTCGCGATGCTGCTTGTCATACACATTCAGACGGTTAATATCGCGCGTAATGCCCTCCCAAATGCTCTTGGGATAAAGCGTCAGATACTTCTCAAACCCCCTGTTGATGACAAACTCATCTGCCCCCAATTGCTGCAATTGGTCCAACAAAGCCGTGGGAAGGCGCATACGCCCCTTCGAATCCACCCGGCAATCGTATTCTCCCAAAAGTTGCAGCATAGAGACACAAATCGTTGATTTACGGCCCAAAAGTATCACTTTTTTACACTTTTTGACACATCTTCCCACCAAGAAATCAAATTTAACCCCAAAAAAATTTCCAGACCCTGTCAAAAATACCTGATTTGATTATTTTTCAACGATTTGATTATTTCAAACATATAGAAGAGACAAAGATTACACTTATACATCAATAAGAAATCTATAAATCAATGATTATCAATTGATTATATAGTTTTGATGGATGTAAAATCTTAATTTGGAATGGACAGTTGAGCGTTTAGCGTTTAGCGTTTTGGAAGTGGGTTTGGAGGAAGCCGCCTTTCATCACATCAATCACGTTCTCCGGTTTAGCTGGTTATCTGTTTCGCGCTAAGACGCTAAAAGCTTCTTTAAGCTGTAAATTTCATTTCAGCGATACTAAGTTATTTCTTCTCATCGTGGAGACTGAAGACGCTAAGAAGCCCGTATCCAGGCAAGATTCAGCTACAATTGCTACGCCCGTCACGCATCACGTTCATCACGTTCGTTACGTTCGTCACGTTCATCACGTTCGTTACGTTCGTTACGTTCATCACGTTCGTTACGTTCGTCACGTTCATCACGTTCATCACGTTCATCACGTTCGTTACGTTCGTTACGTTCGTTACGTTCGTTACGCCCGTTACGTTCATCACGTTCACATGCCCAAACCAACACTAAACGCTAAACGCTAAACGCTAAACGC
>Ga0256832_1002892_pt1 | contig 11718 bp, 15 predicted proteins | sample 134614metaG_FD_190534 | JGI IMG/M metagenome (GOLD analysis project Ga0256832, IMG submission 190534) | Hydrothermal vent microbial communities from Lau Basin, Pacific Ocean - 134-614 | ecosystem: Environmental > Aquatic > Marine > Hydrothermal vents | place: Pacific Ocean: Lau Basin | collected...
CGAACAATGACCATCATGGGCGAAGCATGAGGATTCCACCGATCTTCAGGGTTCCAGCTCGGCATCCCAGTAGAGATAGTCCATCCAGCTCTCATGCAGGAAATTGGGCGGAAAGCGCCGGCCCTTTTCGCGCAGCTCGAAGGGCGAGGGTTCGTGCGGTCGGCGGCGCGGGTGCATGTGCGCTTCCCCGGGCAGGCGGTTGCCCTTCTTCAGGTTGCAGGCGGAGCAGGCGGCGACCACGTTCTCCCAGGTGGTGCGGCCGCCGCGCGAACGCGGGATCACGTGATCGAAGGTCAGCTCCTCGTGTCCGCCGCAATACTGGCAGGTGAACTCGTCGCGCAGAAACAGGTTGAAGCGGGTGAACGCGGCGCGCTTCGGCGGCGCGATATATTCCTTCAACGCCACCACCGAAGGCAGGCGCATCTCGAAGGAAGGCGAATGCACCACCTGCTCGTATTCGGAAAGCACCCGCACCCGATCCAGGAACACCGCCTTGATGGCCTGCTGCCAGCTCCACAGGGACAACGGATAATAGCTCAACGGCTGGTAGTCGGCATTGAGCACCAGCGCCGGATAACGAACGGTTTCTGCCTCTTGCGCGTGCAACATGGCGGGCGTGCGCGCATCTCCCTGATTGCGCGCGCACTATAACCCGCCAATCGGCGTCACTGCAAATGCGCTGCGGAAGGTGGGGAAAACTCACGCCGCGGTGAGCTTCCGCATCACCTCGTCGGAAACCTCGAAGTTGGAATAGACGTTCTGCACGTCGTCGTCCTCTTCCAGCGCCTGGATCAGGCGCAGCACCTTCTCGGCCTTTTCGGCGTCCAGCTCGGTGGTGGTGGTGGGCTTCCACACGGGTTTGACCGATTCCGGCTCGCCCAACGCTTCCGTCAGCGCCTGACTCACCGCGCCCAGATCCTCGAAGGCGCAAATGATGGTATGCCCGCTGTCATCGGAAACGACGTCCTCCGCGCCGGCCTCGATGGCCGCCTCCATCACCGCATCGGCGTCGGCCGCGTCGGGCTTGTAGACGATCTCGCCAACCCGCTGGAACATGAAGGCCACCGATCCCGTTTCGCCCATGTTGCCGCCGTGCTTGGTGAAGATGGAGCGCACGGAAGAGGCGGTGCGGTTGCGGTTGTCGGTGAGCGCCTCGACGATCACCGCCACGCCGCCGGGGCCGTAGCCCTCGTAGCGCACTTCCTCGTAATTGTCGGCGTCCGCGCCCGTGGAGCGGTTGATGGCGCGCTGGATGTTGTCCTTGGGCATGGAATTGGCGCGCGCGTTCTGGATGGCCAGCCGCAGGCGCGGGTTGGAATCCGGATCCGGCCCGCCCAGCTTCGCCGCCACCATGATCTCGCGCGAGAGCTTGGCGAACAGTTTCGACCGCGCGGCGTCCTGCCGGTTCTTGCGGTACATGATGTTCTTGAATTGCGAATGTCCTGCCATCGTTGTCTTCTCCGCACAATTGTGTCGGGCAAGTCCGGTTGTTTCCGATATGGCGGCTATTGTCGCGGCTGTCAAAAATCCGGCCATGCCTCCGGCAGCCGGCCGCCGAGGCGCAGCGGCGCGATGGCTCGCGCAAGGCCGGTGGCATCGATGGTTTCCACCAGCACGCCGCAGAGGGTGGCCTCGCCGGACGCCGGCTCGAAGCGTCCGCCGGAATAGCGGTGCAAGAAGCGGTGCAGCGGCTCGTCCTTTTCCATGCCGATGACCGAATCGTAATCGCCGCACATGCCGGCGTCGGTGAGATAGGCGGTGCCGGAAGGCAGGATCATGGCGTCCGCCGTGGGGATGTGGGTGTGCGAGCCGACCACCAGCGAGGCGCGGCCGTCGCAGAAATGTCCCATGGCGGCTTTTTCCGAGGTGGCTTCCGCATGCATGTCGATGACGATGGCGTCCGCCATTTCGCGCAAGGGGCAAGCCGCAAGCTCCCGCTCCACCGCCGTGAACGGGCTGTCGAGAATGGGATGCATGCCCACCTGGCCCATGGCCAGCACCACCAGAACCTGCTTGCCATTGGCCGCTTCATACAATCCCGCGCCCTTGCCCGGCGTGCCGGCGGGGTAGTTCAGCGGGCGCAACAGGCGCGGCTCGCCGTCGATGAAGGTCAGCGCCTCGCGCTGGTCGAAGGCGTGGTTGCCGGTGGTGATGACATCGGCGCCGGCATCCAGCAATTGCCGGGCGATCCTGGCGTTGATGCCGAAGCCGCCGGCGGCGTTCTCGCCGTTGACGATGACGAAATCCGCCCGCAGCTCCTCGCGCAGCCGGGGGAGCCGCTCGATGACGGCGCTGCGCCCGGCCCGCCCCACGATGTCGCCAAGGTAGAGTATGCGCATGGTGTTTCTCCTCGCCCGCTGCTTGACAGAAAGCGCCCGCTGGCGCAAGCCGGTAGCCGGCGGAAAACGAACGGGAAACGAGCCTTGGCGCGGGACGCGGCGGAAAACGGACGGGAGCTGGCCGGACGCCTCACGGGGCGGGAGCACGTGCTGCCGGTGCGGGTCTATTACGAGGATACCGACGCCGGTGGCGTGGTCTATCACGCCAATTATCTGCGGTTCTGCGAGCGGGCGCGCACGGATTTCCTGCGGCTGTTGAACATCCGCCACGGAAGGCTCGCCGATGAGCGCGGCAGGCGACTGTTTTTCGTGGTGCGGCGCATGGAATGCGATTTCCTGCGCCCGGCGGTGCTGGACGACGTGCTGGAGGTGCGCACGCGGCTGGTGCGCGCCAGCCGGGTGCGGCTGGAGGCGGTGCAGGAGGTGCGCCGGCGCCCGGAGATAACGGATGGATCGTCGCCGCAAACCGGCCCGATTTTTACCGCACGGGTGACGGTGGCGGTGATCGATGATTCGGGCCGCCCGGCGCGGTTGCCGGCGGCGGCGATGGATGTGCTCCGGCCCCTGTTGCCGGCGGAAGAAGAGGGCGATTGATGGAAGCGCAGGTGGCGCATCAGCTGGCGGCGCAGGATTTCAGCATGCTGGGCATGTTTCTGCGCGCCACGCTGGTGGTGAAGCTGGTGATGCTGGGGCTGGTGACGGCCTCGGTGGTGTGCTGGGCGGTGGTGTTCGAGAAATTCGCCACCGTGCGCCGCATGCGCCGCGCCATCGACTGGTTCGAAAAGATTTTCTGGTCGGGCCGCACCCTGCCGGAAATCCAGGCGTTGGCGCAGCAGCGCGGCGCGGATGGCACCGCGGCGCTGTTCCTGGCCGCCATGCAGGAATGGCAGCGCTCGCAGGGCCAGCAGGGCGGGGCGGCCAGCCTGTTGCAGCGGCTGGAGAAGATCATGGACGTGGAGCTGCAACGCCAGAGCCTGAAGATGGAGCGACGGCTGCTGATTCTCGCCACGGTCGGCGCCATCGCCCCGTTCGTCGGGCTGTTCGGCACGGTGTGGGGCATCATGAACTCGTTTCAGGCCATCGCCATTTCCAAGAACACCAATCTGGCGGTGGTGGCGCCGGGTCTGGCGGAGGCGCTGTTCGCCACCGCGCTGGGGCTGCTGGCGGCCATTCCGGCGGTGATTTTCTACAACAAGTTCTCGCACGACATCTCGCGGCTGGCCACGCGCATGGAGAACTTCATCGAGGAATTCACCGCCGTGCTGTCGCGGCAATTGCAGGGCTGAGGAGCGGATCATGGGAGCGGGCCTGCATGGAGCGGAAGCCAGCACGCGGCGGCGCGGGCGCAGGCGGCGTTCGCGGCTGGCGCCGATGGCGGAGATCAACGTCACGCCGTTCGTGGACGTGATGCTGGTGCTGCTCATCGTGTTCATGGTGGCCGCGCCCATGCTCACCGTCGGCGTGCCCATCGAGCTGCCGAAGACGAAGGCCAAACCGCTGACCGGCGAAAAGGAGCCGGTGACGGTGACGGTGAAGCGCGACGGGCGGGTGTTTCTGATGGATACGGAAATCACGGACGTGAACACGCTGGCGGCGAAGGTGAAGGCCATCGCCGGAGAGGGCTACAACGAGCGCATCTACGTGCGGGCGGACAAGAGCGTGGACTACGGCCGGGTGATGAAGGTGATGGGGGCGCTCTCCGGCGCCGGCTTCAAGCGCCTGGCGCTGGTGACCGCCAGCGAGAATGCGCCGCTGCCGAAACGCGGGCGCAAATGATCCTCATGCGGGAGCGACGCAGGGCGGAAGTTGCGGCAAGGCCGGCTGACGCCTGCGCGCTGTTACACAACGCCTTGCCTGTCAAGGGTGGAACCGCTACGCGGCGGCCCTTTGGGCCGCCCTTGACAGGCAAGGCGTTGCGAAAAGAATGGCAAGGAAGCGCCAATGGCGGAAAATCGCCATTGGCGCTTCTCTCATGCATATCGCCAGCAAGCGCGAATTTTGCATCTGGCCCATTTTCTGCGACATGAAACGACCATGAACGCGATGGATACATGGCTGGTGGCGGGCAGCGTGCTGGTGCTGCTGTTGCTTTCCGCCTTCTTTTCCGGCTCCGAGACGGCGCTCACCGCCACCTCCCGCGCCCGCATCGCCCACCTGGCGCGGCAGGGAGACATTCGCGCGCTGATTCTGAAATCGCTGCTGGACATGCCGGAACGGCTCATCGGCGCCATCCTGCTGGGCAACAACCTGGTGAACATCCTCGCCTCGGCGCTGGCCACCAGCCTGTTCCTGAAGCTGTTCGGCGCGGCGGGGGTGGTGTGGGCCACCTTCGTCATGACCGCGCTGGTGCTGGTGTTCGGCGAGGTGCTGCCGAAGACCTACGCCATACTCAACGCCGAGAAAGTGGCGCTGCGCGTTGCGCCCGTCATCCGCTGGGTGGTGCGGCTGCTGGCGCCGGTGGTGATGGTGGTGGAGGCGCTGGTGCGCCAGATCCTGAAGCTGCTGGGCGCGGATGTCTCGAGGGCGCACAACGTGCTGTCCTTCCGCGAGGAGATGCGCGGGGCCATCGAGATGCAGAAGGAGCACACCGACGGCCGGCTGAGCCGCGACCTGTTCATGCTGGACGGGGTGCTGGACCTGCGCGAGCTGACGGTGGAGGACGTGATGGTGCACCGCACGCGGATGAAGAGCATCGACATTTCACGCCCGCCGGAAGACATCCTGTCCTATGTGCTGGAGCATGGCTTCACCCGCTATCCGGCCTGGGAGAACAGCCCGGAGAACATCATCGGCGTGCTGCATGCGCGCGATCTGCTCTCCGCACTGGCCGGCGCGGGCGGCGACATCGCGCGCATCGATGTGCGGGCCTTGCTGTTGGAACCGTGGTTCGTGCCGGAGCACACGCCGCTTTTGGATCAGCTCACCGCCTTTCTGCGGCGCAAGATGCATTTTTCCATCGTCGTCGATGAATACGGCGAGGTGCAGGGGCTGGTGACGCTGGAGGACATCATGGAGGAGATCGTCGGCGACATCGCGGACGAGCACGATCACGCCGGGCAAGGGGTGCGGCGCGAGGGGCGGGCCTTCATCGTCGATGGCGCCATGCCGGTGCGCGATCTCAACCGCGCCTATGGCTGGGAGCTGCCGGAGGACAGGGCCACCACCATCGCCGGGCTGATCATCCACGAGGCGCAGACCATCCCGGAAGTGGGGCAGGTGTTCACCTTCCACGGCTTTCGCTTCGAGATCCTGGCTCGCGAACGCCACCGCATCACCCGCATTCGCATGCAGCCGGCGACGGAAACGCCGGCGACGTAGGAGATGGAAAATTCAACTGATTGTGAAAGGGTCGTGAAACCTTCCACGCGTCCGGCCGCTTGACAGCGTGGCGCAAAGGACGGACGTTTGACCGAAGAGAACGGGCAGGAAAGAAGCGACCATGAGCAATCGCAAGACCTTGTTGATGGTGGACGACGACCCGCTGCTGCGCGAGATGCTGCGCGAGCAGTTCGCGCTGCATGACGAGTTCCGGCTGCTGGAGACGGAAACGGCGGGCGAGGCCATCGATATTCTGAAAAAGGAAATCTGCGATCTGGTGCTGCTGGACGTGGGTCTGCCGGACATGGACGGGCGCGAAGCCTGTCGCATCATGCGGCGCAACGGTTTCGCGGCGCCGGTGATCCTGCTCACCGCCCATGATTCAGAGGCCGACACCATCCTGGGGCTGGAGGCCGGGGCCAACGACTACGTGACCAAGCCGTTCCGCTTCTCGGTGCTGCTGGCGCGCATCCGTGCCCATCTGCGCCAATATGAGCAGAGCGAAGGCGTGACGCTTCGCATCGGCCCCTACACCTTTCAGCCGGCGGCCAAGCTGCTCATCGATGAACAGGGGCGCAAGGTGCGGCTGACGGAAAAGGAAGTGGCCATCCTGAAATTTCTCTACCGCGCCGGCGAACAGCCCGTCAGCCGCGATGTGCTGCTTTCCGAGGTGTGGGGCTACAACGCGGGGGTGACCACGCACACGGTGGAAACCCACATCTATCGCCTGCGTCAGAAGATCGAGCCGAATCCCTCGCAAGCCACCATCCTGCGCACCGAGCCGGGCGGCTACCGGCTGGTGCCCTGAACCTTTCGAAAAATCCCATTACGGCGTTTCGTCCGGGGTGCGGGCGGTGATGGCCAGCGCATGCACCCTCTCGCGCAACAGCTCGGCCAGCGCCTCGTTGATCATGCGGTGGCGCTGAACCAGCGGCTGGCCGGCGAAGGCGTCCGCGACGATGATGACGCGAAAGTGCGATTCTCCCCGCGGGTGGGCGCCGGCGTGTCCCGCGTGGCGGCGCGATTCGTCGATGACCTCCAGATGCGTCGGGTCGAAGGCCTCGCGCAGGGCCTGTTCCATCTTCCGTCCGATCGGTCCCAGCTCGCTCATGCCGTCCTCTTCGTGGTTCCCGGCGAAGCGGCCACGTCAGCCCAGCGTGCGGCCGATGGCCAGGAACTTGTCGTGCCGCGCGCGGCGGATGGCCGCGCCGTCCATGCCCTCGTATTCCTCGAGTGCGGCGGCGATGGCCTCGCCCACGCGCTCGATGGTGGCGGCGGGATCGCGATGCGCCCCGCCCAGCGGTTCCTCGATGATGTCGTCGATCACCCCCAGCTCCTTCAGGTCCTGGGCGGTGAGCTTCAGCGCCTTGGCCGCGGTCTGGGCCATGGAGGGGTCGCGCCAGAGGATGGAAGCCGCGCCCTCCGGCGAGATGACCGAATAGATGGCGTGCTCCAGCATGAAGACCTTGTTGGCCGTGGCCAGCGCCACCGCGCCGCCGGAGCCGCCCTCGCCGATGATGGTGGCGATCAGCGGCGTCTTCAGCAGCAGGCAGCGCTCGGTGGAGCGGGCGATGGCTTCCGCCTGGCCGCGCTCCTCCGCGCCGACGCCGGGGTAGGCGCCGGCGGTGTCCACGAAGGTGAGCACCGGCATGGAAAAACGCTCGGCCATGTCCATCAGCCGCACCGCCTTGCGATAGCCCTCGGGACGGGCCATGCCGAAGTTGTGCTTCACCCGGCTTTCGGTATCGCGCCCCTTTTCCTGGCCGATGACCATCACCGGACGGCCGCGGAACCAACCGGGGCCGCCGACGATGGCGTGATCCTCGCCGAAGCAGCGGTCGCCCGCCAGCGGCGTGAACCCCTCGATCAGGGCATTGATGTAATCCATGGCGTGCGGCCGCTCCGGATGGCGCGCCACTTGCGTCTTCTGCCACGGATCGAGCCGGTTGTAGAGATCGGCCAGGGCCTTTTCCACCTTGGCCTGAAGCTGCGCCACCTCTTCATCGATGTCGATGCCGCCTTCCTCCGCCTCCTCGGAGGAGATGGAGCGCAGCTCGGCGATCTTGCCTTCCAGCTCGGCGATGATGGTTTCGAATTCGAGATAGGTTTTCATGCACTCGGCCTGCGATCAAGCGTTGCCCCCGGACATCGACCCCAAATGCCCCGTTCCGTCGGGATGTTGATGGCCGCGCGGCCGGGGCTTGTCAACGCCCCGCGCTGCGCCCAAGCGACGCGCGTGCCAGAGGATGGTGACGGGTCACCGTGTGGCGCAGCCGCTCCATGCTCACGTGGGTGTAGATCTGGGTGGTGGCGATGTCGGCATGGCCCAGCATCAGTTGCACGGCGCGCAGATCGGCGCCGTTCTCCAGCAAATGGGTGGCGAAGGCATGGCGCAGCACGTGCGGCGAAAGGCGCGCCGGATCGAGGCCGGCGCGCGCCGCCAGCCCTTTCAGTTCCTGGGCGAAGCGCTGGCGGGTGATGTGCCCCGCCGCGCCGCGGGAGGGAAACAGCCAGCCGGCGGCGCGCAGCCGCCCCTTTCCCCCACTCTCCGCGAGGCTGGCGCGATAGTCCGCCAGCGCCGCCAACGCCGCCTCCGACACCGGCACCAGGCGCTCCTTGCGGCCCTTGCCCCACACCCGCACCAGCCCGGCCCGGGCATCCACGTCGCCGGCCTTCAGCGCCACCAGCTCGGAGACGCGCAGGCCCGTGGCGTAGAGCAGCTCCAGCATGGCCAGCAAACGCAGGGCGCGGCGGCGGGCCTTTCGCGTCTTCGCCGCCGCCACGTCCGCCCGCGACTGCGCGAACAGCCGCTCCACCTCTTTCACGCTCAGCACCTTCGGCAGGGCGCGCGCCTTTTTCGGGTTGTTCACATGTTGCGCCGGGTTGTCCTGGCTCAGGCCCTCGCCATGCAGGAAGGCATGCAGGCGGCGGACGGCGGACAGGCGCCGGGCCTGGGTGCTGCGGGCCAGGCCCATGTCGGCCAGGGTGGCGACGAAGGCCAGCACGTCCGCTTCCGTCGCCGCGTCCACCGCGCGGCCGCGTCGCGCCAGAAAACCGGCGTAATCCTTCAGATCGCGGGCGTAGGCGGCCAGCGTGTTGGCGGCGGCGTTGCGTTCGGCCGCCATCATTTCCAGAAAGCGTTCGATCAGCAGCAGGCTGCGTTCATTGCAGGCCGCGCAAGGGGGCATCGGAAAGCTCCTTCGTCGTCTCCACCGTCCGTGGTGGCATGTTGGCCAGCACCCAGGCCGCGCCATAGACGACTCCAATCAAACCTCCAATGATTAACAACAGGCGTATGGAATCCGGCATCATGACAATTTGTCCCTGAAAAACCTCCCGGCGGGATTTTGACCATGCCCGCCATGCGCGCTATGCACAAGCCGCGTTCGCCCGGCTTTTGCATAGCGCGGATGCGGCGTTTGAACAAGGCGAAGCCGATGCCCGAGGCCAACCTGAAGGACTGCGTGCGCACCATTCACGCCCGGCTGGGGGCGCGCTCGGTCGTGCTCATCGGCCTGATGGGCGCGGGCAAGACCACCGTCGGCCGACGTCTGGCGCAGCGGCTGAACCTGCCGTTCGTGGATGCCGATCACGAGATCGAACGCGCCGCGGGCAAGAGCATCGCGGAGATCTTCGCCGAGGATGGAGAGGAATTCTTCCGCAACGGCGAGGAGCGGGTGATCGCCCGGCTGCTCAACGACGGGCCGCAGGTGCTGGCCACCGGCGGTGGCGCGTGGATGCGCGCGGCCACCCGCGAACGGGTGCGGGAAAAGGGCATTTCGGTGTGGCTGAAGGCGGACATCGACGTGCTGATGGAGCGTGTCTCGCGCCGGCCGGGGCGGCCGCTGCTGGAGCAGGACGATCCGCGGGCGGTGATGGAAAAGCTGATCGCCGAGCGCTATCCGCTCTATGCAGAGGCGGACATCACGGTGGAAAGCCATGATGCGCCACATCATGTGATGGTGGCGCGCATCATCCGCAAGCTGGCGGCATGGCTGCAAGAGCGGGACGATTGACGTGAACGGTTCCACGGATGGCATCATGGAGACGGTGCGGGTGCGTCCCGCCGGCTGGCCGGATTACGACATCCACATCGGCCCCGGCCTGCTGGCGCGCGCCGGCGAGATCATCACGCCGCTGCTCCAGCGGCCGCAGACGCTGGTGGTGACCGATGAGAACGTGGCCCGGCATCATCTGGAGACGCTCCGCGAAAGCCTGACGGCCGCAGACATGGAACACGACGTGATCGTCCTGCCGCCCGGCGAGGGCACAAAGAGCTGGCGGCGGCTGGAAGAGCTGGTCGAGGCCATTCTCGCCCACAAACTGGAACGCAACGATCACATCATCGCCTTCGGCGGCGGGGTCATCGGCGATCTGGCGGGCTTCGCCGCCGCCATCGCGCGGCGCGGCATGCCGTTCATCCAGATCCCCACCACGCTGCTGGCGCAGGTGGACAGCTCCGTCGGCGGCAAGACGGGCATCAACTCCTCGCGCGGCCATGGCAAGAATCTCGTCGGCGCCTTTCATCAGCCTTCCGTGGTCATCGCCGACACCGGCGTGCTCGCCACCCTGCCGCGGCGCGAGCTGCTGGCGGGCTATGCGGAGGTGGTGAAATATGGCCTGCTGGGCGATGCGGATTTCTTCGCCTGGCTGGAGGAGCGCGGGCCGGACGTGCTGGCGCTGCGGCCGGAAACGGTGATGCGCGCGGTGGCCGCATCCTGCCGCGCCAAGGCCGCCATCGTCACGCAGGATGCGCGCGAGAGGGGGGTGCGGGCGCTGTTGAACCTCGGCCACACCTTCGGCCACGCGCTGGAGGCGGCGCTGGGCTATGACGGCACGTTGCTGCACGGCGAGGGCGTGGCCATCGGCATGGCCCAGGCGTTCCGCTTTTCCGAGCGGCTGGGTGTGTGTCCGCCAGGACGCGCCGAACGGGTGGCGGCGCATCTTTCGGCCGTCGGGCTGCCCACGGACGTGCGCGCCATCCACAACCGCCTGCCGGCGCCGGAGGACCTGCTGGAACTGATGCGCCAGGACAAGAAGGCGCAAGGCGGCAGGCTGGTGTTCGTGCTGGCGCGCGACATCGGCGAGGCCTTCATCGCGCGCGACGTTGACGAGGCCGATGCGCTGGCCTTCCTGCGGGAAGAGCTGGCCGCAGCGGGGTGAATCGCCTCATGCCGGAACGATTTCATCGCCCGGACGCAGCGTGATGTCGGCCAGCGGCTCCAGATACAGCCCGCAGTCCTTGTGGCCGTATTCCGTCAGCAGCATGCGCGGGATCACCACGTCGCGCTCGCCCGTTTGCGGATTCACCTCCGTGGCCACGCAGCGCCCGATGCGCTCGCGCGCGACGAAGGCCGGCGCGCCGTTCACCAGCAGGGTGCGGCCTTCCCATTCCAGCTCTTCCCACGCCGGCAGGTCGCGCACGTAGATGTTGGCGCGAAAGCGCTCCGGATGCAGCGCCTTGCCGGCGTGGCCCGCCATGTCGTCGAGCGTTTCCAGGTTGATGAGCGAGACGAAGGGCTTGGGGACGTCGAAGAAATGATGATCGCCCACGCCCACCACCCGCGGCCGGGCGGGCGCCAGATCGCCCAGCCAGGCGGCCAGGAAGTCCTCGATGGCGCGCCGGCCTTCCTGCGTGCGCAATTCGCCGGAAACCGCTTCCCGTCCGTCTTCCAGCAGGGTGAAGCGGGTGGTGTGCGGATCGTAGCGGCTTTTCAGGCGCGCCAGTCGCGGGGTGTTGACCAGTTGCAGGAACTTGCCCTTGGGGATGTGGCGCGGCCTGGACGGGTCGAACACCGGCCCCGCGCGTTCAATGGCCCACAATCGGTCATGCGCGTATGGAGCGTGCGCCCGCAGGGGCATTTCCGCCAGTTGCTGGCCGGAAAAGCCCTTCACTGGCCAGCCATAAAGGTGTTCGATGATCGCCATGCCGCCATTTCCTTCGCGTGGTAGGTTAAAACCCTGTTAATGTTTTTGAGACAATGTGTTAAGCACGTTCGGCCATTTTCTGGCCACAGAATTGTGGCTTCCCCTTGTCAGCCGGAAGCGGCTGCGGCATTCT
>Ga0256832_1002893_pt1 | contig 11712 bp, 9 predicted proteins | sample 134614metaG_FD_190534 | JGI IMG/M metagenome (GOLD analysis project Ga0256832, IMG submission 190534) | Hydrothermal vent microbial communities from Lau Basin, Pacific Ocean - 134-614 | ecosystem: Environmental > Aquatic > Marine > Hydrothermal vents | place: Pacific Ocean: Lau Basin | collected...
ACGCGGCAGATCTTTTGGACAGTTGCCTGCTGTGCCGCCGCTGCGAAAAGATTTGCCCCTCTGAAGTGTCTTTTGCTGCCCTCATGGATCGTGGGCGATCCATGGTCCGCCCTTCTTTGCCTGTGGCGGAAAAACTGTTGTCAGTGGTGCTGTCCCGTCCCTGGCTTGGGCGCATGCTCGTGGCGCCTGGCAAGCTGTTGCTAAAAAGGTCGAGGCTGGGATATTTTGCGGCACAGGCATCTCTCCGTCCCATGAGTCTGAAACCGCTGTACCTGCCGGAAGGGAAGGCAGGTCTCGGCAGAGTCGGCCTGTTCACAGGGTGTACCGCTTCCCTGCTGGATACGGAGGTTCTTTCATCAGCGCTGACCCTCCTGCTGCATGCCGGATATGAAGTGGCCGTGCCTGGTGGGCAGCAATGCTGCGGCGCTCTGGATGCCCATGCCGGTAACTCCCCCAGGGCGCAGCGTCTGATGCAGACCAATGTGGAGGCCTTCCGGAATGCCGGATCACTGAACGCCATCCTGAGCATTGCCACGGGGTGTGGCGCGCAGTTGCAGGACTATGATTCCCTGCCCGCTCCCCACGAGGATATCTGCAGCTTTCTGGCCAGGGAAGAGGTGCTGCAGCGGTTGAGTTTCCGGTCTCTGGCGGCCAGCGTAGCCGTGCATCTGCCATGCAGCCTGGTGAATGTGCTGGGACAGGAGCTGGCAGTGTTCCGCCTGCTGAATAAAATCCGGGGTCTGCAGGTTCATGAGATAGGATGCCGGGGGGGCTGCTGTGGCGCTGCTGGAACCGCCATGCTGCTGCGCCCCCGGATGGCCGAAAGCCTGCGCGACCCCCTGGCTGAGGAGATCGCCGGGTTGTCTCCGGATGCCGTGCTGAGTGGCAATGCCTCCTGCCGTCTGCACCTGGCGGCGGCGGATGAGTCTGCCGGACGGGCTTACCTGCATCCGCTGGTCCTGCTGGCGCAACAGCTTGTCAGGGAATAAAATGAATGTTTATGCTGGTCCTCGCCCGGCAAAGGGATATATAGATTATGAGTAGTGAATCTGAAAATCAGCGCCACCTGACCCAGGCAGATCGCCTGGTTGTGAATCTGGACCAGGCCCTGCGCACCCTGTTTGGCCGCCCCCTGGTGACCGAGCGCCCCAATCCCGCAGAAACCTGCGAAGAATCCGAGCTTCCCGAGAGCCAGCGGGATCACGTGGCCCGTCTCATGCGCATCAATCACACGGGAGAAGTCTGCGCCCAGGCCCTGTACCAGGGGCAGGCTCTTACCGCCCGCCGGGAGGAAGTGAAACGCAGCATGGAACGTTCCGCCGCTGAAGAAAATGACCACCTCGATTGGTGCGAGCAGCGGGTGGAGGAGCTGGACGGACGCCTGAGCCTGCTCAATCCTTTGTGGTATGCCGGTTCATTCGCCCTGGGAGCCGCAGCGGGGCTGGCCGGAGACAAGTGGAGCCTGGGTTTCGTGGCCGAGACGGAAAAGCAGGTGGAAGGGCATCTGGATGAACACCTGGCCCAGGTGCCGGAATCCGACTGCCGCACCCGCGCTATCCTGGAACAGATGAAAGAGGATGAGATCCGCCATGGCCAGACGGCTAAATCCCACGGGGGTATTGAGCTCCCCGGGCCGGTGAAAGCGGCCATGAAGTTCATGTCCAAGGTCATGACCACTTCGGTTTACCGTCTATAAGCTGTCGATTTTGCCGTGGGACAGGCTTCAGCACGACAACAATCGCCACGATGGGAAATGTCGGACTGAAGTCCGACCTACGGCGATGATCCGGCATGGCGCCATCCCGCGCCATGGAAATCAATCAATGAACAACAACGAGGTTTGCCAATGGATCGCAGAGATTTTCTGAAAAAAACCGGCGTGGCCGTAGCCGCCGCCGGGGTAGGCGCCAGCAGCCTGGCCCGTGCGGGTTCCACCATCAAATGGAAAATGGTCACCACCTGGCCCAAGAACTTTCCCGGCCTGGGAACAGGCGCCAACAACCTGGCCCGGCTGATTACGGAAATGTCCGGCGGGCGCCTCCGGGTCAAAGTATATGGCGCCAAGGAACTGGTGCCGGCCTTCGAGGTGTTCGATGCTGTTTCCCGAGGCACGGCGGAAATGGGACATGCCTCCGCCTACTACTGGAAGGGCAAAGTGCCCGAAGCCCAGTTCTTTTCCACCATGCCTTTTGGCATGACGGCCAATGAAATGAACGGTTGGATCTATTACGGTGGTGGCCAGAAGCTTTGGGACGAGACTTACAAGCCCTTTGGCGTTATCGGCCGGCCTGCGGGCAATACTGGGGTGCAGATGGGGGGGTGGTTCAACAAGGAAATCAATTCCCTGGCGGACATGAAGGGTCTGAAAATGCGTATTCCCGGCCTGGGGGGCGAAGTTCTCAAACGTCTGGGCGGCACGCCCGTGAATCTGCCCGGCGGTGAGTTGTTCACCGCCCTGACCTCCGGCACCATTGACGCCACCGAATGGGTGGGCCCGTACAATGATTTGGCTTTCGGCTTGTACAAGGCGGCCAAGTACTACTACTACCCGGGCTTCCATGAGTCAGGCACTATTCTTGAAGCCCTGATCAACCGCAAGGCTTTCGAGGCCCTGCCGAAAGACCTGCAAGCCATTGTGGAAAACGCCTGCCGGGTGGTGAATCTGGATATGATGGCGGAATACAGCGCGCGCAACCCCGGCGCACTGGAGCAGCTGGTGAACAAACATCATGTGCAGTTGCGCGCCTATCCCGACGATGTGCTGACCCAACTACGCAAGGTGTCCGCCGAAGTGGCGGCGGACCTTGCGGCGCAGAATGCGCCGGCGAAAAAGATCTATGAGAGCTACATGGCCTTCCTGGAAGCCTCCAGAAAATACAGCCGGATTTCCGATCTGGCCTATCTCAAGGCCCGGGACGCCGTGTGACCGCACTCCAGCCAGGGGATGTGCCCCTTTCCCTGTATCTGCACATCCCCTGGTGCCTGCGCAAGTGCCCTTACTGTGATTTCAACTCCCATGCCGTAAAGGGGGATCTGCCGGAACAGGCTTACCTGGAGGCTCTGCTGGCGGATGCGGAAGCCGATGCGGCGCAGACGGGCGGCCGGGAGGTGCAGACGGTCTTCATCGGCGGTGGCACCCCAAGCCTGTTCAGTGGCGCGGCCATCCGGCAGTTGCTGGAGGGTATCAGAAGCCGCCTGCCTGTGGCGGATGACGCCGAGATCACCCTGGAAGCCAACCCCGGCGCCGTGGATGCCGGTCATTTTGCCGGCTACCGGGAAGCCGGGGTGAACCGTATTTCCCTTGGCGTGCAGAGCTTTGCCGCAGACAAGCTCAAAGCCCTGGGACGGGTGCACGACCCACGGCAGGCTCGGGATGCCTTTCATCTCGCGCGCCGGGCAGGCTTCCAGAACATCAACTTGGACCTCATGTTCGGCCTGCCTGAGCAGACCCTGCAACAGGCGCTGGATGATCTGCGCCAGGCCCTGGAGCTGGCGCCGGAACATCTGTCCTGGTATCAGCTCACCCTCGAACCCAATACCCTGTTTCATCACCAGCCGCCGGCGCTGCCTCCGGAGGAACTGCTGTGGGACGTACAGGAAGCCGGCCAGGCTCTGCTGGCGAGGCAAGGCTATGGCCAATACGAGGTCTCGGCCTATGCGCGGGACGGGCTGTATTGTCGTCACAATCTCAATTACTGGCAGTTTGGCGATTACCTTGCCGCAGGGGCGGGAGCCCATGGCAAACTTACCGGGAAATCAGGGGTGCAGCGCTATTGGCGTGAACGTCAGCCCCAGGCCTACATGCAGGGCGGAAAGACGGCTTGGCGCCTGCTGAACCGGGCGGATCTGCGTCTGGAGTTCATGATGAACGTACTGCGTCTCCGAGAAGGCGCGCCCCTGGCCCTGTTCCGGAAAAGAACGGGCCTGCCCCTGTCTTCACTGGAGGACTCCCTGGCCCGGGCGCGCGCCAAAGGACTGCTGAGGGCGTCCGGGGAGTGGCTGCAGCCGACGCCTCTGGGGCGGCGTTTTCTCAATGATTTGCTGGTGATGTTCCATGAGTGAAGAAGGTGGTGGCTACGAGCCCATCGATTGCGGTTTGCACAGTGAGTACGAATTGCTGGCCATGCACCGGGCGAGGGTGGAGCTGGTGTGCCGGGATGAGCGGCATGAGGAACAAAGGCTGCAGGGCCGGGTGCTGGACGTGTTTACTCGTCAGGGGGCGGAGTACCTGCGCCTGGAAACCCCTGCCGGGGAGATTCTGGATTTTCGCCTGGATCATATCAAGCAAATTAGTTCTTGAAATTTGCCCTGGGCTTCCCTAAAATGCGCGATTCCGTGGCGCTGAGGCGTCAGATCAACGAATTTATTATTTAAGCGGCCATAGGCCGGAGACGGAACATGAAAGCGGACATCCATCCTGATTACAATGACATCAAGGTGACTTGCAGCTGCGGCAACTCCTTTGAAACCCGTTCCACCCTGGGCAAGGATCTGCATATCGAAATATGTTCTGCCTGCCATCCGTTCTACACCGGACAGCAGAAGATCATGGATACCGCAGGTCGCGTGGACAAGTTCCGCAAGCGTTACGCTCGCTGAGCCTGCGCGCAAGCCGTATGCGAAAGGGCGCCCTCGTGGCGCCTTTGTTATTTCCAGGGATGGAATGGCCGATGTGCTCCTGCATTATCGGCACTTCCGCCGTCCATGGTGGTCGTATGCCGCAAGGAGCCAAGGATGGCGGTGCGGCGATTTCCAGGGATGGAATGGCCGATGTGCTCCTGCATTACCGGCACTTCCACCCTCCATGGCGGTCGGCCGGCAATTGCTCCATGCATTACCGGCACTTCCACCCTCCATGGCGGTCGTATGCCGCAAGGAGCCAGGGATGGCGGTGCGACGTATCCATTTGTTGTAGTTTATCGGGAGGCAACCCATGAGCAAAGATGCTGACGCGGATATCAACCAGGCTGCGCTGGAATACCACGAACACCCCGTTCCGGGAAAGATCAGCGTTGAGCTGACAAAACCCGCGAATACGCCGCAGGATCTGGCTCTCGCCTATACGCCCGGTGTGGCAGAGCCGGTGCGCCGCATTGCGGAAAATCCGGAAGACGCCTATCGCTATACGGCCAAGGGCAATCTGGTGGCGGTGATCACAGACGGCACGGCTGTTCTGGGCCTGGGCAATACGGGGGCGCTGGCAGGTAAACCGGTGATGGAGGGCAAGGGGGTGCTTTTCAAGCATTTTGCCGGTATCGATGTGTTCGATATCGAGGTGGATGCGGCCAATCCCAGTACTTTCATTGATACCGTAGTGCGTATTGCTCCCACCTTTGGTGGCATTAACCTGGAAGACATTGCCGCGCCACACTGCTTCGAAATCGAGCAGGCGCTCATGGAGCGTCTGGACATTCCTGTGTTCCATGATGACCAGCACGGCACGGCCATCATTATTGCGGCAGGGCTGCTCAATGCCCTGGAGATTCAGGGTAAGACCCTGGAAGACGCCCGCATTGTGGTGCTGGGCGCGGGGGCGGCCGGCATTGCCGCTGTACGCCTGCTGTGCAACATGGGGGCGCACCGGAACAACATTCTGGTACTCGATCGCCAGGGCGTGATCCACACGGGACGCGAGAACCTCAATCCCTTCAAGTTCAGTGTGGCCGCGGATACGGAGCGCCGCACCCTGTCGGAAGCCATGCATGGCGCCGACGTATTCATCGGTGTTTCCGGTCCCGATCTGGTGAGCCCGGAAATGCTTGCAAGCATGGCCGACAAGCCGGTGGTTTTTGCGCTCTCCAATCCGGTTCCCGAGATTCGTCCGGAAATTGCCAACCAGGTACGCGATGACCTGATCATGGCTACAGGCCGTTCAGACTATCCCAACCAGGTGAACAACGTGCTGGGCTTCCCCTTTATTTTTCGCGGTGCTCTGGATGTGCGTGCCTGCTGCATCAATGAGGCCATGCAGATCGCAGCTGTTCATGCCCTGAAAAAACTCACCCATGAACCCGTGCCGGAGGATGTGCTGGCAGCCTATGGCCTGGAGCGGCTGGAATCCGGGCCGGACTATATCCTGCCCAAGCCTCTGGATGTCCGCCTGCGCGAAGCTATTCCGCCGGCAGTGGCGCGGGCCGCGGTAGAGACCGGCGTGGCGCGGGCGCCCTGGCCGGTACACTATCCTCCCATGGACAGCTTCTGACCTGTTTTCGGGCGTAGCTGAAAAACAAGACCGGGGTTTCCCGGTCTTTTTTTTGGAGCTTGCTATGCTTGATGCAGGCCCCGCTTGAATGCAGGGGAGAAAGATAACAGGAGGCGTGAACATGAACAAGGTTGCCATCATGGGGGCGGGAAGAGTCGGGGAGACCACTGCCCAGATTCTTGCTGAACAGGAAATCTGCCGGGAAATCACGTTGATAGATATTCGTCCGGATGCTCCCCAGGGCGTCGCCCTGGATATTCTGCAGACTTCGCCATTCTTCAGTTTTGACACCCGGGTGGAAGGCAGTAACGATCCTGCCGCACTTGCCGGAGCGGACCTGGTGGTGGTCACTGCGGGCATTCCGCGCAAACCGGGCATGTCCCGTTCGGATGTGCTGGATACCAATGTGGCCATCATTGATGGCATTACAGATGATATTATGCGCTACGCGCCGGATGCCATGGTGCTGGTGGTGAGCAACCCTGTGGATGTGCTTACCTGGCGGGTCTGGCAGCGCACCGGCTGGCCCCGGGAGCGTATATTCGGCCAGGCTGGGGTTCTGGACGCCTCCCGCATGGCTGCCTTTATAGCCATGGAAACGGGGTTTTCCAGCCGGGACATCACCACCCTGGTGCTGGGAGGGCATGGCGACAGCATGGTGCCGGTTCCCCGTTTCTGTACGATCAACGGGATCCCTGTAACGCAATTTATCAGCGAAGAGCGATTACAGGATATAATTCAGCGCACCCGGGAAGGCGGGGCTGAGATCCTGGCCCTGCGCAAAAACTCCAGCGCCTATGACGCGCCAGGAGCTTCCATCGCCGCCATGGTGGATGCCATCAGCCACAACCGCAAGCGTCTGTTGCCTTGCGTGGCTATCCTGAAAGGCGAGTATGGCCAGCAGGATATTGCCATGGGCGTACCCTGTGTCCTCGATGAACGGGGGCTTGCCGAGGTGGTGGCCCTGGATCTTACGGACGTGGAAAACAGGGCTTTCCGGGAATCCGCCGCAGCGGTAGCGCGGGATATCGAACGATTGAAAACAAAGACAAGCTGACGGAGTTGTGTAATGTCCGACAAGAAAGCAAAGATTATTCTGGAGCCTTCCGGAACCAGCCACGAGTTCGATATTCTCTCGGGCACCGAAGGTCCGGGCGCCATCGACATCACGCGCCTGTATGGTGAGGCCGGGGTGTTCACCTATGATCCGGGTTTTGTCTCCACGGCCAGTTGCCACAGCGCTATCACCTATATCGATGGGGATGAGGGCATTTTGCGTTATCGCGGTTATCCAATCGAACAATTGGCGGAGAAGAGTTCTTTTATCGAAGTTTCCTATCTTTTGTTATACGGGGAACTGCCCAACGCCCAGGAACTGGCGGAGTTCAAGGACATTATCACCCATCACACCATGGTCAACGAGGCGTTGTTGCGTTTCTTCGAAGGCTACCATTACGATGCCCATCCCATGGCCATGATGGTGGGTGTGGTTGGGTCCCTGGCGGGTTTCTATCATGATTCCCTGGATATCCATGATGCGCATCACCGGGATATCTGCGCCCACCGGCTGATCGCCAAGATTCCCACCATTGCTGCGGCCTGCCATAAACACAATATTGGCGAACCGGTCATGTATCCGCGCAATGACCTGAGCTATTCAGCCAATTTCATGTACATGCTCAAAGGCACGCCCTGTGAGGATTACGAGGTGGACCCTCTGGCTGAGCGGGCCCTGGATCTGCTGTTCATTCTGCATGCGGACCATGAACAGAATGCTTCGACCTCCACGGTGCGCCTGGCGGGCAGTTCCGGCGCCAATCCTTTCGCCTGTGTTGCAGCAGGCATCACATCCCTGTGGGGGCCAGCCCATGGCGGTGCCAACGAAGCCGTACTGAAAATGCTGGAAGAGATCGGCCATGTGGAGAATATCGAAAAGTACATTGCCCGGGCCAAGGACAAGAACGATTCCTATCGCCTGATGGGATTCGGACACCGGGTGTACAAGAACTATGATCCGCGGGCGCGCATTATCCGCAGTGTCTGCCACCAGGTTCTGGACAAGTTGGCGGACAGCAACAATCCCTTGTTCGAGCTTGCCCTGAGACTGGAAGAGATTGCCGCCAACGATGAGTATTTTCTTGAACGGAAACTCTACCCGAACGTGGATTTCTATTCCGGCATCATTTACCGCGCCCTGGGAATTCCCGACAATATGTTCACGGTGATGTTTGCCATCGCCCGCACCGTGGGCTGGGTGGCCCACTGGACGGAAATGGTTTCAGACCCTCATCTGCGCATCGGGCGTCCCCGGCAGATCTACCAGGGTGCGCCGAAGCGGGACTATGTACCCATGGGAGAGCGAACCCAGGCCTGAACCTGCTCCAACGGATTTAGCCCGAACATTTCACCCAGTCGCCGGAACAATGTTCTAGCACACTATATTTCAAGGATAATTCCGGAATATTAGTAAAGTGCAAAATGTTACCAGGCATCGCTGAACGCGCCCTCGCACCGGTCTCGCCGTCCATCTGCGGTATTTGCTCAATCATCAATAGCTTGGGCTATTGATTCAATTGCAAATCCGCACTTGAACGCCGATCCCGGCACGATCATCGCGTTTCCGGGTGAAATATTCGGGTTAGAACAGTTCGTCGGGCCTGACCGCTGCAGGCTGGTCATCCGGAATGCCTTCTTCAGGCAGATCACCGCTGTCATTTTCCTGCATGGGCGGCTCATGTCCGGGACGGAATATCTCGAAGCTGGAGTTGCCGTTGTCTCCTGACACCTGCAGCCCCGTGTCATTGTCTATGCGCACGGTCACCAGATCCGCCGGCATTTCGGGCGGATCATTGGGGATATCTTCCAGAGCCACTTTCATGAAGGCGATCCAGGCGGGCAGGGCCACGCGCCCACCGACTTCGCCCTTGCCCAGGCGGCTGTTGTCATCGAAGCCCGTCCAGACGGTTGTAACGATGTGCTGGTTGTAACCCGTGAACCAGGCATCGCGCTGCTCATTGGTGGTGCCGGTTTTGCCTGCCAGATCCGAATGCCCCAGTGACCGGGCACGGATTCCCGTGCCCCGCTGGATTACATCCTGCATCATGGAATACATGATGTAGCGATTGTCTTCCGGCAGGGTGCGCGGCGCCGGGCGGCAGGAATCAGGCTCTGTGGCATCGCTTGGCAAGGTTTTTTCGGCAGATGCCTCGCAGCCGACCACCACAGGATCGGCTTCGTAAATGGTTTCGCCATTCTTTTCTATGCGTTGAATGAAGTACGGCTCAATAAGATAGCCGCCGTTGGCCAGTACCGCGTAGGCCCGCGCCATCTGCCAGGGTGTGACTTCTCCGCTGCCCAGGGCCAGGGACAGGGCATGGGGCAACTGTTCGGGATCGAAGCCAAAACGTCTCGCATGCTCCAGGGCATATTTGATGCCCATGGAGCGCAGCAGGCGTATGGAAACCAGATTGCGGGATTTGGTCAGGGCCCAGCGTAGCCGCGTGGGACCATAGAACTTGCCGCTGTAGTTTTCCGGACGCCAGGTTTCATCGTCCCCATTGCTTTCCATGACCACGGGGGCGTCATTGATGACGCTGGCCGCTGTAAAGCCTGCTTCCAGGGCCGCAGAATAGATGATGGGCTTGAAACCGGACCCGGGTTGCCGCCGGGCCTGGGTGGCGCGATTGAACTTGCTGGTATGGAAGTCGTAGCCACCCACCAGTGCGTTGAGGGCTCCATTGGCGGGATTGAGGGAAACCAGAGCGCCCTCTACAGTGGGAACCTGAGCCAGTTCCCACCATGATTCTCCCTTGTCATTGGTTTTCTTCCGCACCCGCACCAGGTCGCCGGTTTGCAGAATATCAGCTGCTTTCCTGGGTTTGTTGCCGCGATGGCTTTCATCTATATAAGGGCGGGCCCAGCTGAGTCCCCGCCATTCAAGCTGCAGATGCTGTCCTTTTCCCAGATAGACGGATGCGCTTTTTTCCTCCACAGTCGTTACGATGGCCGGTTGCAGTTCCTGGATGGGGGTTGTTTCTGAGAGCAGTTCATCCAGGTCCGGTTCTTCTTCAGGCAAGACATCGTAGTGCTTTTCCGCGCCACGCCAGCCATGGCGCCGGTCATAGTCTTCCAGTGCTTTGCGCAGACCCTCATTAGCGGCTGTCTGCAACTTGCTGCTTACTGTGGTGTAGACATTGAGCCCGCTGGTATAGGTTTCCGGTCCAAAGTCCTTGACCAGCTTCTCGCGCACCATTTCTGCAATCCAGGGCGCCTCCACCTCCACTTCTGCGTGGTGCAGAGAAGCGGTTACCGGTGCGGCCTTGGCCTTAGCTGCCTGCTCCGGGGTGATATATCCCAGGGCCAGCATGCGCCCGATAACGTAATTGCGCCGCAGCTTTGCCCTTTCGGGGTTGGTGACCGGGTTATAGTTGGAAGGGGCCTTAGGCAGGCCGGCGATCATGGCTGTCTCTGCCAGGGTGAGCTGATCCAGGGGGCGGCCATAGTACACCTGGGCGGCCGCCTTGATGCCATAGGCGCGATGACCGAGATAGATCTTGTTGAGGTACAGTTCCAGTATCTGCTCTTTGCTCAGTGCCTGCTCGATATGCAGCGCCAGAAATATCTCGCGGATTTTTCGGGTGAAGGTGCGTTTGCGTGTCAGGTAATAGTTGCGCGCAACCTGCATGGTGATGGTGCTGCCACCTTGTTTTTTGTGTCCGGTAAGCGCGAGGGTGACGGCGGCTCTGGCAAGCCCGGCCGGGTCTATGCCGTAGTGATGAAAGAAGTTCTGGTCTTCCGCAGCCAGGAAGGCATTGACCATATTTTGGGGTATTTCTTCGTAATTGACAGGATCACGGCGCTTTTCCCCATACTGGGCGATGAGCTTGCCGTCAGCGCTGAATATGCGCATGGGCACCTGGAGCTGTATCTTCAGAAGGTTTTCCGTAGAAGGCAGCTCGCTGCGGAAGTGCAGATAGGTGCCCCCGACGATGAGAGCAGCGGTGACAATGCCAAGCAAAATGAGCAGGGCGCCATATTTCAATGCTTTTGCAAACCAGATCATGAGAGCTTAGAGGGTGTCCTTGAGGAAATTGATGGCGATGGCGGCAGAGTTTATATCAGTATTGTGCGTTGGTGCTGAAAACCGGCATTGAATGGAAATGAGAGTGTGGCAGAATCTGAATGGACGTCATAAGAGACCCTGAGGGAAATGTTGACGGCATTTCAGCTTATAAAGTTCATTGTATTTTACGGGTTGAGGTTGTAGATTGCGAGAGCCATCACATTAAATTGCTGTTTCGCTAGTGACTTAAGTAAAGAAATTAAAGCATTGCCTTCAAAATTTTGCTAAATTTACTGCAAGGTCAGTCGGAAGGTTGACAAACAAGGGTGCAAAAACGCGTCAAGGGCAAAGGGGCATTGTCCTGATCTGGCGTCACCCTGACAATAATCATCAAGGATTCCGGAAAATTGAATAATGAGTCTCTTTAGTCAAAAGAATACTCCCCTGG
>Ga0256832_1002894_pt1 | contig 11708 bp, 13 predicted proteins | sample 134614metaG_FD_190534 | JGI IMG/M metagenome (GOLD analysis project Ga0256832, IMG submission 190534) | Hydrothermal vent microbial communities from Lau Basin, Pacific Ocean - 134-614 | ecosystem: Environmental > Aquatic > Marine > Hydrothermal vents | place: Pacific Ocean: Lau Basin | collected...
TGCTACGGACTCAATGCTATCAAAAGGGGTAACCAATATTAACTTATCTATAGGACGTTTTGAAGCTAAATAGGTTGCAACTCCACTACCTAAACTTCGACCAATTATATGAATATCTGCATGATACTCTCTAAGTTTATCATACACTAAAAGAGCATCTGCATATAGATTCTCTTCGGTAGGTATACCACTGCTACCACCATAGCCACGATAATTGACTAAATAGATGGTATGGTTTGGAAAGTTTTTAGCAAACTCTTTAGCACTGTAGCCAACACTCTCTGCATTGCCTCCAAAGTAGAGTATGGCATTTTTATGACCACGATTTAGTACAAAAGTTTTGAGAACTCCTTCATCATTTTTAAGGTTTAGCTCATCAAGGCTATTTTGGGGTGCATTAGAGGGGTAGTATAAAATATCTCTCTGTTTGTTGTAGAGAATTGCTCCTATGATGAGGTAGATTAGGAGGAGTAGTTTTAGTATGGTGGTTATGATGGACATTTATTTTCCTTTTCGATAAACTACAGTTAGTTGAAACATTATATAATTATGATTCTTAATTTTTAACAGAAAAAGGAAAAGTATGAAAAGCGTTATAGTTTGGAACTTAATAGGGCAAATAGGTGCTATGGGCTTACTTCTTGCTATCACAGGATGCATGGGACAGCATCGTATACACCCACCACAAGAAAACATAATCTCAGTTGCCAATGACCCAAAAGAGGTTGAAAAATGGATGTTAGAAGATAGTCTTGGAATAGAAAGTCCTACTCATGTTGTTTTGGCTCTTGTTTCTAAAAACAGAGAAGTTGATAAAGCTCCAGTTGTATATAGTACTGTAGCTTCTCACCCTTATCAAACTGCGAAAAATATTTTGTTTATTGACAAACAAAGCAATAAATCGTCATGGTTGTTTCCTAAAAATTCTCAACTAATTGAAGATTATTTTAGTTTTCCTCGTATTGGTTACCCTCCTCCATTTATAAATAACAACAAAAAAGCAGAATCAAAAGTTATCTTCTATGAAGTGATAGATAAAGATACAAATGGTGATGGAAAAGTTACAGCACAAGACAGTAAAAGTTTAGCACTCTCTGATATATTAGGAAAAAATTATAAGGTGATAGTTAAGGATATTAGTCGCGTTATCACCATTAAAGAAGCAGGTGAAGATATGTTGACTATCGTCTACCAAAAAGCAGGAGTAGGATACTCTTTAAGTCTTCACTTTAAAGGGTTTACTGTACTTAGTAATGAGATGTTGCCTAAGGTTGGTGAGTGATGAAAAAGTTATCCCATGGATACAAAGGAAAAAAGTGAAACAAAAATTTAAAATAATGAGTATTTTACTATTTACTATACTCACAGTAGGTTGCTCTAGTTTAAATTTGGCAGTAAGGAGTATAAATAGCACAGAAGTGAAAAAATACAGTATCACTATGGCTAATTATGCAATAGAGAATAATAAAATTTTTATACGTCTTGCAGGAAAAGTTAAGGGTTCTTATTTTAGGACAGATAGTGGGCAGAGGTTTCAGATTTATTTTGTTGCTGATTATTATGGAAAGGGAGAGATTAATAATGTTAAAGCCTACGCTATATCAGTTAATAGTTTAGCCAAAGCAGGTTTAAATAAGGGAAATGTTACTGCTCGAAAAATTAAAATAGATAACAATAAACTGTCTGCCTCTTTAGAGCAAAAGCTAGAAGATAAAAGAGGTTCTCTGTTTTTTGACTTTAGTGATGTTGAAATGAAAAAAACATCTTATGCTTCATTAGTGGCGATGGATATTGATTATGATAAAAGTTGTCTTCTCAATAAAAACTTTTCAATTTATACTAATGATAAAACTGTAGGGAAGCATTGTCCTAAAGGGAATATGCCTATTTATGGCGTTGAGACTATTGAATTTAACTATTTACCTTTTAATGTAGAGACTTATGCTCCTGTCAAAATTTCAGATATGAATAAGATGAAACATATAAAAAAGAGCTTTACACTTGAACAGATAAATCAAATATATAAAATCTTATTTACAGCTAAACCAAATGCAAAGTTTGACAATAAAGTTGTACGACTTAAAATGAAAATGCAACATGGTGAAGTTATATATGTTGATAGAGATGGAGTAGTTGTTAGAGGTGATAATTTTAGTCAATTAGATAAGGAAAATTTTGAACGCTTAAAGAATGTTTTGAACTTGGATGAGAGTCATTAAAGAGAAGATTTTAATATTTGATTAATCTTCAGTTTTCTAAAGATGGAAGAAAAATATAAAAAATTAAGGATAAAAAAAATATGTACTCATTCAAAACTTTTAGCTCAATTCTATCTATAGCTTTATTGTTATTTGGATGCAATAATACCAATGAAAACAGCAGTGAAAAAGACACAACAAAAGAAAAACATGATTTAGAACCTTATCAATGTGAAGAGATAATAGATGTAAAACTAGCACCATACTATACTAAGCGAAAACATTTTATAAAATATAGTGAGTGTATGTCAGATGATGATAAATCTCTGATTATTAATAGCGAAACTAACAAAAGCATTGAGCTTGATGGGTTCGGAACAGCCATTAAGAAGTTTAGTTTTGAAGGTCAAGAGATACTTCAAATCAATTCACATATGGGAGCTCATACAGATGGTGTCTCTTTTTTTGTTATAGGGGAAAATGGAGATTTAACACTTATGAAAAATGGCTTTATGACCTCTGATAAAACAGGAGAGCCTAAAGTTGTAGTCAATGATAGCATAGAGGTTAAGACACGCTACAATAAGGAGAAATATAAAGATGATAAAATCTGTCTTTATCTTGTAGAGGATACATTTAGATATGATAATAAAAAGAGAGAATTTATAAAGAGTAATAAAGTTGAAACGCTACATGAGTGTAGAGAGATGTAATGAAAAGAGAATAAGCTTATAGAATAAGTCTTGTAGTCATGATAGAGATTTTTTTCTCTTTTCTATAAACTATAATACAAAACATAAGGAAAAAAATGAAAAAACAACTAATTATTTTATGTAGCTATGCTCTTATGTTAAATGCTTCATCATTGGGAGGGTTACCTCCTATTGTTGGCATAACAGCATTGACAGTTGAACCTACAGTGAGTATCTCTGGTGAAGCACCCATTGACTTTACTACTGATGGCTCGGGAAGTAGTTCTGATGCAACGAAGAGTATCTCAAACTATAATCCCAAGAGAGATGCAGAGAAGAGAAAGCTTCATAACTATATAGAGAATAATTTAGAAGATTTAAAAGTGCAAATTGCTCAAGGTGATGGTGAAAAGCTAGATACTTTGTCTAAGTTTTACCCTGTTGTCGATTTGGAAAATTGGAAAGTTTTATTGCAAAAAAACTATAGTTTAATCTTTGCAAACAATGTTAAAGATTTGTCTAGTGAGACAATAGAGAAGATTAGTGATACTATTTTTAGATTGACCATAGGCTATTCTCTCCCCTCAAGTAGACGACCTATAGACAATACGATTGTCCCTTCTGTGTACAGTGAATCTTATAAAAAAATGAAAAAGAAATAACATGTAGACTTAATAGTTCATAGAAGGATAGTAAAAAATATATTTCAAATACATAAAAGGAAAATCAGGTGTCTATTAAAATGCCAATAATCATATTTTCCTTATGATGAGAGAAGTGATGATAGAAAAAGAGATATTTATGAGTGGAGGGAGTGGTTGATGAAAGCAAAAAGATGAATAATCTCTAATTTTTATCTATTGATGAGATATTTATAGAGGCTATAAAAGTATAGTTAAAAAATGTTTAATTTTATTATGTTAATATTTTGCCTGTTATATTTTAGAAAATTTAAAAAGGAACAAAAATGAAATATAAAATATATATGTTAATGATTTTAATTCCCTTATTAGCAATGGCAGTGGAAACAAGTACTGAAGAACCTATAACACTCAATAGACTAAAGGAGATGATTCAAAATGGTGAAGATGTTACTCAAGTAGATACTTCTGAAATCAGTGATATGAGTAGACTTTTTTTAAATAACTCAACTTTTAATCAAGATATTAGTGGTTGGGATGTTTCAAATGTTACCAATATGGAACAGATGTTTGATGGGGCAACAGCATTTAATCAACCAATAGGAAATTGGGATGTTTCAGGTGTTGAAAATATGTCAAAGATGTTTAGAAAAGCGACCTCATTTAATCAACCAATAGGAAATTGGGATGTCTCTAGTGTTTCAGATATGAGTAATATGTTTTATAAAGCAATATCGTTTAATCAGCCCATAGGAGAGTGGGATGTCTCTAATATTACAAATATGTATGGCATGTTTGCTTTTGCAACATCGTTTAATCAGTTAATAGAAAATTGGGATGTTTCAGGTATTGAAAATATGGCTGTAATGTTTACTGAAGCAAAAGCTTTTAATCAGCCAATAGGAAAATGGGATGTTTCTAGTGTTACTAATATGAGGGGAATGTTTTATGGTGCAACATCATTTAACCAGCCCATAGGAGAGTGGGATGTCTCTAGTGTTACTAATATGAGCGAAATGTTTTATTTTGCAACATCATTTAACCAACCCATAGGAGAGTGGGATGTTTCAAATGTTACCTCGATGAAAGGAATGTTTCTAGGTGCATCAGTTTTCAATCAGCCAATAGGTAATTGGGATGTTTCTAATGTTACTACTATGTATTATATGTTTTCTTCTGCAATAGCCTTTAATCAACCAATAGGAGATTGGGATGTCTCTAGTGTTTCTACATTTAGAGATATGTTTCATTATGCAGAAGCCTTTAATCAACCAATAGGAGATTGGGATGTTTCTAATATTACTGATATGGCTTCAATGTTTTCTTTTGCAAAATCTTTTAATCAACCAATAGGAATGTGGGATGTTTCAGGTGTTGAAAATATGTCACATATGTTTTCATCTGCAATAGCCTTTAATCAACCAATAGGAGATTGGGATGTCTCTAGCGTTACTAATATGGAAGAAATGTTTTCAGAAGCAGAAGCCTTTAATCAACCAATAGGATCGTGGGATGTTTCTAGTGTTACTAATATGAGTGGAATGTTTGCACTAGCATTATCTTTTAATCAACCAATAGGAGAGTGGGATGTCTCTAATGTTAGTGAGATGGATGAGATGTTTTTTTATGCAGAGGTATTTAATCAACCATTAGTTGATTGGGATATCTATAATGTTACATCTATGGAAGATATGTTTCTTTATGCAACAGTAATGGAAGAACAAAATAAACCAAATCAATAGGATTTAGTTTATGGTCTCAGGGTTTAGGAAAACCTAAATCCTTCAGACTCTTCATAAACTCCTCTATCAACTCTAACTCTTCCATAACGATATTGTGTTCTTTAGGATAAGAGTGAAACTCAATATCTAACCCACCCTTTTGTAAAATCTCTACTTGTTCTTTTGAAGTTACATAGGGCAGAACACCATCTCGCATTCCATGGGTACAGAGCCATTTAGCCTCTTTTACTTTTGGATTCATCTCTTTTAGAATCTTCTCTGCATCGTAAATATATCCTGAAATTGCGATGTACCCTGCTAAAACTTTGTGATATCTTGCTCCAAACTCAAAGGTTAAAAGTGAGCCTTGTGAGAACCCAAAGAGAAAACTCTCAGAGGCTTCAAACTGCTCTTCAAAGAGTTCATCAAGTATCTCTGTCAAAATTTTACTTGAATACTCAATGCCCTCTAGTTGATTGGGTGGTAAGTCATACCATGAACGACCTCCAAAGTAGTCGTAAGGTGCATCAAGAAGTAGATAGTTCATATCATATCTATTAAAATGAGGAGGAATCCCTGTCAATCCTAACGATGAATCACCACGTCCATGAAGTAGTATCATTAGTTTTTTAGATGGAATTTTTGAGGGGGCAAATAGGTTTTTTAGTTTTAGGTTTAAAGTGTTCATGGGGGTATTATATACTTATATGCTTAAAATTTTATACCTTATAGTTGAGTTTCTTTCTCTCTATAATGTATAATCTAATAGACATTATGATATAATTTTGTCTATTAGACTAGACAAAAGGAACTATTTTGCTATTTGAAACTTTAATACAAAAGTACAGTCAGATTGAACAACTTCAAGATTATGAGTATAAACGCTATTTTTATAATGTGGTTGACTTTGATGATAAGATGGTTGGTATTATAGGCAGTAGAGGAATAGGGAAGACAACTTTTATTTTACAGTATCTTAAGGGGTTAGATATTGGTCGTAGCAAAAAGCTCTACTTCTCAGCCGATAGTATTGCTTTTTCAAACCATTCACTTTATGAGATTGCTGAGACTTTTGCTCGAAATGGTGGCGAAGTTCTTGCGATTGATGAGATTCATAAATATAAAAATTTTGAACATGAACTCAAAGAGATATATGACTTTTTAGATTTAAAAGTTATCTTTTCAGGCTCATCAGCTTTGCAACTTGAACATAAAAAAGCTGACCTTAGCCGTAGGGCTGTGCTTTACCGACTACATGGACTCTCTTTTCGAGAGTTTTTAGAGTTAAAACTAAACAAAAAATTTAACGTCTATAAACTTGATGAACTCTTGGAGAGTCATTTAGATATAGCTCACGATTTAACTAAGAGATTTAAACCTTTTGAGCATTTTAAAGAGTATTTACAGAGTGGTTATTTCCCTTACTATTTTGAAAATCCAAAAACTTATGGATTAAAGCTTGAAGAGACGGTAAACACGGTTATTGAGAGTGATTTACCAATTATCTTTAATATCGAACCTCAAAATATTCAGAAACTTAAACAGCTTATTTCGCTTATTTGTAGCTCTGAACCTTTTGAGCTAAACCTTACGAATCTCTCTAAAAAAATAGGGATTAACCGTACTACACTTTATCAGTATATTCACTATTTGAACTTAGGAAATTTACTCTATTCACTTAAAGCTAAAACCAAGGGTGACACTATTTTTACTAAACCCTCTAAACTCTACTTAAATAATCCAAATTTAACTTTTTACTATTGTCCAAAGAGTGCCATTGGTACTATAAGGGAGCAGTTTTTTACCAATATGTTAAGGGTAAACCATCAACTTAGCTACCCAACAAAAGGTGATTTTTTAGTAGATGAGAAGTTTACGTTTGAAGTAGGAGGGAAAAACAAAGATTTTAAACAGATAGCTAATTTGTCAAACTCTTTCGTCGCTTCTGATGATATAGAGGTCGGTTTTGGAAATAAAATACCATTATGGTTGTTTGGATTTTTGTATTGATGAATTTAGATAGTTTGATGAGATTTTGTAAAGAATAAAGAGTTGACTCTATTTTTTAAATTGACACAGATTAAAAAATACGCTAAAACTTTGTATTTGATAAACAGATTGCTACCTACTTTAAAGAGATAGCTAAAGATGCAAAGAAATCAATGATTGCATTGGGTACAAGAGATAATTGAAGAGCGATACAAGTTTTTAGAAAGTATTTAACTCCCATAATGAAACCGACAAGCTATAACATTTATCTGCTCATCAAATACCTCATAAACCAAACGATGTTCCTGATTTATACGTCGTGACCAAGCACCTTGAAGTTCATGTTTTAAAGGCTCAGGTTTACCTGTTCCCTCATACGGAGTTCTTTTTATCTCTTTTAACAAACTGTTGATTTTTTTGAGTAGTTTTTTGTCGTATTGTTGCCAATAGCAGTAGTCTTCCCATGCTTCATCTGTAAAAAGAAGATTCATTACTCAAGTAACTCTCTTTGTGTGACTTTCCCTGCTCTTGCACTTGCCAATGAGTTCAGTAGACGCTCTCTGTTTTTAGGTGATGAAAGTAGATAATTGGTCTCTTTCATAGCGTTGTAACTCTCAAGTGAGATAATCACAACATTTTCTCCATTTTTACGGTTAACAATGACCTCTTCACTATCTGCATAGACTGAATCAAATAGTGATTTTAGATTGTTTCTTGCTTCTGTAAAATTGACTACTTGCATAAAAACTCCTTTATGTTCCATATATTGTACATATTATAGAACATTATGGGGGAAATGTCAAGTTTGTTTTTAAATTGACACAGAGTAAAAAATATGCTAAAATATTTACATAATAAAAGATACATAAAAAGGATTACTTATGGAAATAACAGTAAGAAAAAACTTTGTATTTGACCAACAGATTGCTACCTACCTTGAAGAGTTAGCCAAAGATGCAAAGAAATCAATGACTGCATTGGTACAAGAGATGATTGAAGAGAGATATAAACAGATAAAAGTGAAGAAACGTCTCAAAGCATTCAATCGTTTAAAAGGTTCAGCTACAGGTCTCTTTACAGATGAGTCTATTCAATCTATTAAGGCTAATCGTGAACTATAAAAGAGTTTTTTTAGATGCCAATATTATTTTAGATATGTATGATGAGAAGAGACCTTTTCATGTGGAGAGTTCAGAAGCTATCTCTATGTTGCTTCAACAAAAAGATGTAGATATTTTTACCTCTTGTGACATTATTACAACTTTGTATTATGTGCTTTCAAAAAAGGGGAAGATGGACGCATTGAACTCTATACTTGATATTAATGAACTTTGTACTGTTATTGAGTTTGGAAACAGAGAGATAGAGGAGAGTTGTAGGTTGCTGAAGAGCAATAAAAACTTTACAGATTTAGAAGATACTATTCAGTACATTATGGCTAAGAAAGCCTCTTGTGATTTGATTTTGTCTAATGATAAGGGGTTTGTTTCTGATGGGGTGGATTTGATGAGTAGTGGGGAGTTTTTAGAAAAGATTAAATAATTAAGTAAACTTGAGATATAATCTTTACATAATATGTATTTAACTCAACCCCCAACTTAGCAGAGTCGGTCTGGTCTTATCAGATACCTATTTCAGTAATACTTCTTTTAATTGCATTGTATCTACTTGCTTGTATGAAAAACATACTAACAAATATCTCAACCAATGAAAAAGGATTAAACATCGTAAATAAACTTAAAGTAAATGTTAAAAAAACAATAAAGATTGAAAAATCTATGATTACTTCAGCAGAATTTGCAATATCGTATACAACTGGAAAAGTTCTAGATAGGGTTTTGGGTTAAGTACATATGTTTCTATACTTTTCCAAAACTCCCACTCAAAAAAATTAAGCTATACTTCCCCAAAAAAAGAACAAACAACCCATGCAAAAACTAATAAACCTACTAACCCAAAAAACAGACCTACAAAAAAATCAAATCACAAACATTTTAAAACTTCTAAATGAAGGTTCTACCATTCCTTTTATTGCTCGTTATCGAAAAGAGATGACAGGGGGTGCTAGTGATGATGAGCTTCGTGAGTTTTATGAGGTCTATCTGTCGACTAAACGTCTGCTTGAACGTCAAGAGGAGATTTTGAAGTTTTTGGAGGAGCGAGGGGTTTTGACCTCTGAACTTCGACGTGCTATTGAAGAGGCTGTTAGTATGAGCCAAGTTGAAGATATTTACAGACCTTATAAAGAGAAAAAAAATACCCGTGCTTTGGTGGCGATTAAGAATGGGTTAGAGCCATTGGCAAATCTGTTGCAGTCGGCAAAGTTGAGCAAAGAGGAGTTTGAAGCTAAGGCTAGAGCTTTTGTTAAGGGTGATGTAAAGTCGGTGGACGATGCTATTAAAGGGGCAAAGGACATTGTGGCTGAACGCTTTGCAGACAACCCAAAAGAGCGTAAGATAGTGCGTGAGATGACAGAGAGACATGGGGTGTTAGAGTGTAAAAAGGGTAAAGAGTTTGATGAGAATGGAGTTTATAAAAACTATAAAGAGCATAGCGAAAAGGTGGCTTTTGTTCCCTCTCACCGTTATCTTGCTATTCGTCGTGGGGAGAAAGAGAAACAGCTTTCGGTGAAGATAACTATTGATAGTGAGCGATATTTGGAGACGCTTAAACGTTTTAAGTTGCGTGACCATATGGGAAGCTCTAAAGAGATTTTATTTGAGGCGTACAGAGATGGCTTTAAACGTCTACTCTATCCGTCGATTGAGCGTGAGGTGGCGAGTATGTTGAAAGAGAGGGCCGATTTGTCGGCTATTGGGGTTTTTGGTAAAAACTTGGCTCAACTCTTTATGACTCCACCTGTAACGGGAAAGGTGCTTTTAGGTGCTGACCCTGCCTATAAATCGGGGTGTAAGTTGGTAGTTTTGGATAAAAATGGAAGCTATCTTGAAGATGCACTTATTTTCCCTGCTCCTCCAAAATCGGACTTTGAAGGGTCTCGAAAGGTGGTGCTTGATTTGGTTAAGAAGTATGGGGTTGATGGGGTCGTCATAGGAAATGGAACAGCCTCTAAAGAGACACAAGAGTTTTTTGCCAAGATAAACAAAGAGTTAAATGGAGCGTTAAAATATACGGTAGTTTCAGAGGCAGGGGCTTCGGTCTATTCGGCTTCTAAAGTTGGGGCAGAGGAGTACCCAAATTTGGATGTTACAGTGCGTGGGGCAATCTCTATTGCAGGGCGTGTTCGTGACCCTATGGCTACGTTGGTGAAGATAGACCCAAAATCGTTGGGGATTGGGCAGTATCAACACGATGTTGACCAAAAACTCTTGGAGCGAAAACTTCATGAGGGGGTGGAAGATTTGGTTAACCGTGTTGGGGTTGATGTTAACTCGGCTTCGGCTTCTCTTCTTTCTTTTGTGGCAGGGGTTGGAAAGAGGTTGGCTAAAAATATTGTGGAATACCGTGAAAAACATGGAGCGTTTAAATCTAAAAAAGAGTTGTTAAAGGTCAAAGGGTTAGGGGCGAAAGCTTATGAGCAGATGGCAGGTTTTATTCGTATTCGAGAGGGTGAGAGTATTTTTGACAATACAGGGATTCACCCTGAGAGTTACGGTGTGGCGAGTCGTCTTCAAAAGCTCTCTGATACGAATGATACTAAAGCTTTAGCCCAAGAGTTTGGAGTAGGGGAGGAGACTCTAAAAGACATCTTAAAAGAGTTGGCTAAACCTGGTTTTGACCCACGTGAAGAGCTTGACGCGATTCCTTTTAAAGACAATATGACCGACATTACTCAACTGCGTGAGGGGAGTGTGGTTTCAGGGGTGGTGAGAAATATTGCAGATTTTGGTGCGTTTGTGGATATTGGGTTAAAAAATGATGGAATGATTCATATTTCTCAGATGAGTGAAAAGCGTATTAAACACCCTTTGGAGGTGCTTTCTGTTAATCAATATTTGGGACGTGTTCGGGTGATTTCGGTGGATATTGAGAGGCAGAAGGTGGGGTTGAGTTTAAAAGAGTAAAGATAAGATACGCTTTACCTTTTTAGATTTTTTTTTGCTGTTTATTAGGTATAACTCTTAGTTAATAGTAAATATAATCAAATTATTAATTTTAAAAAGGAAACAACTTATGAAAAGAACAATTATATACTCACTGATGACACTATCTCTATTAACAAATCTTCATGCTAAGGAGAGTTTAAATCCAGTAGAGATTATGCAAGAGGCACTCTCTAAAATGGAAGCAGTAGCAAAGAGAGGGAATGATATAAATATTAGCAATACAGATACTTCTACTTTTACCCTTGGTAAATATGGGACTTTTAAATTTGAAAAAGCCAATGATAATGTCTATATTATGCATGGACCAGTGGTTGGACCAAATAAAGAGAATGAAGGTTTTATGAATAACCCAGCAGTTATAGAGTCTGAACATGGTTTAATAGTCATTGACCCAGGTGGA
>Ga0256832_1002895_pt1 | contig 11707 bp, 10 predicted proteins | sample 134614metaG_FD_190534 | JGI IMG/M metagenome (GOLD analysis project Ga0256832, IMG submission 190534) | Hydrothermal vent microbial communities from Lau Basin, Pacific Ocean - 134-614 | ecosystem: Environmental > Aquatic > Marine > Hydrothermal vents | place: Pacific Ocean: Lau Basin | collected...
TTTAATTACACTATCAACGGCACCGTCCTCACCGTGCAAAATTTCGCGGGATTTGATGCTTTAACCAACCCCAACAACGGCTTACCCGAAGATTGCCAAGTCTTCATTTACAATGCCAACGATACCACCGAAGGGAACCAAATCGCCCGCTTTCCGGCGCCCCGCTCCAACCGCATCGGTTGGCGTTGGGACAGCAACGGACAGATAGATTTCGCGGATTTTCTCGCCCAACACGGCGGCAATCTGTCGGACTACGCTTTCCGCATCCGCGCCACCCACCAAAACCAAATGGGACCGGTGGGGACTACACTCGGCATTGAAGACCAAGAAATCGCGGGATTACGGATGTACCCGAATCCGGTAAAAAACGCCTTGCATATCAGTTTGGAAAATTCCAACCTCAAAGGCTACGAAATCACTGACCTCACCGGAAAAAAGGTGGATTCACAGGCATTTTTCACCCCGCAACCGAACAATGAAATTGACGTTCGCCTGTTATCGGCAGGTCTTTACCTCATCCGCCTAACCAACGACCAAGACCAAACCGCCGTGATGAAATTTGTTAAGAAATAAAATTTCGCGGGGTTTTTATTTTCTCCCACCATCGTAGAGACGCCCAAATTGTGCGTCTCTACCAAAAAACCGGCACAAAAAAAAAACAAACGCCCCGCCCCGTAGAGACGTTTTGCCAAAACGTCTCTACAAATAAACGGAACGAAGCAACAAAATCTCCCTAAATCCCTCTTTATCAAGAGGGACTTTTTAGATTCCCGCCTACGCGGGAATAAATTCTACCAACAGCTCGTTCCTCACTGGGTGTCATTTAATTTCGCGGGATTTTGTTCAACTTTCTTACCGCCTCCTCATTCCTGCGAAGGCAGGAATCTAGCCTAAAAAATTATTAACTTTTAACTATTAACTTTCCAAACCTTTCCACATCTGCTTCCGAAATCCGCACATTTGTCGGCAATGTGATGTAATTCCGCATAAACTTTTCAGCTTGCGGGCAATCCCCTGCTTTGTAGCCAAATTTCGCGGGATTTACCCCCGTCGGTGAAATTGGATTTCCGTCCCATTCGTTTAAATCAAAACAAATTTTTTTCGCGCGTTTTTTAATTTCTGCGCGATCGACATTGAGCAAAATGACGCGAAAATAATTTTCCGGCACAACCACTTTTGCCTGCGGAAAAATTCGCGGGATAATTTTTAATACTTGGAGTTCATGTATAGACAATAATCAAGTCTAAATTAAGTCAAGCTGCATTAATAAAAGGATTTTAAAATTCTAAAACTTCAATTTTATTGCGATGTAATTTTATTTTTCCTTCATTTTCCAATTGTTTTAACAAACGGGAAATCACCACTCTGGAAGTATTTAAGTCAACGGCAATTTCGTAATGTGTGGTGTGTAAAATTGGGTCGCGCATTATTTTAACCTTATCGGAAAGGTATTTAAATAAACGTTCATCCATTTTCATAAAAGCAAGCATATCAATTGCTTCTATCATTTCATCTAATCTGGAGCTATAACTTTCAATAACAAATTCACGCCACGATTTGTATTTAGCCATCCATTCTTCTAACTTTTTTACAGGAACATAAATAGCTTGTGAATCTTTTTCGGCTATACCTCTTACTTTACTTTTTGCATTGTTTAAGCAATTTACAAAAGAAATGGCACAAGTATCTCCACGTTCTAAAAAGTACAAAACAATTTCATCACCATCTTTATCTTCGCGAACAATTTTAATTGCACCATCTAGCAAAAGAGGTACTTCTTTTATTACGCTTCCAACATCAATTAATAAATCGCCTTTTTTAAGTTTTACTAATCTTCCGTTTTGTTCTATTTCAGCTAATAATTCCGGTTCAAAAACAACGCTAAAATAATCTTGTAATTTCTCGTGCATTTTAATTTTAGTTATGGTGTAAAGGTAGCATTTTTTTTTAAATGTTAACTTTACACCTAACTTTTAAATTGATTTAAGCCATTTAAAGTCGTATTTAGTATCCGGAACCACAATTCTTTCGGTAATACGATACATTCTTTCCGGTAAACGCATTAAATAATCTCTTGCTTTTTCAGCTTCATCGGTTAAATTACTAATTTTATCGATTTCCCAAGTATTTACCAGTTTTTTTAAAATGTTTACGTAATCAAAACCGGTATAAACTCCTGCTCGCTGTGCTACATTTGAAAATTGATCAAAAAGAGTACCTTTATCGCTAAACGATTCGCGTAAATGCATTGCAGGCATTACAATTTTATGTTTCATCATATGATTAAAAGCAAGCATCATTTCACTAGGATCGTGTTGAAAAATTTGTTTTACAAATTCCATATAAGCCAAATGATGACGCATTTCGTCTCCTGCAATAATTTTATTCATTTTAGCCAACATCTTAAATCCTTTTTTCTTAGCAATTTTAGCAACATTGATATGCGAAACATAGGTTGCTAATTCTTGAAAACTGGTATATACAAAGTTTTTATACGGATCGGTTGCCGTGCCAATATCAAAACCATCTGCAATAAGATGTTGTGTGGTGATTTCCACTTCACGCATATTTACTCTACCGGAAAGATAGAGCATTTTATTCAGCACATCGCCGTGACGATTTTCTTCGGCAGTCCATTGTCTAATCCATTTCGCCCAGCCGTTATCTTGTCCGTTGTCTTCAGTTTGCGAAACGCCATCTATATTTAACAACCACGATTCATAGGTTGGTAGTGCTTCTTCGGTAATGGTATCACCTACCATACAGACCCAAAAATCATCGTTTAAATCTTTGGATAGTTCGCGTACTTCTTGCACTTCATCCATAAATTTATCACTTTGTGGATTTGGTAAAAAATCGGTTGGTTGCCAGATTTTTTCTGGAGCGATTAAAAATTTATCTACAAATTCGTTGATGTTTTTTTGTAGTGTTTGCATCACTTCCAAACGGATGTTTTGTTGCAGTTTCATAATTTTGATGTTTGTTGATTGATAACTACAATATTATGGCTTTTTTTACTTCTTCTTCTGTTTTTAGGAATAAAGTTTCAAAATCCATTTCACTAATTTTTATTGGTTGGTGAGTGTCGATAGTTAATGTTACTCCAATATTTAAAGGAAAAACACCATTTTGCGTAATTTTATACGAATTATTAATGGTAACAGGCACCACATAACCTGAAGGAATAAATTTAGTAAGTGTCTTTAATCCGTTAATAGAAAATTGTTTAGGTTTTCCTGTTTTACTACGTGTTCCTTCCGGAAAGATTACAGCACTATATTTATTTTTTTCGATATACTTGGCAAAATTAATTAATGCAGGAATGGCTTGTTTTGGGTTTTTTCGATCTATTAAGACTGATCCTCCGTGTGTTAAATTATACGAAACACTTGGAATTCCTTTTCCTAATTCCTTTTTAGAAACAAATTTAGGATGGTATTTTCTAAAATACCAGCTCAAAGGAGAAATATCGTACATTCCTTGATGATTCGAAACAATTAGTAAAGGAACATTCTCCGGAATTTTATACGGATTGTTAAATTTTACTCGCACACCTAAAATCAAAAGTGCTTTTACTAAAAACCAATTAAAAACATCTACCACTTTTTTATGTGCTTGATAACCAAAAAGGTTGTAAGCTATCCATTGTATCGGATGGAAAACAAGCAATATTAATCCGAATACCACATAATATAAAACCGTTAACGGATAACCGATAATTTTTTTAAGTAACTTCATAATTTTAAACTATTTAAAATGGGTGAGTTAATTTATTACATTAATTTTTAAAATTCTATTTACTTTTCATTTTTATCATAATGATTGTTTTAAAGCGTTTGTCATTCCTGCGGAGGCAGGAATCTATTCTTTACTATCAACTTTTTTTGTGGATTCCTGCTTTCGCAGGAAGGACATTTTGTATTGATTTACATTTTTTTCTTTTATAATAATTATGCGTCTTTTAATGATTTTTTAATAAATATCTTTTACCCATTAAATTTGTAGTAGAAGCTTCTTTTTAAGGTAATTTAACACGCAATCGGTTCCGCCTAAATTGTTTTTTACGTATTTGGAACTGTTGTTTCCTGCATTTATTTTAAAGGTTTTATTTTTAAATTGTTTCATTAAAGAAACCAACTCTTCTTTATCGTGAACGACAAAACAACCTTGCTTTTTTATTAAATCTTTTGCTTCTTGAAATTTTTGATAATTCGGACCTATAATTACCGGAACACCAAAAGTTGCAGGTTCTAAAATATTGTGAATTCCAACACCAAAACCACCACCAACATAGGCAATTGTGGCATAACTGTACACTTTACTCAAAATACCAATGGTGTCTAAAATTAAAACTTGTGTGTTGGAATGAATATTATCATCGGAATAAAATTGTACTTTTTTAATTATGTTTTTGTGTAATTCATTTAATTTATTTTTATCCATTGTATGTGGAGCTATAATAAATTTTTCATCGTCTGTTGCGTGATTATTAATGTAATTTACCAAAATTTTTTCATCTTTTTGCCAAGTAGAGCCGGCAACTAAAACATCGTTTGGTTTGTCTTGTAAAAATGGCGTTATTTTATCAATATCATTATCTTGATTTACAACAGAATACACTCTATCAAAACGAGTATCACTACAAATAGTAACATTAGTAAAACCAATACTGTTTAACAAATTTTTAGAGGCTTCGTTTTGCACAAAAAAATGCGAAATAGTGTGCAACGAATTACGCATAAATTTACCGATAAAACTGGATTTAAAAAAGGCTTGATTTTCTCTAAAAATTGCAGAAACGACAATAGTTGGAATTTTTCGTTTTTTTAATTCGCGTAATAAATTTGGCCAAAATTCGTATTTAATAAAAATAGCTATTTCAGGATGTATAGTATCCAAAAATTTCTTTGCATTTTTTTTGGTGTCTAATGGTAAATACACCACAACATCGGTTAAATTGTAATTTTTTCGTACTTCATAACCCGAAGGTGAAAAAAAAGTAAGCACTATTTTATAGTTTTTAAAATCTGCATCTTTTTTAATTGCTTCGATAATTGGTCTTCCTTGTTCAAATTCACCTAAGGAAGCAACGTGTATCCAAATAACTTTATCCGTTTTTTTAATATATTGCAGTTTCTTAAAAGTTTGCTTTCTTCCGTTAAGGAAAAAATGCAACTTTTTATTAAAAAAAGCAATTGGTTTTAGTAAAAAACCAATAAAAAGCACCAGTATGTTGTAGATAAAATACATATTACGCACAAAAATAAAACTTATTAGTCATTCTGTATTCTGTAATTTGATTTATTTGTATTTTTGATGCCTGAAACAAACAAATCGTAAAGATGAAAAAAATTCAAATGGTTGACTTACAAGGTCAATACGAAAAAATAAAAGACAAAATAAAACCTGTTTTCGACAATATTTTAAATACAGCATATTACATAAACGGTCCGGAAGTTAAAGGATTTCAACAAGATTTAGAAAAATATTTGGGTGTAAAACACGTTATTCCTTGTGCTAACGGAACCGATGCTTTGCAAATTGCAATGATGGGTTTAGGTTTACAGCCTGGCGATGAGGTAATAACTGTAGATTTTACTTTTGCGGCAACAGTAGAAGTTATTGCTTTACTACAATTAACTCCTGTTTTAATAGATGTGGAAAAAGATACCTTTAATATGGATATCGATGCTTTAAAAAAAGCAATTACACCTAAAACAAAAGCAATTGTTCCGGTACATTTGTTTGGACAATGTGCCAATATGGAAGCTATTTTAGATGTTGCCAAAGAACATAATCTGTTTGTAATTGAAGATAATGCACAAGCTATTGGTGCGGATTACACGTTTAGTAACGGTACAAAAAAGAAATCAGGTACTATGGGAAATGTTGGAACGACTTCGTTTTTTCCTTCTAAAAATTTAGGTTGCTATGGTGATGGTGGTGCCATTTTTACTAATGATGACGATTTAGCACATACCATAAGAGGAATTGTAAATCACGGAATGTACAAACGTTATTACCACGATGTAGTTGGCGTAAATTCGCGTTTAGATAGTTTGCAAGCAGCAGTTTTACAAGTCAAATTACCTTTATTAGACAGTTATTGTGATGCCAGACGAAAAGCAGCTGAATTTTATAACAATACTTTCGCTACATGCGATAAAATTGAAACTCCTGTAACAAGTAATTTTACCACACACGTTTTTCATCAATACACCTTAAAACTTAAAGGTATAGATCGCGATGCACTACATAAACATTTGTTGGATAAAGGAATTCCTAATGCCATTTATTATCCTGTTCCACTACACCAACAAAAAGCATATCAAGATGATAGATATAATGAAGCAGATTTTAAAGTAACCAACGAATTGTGTAAAACGGTAATTTCTTTACCAATGCACACCGAATTAGATGCAGAGCAACAACAGTTTATAGTAGATGCTGTTTTGGAGTTTTGTGTATAATTCATAATTCGATTTAATACAAAGCGTGAAACCATGATGATTTCACGCTTTTTTTTATTTTTTTGTACCTTCGCTAAAATATGACAAAACTAATCGACAATTTCGGGAGAGAAATCACCTATCTACGCTTAGCGGTAACCGATAGGTGTAATTTGCGTTGCCAATATTGTATGCCTGCAAACGGAATTGATATCGTTAACCGAAAAAAGTTACTTTCCTATAAAGAAATGTACCGAATAGTACGTGTTTTAAGTGAACTTGGCGTGAATAAAGTCCGTTTAACAGGAGGCGAACCCTTTGTAAGAAAAGATTTTATTTCTTTTTTGGAAAAATTGGATTATAATAAAAATTTAGATGAAATAAATATCACAACAAATGGTGCTTTGATTCAGAATCACATTACTAAATTAGAAAAATTAAACATTAAAAACATTAATTTAAGTTTGGATAGTTTAAACAAAGAACAATTTTTTAAAATCACCAGAAGAGATGTTTTTAACGAGGTATATCAAACTTTAGAAAAATTAGATCAAAGTAGTTTGAACTTAAAAATTAATGTAGTAGTGCAAAGTGGAATTAACACCAATGAAATTAAAGATTTTGTTGTATTAACCAAAGATAAAAATTTATCTGTTAGATTTATAGAAGAAATGCCGTTTAACGGAAAGGGATTGCGTAAAACTAAAGAAAATTGGAATTTTAATCGCATTCTACAAGAAATAAAACAGCATTATCCAAACCTTATTAAATTAAAGGAAAAACCTTCATCAACCTCAAAAAATTATAAAATCGAAGGATATAAAGGAACTTTTGGAATTATTCCGGCTTTTACCAGAACCATTTGTAATGACTGCAACCGAATTAGAATTACTGCAACCGGTTTGTTTAAAAATTGTTTGTTTGACGATGGCGTTTTTAATGTAAGGGATTTTATCCGAAACGGTGCTTCGGATGAGGAATTAAAAGAATTATTCATACAAACCATCGCTAAAAAACCAAAAGACGGATTTATTGCAGAAGAAACCAGAAAATCTAAAAACGGTGTGTCGGAAAGTATGTCGACTATTGGAGGATAAAAGATGCATATAGAAAAATTAAAATATCCTATTGGAAAATGTGTTATACCAAAAAATATCACAGAAGACCATATTAATAAATGGATAGATTCAATAGCAAGTTTTCCAATAAATGTTTCCAAAGAAATTAATAACTTAACTCCAACAGAACTACAATATAAATACAGACCAAAAGGCTGGAATATTAAACAAGTTGTTGCACATTGTTTAGATAGCCATATAAATAGTTTTATCCGTTTTAAACTTGCCTTAACCGAAGATAATCCTGTGATAAAACCGTATAACGAAACAGAATGGGCAAATTTGGAGGATACACTTACTTATCCGATAAATGACATTGTAATTGAACTATCCTATTTGCATAGAAGATGGGTGTTTTTATTAAAATCAATGGATAAAAAAGATTTTAATAAAACTTTTATTCATCCTGAGAATAACAATGTAATTAACTTAAAGGAAAATTTATGCATTTATGCTTGGCATTGTACACACCATTTATATCACATTATAAATGCAAAAAAATATAAATTCTAATGGCAGGAATTTATATTCATATTCCGTTTTGCAAGCAAGCTTGTTATTACTGTAATTTTCATTTTTCTACTTCTTTAAAACGAAAAACAGAACTAATTCAAGCAATTGCTAAAGAACTTATTTTACGCAAAAATGAAGTTAGCGAAACCATAGAAACCATCTATTTTGGCGGCGGAACGCCATCGTTACTTAATGCAGATGAAATTAACTTAATCCTTAAAAGTATTTACGATAATTATAATGTAATTTCTTCACCGGAAATAACTTTAGAAGCAAATCCGGACGATTTAAACATCAAAAAATTAGATGCCTTAAAAAAAACAGGAATTAACCGATTAAGCATTGGTATACAATCGTTTTTTGACGACGATTTAAAAGCATTAAACAGAGCACACACTGCAAAAGAAGCAATAGAGACATTACTTGAAGCTAATAAATTATTTGATAATATTACGGTAGATTTAATTTATGGTATTCCGAATATGACTAATAAAAAATGGCTGAAAAATTTAGAAATAGTATTTGATTTGAGAATAAAACATATTTCAAGTTATGCATTAACTGTAGAACCAAAAACAGCTTTACATCAGTTTATTAAAAAAAATAAATATCCAAATATAGATGAAGGTTTGGCATTAGAACATTTTAAACTATTACAACAAAAAACCAAAGAAAAAGGATACCTCCAATACGAAGTTTCTAATTTTGGAAAAGCCAATTATTTTTCTAAGCACAACACTTCGTATTGGTTAGGGAAAAACTATTTAGGTGTTGGTCCTGCAGCACATTCTTTTGACGGAAAACACCGCAGTTGGAATGTTGCAAACAACCATAAATACATAAAATCTTTACAGGAAAACCAATTGGCAAACGAAAAAGAATTATTATCAAAACAAGATATTTTTAATGAAACTATTATGATTGGATTACGGACAATTTGGGGCGTTTCCTTAAAAGAAATTGAAAATAAATTTGGTAAATCTTATTTGAGTAATTTGTTAAATAGTGCAAACAAACATATTGTAAATAAAAATATTATAGTAGAAAATAATTATTTAAAAGCAACACCAAAAGGCTTGTTTTTAATCGATGGCATTGCTTCGGATTTGTTTAAAGTGTAAATTTATAAAATAGAATTAAATTTTACCCAAATATCGCTTTGGTGTTGTCCCGAATTTTTTCTTAAAAGCAGCAATAAAATGACTGGAAGTACTATAACCAATCATGTCACTAATTTCAGAAACATTATATTTTTTAGATTCCAATAATTTTCGAGCATAATCTAATTTGTAATCAATTAAAAAGTTAAAAACCGTTTCTCCGTAAATGTGCTTAAAACCATCTTTTAATTTTTTTAATGACAAACCTATTTCTACTGCTAATTCATTTAAACTTGGCGGATTTGCCATTCGCTCAATAATAATTTCTTTTGCTTTTTTGATTTTTTCTACATTCTCTTCGTCTTCTAAAAACGGACATTTCTCAGCATCTTCGTTTTCATTAACATTAAAATACAAACTTAATAATTCAAAAGCCTTTCCTTTTAGATATAATTTTTCTAAAGATTCGTGTAATTTATTGCTAAATATCTGATTTAAAACTATCGTTTCCGATGGTGTTAAGTCTTTGGCAGAATAATATTTTTTATCTAAATTATTGACATTTAAAAAGGAAATATATTTAGAAAATTCTGAGAAAAAAGAATGAAATCTCTTAATGGTGATTAATATAATAATCACTTTAGATTTTGGATGCAATTCTATATTTATGGGTAAATTTTGTTTTGGATTAAACAACACCAAAGATTTATTTTTTTGAATATCAATAATATAACGTCCTTGATTAAATAATAATTTTGCATTTCCCTCCAAACCAAAATACATTTGAATATAACGATTGTCTATTTCTTTAATATAACCTTGCTTGACATCGGTTGGATTGTATAAAGTAACCATATCAAACTCTGACTCAACGGATATTTCCCGTAAAAAACTTTTATCGTTATTTTTCATATATTTTAAAATTTTATTTTATTCAATTGTACTAAAATTAAGCTGTTTACCAAAATAATTTCGGCAAAGATACAATTATTTTTTTGTAGTAAGAAAATAAACTTTTATCGATATTTTATACTTATAAGTGCTTGTACTTTTGCCTCATCGAAATTTAAAAAGGATGAAGTCAATAAAATATATCCTAATATGGATAGTGCTGGTAAGTCCATTATTTGTATTAAGTCAGAATTTAAAAAAAGACACCATTAAATTAAAAGAAGTTATCGTTACAGCCACGAAAACCAAAAAACAACTAAGCAACGCTACGGTTCCGGTTTCTTTAATAAAAGCCAAAGAAATTAATCAAATGGCAGCACTAAATTTACAAGATATTTTAGATGAAAACACAGGATTATCTACGCAACATTATGCTTTAGGAGTTGGTATTCAAATGCAAGGATTAGATTCCGATTATACCTTAATAATGATTGATGGAAAACCGTTAATCGGTAGATTAAATGGTGTATTGGATTTATCGAGAGTTTCCACCGAAAATATTGCTCAAATAGAAATTGTTAAAGGACCTTCATCGGTTTTATACGGATCCGATGCTTTGGCTGGTGTAGTAAATATCATCACCAAAAAAAAGAAACGTAATTCTTTAAAAATCGGAACAAAATACAGTAACTTCAATACTTTAAACCTGTATTCCAATGCAAATTTGAATTATAAAAAGGTTACTTCCAGTCTGTTTGTAAATTATTATAAAACAGATGGTTATACATTAAATTCTAGTTACGAAGGATATGATAGTTCTGGTTATTACAACAAAACGATTTCGCCACATAACAACTATAATATCACCAATAATATTTCTTTTAAAATTACTGAAAAAGCTAAATTTAAGATTGATAGTTATTATTTTAAAGAAAACCAAAACTATCATTTTATCCAATCAGATAAATTAGTTGATGGTAAAGGAAGTGTAAACGATTGGCAAATTGCTCCGAATTTTGAATATAAAATTAACAAGAAACTATTCACTAAAATTAATTACCAATATACCAACTACCAAACAAAGAATAACGAAATCTTTAAAGTAGATAATAGCGAATACCATACCTCTTTTTTTAAGCAAGATTACCAACAAATTGAAGTTCAAAACGATTATGATTTTACTACTAAAAACAAAACAAGCTTTGGTTTAGGATATATTAACGAAGGAGTTTCTACTTCAAAACTAATTAATGATAACAGACAACAAACCAATAATTTTTACGCTTTTGCACAACACCAACTAAAATGGCATAAATTCGATTTTGTTTTCGGTGCTCGTTTTGAAAAACACGATGCTTATACCAACCAATTTAATCCTAAATTCTCTTTTTTATATCGATTTAAACCAACGCTGCAGTTTAGAGGTTCAATAGGTAGAGGTTTTAAAAAGCCAACCTTTAAGCAATTGTTTTTTAATTACACAAACGAAGCTATTGGTTATACCGTTTTTGGTACTACCTATCTGGAAGATGGTATTGCTAATTTAATAGCAAATAATCAAATTGAAATAAATCCGGAAAACAACCAACCGGTTATTTACGATGCCTATTATACTATTTTAAACAAAAATGGTGTG
>Ga0256832_1002896_pt1 | contig 11704 bp, 10 predicted proteins | sample 134614metaG_FD_190534 | JGI IMG/M metagenome (GOLD analysis project Ga0256832, IMG submission 190534) | Hydrothermal vent microbial communities from Lau Basin, Pacific Ocean - 134-614 | ecosystem: Environmental > Aquatic > Marine > Hydrothermal vents | place: Pacific Ocean: Lau Basin | collected...
CCGGGAGCGCTGGGGCGAGCTCCGCCTGCGCGCGGAGCTGGCCCGCCGGGGGGTGGACGAGGGGATCGTGCGCGAGGTGCTCGCCGCAGGCGGGGAAGGCGGGGGGGAGGTGGCGCGGGCGCTGGCCCTGCTGGAAAAATCGGCCTGGCGTCACAAGGGCGAGCACGCGCGCATGGTGCGCTTCCTGCAGGCACGCGGCTTCGCGCTGGGCGCGGCCGTGGAGGCGGCGCAGCGTTACGAAAAGTTGCGGGAAGGCGGTGAAACGAAGTAAAACGGGCCTATGCCGACCGTTGAAGCCGAGATCGTGATTCCCAAGCCCGCGGCCGAGGTGTACGCCGCGGCCAAGGACCTGGAGGGGCTGGCCCCCTACCTCAAGGACGTCAAAGAGTTGAAGGTGCTCGAGCAGACCCCCGAGCGCTCGGTGACCCACTACCTGGCCGTGGCCATGGGCAAGAAGGTGCAGTGGACCGAGGTGGAGGAGTGGGACGACGCCAACCTGAGGAACCGCTTCTACAGCGAGGAAGGCGACTTCGACAAGTACGAGGGCACCTGGGTCTTCACCCCCGAGGGCGAGGACGCCACGCGCGTCAAGCTGACCCTCGACTACGAGCTCAACCTGCCGATGTTCGGCGCGCTGCTGCAGAAGCTCGTCAAGAAGCTGATGCAGGAAAACATCGAGAGCTTCCTGCAGGGGCTGAAGGACCGCTGCCTGGCCGGAAAGTGATAGAATCCGGACATGAGGCCCGAGCGCCGATGTCGGCGTTAGCCCCTCGTCCCTGGATTCCCCCACAGTCCAGCCCTCGAACCGTGCCTTAGGAGATCCCATGCCGTTTTACCTGTACGACACGATGCAGCGCAAGAAAGTGGAGTTCGTGCCCGCCACGCCGGGCCACGTGGGCATCTACGTCTGCGGGCCCACGGTCTACTCCGACGCTCACCTGGGTCACGGGCGTGCGGCGGTCGTCTACGACGTGCTCCGCCGCTGGCTGCTGCACGAGGGGTACCGGGTGCGCTTCGTCTCCAACGTTACCGACGTGGGCCACCTCACCGACGACGCCGACGAGGGCGAGGACAAGATCGCGAAGCGCGCCAAGCTGGAAAAGCTCGAGCCCATGGAGGTCGCCGACAAGTACTTCTGGCGCTACTTCGAGGACACCGACGCCCTCAACGTCGCCAAGCCCAGCATCACCCCCCGCGCCAGCGGCCACATCATCGAGCAGATCGAGCTGACCAAAGAACTCCTGGAACGCGGCTACGCCTACGAGGTAAACGGCTCGGTCTACTTCCGCGCCGCCAAGTGGCCCGACTACGGCAAGCTTTCGGGGCGCAGGCTCGAGGATCAGCAGGCCGGCGCCCGCGTCGAGGTGCGCGGCGAGAAGGAAGACCCGCGCGACTGGGCGCTGTGGAAGCGCGCCGAGCCGGGCCACCTGATGCGCTGGCCCAGCCCCTGGGGCGAGGGCTACCCGGGCTGGCACATCGAGTGCTCGGCGATGAGCCTCAAGTACCTGGGCGAGGGCTTCGACATCCACGCCGGCGGCATCGACCTGCAGTTCCCCCACCACGAGTGCGAGATCGCCCAGGCCGAAGCGGCGGGCCACGCCTTCGCCCGCTACTGGATGCACCACAACCACGTGCTCCTGAACGGCGAAAAGATGGCCAAGAGCACCGGCAACTTCATCACCCTGCGCGAGCTGCTCGAGCGTCACGAACCTATGGTGGTGCGCTTCTACCTGCTGCAGAGCCACTACCGCAGCGTCCTCGACCTCACCGACGCGGGGCTCGAGGCGGCGGGCAAGGCCTACTACCGCCTCCTCGAGGCCTACCGCAGCCTGCGCTCGAGCCTGGGGCGCGCCCGTGAGGGTACGCTAGCCGCTCTGGAGGAGGCGATCGACCGGCTCGAGGCCGCCTTCGCCGAGGCGATGAACGACGACCTGGGCACCCCCGAGGCGCTGGCGGCGCTCTTTTCGTTCCTTCCCGAACTCAACAAGGCGCTCGCCGCCGCGCAGGGGCGGGCGAGCCTGGAGCGCGCCCGGGAGACGCTGGAACGGTTGGGCGAGGGGGTGCTCGGCCTTTTCCCCGCGCGGGTGCTGGAAGCGCGGCTCGAAGGGCCGCTGCTGGAAGGGCTGATCGAGCTGCTGCTCGAGCAGCGCGAGGCCGCCCGCAGCCGGCGCGACTTCCCCGCCGCCGACGCGATCCGCGCCCGCCTGGGCGAGCTGGGCGTCGTGGTGGAGGACACCCCCCACGGCACCAAGTGGCGCCTCGCCCCCCGATGACCCTTGTCCCTACCGGCGCGAAGGAAAATCTTCTAGCATGGGTGTATGGGTAAGTTCTTGACCTACTACCTGGTGTTCTTCGTCGCGCTCCTGGTCGGCGTCGTGATCGTCAACAAGATTTTCCTGGGCAGCTGGATGCCGAGCCTCTACGGCTGGATCCTGATCGTTCTCTTCCCGGCCTTCGGCGGCTACTGGATGGCCTTCGCCGACGGCCTCTTCTCCGAGGACGAAGCCAGCTCGCACGGCTAGCTCAGGCGCCGCAGCCGCGCGTAGTAGAACCCGTCCAGCCCGTTTTCGGGCCGGACGTAGACCCCGTGTCCGCGCGCCAGCAGGGGCACGGGGCTTTCGATTTCCACCGGCTCGAACTCGGGGTGGGTCGCGAGGAAGCGGGCGATCTGCTCCTCGCCCTCGGCTTCGGTGAGCGAGCAAACGGCGTAGACGAGCAGACCGCCGGGTTCGGTGGCGCGGGCGGCGGTTTCGAGCAGCCGCGCCTGGAGCCGCACCGTGGGCTCGAGCGCTTCCGGCTCGAGCCGCATGCGCAGTTCGGGGTGGCCTCTCAGCGTGCCGGTGCCCAGGCAGGGCGCGTCGAGCAACACCTTGGGCGCCGTAAGGTCGAGGGGGCGCGTGAGGTCGCGGGTCAGGAACGCCACCTCCAGGCCCAGGCGGTCCAGGTTGCGCCGGCCCGCCTGCTGGCGGCGAGCGTCCGCGTCCACGCTGGTCACCTGCGCTCCCCGGGCGGCCAGCCAGGCGGCCTTGAGGGCGGCGCCGCCGGCCAGGTCGAGGACGCGCTCGCCGGGACCGGCCTCGAGCAGCTGCGCCGCCAGCAGCGAAGCGGGGTTCTGGGGCTGCGCCAGCCCCTTGCGGAAGGCCGCGATGCGGCGTACCGAGAAACCGTGGACGCGCACGTTGCCGGGCACGGGGCCGGCTTCGAACGGCACCCCCTGCGCCGCCAGCTCCGCTTCGCCCCCGGGGAAGAGCGTGAGCCAGAGCGGGGCCGGCTCGTTGAGGGCCTCCATCCAGCCGGGGTCGCCGAAGCGCGCGCGCCACTCCTCGTAGAGGAAGTCGGGCAGACCCAGCCGCACCGCCTCCGGCGCGGGCCGCGGCTCCAGCCGCCGCAGCACCGCGTTCACCAGGCCGCGCAGCCGGGGATGGCTCCGGGCCGCCACCTCCACCCAGGCGTTCACCGACGCGTGCGGGGGGCGCGGCGTGAAGAGTTTCTCGTAGCCGCCCGCGCGAAGCGCCCAGCGCACCGCCTCGGGCAGCCGTTCGGGGCGCCGCAGCAACGGCTTCAGGCTCCAGTCGATCCAGCGCAGCCGGCGCAGCGTCCCGTAGACCAGATCGGTGGCGAGCCCCGCCGCCTGGGGCTCCGGCCCGCTCCGCGATAGCGCCAGGTCGAGGGTCGGGGCGGCGAACTTGCCCCGGCCGACCTTGACGAGAACGCCCAGGGCCAGGGCCCTGGGGTCTTCGCGGGCGCTCATCGGGGTTCGGTCAGTCGTCGCGGCCCACGCCAAGGATGGCCGCGTACTGGATCAGGTAGGCCACGCTCATGGCCAGCGCCGCCACGTAGGTCATGGCCGCGGCCGTCAGCACCTTGCGCGCCGCCGGCAGCTCGTTGGGCGCGAGCAGCTCGAACTTGCGCAGGTTGGCCAGCGCGCGGCTGCTGGCGTTGAACTCCACCGGCAGCGTGACCAGCTGGAAGATCGCCGCCGCGGCGAAGAGGTAGAGGCCGAGCGTGGCCAGCGCCGTCATCTGCAGCATCAGCCCGATGATGAAGAGCCAGGGCCCCAGGTTGCTGCCGATCTGCGCGGCCGGGACCAGCTGCGCGCGCACCCGCATGGGGACGTAGTCGTCGGCGTCCTGGAGCGCGTGGCCGACCTCGTGCGCCGCCACCGCCAGCGCCGCCAGCGAGGGCGAGGCGTAGTTGCCTTCGGAGAGGCGTACCGTCTTGGTGCGGGGGTCGTAGTGGTCGGTTAGCTGGCCGCGGACGGGCTCGACGCGGACCTGCGTCATGCCGTAGCGGTCCAGGATGAGGCGCGCGGTCTCCGCGCCGGTCAGGCCCTTGGCGTTGGGAACACGGCTGAATCGCGCGTAGGTGCGCTGCAACCACCCCTGGATGACGAAGGTGGCGAGCAGCACCAGAAGGATCAACCAGGTAAAAGGTCCAAACAACATCATGCCATGAGTCTAGCAGAACCCATGTGAACTGGGTGATGGCCCACGGAGGCTCGGAAGGTTGCGCCTTAGGAGCTCAGCGGCTGCGACTTCACCGTGAAGCGCAAGGCCGTGCGCTCCTCGTTTTCCAGCTCCAGCTTGACGAAGGCGGGCTTGACGAACAGATCGAGGTTGTCGGGCGTGATGTACCCCCGCGCAATGGCGATGGCCTTCACCGCCTGGTTGACGGCGGCGGGCCCGATGGCCTGCACTTCCACCTCCCCCTGCGAGCGCAAGAGTGCAGCAATGGCCCCAGCTACGGAGTTAGGACGAGATTTACCAGACACGCGCAACGTTTCCACAGACGACCTCCGAATAGGGTTGTATCTAGTTTGTATCGTATCTATACGTATCCGCCGTGTCAAGTAAGTTCGACCCGGAAGGCGTCCGCCATGTTGACGGAGACGCCCCCCGAAGATACAATGGGAGACCATATAGGCGCATGAATATGCGTCAGGCCCCAAAACAAGGAAACATTATAAACGAACGCGCATCTGCGGGAAAAGGAGACGCATGAGCAGCGGTTACGACCCCACCCAGAATTCGGTCCACGACGCCTGCGGCATCGGCTTCGTCGCCGACGCCCAGGGACGGCGCAGCCACCGGGTGCTGCAGCTGGGCATCGAGGCCCTGGCGCGCATGGCGCACCGCGGGGCGGTGGCCGCCGACGGACTGACCAGCGACGGGGTCGGCCTGCTTACCCAGATCCCCTACCCGCTGTTCAAGCGCGTGCTGGTGCGGGAGGGCATCGCGCCCGAGAACCCGCGCGACATCGCGGTGGGGATGTTCTTCATGCCCCGCGACCCCGAGGCCCGCGAGCGGGCCATGAAGGTCGTCACGGACGAGCTGGAGGCGCTGGGTCTGGGGCACGAGGTCTGGCGCCGCGTGCCCACCAACCCCGAAGTGCTGGGCGAGGTGGCCCGCAGCGCCGAGCCCGAGGTCTGGCAGGCGGTTCTGATCAAGCCCCAGGCCTTCTCGGCCACCAGCTACGAGCGCACCCTCTACCGGGCGCGGCGGCGGATCGAACGGGCGTGGCGCGAAGCGGGGCTCGAGGCCTACGCGGTCTCGCTTTCCTCGCGCACCCTGGTCTACAAGGGGTTGATGCTGGCGCGCGACCTGGCCGCCTACTACCCCGACCTCGCCGACCCCTACTACCAGACGGCGCTGACCCTGTTCCACCAGCGCTATTCCACCAACACCTTCCCCGCCTGGCAGCTCGCCCAGCCGTTCCGTTACCTCGCCCAGAACGGCGAGATCAACACCCTGCAGGGCAACGTCAACTGGATGCTCGCCCGTGAGCCCGAGCTGATCAGCCAGCACTGGGGCGAGGCGCTCGAGGACCTGAAACCGGTCGTGGACACCGCGGGCAGCGACTCGGCGATCCTCGACAACGTCTTCGAACTGCTGGTCCAGAGCGGCCGCGATCCGCTGCACGCGATGATGATGCTCGTGCCCGAGGCCTACGAGAACGTGGCCGAGGTGGACCCCGAGGTGCGGGCCTTCTTCGAGTACCACGCCTCGCTTTCGGAGCCCTGGGACGGGCCGGCCGCGCTCGTCTACTCCGACGGCCGCTACGCCGCCGCCTCGCTGGACCGCAACGGCCTGCGGCCGCTGCGCTACTGGCGCCTGGCCGACGGTCTGGTGGTGCTGGGGTCGGAGACGGGCATCGTCGACGCCGAGGCGGAGGCGATCGTCGAGAAGGGACGGCTGGGCCCGGGCCAGATCTTCGCGGTGGACACCGAAAAGGGACGGGTGTACCACGACGCCGAGATCAAGAAGCGTTACGCCACCCGCCGGCCCTACGCCGTCTGGGTGCGGCGGCACCGCACCTACCCGCCGAAGACCAAGAACCTGCTCTTCGAGGGGCAGGACCTCCCCCGGGGGGCCGACTTCGTGCGGCTGCAGAAGGCCTTCGGCTACAGCCGCGAGGACCTCACCCACCTGCTGGCGCCGATGAGCCGGCTGGCCAGCGAGCCGGTGGGCTCGATGGGCGACGATACCCCGCTGCCCTTCCTCTCGTCGCTGCCGCAGTGGCTCTACCGCTACTTCCGCCAGCGCTTCGCCCAGGTGACCAACCCGCCCATCGACCCCCTGCGCGAGGAGATGGTGATGTCGCTGCGCAGCCTGGTGGGGCCGCGGATGAGCTTCCTGGAGGCCCAGGAGGGGGCGGCGCACCAGATGGAGTTCGACTCGCCCATCATCCACGGGGACCAGCTCGAGTGGATCTACAACCACGACGACACCTGGTACCGCCCCTACCGCCTGCGCACCCGCTTCCCCTCCTACGGGGGCCCCGAAGCGATGAAACGCGCCCTCGACGCGCTCCTGCAGGAGGCCCAGGCGGCCGTGGAGCAGGGGTTCAACGTGCTGATCCTCAGCGACCGCGGGGTGGGGCCCGAGTGGGCGCCGATCCCCATGCCGCTCGTCGTGGGCGGCGTGCACCACCACCTGATCCGGCTCGGCCGGCGGATGCGCGTCTCGCTGGTCGTCGAGACGGGCGAGGCGCGGCAGGACCACCACTTCGCGGTCTTGCTGGGCTACGGCGCCGACCTCGTCTACCCCTACCTGGCGCTGGCCTCGGTGCGCGACCTGGTGGAGCGCGACCCCCGCGGGCGCGCCCCCATCTCGCTCGAGCAGGCGCTGGTGAACTACCAGAAGGCCGTCGAAAAGGGGCTGCGCAAGATCTTGGCGAAGATGGGGATCTCCACCCTGGCCAGCTACCGCGGAGCCCAGATCTTCGAGGTGCTGGGCCTCGAGCCCGCCGTGGTGGACACCTACTTCAAGGGGACGCCGGCCCGTTTCGGGGCGGTGGGGCTCGAGCGCATCGCCCGCGACGTGCTGGCCTTCCACGAGGAGGCCTACCAGGGGCCCGCCGAGCTTGCCGACCGCGGCGAGTTCCGCTTCCGCAAGAAGGGGGAGTACCACGCCTTCAACCCGCTGGTCTTCAAGTCGCTGCACAAGGCGGTGCGCGAGGAGCGGCGGGAAAGCTACGAGAACTACGCCCGTGCGGTGAACGAGCGCCCGCCCGCGGCGGTGCGCGACCTGCTTACCTGGAAGAAGGCGGAACGGCCGGTGCCGCTCGAGGAGGTCGAACCCATCGAGGCGATCCTCGAGCGGTTCCGCACCCAGGCCATGAGCTTCGGCGCGCTCTCGCGCGAGGCCCACGAGGTGCTCGCGGTGGCCATGAACCGCATCGGCGCGATGAGCAACTCCGGCGAGGGCGGGGAAGACCCGGTGCGCTACCACCCCTACAAGGAAGACCGCCCCGACCTGACCCAGTCGGACTGGCACCCCCGCGCCGGCGACTGGGGCAACAGCAAGGTGAAGCAGGTGGCCTCGGGCCGCTTCGGGGTGACCCCCGCCTACCTGGTGAGCGCCGAGGAGATCGAGATCAAGATGGCCCAGGGCTCCAAGCCCGGCGAAGGGGGGCAGATCCCCGGCTTCAAGGTGAACCGCGAGATCGCCCGCGTCCGCGGGGCCACCCCCGGGGTGACGCTGATCTCGCCCCCGCCGCACCACGACATCTACTCGATCGAGGACCTCGCCCAGCTGATCTACGACCTCAAGCGCGTCAACAAGAAGGCGCGCGTGGGCGTCAAGCTCGTCAGCGAGGTGGGGGTGGGCACGATCGCCGCCGGGGTGGCCAAGGGTTACGCCGACCGGGTGCTCATCTCCGGCGCCGACGGCGGCACCGGCGCCTCGCCCCTGGGTTCGATCAAGTACGCCGGCAGCCCCTGGGAGCTCGGCCTCGCCGAGGCCCACCGCGTCCTGCTCGAGAACGGGCTGCGCGACCGGGTGCGCCTGCAGGTGGACGGGGGGCTCAAGACCGGGCGCGACGTGGTGCTGGCGGCGCTTCTGGGGGCCGAGGAGTTCGGCTTTGGCACCGCTGCGCTGGTGGCCGTGGGCTGCGTGATGGCGCGCCAGTGCCACCTCAACACCTGCCCCGTCGGGGTGGCCACCCAGAACGAGGCCCTGCGCCGCCGCTTCCCCGGAACCCCCGAACACGCGGTCCGCTTCCTGATCTACGTGGCCCAGGAGGTGCGCGAGATCCTGGCGGAGATGGGGGTGCGCCGCCTCGACGAGATCGTGGGCCGCAACGACCTGCTCGAGCGCCGCGAGGTACCGCTGGAGCGTGCTTCCGACGTCGACCTCACGCCGCTCCTGGAGCCGTTTCCCGCCTGGCGGCCCAAACCCCTGGAGCGGCGCGCCGAGCGGCCGGAAGACGGCCCTTTGCTCGACGATCAGCTCTACGCCACCTTCGCCCCCGCCCTGCAGGACCGCAAGCCGCGCTTTGCCCGCTTCGCCGTGCGCAACCGCGAGCGCGCCGTGGGGGCGCGCCTGTCGGGCGAGATCGCCCGCTTCCACGGCGAGGAGGGGCTGCCCGCAGGCACCGTCCACGCCCGCATCGAGGGGGTGGCGGGGCAGAGCTTCGGCGCCTTCCTGGCCCCCGGGGTCTTCCTCGAGCTCGTCGGCGAGGCCCAGGACTACCTGGCGAAGGGCATGGCCGGAGGGCTGATCAGCGTGCGTCCGCCGCTCTTCCGTGAGGCGCCGGAGATCCTCGCGGGCAACACCGTACTCTACGGGGCGACCGGCGGCGCCCTTTACGTGGCCGGCCGCGTCGGCGAGCGCTTCGCGGTGCGCAACTCCGGGGCGCGGGCGGTGGTGGAGGGCGTGGGCGAGCACGCCTGCGAATACATGACCGGCGGCCTCGTCGTGGTCCTGGGCGAGACCGGGCAGAACTTCGCCGCGGGCATGACCGGGGGCGTCGCCTACGTCTACGACCCCGAGAGCCGTTTCCCCGAGCGCTACAACCCCACCCTGGTCGGCATCGCGCGGCTGGCCCCGGGCGTGGACGACGAGCTGCTGCGCGCGATGCTCGAGCGGCACCTGAAGCTCACGGGCAGCCCCCGCGCCCGCGCCATCCTCGAAGACTGGGAGGAACGCCGCGGCGACTTCTGGAAGGTGGCCCCGCTGAACCTGCCCGAGGGGCTGACGCCCGGAGACACCGAAGCCCTGCTGCTCGAGGCGGTCCGCGCCGAGTCGGTGCTGGAGCCCGCCCCCGAGGGGGTGGTTGCGGACGGTGGTTCCGGGGATTAGGATGGGCGCGGTGACGGGATCCGATGCGGTAGAACGGCGCTTGCGGCGCGTGGGGTTCGGCCCCGAGCACGCCGAGCGCCTGCTCGAGCTCAAGCCCATCATGCACCCGCTGGCGCACGAGATGGCGCTGGCCTTCTACGACCACCTGGGGCAGGACCCCGAGACCCGGCGGATCCTCTGGGGGGAGCCGGGGCGGGTCGAGCGGCTCTACGAAAGCTTCGAGGGCTGGTACCGCGAGCTCTTCGAGGGCGTCTACGACGCGGAATACGCCGCGAAGCGGCTGCGGGTGGGGGTGGTGCACGCACGCTACGGGGTCCCCCTCTCCTCGCTGATCCCGGCGATCGGTCAGGTCTACAGCCTGGCGCTGGAGCACCTGCTGGTGGCGCTGCGCCCCGTCGAGCTGCCCAGCGCCCTCGAAGCGCTGGGCAAGGTGCTGACCCTCGACACCACCCTGATGGCGGAAAGCTACGAGCGCGCCGTCGCCGCGGGGGTCGAAGACGGCGAAGGGGCCACGCAGCGAGGCGCGGCCCGGATCCTCACGCTGGCCCGCTCAGGAGCCGGTCTGGGCGGTCGTTAGGGGCACCTGCCCGACGAGCAGTTCGATGCGGTCGTCCAGGAAGGTGAAGACGTAGACGAGCGCCGGCGCGTCCTGCTTCTCCCAGACCTGGACGAGGCGGCCGCCGGCGTCGCTCTGCTCGAAGGTGAGCGTGTAGCCCGCGCCCTGGCGGGTGTAGCCGGCGATGAAGTTCACCGTCGTCGCCTGCTTGTCGGCGCCGCCGACCATCAGCCGGTAGCAGGCGTAGCGCTCGACCGTCTCGGGCACCCGCGGGTCCAGCTGCCGCGCCAGCTGGAAGCCGGTTTCGGAGGCGCGGTCGCAGTCGGGGCCGAAGATCTGCAGGGTGGGCGTGGGCCAGACGACGTTGAGGTCGAAGCCGAGCACGGTCACCGGGACCGCCTTGGTGGCTTCGGTCTGCGCGAACGCCAGCCCCGCGAAGAGCAAGATCCATACGAGCCGTTTCATGCCCCCAGCCTACCCCAGCCGTTTGAGCCGGCGCTGAGGAGCTAGCGCCCCTGGAAACGGGGGGCCCGCTTTTCCAGGAAGGCCCTGACGCCTTCCTCGTGGTCGGCCCCCTCGCCGGCCAGCTTCTGCAGCTGCGCCTCGAGCTCGAGCACCTCCTCCAGCCCGAGCCGGGCGCTCTCGTCGAGGGCGTGCTTGATGAGGCCGTAGACCCGCGTGGGCCCTGCGGCCAGCCGCGCCGCCAGCCCCCTCGCTTCTTCGAAGACCGCGTCCTCGGAGACGACGCGGTTGGCCAGGCCGAGCCGCAGCGCCGTTTCGGCGTCCAGGTCGGGCGACAGCGCCAGCAGCTCGAAGGCGCGCCCCCAGCCCACGGTGCGGGGGAGGGTGTAGGTCATTCCCGAGTCGGGCACCAGGGCGATCCGCGCGAACGCGGTGGTGAGCCGGGTCTCCCGCCCCAGCACCCGCAGGTCGGCGGCCAGCGCCAGCGCCATCCCCGCGCCCGCGGCCACCCCGTGCACGGCCGCGACCACCGGCTTGGCGAGCCGGCGGATCTGCAGCACGACCCGGTTGTAGCGCGCCAGGTGCGCCTGGTAGTCGAGCCCGCCTCCGGCGGCTTCGCGCAGGTCCTGTCCGGCGGAGAAGGCCCGGCCCTCGCCTCGCAGCACCACCGCGCGCACGGTCTCGTCTTCGGCGCGCTCGAGCGCCCTGCCGAGCGCTTCCAGGAGGGGACGATCGAGGGCGTTGAGCCGATCCGGCCGGTTGAGGGCGATTTCCAGCACGGCGTCGTGCTGGTGGGTCAGGACGGGTTCCATACCGCCATCATAGGGCGCTTTCGCGCGCGTAAGGCCAGACGGCGGCCAGGGCTTCGAGCAGACCAAGGCGCGTGCCGCCGGTCGCGAACAGCGCGAGGAAGGCTTCCTCGTTCAGGCGGGCGTCGACCCAGTCGTCGGGTGCGGCGGCCAGCTGCGCCTCGACCCATGCGGGGTCGTCCAGCCGGGTGGCTTCGCGGCGGGCCGCCCGGAGGTCGACCTCCGAGAGGTCGAACAGCCCCTCGCGGGGGTGAAAGAGGGCGGCGGCCCTGGCGGCGAAGTCGCCGAGGACGGCG
>Ga0256832_1002897_pt1 | contig 11702 bp, 11 predicted proteins | sample 134614metaG_FD_190534 | JGI IMG/M metagenome (GOLD analysis project Ga0256832, IMG submission 190534) | Hydrothermal vent microbial communities from Lau Basin, Pacific Ocean - 134-614 | ecosystem: Environmental > Aquatic > Marine > Hydrothermal vents | place: Pacific Ocean: Lau Basin | collected...
GTGGAAGGCGACACGCCCGAGATCCTGCTGGAGAAGGCCCACGAGGCCCTGGAACGCGCCCACCACCAGGACTGCGAGGTGATCGGCATCGCCCTGTAGCGCGTCCGGCGGCCGGCTTGCCCGGCGCCGGCAAAGGCCCGATCATGGCACGCCGTCGCCCGGCCGAGACCAGCCCATGACCGACCAGCCCGACAGCCCCCCGCCCTTCGCCCCCGGCGAGCTGCGCCGGCGCGCCCGCGCCGTGGCCGAGCGCGCCCTGCGCGCCGGCGCGCTGCTGCCCATCGCCACCGACGCCACGCGCATCGAGGCCGACGGCATCACCTGGCCGGTGCGCATCCTGGCCCGCCTGGAGGCCAAGGAGGCCGCCCGCCGCCTGCAGCAGACCCAGGCCGCCAAGGGCGGCCGGCTGCCCGACCCCTTCCTGCCGCCCGAACCGGACCTGACCGTGGGCCCCGTCTCCCCCACCCACACCTGCGTGCTCAACAAGTTCCGCGTCATCGACGACCACCTGCTCATCGTCACCAACCACTTCGAGCACCAGGAATGCCTGCTCACGGCGGACGACTTCGACGCCCTGTGGCGCTGCATGGCGGGCTTCGGCGGGTTGGGCTTCTACAACGGCGGCGAGGTGGCGGGCGCCAGCCAGCCCCACAAGCACCTGCAGCTGGTGCCCCTGCCCCTGGACGAGGGCCTGCCCCACCCCGTGCCCGTCCAGCCCCTGCTGCCGGCGGACGGCGCGCCCGGCGTGCTGCGCCGCTCGCCCCGGCTGCCCTTCTGCCACGCCTGGGTGCGCCTCGGCTTCGGTCCCGACACGCCGCTGGCCGAGCGCGTGGCGGTGAGCCTGGACCAGTACCGCTGGCTGCTGGCGGCCACCGGCGTGGACGGCGAGGACAGGGACGGCTGCCACCGCCAGACGCGGCCCTACAACCTGCTGGTCACCGAGGAGTGGATGCTGGTGGTGCCGCGCGCGCGGGAGGACTGCCGGGGCATCTCCATCAACGCCCTCGGCTACGCGGGGGGCTTCCTGGTGCGCGACGAGGTGCAGCTGGACACCCTGCGCCGCGTGGGGCCCCTGCGCGCCCTGCGCGAGACCGGCCTGCCGCCCTGTCCCTGAGTGGAGTGTCCCCACGCAGCCGAACCGCCTCGTGTAGCATTCGCCCACACCACCCGTTGCACGACCAAAGGAGAATGTCATGAACCCACTGCGCCGCCTGCGCCAACTGGGCCAGAGCCCGTGGCTCGACGACCTGCACCGCGGCATGCTGCTCGACGGCAGCTTCCAGCGCCTGATGGACGAGGACGGCATCTGCGGCATCACCTCCAACCCCACCATCCTGGCGCGCGCCCTGCTGGAGACGGACGACTACCGCGGGGCCATCGCCCGCCTGGCCGGCGAGTACAGCGACACCGAGGCCCTGTACGAGGCCCTGGTGCTGGAGGACATCCGCCTGGCGGCCGACCTGCTGCGCCCCGTGTACGACAAGACCGGCGGCGTGGACGGCTACGTCAGCCTGGAGATCACCCCCGAGCTGGCCAACGACACGGACGGCTCGGTGCGCGAGGCGGAGCGCCTGTGGCAGGCCATCGACCGGCCCAACGCCATGATCAAGATCCCGGCCACCGCCGCCGGCCTGCCGGCCATCCGCACCCTCGTCGAGCGCGGCGTGAACGTGAACGCCACCCTCATCTTCAGCCCAGCCCGCTACCGGCAGGTGGCCGAGGCCTGGGCCGGCGGCATGCAGGCGCGCATCGAGGCCGGCCAGCCGGTGGCGCAGGTGGCCTCCGTGGCCAGCTTCTTCGTCAGCCGCATCGAGACCCTGGCCGACCAGCGCCTGGCCGCGCTGGACGACCCGCGCGCCAAAGAGTTGCAGGGCCAGGTGGCGGTGGCCGCCGCCAAGCTGGCCTACCGCGAATTCGTGGACCTGCAGACCCGCTCGCCCGCCTTCAGCGCCGCCGCCCAGGCCGGCGCCTGGCTGCAGCGCCCGCTGTGGGCCAGCACCTCCACCAAGAACCCGGCCTATGCCGACATCAAGTACGTGGAGGCCCTCATCGGCCCGCACACGGTGGTCACCCTGCCGCCGGAGACCCTGGCCGCCTACCGCGACCACGGCAACCCGCAGCAGCGCATCGAGGACGGCATGGCCGAGGCGGCCGCCGTGTTCGAACAGCTCGCGGCCGTGGGCATCGACTTCGACGAACTGGCCGGGCAGCTGGAGGCGGAAGGGGTGGAGAAGTTCCGCGCCTCCTGGCAAGAGATCATGGCCGCCCTGGACGCCCTGCGCCGCGGCTGAGCGCGCCCGCCTGTGAGCGGGCTCACATTTGCCGGCGCCGGCCGCCATGCCATGCCCGCCCGGCGCTAGAATTGCACGGTTCATCCGCAACGGGCCGCCCGGCCCCGGCACAGGAGTCCGCCGTGAACGCCATTTCGCCCGACCGCCTTCGCCTGCCCGCCCTGACCCTGACCGCCCTGCTCGCCGCCTGCTCCGGCGGGGGCGGCGACGCACCGGCGGTGCAGGGCGAGTCCGGCCAGCGCCCCGTGCTGCGCATCGACGACGCCAGCGCCGGCGAGGGGGACGGCGCCCTCCGCTTCACCGTCACCCTGGACGGCGACCCCGGCCAGCGCGTCACGGTGGCCGTGGCGGTCGAAGACGGCACCGCCCGCGCCGGCAGCGACTACCGGCCCCCCGCCACCACCCGGATCGAGTTCGCCCCCGGCGACACCCGCCGCACGCTCGCCGTGCCGCTGGTGGACGACCGGGTGGTGGAGACCAGCGAGACCCTGCGCGTGCGCCTGACCGTGGCCGACGCCGCCGTGGCGGTGGCCCGCGGCGAGGCGGTGGGGCGCATCGCGGACGACGACCGCCCCTATCTGCACGGCGACGACCCGGCCGCCGACGGCGACTTCGTCAAGCTGGACCGCGCCGGCCGCCCGCTGCCGGCCGATGCCGCCGAGTGGGCCTGCGTGCGCGACGCGCGCACCGGCCTGGTGTGGGAGGTCAAGACCGGTGACGGCGGCCTGCACGACCGCGACCACCGCTACGCCTGGCGCCACAGCGACGCGCGCTTCAACGGCGGCGACCCGGGCGCCCTCAGCGGCCCCGACGGGCGCTGCCTGTCCGACGCCGGCGAGGCGGTGGACGGCCCCTGCAACACCGAGGCCTTCGTGCAACAGGTGCGCGCCGAGGGCCTGTGCGGCTTCCGTGACTGGCGCCTGCCCACCCGGGCCGAGCTGCGCAATCTGGTGGACTTCACCGTCGCCGAGCGCAGTGCCACCACGCCGACCATAGACACCGGCCACTTCCCGCACACCGTGAGCGGCCCCTACTGGACCGCCACCCCCAGCGCCGACCGCGCCGACGAGGCCTGGCTGGTGGACTTCTGGGACGGCGACGTGCAGTTCGGCGCCAAGGGCAACACCTACCGGGTGCGGCTGGTGCGCGGCGCGCGCCCCTGGGGCGACCCGGTGGCCAGTCCCTGCCGCGACGACCTGCCCGCCAGCGCCCCGGCCGCCCGCTTCGAGCGCGGCGCGGACACGGTGCGCGACCGCTACACCGGGCTGGTGTGGCGGCTGTGCGCGCTGGGCCAGAGCGGTCCCGGCTGCGAGACGGGGGCCGGCGAGGAGCGGCTGGTGAGCCCCGCCGAGGCCGAAGCCGAGGCCGAAAACCTGGCCCGGCAGACCGGCCAGCCCTGGCGCCTGCCCACGGTGAAGGAGCTGGAGTCCATCCTCGAGCTGGGCTGCCGCGAGCCCAGCGTGGACCAGACGGTGTTCCCCAAGTCGCCCATCCGTCCCTTCTGGACCGCCACCCCCGGCGCCGGCGCGCCGGACTCGGCCTGGCAGATCAACACCTTCCTGGGCGGCAGCTACTTCTTCCCCGTCACGCAGCAGGCCGCGGTGCGCCTGGTGCGGCCCATCGCCCCCGGCGAGTGAGGCCCACCGGGAGATCGGCCCGGTGCTATCATTCGGGGCATCCCGCCACCACGCCGGAGTCGTCATGTCCCGCGCCACCCTGCCCGATCTGCTGCGCATCGCCCGCGCCCCGTTCCTGCTCCTTGGCCCCATCGCCGTGGGGGTGGGCGCGGCGTCCGCCTGGCTGGACCTGGGCAGCCTGGATCCGCTGCGCCTGGCGGTGATCCTCCTGGGGGCAGTGGCCGCCCACGTGAGCGTCAACGCCTTCAACGAGTACCAGGACTTCCGCAGCGGCCTGGACCTGCACACCCAGCGCACCCCCTTCAGCGGCGGCAGCGGCGCCCTGCCGGAGCGGCCCGAGCTGGCCCCGGCGGCGCGCGCCCTGGCCTGGGGCGCGCTGCTGGTGACCGTGGCCTGCGGGCTGTACCTGCTGCGCGTGGCCGGCCCCGGCCTGCTGCCCCTGGGGCTGGGCGGGCTGGCCCTGGTGCTGCTCTACACGCGCTGGATCAACCGCCTGCCCCTGCTGTGCCTGATCGCGCCGGGCACCGGCTTCGGGCTGTTCATGGTCATGGGCACCTATTACGCCCTCACCGGCCACTTCACGGACACCGCCCTGTTCGCCGCCCTGCCGGTGTTCTTCCTGGTCAACGGCCTGCTGCTGCTCAACCAGTTCCCGGACGTGGAGCCGGACGCCGCCGTGGGCCGTCGCCACCTGCCCATCACCCTGGGCCGGCGGCGCGCGGCGCAGGTGTTCGGCGCGCTGCTGGCCGGGGCCTACCTGTCGCTGCTGGCCGGCGTGTGGCTGCAGGCCCTGCCGCGCACCACCCTGCTGGCCCTGCTCACCCTGCCGCTGGCCCTGTCCGTGTGGCGCGGCGCCCGCCAGCGCGCCGAGCAGATCCCCGCCCTCGTGCCGGTGCTGGGCCGCAACGTGGCGCTCACCATGGCCACCCCCCTGCTGCTGGGCATCGGCATGCCCCTGGCGCACCTGGCATGAGCGACGGCGCGCCCTCCTACTGGATCGTCTCCGCCCTGCGCGGCCACCGCGACGGCTACGGCGAGTGCATCGCCCGCGGCCACTGGCAGCCGGACCCGCAGTGGCTGGCGGGGCTGACCGGGCCGCGCCCCGGCGACCGCATCGCCCTGCGCTACCGGCCCGGCCACGCCGCGCCGCACATCATCGTGCGTGCCCTGGGCGTGGTGGACGACGGCGGGCCCGACCCCGATGGCGCCCTGCCCGTGCGCTGGCTGCTGCACGACCTGCGGCGCATCGTACCCACCGACCGTTGCCGCCGGCCGGTGGAGGGCCCGCTGGCCGCCGACGACCCGCTGGTGCCGGCCGTCTTTCTGCTCTGAGCGGAGGCACGCCAATGCGCGGCATGGTTCCCCCCGACCCCGAAACCCAGGTCTCCCAGGAGCGCTACGCCGTGGTGTACGTGCCGCGCCGCAGCCGCAAGCGCTTCGCCGCCAACTGCGTCACCCTGTGCGACAGCGCCGAGGCCGCCCTGGCGAGCGCCGACCCCGCCGCCAGGCGCTTCCCGGCCATCGTCCTCGGCCCCTCCAAGTCCTCCGAGGGGCAGTACCTCTACTATCTCGTGCAGTGGCTGTGAGCCGCTAGCGCCCCGGCCGGTACCAGGTCCCGGCCCGCGCCCAGGCCACCAGCTCGTCGGCCGGCATGGGGCGGGCGATGAAATAGCCCTGCGCGTAGCGGCAGCCCAGGTTGCGCGCCAGCTCGTAGATCTCCCGGTCCTCGATGCCCTCGGCCACCACCTGCAGGTCGAAGTTGCACGCCATGTCCACCATGGAGCGCACGATCTTGCGGTCGCTGATGTCGCTGCTCATCTGCTGCACGAAGGACTTGTCGATCTTCAGCTCGCTCAAGGGGAAGTTCTTCAGGTATTCCATGGACGAGTAGCCGGTGCCGAAGTCGTCCATGGCCAGCCGGATGCCCATGTCCACCAGATTGCGGAAGGCCGCCAGGTTGCGCTCCGGGTGGGTCATGGCGGCGGTCTCGGTGATCTCCAGGGTGATGTGCTCGGGCGGCATGTCCCAGATGCGGGTGACGTTGACCAGCTGCGGGATCAGCTCCGGGTGGTGCAGGGCCACCGGCGAGAGGTTGATGGCGATGGGAATGGTGAGGCCCTGCTGGCGCCAGGCGTGGTAGTGGATGCCGGCCTGGCGGATGCTCCACAGGGTGAGGTCGGTGATGAGGCCGGACTGCTCGGCCACCTCGATGAACACGTCGGGTGGCACGAAACCCTGCTTGGCACTCTGCCAGCGCGACAGGGCCTCCACGCCGGCCAGCTCGCCCGTCTCCAGCACCGTCTTGGGCTGGAACACGATCTGCAGCTCGTTGCGGTACAGGGCCTCCTCCAGCTCGGCCACCAGCTCCAGGCGGGAGGTGTGGCGCCGCACGTCGGCGGCCTCGCGGAAGCAGCCCGTGCGCCGGCCCTCGCCGCGGGCGTGCAGCAGGGCCACCTCGCTGCGGCGCAGCAGTTCGCCGGCGCTGACCGCCGCGTCGGGCGCCACCGCCGCGCCGATGGTGAAGTCCAGCTTGATGGCCAACTCGGCGATGGCGAAGCTCTGCGCCAGCAGCCGCTCGGCCTTCTCCAGCGCGAATCCCAGCTGCTCCTCGAAGCGCAGTCCGTTGACCACCAGCGCCAGCTCGCCCTCGGACAGGCGCAGCATCAGGTCCCGCTGCCCGGCCACCGCCGCCAGGCGCTGGTGCACGCTGTCCAGCAGGTCGCGCAGGGCGGCCTCGCCGTAGGTGACGCGCACGTTGCGCAGCTTGTGCAGGCGCACCAGCAGCAGCCCCATGAGCCGCCCGCCGTCGCCGCGCAGGCGCGTCATCACCTCCACCAACCGGCGGCGCGCGCGGGCCGCGCCGTCCAGGTCGATGAGCCGCACCCCGGCCGGCTCCCCGGCGGGTGGCGGCGTGGCGGAAGCGGCGGGGCGGCTCATAGATAGAAGTCTTCGGGCGAGATGTCGTAGGCGCCCGGGTCGAGGGCGGTCTGGATGAACAGGCGGCGCCCCTCGCCGTCCACCAGCTCGACCTCCAGGTCGCGCGGGAAGGGCACCTCCACCGGCCGCTTGTCGGCGTCGCGCACCACCAGCACCTTGGGCCGCAGGCGGCGGATGCGGTTCTGGGCGATGACGATGCCCACCTCGCCGGTGCTGAGCAGGACCAGCGTGCCGGTGGGATAGACCCCCAGGCACTGGATGAACTCCTCCACCAGCTCGCGCTGGAAGTGGCTGCCGCGCCGCTCGTACAGGGCGTTCACCGCCTGCGAGGAACGCAGCGCGCGGCGGTAGGGGCGCGGATGGGTGACGGCGTCGTAGAAGTCGATGATGGCCGCGATGCGCGCGAACACCGGGATCTCGTTGCCCTTCTTGCCGCGCGGGTAGCCGCTGCCGTCCATGCGCTCGTGGTGGTCGGCGACGATGGCCAGGATCTCCATGTCGGTGACCCCGGACTCGCGCAGGATCTGCAGCGACAGGGCCACGTGCCGCTTGAGCAGGCGCACCTCGTCGGAGGACAGCGCGCCCTTCTTGCTCAGCAGGGCGCGTGGCAGGCGGATCTTGCCCACGTCCAGCAGCTGCACGCCCATGGCCAGGGTCTTGAGCTGGGCCGGGCTGAGCCCCATGTGGCGGCCGAACAGCACCGCCAGCACGGCCGCGTCGATGCTGTGGAAGTAGGCGGAGGGGTCCTTCTCGCGCAGCTGCAGCAGCAGGTAGGAGGCGTCGGCGTTGCGCACCATGCTCTCCACCAGCGCGCCGGTGGCGCTGTCGATCTCGCCCACTTCCAGCGCCTCGTGGTTCCGGAGCCGCTCCAGGGAGCGCTCTACCGCCGCCTTGAGCTCGGACTGTACCTCGCGCGCGGTGGGCATCTCCTCCTCCACCGGCTTGAGGTCGCGGTACTCCACGAACTCGCCCGGCAGGTCGAGCAGGGCGTGCAGCTCGCGCGGGCTGCGCGAGGCATGGACGCGCCCGGCGCCGGGGTTGCCGCGGATGCGCGTGATGCACGCCTCGGCCGGGCCGGCCGGTGCGCCGTCCAGGGCGTCGTCCAGGGGGGCACGGTCGAGGGCCGGCTCGCGGCGCGCGGCCCGCTCCACGGTGGCGCGTGTGGTCTCCACCACCGGCCTGGCGCTCACCGATCGGCCGAAGGCCATGGGCAGGCCCTCGCTGCGCGCCGGGTCGATGTAGACATGCTCGCAGCAGGCCTGCAGCTGGGCGATGTCGTCCTCGCTGTCCACGCGAAAGCCCTGCAGCAGGAAGGGCGACTCCTCCCACGGACGGTCCAGCTCGGCCACGAACATGCCGCGCCGCAGTTCGGTGACTCTGATCTTGGTGTGCACGATCGACCGGGTCCTTGTCGTTTCGGTGCCGCGCAATCTAATAGGCGCCGTATCGCCCCGCCAGCGGGTCGCGGCCGGCTTTCCAAGGCGGTCACAGCCGTCCCGGCTGGCCTGTGACGGCCCTCAACGGGGCGGCGGGCGAGACGGCAAGGACGCGCCGCCCAGGGGAATCAGCTGCCGGCCAGGCCCAGCACCAGGCGCACCAGGCCCCACATGAGTAGCACGAACAGAGCGGTGCCGAGCAGGCCGGCGACGATGAAGTGGATGGGCTTGCCATGGCGGAAGTCGCGCTCGCGGTTGCGCTCGCTCTGCACGCCGAAGAAGGCGGCGGCCACGCTGCGCAGGACGGACAGGAAGCCGGGCGGACGCGGGTCGGGATCGGGTGGGGCCATGGCGGGAAGTCGGTGAGTGCTCGGTGGCCGGATTGTAGCGCCGCGACGGCGTGCGGCACGAATGCCCCCGGGAGACAGGCAAAAAAAAGAGGGCATCCTGCCCTCTAACAAGACCCCCGTCGGGATGCCCCCTGCGCGTGGTGCGCGTGCCAACCCCTTTTGTGGCGGGGGCGCCCCGTGGATTCGATGGGTACAGTGTACGAGGTCAACAACCGGACTGCAGCGAAGGATTACCGTAGTGCGATGTGAAATTTCTCACATTCGACCGATCTGTCGACCCGCCCGGCGATATGCCATGATCGAGGGGGCAGCTTCTCCTTCAACTCGCGCCGCAAGCGCATGACCGTCATCGAGCAGCGCGACGGGTTGCGCCTGGCCCACGTCAGGGGTGCCTCCAAGGTGCTGCTGGCGCGCTGCCCGCCGTGCTGGCGTGCGCACTCTCACGATCACCGGTGACGCCGCCGCCACCGCCCTAGCCATCGCGCGCGGCGGCTACCTGCCGGCGCGGCTGCTGTCCGACTACCTGGACCAGCCCGAGCTGACCGCCTTCCGCATCGTCCACTACCGCGGCGCGCACAAGGCCCGCGCGGCGCGCGTGGTCGATCCGCTCACCGCCGCCGTGGACGGCCGCCGCGTGCTGCTGGTGGACGACGTGAGCGACAGCGGCGACACCTTCGCCGTGGCCCTCGACCACCTGCGCCGCCAGGGCAGCCCGGCCGAGCTGCGCACCGCCGTGCTGGACCACAAGACCACCTCCCCCTACCAACCCGACTACCACGCCCGCGTCATCCACCGCTGGCGCTGGATCATCTATCCCTGGGCGGTCATGGAGGACCTGCGCAGCCTCATCCCCGGCCTGCCCGAGCCCGACGCGCCGCCGGCCGCGCTGCAGGCCCAGCTGCGCGCCCGGCACGGGCTGGCGGTGCCCGTCGAGGTGATCGCCGACGCCCTGCGCCGGCCGAAACGTTAACTCCGTCCTCAACCCGCCGCCCGGCCTGCCGATACGCCACCCGTACGGCCGGGCCCGCCGCGCGCGGCCGGCCGCCCGGCGCCAGCGCCGTCACCGGAGACCGGAGCAAGGATGTCGACCACCGTGCTGCAACAATGGCTGGCCAGCCAGTGTGCCCTCATCCCGGGGGTGCGCTCGGCCGTGCTCACCCTGCAGCCCCCCGGCGGCGGGGCCGCCGCCCAGGCCATCGGCTGGCCGGCCCGGCCCCAGGGGCTCCAGCGCCTGCTGGCCGCCACCCGCACCGCCCTGCAGCGCGGCCAGCCCCTCATCCAGCTCCGCCCGGCGGGCGGCGAGGCGCAGTCGCCCGCCCAGCTGGTGGCCACGCCGGTGCGGGTGGAAGGGCTGCCGCCGGCCGCCGCCGCCCTGTGCCTGGAGGGCAGCGACCCGCAGGCCGGCCGCCGCGCCCTGGCCCTGCTCGACAAGGGCCTGCCCTGGCTACGCGAGCAGCTGGCCCGCGCCGAGGCCCGGCCCGGGGCCCCCGCGGCCGGCCTCGACCCCCTGGCCGGCGAGCTGCTGGCCGCCGTGCTGAGCGCCGACGGCCCGGCCGCCGCCGCCACCGCCCTCACCACCCGCCTGGCGGCCGCCCTCGACTGCGAGCGGGTCAGCCTGGCGGCGCGCGACGGCCTGCACACCCGCCTGCTGGCCGTCTCCCACAGCGCCCGCGTCAAGCCCCGCCAGGCCGCCGCCGAGGCCTTCCTGCCCCTGTTCGACGAGGCCATGGACCAGGCCGCCACCCTGCGCTGGCCGCCCCCCGAGGACGGCCCGCCGCGCATCACCGTGGCCCACCGCCAGTTCGCCGCCGCCCACCACGACGCCGCCCTGTGCACCGTGCCGCTGGCGGCCGACGGCCGCGTCACCGGCGCCCTGCTGCTGGAGCGCCCCGCCGGGCGGCCCTTCACCGACGACGAGGTGCAACGCCTGGAGGCGGTGGCGCGGCTGCTGGCCCCCGTGCTGGACCTGCAGCGCCAGGCGCACCGCTCCCTGGCCGGCCGCCTGCGCCGGGGCCTGGCCGGCCTGTGGCGGCGCCTGCGCGACCCCGCCGAGCGGCGCAGCAAGCTGGTCGCCGCCGTCGTGGTGGGGCTGCTGCTGGCCCTGACCTTCGTGCAACTGCCGTGGCGCATCGCCAGCCCGGCGCGCGTGGAGGGGGCGGTGCAGCGGGTGCTGGCCGCGCCCCTGGACGGCTACATCGAGGCGGTGCACGTGCGGCCCGGCGACCACGTGCGCAAGGGCCAACTGCTGGTGCGGCTGGAGGACCGCGACCTGCGCCTGGAGAAGCGCCGCCTGGAGGGCGAGCTGGCCGGCCAGCGCAGCGACTACGGCGCCGCCCTGGCCGGCAAGGACCGCACCCGCCTGGCCGTGGCGGTGGCGCGCAGCCAGGCCCTGCAGGCCCGCCTGGCGCTGGTGGAGCAGCAGCTGGCGCGCACCCGCCTCGCCGCCCCCTTCGACGGGGTGGTGCTGGAGGGCGACCTGAGCCAGTCGCTGGGCGCCCCCGTGCACCAGGGCGACCCGCTGCTCACCGTGGCCCCGGACGGGCGCGTGCGCATCATGCTGGCCGTGGACGAGCGCGACATCGACGCCGTAGCCCCCGGCCTGCGCGGCCGGCTGGTGCTCACCGCCCGCCCCGGCCAGGCCCTGCCCCTGCGCGTCACGCGGGTCACGCCCATGGCCCAGGTGGTGGACGGGCGCAACGTGTTCATGGTGGAGGCGACCCTGGACGGGGCGCCGCCGCAGGCCCTGCGCCCCGGCCTGGAGGGCGTGGCGCGCCTGGACGCGGGCCGGCGCGCCCTGGGCTGGCTGCTGGCCCACCGCGCCGTGGACTGGCTGCGCTTCCAGTGGTGGCGCTGGACGGGCACATGAGCGAGGCGCCCCTGTTCAGCCCGCACTGGTACCGGGTGGCCGAGCTGCGCCCGCGCCTGCGCCGGCACGTGCGCGTGCACCGCCAGGTGCAGCGCGGCCAGGTGTGGTACCTGCTGGAGGACCCCCTGGGCGGGCGCAGCCACCGCCTCACGCCGGCCGCCTGGGCCTTCGTCGGACGGCTGGAC
>Ga0256832_1002898_pt1 | contig 11702 bp, 7 predicted proteins | sample 134614metaG_FD_190534 | JGI IMG/M metagenome (GOLD analysis project Ga0256832, IMG submission 190534) | Hydrothermal vent microbial communities from Lau Basin, Pacific Ocean - 134-614 | ecosystem: Environmental > Aquatic > Marine > Hydrothermal vents | place: Pacific Ocean: Lau Basin | collected...
CTATGTGTTCAAGGAGCTGGGCGCCGAGGTGATCATGATCGGCGCCGCGCCCGACGGGCTGAACATCAACAAGGACTGCGGTGCCACCGCCCCGCAGCGCCTGGCCGACGCGGTGCTCAGCAACCAGGCCGATCTGGGCATCGCCCTGGACGGCGACGGCGACCGGCTCATCATGGCCGACCACACCGGCGAGATCGTGGACGGCGACGAGGCGCTGTTCATCATCGCCGAAGGGGAGTATCGCGACGGCCGCCTCAAGGGCGGCGTGGTGGGCACGCAGATGAGCAACCTGGGCCTGGAGCTGGCCCTGCGCCGCTACGGCATCCCCTTCGAGCGGGCCGCGGTGGGCGACCGCTACGTGCTGGAGCGGATGCAGCAGAAAGGCTGGACCCTGGGCGGCGAGTCCTCCGGCCACATCATCTGCCTGGACCGCACCACCACCGGCGACGGCATCGTGGCCGCCCTGCAGGTGCTGCACGAGATCGTCACCACCGGGCGCAGCCTGCACGACCTCAAGCAGGGTATGCAGAAGCTGCCGCAGTCGCTGGTCAACGTGCCCCTGGCGCAGCGCATCGACGTGTCCAGCCTGCCGCGGGTGCAGGAGGCGGTGCGCACGGTGGAGAGCGAGCTGGCCGACCGCGGCCGCGTGCTGCTGCGCCCGTCCGGCACCGAGCCCCTCATCCGCGTCATGGTGGAGGGCCAGGACGGCGACGAGGTGCAGCGCTACGCCGAGCAGATCGCCGCCGTGGTGCGCGAGGCGGCCGCCGCCGACCGCCCCGCCGTGGCGGCAAGCGCCTGATTCGCGGGGCCCCGTGTCGGGCGCGTCCGCGCCCGGCATTCCGGTTGATTTGTAACAGACCCGTCGGTAAGCTTGCCGGCTTTCAGCAGTAGCGTCCGGAGAAAGGCATGCGCAGGATTCTGGTGGCAGGGAACTGGAAACTGAATGGCTCCATCGCCATGACGAAAGAGCTGATCGGCGGCATCCTGGCCGGCATCGGCGAGGTGAACAACGCCGACGTGGCGGTCTGCCCGCCCTATCCCTACATTCCCCTGGCACAGGAGCTGCTGGCCGGTTCGTCCGTGGCGCTGGGTGCCCAGGACGTGAGCGACCAGGCGCAGGGCGCCTACACCGGCGAGGTGTCCGCCGCCATGCTCAAGGAGTTCGACTGCCGCTACAGCATCGTGGGCCACTCCGAGCGCCGCAGCCTGTACGGCGAGGACGATGCCACCGTGGCGCGCAAGTTCGTGGCCGCCCAGGCCGGCGGCCTGACGCCCATCCTGTGTGTGGGCGAGACGCTGGAGGAGCGCGAGTCGGGCGTCACCGACGCGGTCATCGCCCGCCAGCTGGACGCCGTGCTCGAGGCCGCCGGCATCGACGCCTTCCGTCAGGCCGTCATCGCCTACGAGCCGGTGTGGGCCATCGGCACGGGCAAGACGGCCACCCCCGAGCAGGCCCAGGCCGTGCACAAGTTCATCCGCGACCGCCTGGCCGGTCACGACGCCGAGGTGGCCGCGGCCGTGCAGATCCAGTACGGCGGCAGCGTCAAGCCCGACAACGCGGCCGAGCTGTTCGCCCAGCCCGACATCGATGGCGGCCTGATCGGCGGCGCGTCGCTCAAGGCGGACGACTTCCTGGCCATCTGCAGGGCGGCCGGCTGATCCATGCTGTACACCATCCTGCTCATCTCCGAGGTCTTCATCGCCATCGCGCTGATCACGCTCGTCCTGCTGCAGCATGGCAAGGGCGCCGATGCCGGCGCGGCCTTCGGCAGCGGCGCCTCGGGCACCGTGTTCGGCGCGCGGGGAGCGGGCAACTTCCTCACCCGCACCACGGCCATCCTGGCCACGCTGTTCTTCCTCAACTGTCTGGCGCTGACCTACATCGTGTCGCACCAGCCGCGCGAGGAGGGTGTGGTCGAGTCGCTGGTCGAACAGGCCGAACAGCAGGGTGCGCCGGCGGGCATGGCGGCGCCGGACGAGGCCGCGGCGCCGGCCGCCGAAGGAGGCGCGCTGCCGCCCGACGTGCCGCCGGTGGACACGGCGCCCACCGCGCCGGCCGAGCAGGCGCCGGCCGCGGACCTGCCCGACTGATCGAATATCGCCGATGTGGTGGAATTGGTAGACACGCTGTCTTGAGGGGGCAGTGGCGAAAGCCGTGCCGGTTCGACTCCGGCCATCGGCACCATATCTCGCAGGGGGGCGCGAGCCTTCCGCATCCAGAGACGGGCGGGGACCTTCGGGTCCCCGCCCGTCGTTTTGGCGCCCGCCAAAGGCCCTGCCGCACCTGAGGCGCGTCACAACGGCCCCCGGCATCGCCGGTGCCGCGGGTGGCTGTCGCGGGGCGCACCGTTGCCGCCGCCCGGTCTTTCCCTTGGTCCATTCCAGGCGCCCGGGTCGGGATGCCCGCCAACAAAAAGCCCCGCTGTCTGCACAGCGGGGCCGGGCGGGCCGGTGGGCCGGGCCTGCCGTCAGGGGCAGTACAGGGCCAGCGAGCAGGGGGCCACGAAGTCGTAGCCCGCGGCACGCAGCCCGTCCACCACCTGGGTCAGGTAGTCGGTGCCCAGATGGGGGTGGTAGAAGAAGCTGGCCACACCGTCGCGCACCACCTTGAGCTTTTCCGCGTGGCGCAGCAGGTCGGGCGGCAGCAGCTGGCGGTAGCCCTGGAACGGCTCCGGCTCGATGTTGCCGATGGACTCCGGCACCTGCCGGTAGCCGTAGTGGTCCTTCTCGATCACGTAGGGGAAGAACTGGCCGATGTAGCGGTCCGGCCGCTGCGGGTTGGTGTACAGCATGCGGCCGTAGTGCACCGGGTAGATCTGCTGGATGGTGCGGTAGTCCGTCTCGCTGGCCATGTAGTGGGGCGCCTCCCAGGCGAAGGGCCGCAGGCCGGCCTTGCGCAGCAGGCGGTTGCCCTCCTCCATGCGGCTGCGGGCCCAGTCCGCGCTGTCGTCGCTCACCGCGCCGAGGAAGTTCAGGGAGTAGTCGGCGTTCATGGTGACGCGGAAGAACTCGAAGTCGTCACCGGTGAGCTGGTTGTAGGGGTTGGGGCCGCCGTCCCACTGGTGGGTGGTGCCGTGGTGGATGATGCTGGCGTAGCCGTTCCGGAAATATTTCTTCAGGGACTTGCCCACCGCCGAGCCGGGCAGGGTCTGGTAATCGCCGCCGTCGTCCGGGATCACGTTGAGCGGGTCCTTGTAGATCGGGATGGTGGCCACGGCGAAGGGCACGCCCTTGGACTGCATGAGCGCCATGGCGGCGTCCAGGTCGGCCACGTCGATGCCGGGGCTGACGTCCTCGAAGCGGGCGATGGCGTATTGCGGCACCGCATCGCGCGGGATGCCGGACTCGGTGATGTCGTGCAGCACGTCGGCGAAGGCCAGGTAACGGTCCTCCTCGGAGAAGAACGAGAAGGGGATGTCGCCGATGTACCAGAGGTTGCCGCCGCGCACGAAATAGGGGATCTCCTGCGCCGATGCGAAGGTGCTGGAATAGGTGGTGGCCAGCACCTCGGCCCGCGCGGGATCCTCGATGGCCACGTAGTTGGCCTCCAGCGCGCAGTCGTACTTGCCGTCGCCCTCGGGCTCGCAGCCGGTCAGCACCGCGCCGGGGTTGGCGTGCACCACCACGCCCTTGTACAGCTCCACCCCCTTGTAGCGCACGCGGTTGTAGCTGTTGTTGACGATGTACTGGTAGCTGAAGCCGAAGCGCTGGCGGAAGCTGTCGGCGCCGTGGATGGCCTCGTACTTCTGCACGAAGTGCCACAGGTTGTAGTTGAGCCAGGTGAGGGTGCGGCCCGTGTTGGCGGCATCGGTGAGGAACTGGTCGTAGGCCAGGGCCTCCGGCGAGCCGCTGTCGAAGTGGCTCGGGTCGTCGTAGGTGGAGCCGATGTAGAAGATGCGCGTGTATCGGTCCAGCGTGCCGGCCGTGTACTGCTCCACCGGCAGCAGGGTCACGTCGGCGTTGAAGTGCCCCAGCAGGTTTTCCAGCATGATGGCGTATTCCACGCCGACGTAGCCGTAGGGCCCGCCGGTGTCGTACAGCACCAGCATGGGCGTGGGGGCCGCGCCGCCCTGGCCCGGGGCCGGGGGCGGGCCGTGCGGCCGGTGCGCCTTGCCGCCGCCGTTCAGGTCGCCCGCCGGCTGGCCGGCCAGCTGGGCCCCGGCGCGGGGCTCGCCGCCGCTGCCCCCGCCGCAGGCGCCCAGCAACAGGGCGATCAGCGCCAGCCCGAGCAGCCGTCCGAGCCTCCCGAGTGTGTGGTTGTTGTTGTCGTGCATGGTGTCTTTCCGTCGGTGGGTCATTGGATGAGGGCCAGGCGGCAGCGCGTCAGGGCGGCTTGCCATTGCTCGCGCAGGGCCCGCCGGTCGGGCTGCTCGCCCAGCAGGTAGTCCGGCACGGAAAAGGCCACGGGCCGCCGCGTGCCGTGGCGCGTGGCCAGATCGAGCTGCCGGAGGATGCGATTATAGGGAGCGGGTTGGGCCTCGAACCGACCGGCCTCTCCCTTTTGCTGTCGAAAGAGCTCGGTGACCACACGGAACTGCCGATCCGTGCCCGAAAATTCCGCATCCAGCGCCGCCAGATGGGCGGGCAGGGCGGCCAGGGTGAGCTTGCCGGCGCCGATGCCGTCCTGGAACAGGAACAGGTCCGCGCCGCTCTCGTGCAGCAGGTCGTGCCACAGGGCGGCGCTGCGCCCCGGGGCGGTGCGGCCGTTGGAGAAACCGGATACGGCCACCGGCCGGTCCAGGCCGGAGTGGCGCACGGCCTGCACCACGGTGCGCAGATAGGTGGTCAGGGCACGGGCCTTCTGCGGCTCCAGCCAGGTCTCGTCGTCCAGCTCGTCGGCGATGTACCAGCCGCTCACCATGGCGGCAAGGCGCCGGGCGTGGATGTACCGCGCCAGCTCGCCCACCTGGGCCGCCACGGTGCGGGCGCGCTCGCGCAGGTAGCGGGCCAGGGCCTCGGGCTGCTTGTCGATGGCGCGCCAGAAGCGGGGGTCGTACTGCAGGCCCACCACCACGCGCAGGTTGTGGCGCTGGGCGGCCTCCAGCACGGGGCCGAGCAGGTCGCCGCGGCCGTGGTAGAAGGCCGTGTGGCCGTAGCGGGTCCACTGCAGGATCACCTCGTCGATGCCCAGCTCGGCCAGGGTCGAGAACAGGCGGTACCAGTCCGCCGGGCGGCGCGCCAGGTCGCGGTTCCACACCTGCAGGAAGGTGGTGTGCACGGCCTCCACCGCGCAGGGGTCGGCCGTCCCGGCGCGCGCCCCGGGCGGCGCGGCGCAGGCCGCCAGGGGGAGCAGCAGCCAGGCCAGCAGCAGGCGGGTCACGGCGTCCACCCCCTTACTGGTACAGCCAGCGCAACCCGGTGATGGCGCGCAGCTGCAGGTCGTCGTCCCGGGCGTACACGTCCTGGCCCACCTTCAGGTAGGCCTCGGTGGTGGCCCGGTAGCCGTAGTAGTTGTGGAAGGCGTGCTTGAGCTGCCAGGCCAGGCCCAGGCCCAGCTCCACGTTGGCCAGGTCGTCGCCGGGGCGCTCCGTGTAGCGGCCCTGCCCGTAGACGTAGGGCAGCAGGTCGCTGCGCGCGCCCAGGTGCAGGCGGCGGCCGAAGCGGCCCTCGGCGAAGGCTAGCCCCTGCTGGTCGTGCTGCAGGTACTTGGCCAGTTCCACGTACAGGTGCGAGTAGGGCGTGCTGCGCCGCTCTGCCTGGCCGGCCCGGGCGCTGGAGCGCGACCAGGCGACGCGGCCCAGCCAGTTGCCGTCGCGGGCCGAGTCCAGCGGGAAGGTCTTCTCCAGCGACAACAGCAGGTTGGTCTGCGTGAAGGGCCTGAAGCTGGCCCCCACCGACCACTGCGCGCTGTCGTCGGCCACCGCCAGGCTGTCCGGCTCGGTGCCCCACAGCAGGCGCGAGAAGAGCAGGGTGCGGGGGGTGAGGCGGTAGTCGGCCTCCAGGCTGCCGAAGCCGTAGCCGGAGCGGGTGGTGGCCAGCCCGTCGCCGCCGCCGCAGGCCGAGCCGCCCAGGCACGCGGCGTCGGCGGCGGCCAGCGACCAGCGGCTCTCCAGCGCCTTGAGCTGGGAACGCAGGGCGGCCTTGTGGGTGTCCACTGGCGCTTGCCGCTTCTGCTGGGCGGCGTCGAGCCGGTCCAGGGTGGCGCGGAACAGGGCCGCCGACTTCTCCTTGCGGCCCGCCTTGAGGTTGAGGTAGGCCAGATTCTCGGTCAGCTGCGGGTCGGCCGGCCGGCCGTCGGTGGCCGACTCCAGCAGGTCCGCGGCGGCGGCGTAGTGCCCGTTGGCGGCGGCGATGAAGGCCTGGTTGAGGCGGTAGGTGAGGTTGTCCGGCGCCAGGCGGGTGGCCTTGTCGATGGCCACCTGTGCCTCGCTGGCGCGCCCCAGGGCCTGCAGGGTGACGGCGTAGTTGAACCAGTTGACGGCGCTCGGTTCCAGCTGCACCAGCTTGCGGCGCGCTTCCAGGCTGTTCTCCAGCCGGTGGGTGGCGTAGAAGGTGTAGCCGGCCTCCCGGTACCACGCCTTCTTCTGCTCGGGGTCGAGGCGCGTGAAGTCGATGCGGTTGATGATGCGCAGCGCCTTGTCGTGCTGGCCCAGCCGGTTGTAGGCGGTGACGATGTGCAGCAGGGTGGCCGGGTCGCGCTGCAGGTTGTAGGCCTGTATCCAGGCGCGGATGGCGCGCTCGTGGTGGCCGGCCTGCTCTTCCAGGAAGGCGAGCCGGTCGTACAGTTCGGCGCGCTGCCGCTCGCCGAGGCGCTCGTCGCGCGCCAGGCGCAGCAGGAAGCGGCGCGCCGGCCCGGTGTCCTTGCCGCCCTGCAGCAGGTGGGCGTACTGCATGCCGGCCTCCGGCACTCCGTGGCTGAGGTAGATCTGGCGGAACCAGCGCGCGGCGCGCTGCCGCTCGCCGTGCTTGAGCAGGCGGTAGGCGATGTCCATGGCGATGCGCGGGTCGCGCGTCTTGATGTACAGCCGCGACAGGTAGAGCTGGCGGGCGCGCTCGTCGCCGGCGCGGGCCGCGGCGGTGGCCGCCACGCGCAGCTCGTCCACCGTGGGCGGCTGGCGTTGGAAGCGCCGCTCCCAGCAGTCCAGCGCCTCGCGCGGGCGCTGGACGCGCATGAGGGCCTGGCACAGGCGCGTGTCGTCGTCCCGGCCGGCCTGGCGCAGCAGCGACACCACCTCGTCGTAGCGGCCCAGCTCCCAGGCCACTTCCACCGCCTTGTCGCGCGGCGCGGCCTCCTGTTCGGGCGGGGCCAGGGCGGCGCTCTGCTTGTAGGCCTGCAGGGCCTTGTCCAGGTCCCTGCCCAGGAAGGCCAGGTTGCCGCGGGCCTCGATCCAGCGTCGGCGTTCCTCCTCGCTCAGGTCGGTCTTGAGCAGCAGGTCGATGAAGCGCTCGGCCAGGGGGTAGGCCTTGAGCTTGGCGGACACCATGGCGGTGGTGGACAGGAAGGAGGCGTACTGGTTGCCGCAGCTGCGGCGCGTGCCGTCCGAGCGGCTCAGCACCTCGAAGGCCTGCTCGTCCAGGCCGGCGTCGATGAGCAGGTAGGCGGCCTGCAGGGCGATGGGGCAGGCACGGAAGTCCTGCGGATAGCGCCGGGTGAGGGCCTTGAGCAGGGCGGCGCGCTGCCCCTTGGGCCGCGCCCGGGGCAGCAGGTAGACCAGGTTCTCCAGCGCCTCGCGCCGCTGGGCGCCGTCGCGGGCGTGCGCGGCCACCCACTGCCAGATCTCCAGCGCCTCGGCCGGGCGGTGCATGGCGTTCAGCAGATACGCCTTGCGCACCATGAGCTCGGGCGTGGCGCCGCGGATGGCGGCCAGCGCCTCCAGGCTGCGCAGGGCGGCCGGGTAGTCCTTCAGCTTGTAGTCGATCTCGTACAGTGACTCCAGGGCGTACAGCCGGTCGCGGGTGGGGATCTGGCGGCTCTTCAGCAGGCGCTCGAACAGCGGACGGGCGCCGGCGGCGTCGCCCGACTCGTTGCGCGCGATGGCCTCGAAATAGCGCGCCGGCTCGAAATCGGGCAGCAGCTCGGTCAGGCGCCGGGCGGTGTCGACGGCCGGCCGCCAGCGTTTGATGGCGATCAGCAGCTTGAGCTTCTCCCACTGCATGCGCGCATCCTGCGGCACCTTGGCCAGGTAGCGGTCGAACTCCCGCAGGGCGGCGTCATTGCGGCCGGCCTGGGCCAGCTGCTCGGCCTTCTGCAGGTAGGGGTAGGCCCGCTTGTCGCGCCAGCGGATGCGCAGGCTGTGGCCGGGGTCGTAGAGCTGTTCGAACAGCTCGTCGTAATAGGCATAGCGGTCCGGCGCGCCGGCGGCCAGCGCGATCACCATGCCCGTCAGCAGCGCCGCTGCCGCAAGAAGTCCCTTTCCTGTTTTCATCGTGCGTCAAGCCTTGTCCTTCAGGTGAATCGGTGTTGGTCGTCCACGGCCGACATGAAAAAGTCGCGTATGAGGGTGGAGATGAGCCCCTTCTCGATCAGGTACTGGTCGATGGGCTGGTCGCGACCGGCGCGCGCCTCGGCGTAGTACGCCTTGATGTCGTCCCAGCCGATCTGGCCGCTCTTGAGCAGGTACTTGAGGAACAGGGTGTAGCGCGTGCTGTCGCCCGGCAGCGGCGGGTGGGACGGGGCCGCCGGGGCGGCGGTGGGCGCGGGCCCGGCGGCCGGTGCCGCCGACTCCGTGGGCGAGGCCGGGGCCTGTGCCGCCTCGGCCTCGCCGGCCGCCGCAACCGGCGGCGCGCGCCGCACCGCGCGCACGCCGGACTGGATCTCCAGCATGTATTCCAGGTCCTGCTGGTTGAGCAGGCCCATCTCCACCAGGATGGAACCGAGCGGCTTGCCCGAGTCCTTCTGGGCGGCCAGGGCCGCCGCCAGGTCCTCCTCGCCGATGTAGCCGCGCTCCAGCAGGATGTCGCCCAGGCGCTGCCTGATGCGGGTGAGGTTGTCGTCCTCCGGGAAGTCGTGGGCGGTCTTGTCCCAGCCGATGGGCTCGCCGGTGAGCAGGTGGCGCAGGTAGATGCGCGTGGCGCGGGTGATGGCCAGGTAATTGATCACTGCACCCCAGATGTAGCGCGGCACCACCATGGGCAGGGCGCGCCAGCCGTAGTACACCCAGGTCCACAGGTGGCGCTGCAGGATGCGGTGGGCCAGCACGGCCAGGTTGAAGTACACCACCCACCACAGCGGGCTGTCCTCGGCGATGAGGGGCGCCAGCTGATAGCCGAAGGGGTCCAGGCGCAGGTGCAGGTTGTAGCCGGCGAAGACGATGATGGAGGCCAGCCCCAGGGCGATGGCGTGGCTGAAGAAGATCATCTTGCGGTCGCGCCAGAACAGGTACTTGGTGCGCCAGTCGCCGCGCCAGCCGAAGCTCTTCCAGCCCTGGAAGGAGATGCCGATGGTCCAGCGCGTCTTCTGCCGCACCGAGGGCCAGAAGCGATTGGGGAAGTACTCGCGCGTGGCGATGTAGTCGCGGTGGCGCCGCTTGATCTCCCGGCCATGCCGGTCCGTCTCGCTCACCAGCCGCTCGATGGGCACGCGGGCGAAGATCTGCTTCAGGCCGGCGTCGCGCATGCGGAAGGAGAACTCGTAGTCCTCGGTGAGCGAGTGGGTGCTGAAGTACTCGCCGCTGGCGCCGGCGAAGTTGATGGCCCGGCGCGAATAGGCGGTGCCCACGCCGGCGCCGGGCACCACGTTGGCGAACCACTCGCGCACCAGGATCTCCTTGCTGTGGAACTCGGCGAACTCGTCCATGTAATGGCCGCCGGTGATCTCGTGCCACTTGCGCGGCAGGGACAGCACCGGGATCTGCACCAGGTCGAAGCGCGGGATGAGGTGGTTGAACAGGCGGAAGCTGAGCGGATGGATGACGTCCTCGGCGTCCTGCATGATGACGCCGGCGAATTCCATCTCGCGCTCGTACTCGAAGCGGAAGATGTCCTCGATGATCTGGTTGAGGCAGTCGGCCTTGCAGGTGGGCCCGGGGGTGCGCGTCACCACCATGTGCACGTTGGCGAAGGTCTCGGTGAGGCGGCGCGCCTCGCGCTGGGTGTCGGGGTCGTTGGGATAGACGCCGATGAACACCTCGTAGCGGCGGTAGTCGATGGTGTTGATGAGGTTGCTGACGGCGTTGAAGAGCACGTCCGACTCCTGCCAGGCGGGCAGCATGAGGGCGAACGGCTTCTCGGGCGTCTTGAGCAGGTCGTCCACCGCCAGCGGCTTGTAGCGGCGGCGCCAGAAACGCAGCTTGCGCCAGGCCAGGCGCAGGTAGAAGTACAGATCGATCAGCAGGTCGTCCACCGCCGAGACGGCAAAGACGATCGTGGCCACCACGAAGAAGATCTGCGCCATCAGCAGGAGGATGGCGGGGATGTCCATGGGGAGCATGGGCGGGTTTTCCTTGTTGTATCGTGACGTCCTCTCGTGGCGGGGATTCTAGGGAAGGGGGGCGCGGGGCGGGGTGACGGCGCGGCGATTCCCCTGTAGGAAGGGTGGGCAGGGGTCACGCGGGAGGCGTCGCGGGCTGGTCAAAAACCGTACTATTCTTTTCGGGATATAGGGGAGGGCATAACCAATATGTTAGTATCCATAAACTCCCCTTATGAATGGATTGGGCGACGGGCATGGCTGACAGACGCCTGCAGGTCTTCTATACGGTGGCCAAGATGCTCAGCTTCACCAAGGCCGCCGAGGCGCTGCACATGACCCAGCCCGCCGTCACCTTCCAGGTGCGCCAGCTGGAGGAGCGCTTCAACACCCGCCTGTTCGACCGCACCCACAACCGCGTCTCCCTCACCGAGGCCGGCGCGCGCGTCTTTCACTACGCCGAGCAGATCTTCCGCCTCTACGACGAGATGGAGAACAGCGTGCGGGAGATGACCGGCGAGATCCGCGGCACCATGACCATCGGCGCCAGCACCACGGTGGCCGAATACCTGCTGCCGCCCCTGCTGGGGCGCTTCAAGGTGCGCTATCCCGAGATCAACATCGCCCTGCGCATCTCCAACACCGAGGGCGTTGTGGCCATGGTGGAGAACAACGACATTGACCTGGCGGTGGTGGAGGCGCACGTCAGCAACAAGCACCTGCTGGTGGAGACCTGTCTCATGGACGAGCTGGTGGTGGTCATGCCGCCCGACCACGCGCTGGCCGGGCAGGAGGCGGTGCCGGTGGCCGAGGTGCTGCGCCACCCGTTCATCTGCCGCGAGGAGGGCTCCGGCACGCGCGAGGTGATCGCCGAGTACATCGCCGAGCAGGGCGAGCAGCCGGCCTGCCTGCAGGTGTGCCTGGAGCTGGGTAGCCCCGAGGCCATCAAGGGCGCCGTGGAGGCCGGCGTGGGCATCTCCATTCTGTCGCGCGCCACCATCGGCAAGGAGCTCAAGCTGGGCACCCTGGCCTGTGCCTCCCTGGCGCCGCGCCTGGAGCGCCCCTTCTCCTTCGTGCGCCAGCGGCAGAAGTTCCGCCAGCGCGCCACCGAGGAACTGCTTGAATTCGCGCGCGAATATTGTGCATCCTGCGCCTGAGCGGGCCGCCTCCCCAGGCCCGCCGCGACCCACCGGCCCCGCATGATGATCACGCGCAAGAACCCGTCTCCCGACCGCCAGAGCCAGCGCCTGCTGGCGCTCTTCCGCGCCCTGGACGAGGCCGGCCGCCGCAGCCTGCTGGACTTTGCCGAGTTCCTCAGCCAGCGCGCCGGCGACGCGGCAGAGGACGGCGCGGC
>Ga0256832_1002899_pt1 | contig 11702 bp, 7 predicted proteins | sample 134614metaG_FD_190534 | JGI IMG/M metagenome (GOLD analysis project Ga0256832, IMG submission 190534) | Hydrothermal vent microbial communities from Lau Basin, Pacific Ocean - 134-614 | ecosystem: Environmental > Aquatic > Marine > Hydrothermal vents | place: Pacific Ocean: Lau Basin | collected...
CGGCTGCGCTCGCGCCGGCGGGCGTCCTCGCGCAAGAAGACGGATCGGAGTCGTCGGGCGGTGGGCTCGACGTCGACACGATCCTCGAGACCCTCAACAAGGAGGTCGCGCCCTGGGGCATGAAGATCCTCGGCGCTCTCGTCGGGCTCTTCGCTGCCTGGATCATCGCGGGCGCCCTCGGACGCACGGTCCGGCGCGCCGGCGAGAAGCGAAACCTCGACGCCACCCTCGTTCGGTTCTTCGCCAGCCTGGTGCGCAACCTGGTTCTCGTCGCGGCAGTCGTCGCGATCCTTGGCGTGTTCGGTATCGAGACCTCGAGCTTCGCGGCCATCATCGGCGCCGCCGGGCTCGCGGTGGGCCTTGCCTTCCAGGGCACCCTCGGGAGCTTCGCCGCGGGCGTGATGCTCCTCGTCTTCCGCCCCTTCAAGATCGGCGATGTCGTCGAGGCGGCCGGTGTCGTTGGCTCCGTCGAGGAGATCGAGCTGTTCACGACCACGATCAAGACCGTGGACAACCAGAAGCTCATCGTCCCCAACTCGAAGATCGCCGGCGACACGATTCGCAACGCCGTCGCCTACGACAAACGCCGGGTCGACATCGACGTGGGATGCGACTACGGCGCGAACATCGACGATTGCCGCGCGGCGCTCGAAGAGAGCGTAGAGCTCATCGACAAAGCCCTGTCGGATCCGCCGGCGCAGATTTTCCTCAAAGGCCTGGGCGGATCGAGCGTCGATTGGCAGGTGCGCGTCTGGTGCAAGACCGAAGACTATTGGGACGTGTATCAGGCGACGATTCGCGCGATTCACATCAAGCTCGGCGAGAAGGGCATCGGCATCCCGTACCCCACCGTGGACGTGAACTTTTCGGACGACGTCGTCAAGGCGCTCGCCAAGGCCTGAGGAGGCACCATGAAAGAGATGATCATCGAGCAACTGCAGCAACGCGTCGGGTTGAGCAAGGAGCAGGCGGAGAGCGCGGCGAAGGTCGTGATGGATTTGCTCGAGGAGCACGGCGCAGGCATCGCCGAGAAGCTGGGCGGCCTCGCCGATCTCGGCGGTGTCGGCGACGCCCTGGGTGGTCTGATGGGCAAGAAGTAGTCGCTGGCGGAGGGCTTCGGCCTTCCGCGGCGCAGATCGCGTCGCGACGACGGCGCCGGGGAGGGTGGAAATGCGCAAGAGCTGGAGCTCGTTCATCGTGGCGTCGGCGATCCTCGTCGCGGTCCAGGCGCGCGCCGACAGCGGGCGCTTTCATTTGAACCTCGACGTCGGAGCGGGGGCGCCCATCGTCGGCGCTGCACGACCCAGAGCGGGAGACCACTCCGACGACAGCGCCGCCGGTGGCGTGGCGTGGATCGCCGCCGACTACCAGCTCGCCGCCCCGTTTGCTGTCGAGGCCATCGTCGGCTTTGGGGGCTTTGCGCGGCCGTTCCCGACGTCCATGCGCACGGGCGCGCGCTACTCGACCTTCGGTGTCGGCGCGCGCCTTCGGTTCCTGGACGACCCGAGCGGCTACGCGAGCGAACCGGGAGGCAACGCGCCCAGCCACCTCTGGGCCTCGCTTCACGTCGGCTTCCACCGTTTCGACGACGCCCAGTTCGGCCTCGACGCAGCCGTGGGCTACATGTTCTCCGTCGTCCGGCCGCTTCAGCTCGGGCTCTTCCTTCGCACCGCGCTCACCTTCGCTGGCGACAACGACGGCGTGGACATGATCCTGGTCGGCGGCCTCAGCGTGACCATCGAGGTGGTCGGTCCGCGCCAGGATTCCGACGCCGACGGAGACGGCCTCTCCGACGAGCGCGAAGCGACCCTCGGCACCGACCCGCAGAGCGCCGACACGGACCGCGACGGCATCGACGACGCGACGGAGGTCGACACGGGGACGGATCCGACGAGCCGGGACAGCGACAACGACGGTCTGCCCGACGGCCGAGAAGACGCGAACCGCAACGGTGTGCTCGACGAGAGCGAGACAGACCCGCGGCGCGCCGACACGGACGGGGGAGGCATGAGCGACGCGGACGAAGTCGGCGACGCCTCACAGGATCCTCGCTACCGCGGCGATGACGACCGTGACGGCGACGGGGTGCCGAACCCGCTCGACCAGTGCCCGGGTACGGAAGAGGGGACCGAGGTCGACGGAGCCGGGTGCCCGGCGCTCGCGGACCGCATGACCCTCGAAGGGGTCCGGTTCCGAACCAACCGCGCCGACATCTTGCCCGAGAGCGAGCCCGTCCTGGAGCGCGCCCTCGAAATGCTGCGGCGCAACCCGGAGGTCCGGGTGGAGATCGGCGGTCATACCGACAGCCGGGGCAGCGCCCGGCGCAACCGTCGCCTGAGCCTTCGCCGCGCCGAGGCGGTGCGAGACTGGCTGGTCGCCCACGGCCTCGATCGCGACCGCGTCGAGGTACGCGGCTACGGTTCCGAGCAGCCGGTCGCTGACAACGACACGGCGGAGGGACGCGCTCGCAACCGCCGCATCGAGTTTCGTCGGCTCGAGACGCCGTCCACCGAGGCTCCGTAGCACCCGCCCCGCGGTCGTGGGTTCGAACCCACGCGCTGCGTCGTCGATTCCCCGCAAAAAGCAGCGGCATGCACTGTGCAACCTTCGCCGGCGTGCGACGTACGGGCCACTCCTCTCACATCTACGACGCGCGGGCCATGGACCGGATCGTCGTCCGAGCTTGCACGCGGCTGAGGGCGCCCGCGGCGTATGTTGCTGTGCTCGAACGCAGCGTCGTTCTTCTCGCCGAGCATGGCCTGAGGCGTGAGTTTTTTCGCGTCGAGCCGTGGGAAATGCTGGCCCGAAGGGTCGCCGCGGCGTCGGGGCCGCTGGCGGTTTCGGACACGCGCCTGGACGGGACGCTCGCCCCCATGCGATCCGTGCGCGCCTTCATCGGGACACCCTTCGCCAGTGGGCAGGGGGCGCTCGTGGTGTGGGACGGCCGCGTCCGTGACATCGAGCCGGCGGCGTTGCTCTACATGCAGGAGCTCGGGGCGGAGCTCGACGCGCTGCGGGTCGGAAAAATCGCTTCGTGAGCTCGCCTTGGACAGCTCAGCGCAAGTCGTGGCGCCGGAGCATATGAAAGAGATGGCTCCGGTCCATCTTCGCCTCCCGCGCGGCCTTGGCGACGTTGCCGCCGGTGCGCTCCAGCCAGTAGCCGAGGTAGCGTTTCTCGAACTCGAAGAGCACCTTCCCGCGAGCGTCCTTGTAGGGCAGCGGGAGGAGGGGGCGCACGTTGATGCTCAGCTCGTCGCTTCCGTCTCCACTCGGAGGCGGTTCCTCGGAAGGGTCGAAGGAGGGTTCGCCCATGGCGAGGGTGGCCTCGACGAGGTTCCGCAGCTCGCGCACGTTGCCAGGCCAGTAGTGGGCCCGAAGGCGAGCGAGCAAGGGTTCGTCGAAGAGATCGTGGATGGGCCCCTGATAGCCCGAGTCGTGCAGAAAGCGCTCGATCAGCAGGTCGATGTCCTCCGGTCGTTCCCGGAGGGGGGGCACCCGCAGCGTCACGACCGCGATGCGGTAGTACAGGTCGAGGCGAAAGCGCCCGTCGTTGACCTCCGCCCGCAAGTCGCGGTTCGTCGCAGCGACGACGCGCACGTCGACGGCGATGTCCTTCTGACCCCCCACGCGGCGGAAGCGGCGCCGCTCCAGGGCTCCCAGCAGGTTGGGCTGAAGCTCCGGAGGGAGCTCTCCGATCTCGTCGAGGAAGAGGGTCCCGCCGCTCGCTCTCTCGAAAGCCCCCACGTGCTGCCGGTCGGCGCCGGTAAAGGCTCCCTTCTCGTGGCCGAAGAGCTCGCTGGCCACCAAGTTCGGTGCGATGGCGCCGCAGTCGACGGTGACGAAGGGGCCGCTGGCGCGTGGGCCGAGCTCGTGCAAGGCCCGGGCGATGAGCTCCTTGCCGGTGCCGGACTCACCGACGATCAGCACCGAGACTTCCGTGCGTGCGGCCTTCTCGATGCGGGACATGAGCCGCCGCATGCTCGCGCTGCGCCCCACCAACTCGCCGAGAGCCTCGAAGTCGTAGAGCTCGACGGCTTTGGGCGCGCCTTCGCCCACCCGCACCGTGCTCTTGCCGAGGCGCAGGGTGACGCCTGGGGGCACGAGTCCTTCCCCCACCCGGACCTGCCCGACGAAGGTTCCATTCGTCGATCCGTGGTCGCGGATCCGCACGCCTTCGGAGGTACGCTCGAGCTCGACGTGATAGCGGCTGACTGTCGGATCGCTCAACTGCAGGTCGTTGCCTTCCGCGGAACCAATCGTCAGCGTTTCGGCGTCCGCCTCGTGGCTCTTGCCCTTGTCGGGGCCCTCCAGGACATCGGCCCGCAGCGTCTCGATCGAGACGCTCGGTCGGTCGTCGTAGGGTAGGGTCTGCTTGTGCGACACGCCGTAACGCTACCACAGGCCCATGCGCCGCCTACCCCCCTGTGGGCGGGGCGATTCGAGCCCATCTCCAAACCCTTCGTCGCCGCTGTGCGGCCTGCGCACGCCCTCTGCCGCCATCCTCTCAGCCCAAGAATGCTCGGTATTTCCTCGCCTCGCGGATGCGCCACCGCTCCTGCCCAGTTTACGGATCGAGCGACGATCGCTGTTGAGATGTGCCGTAGCCCGTTGCCTTGCCCGTTTCTTGCTGTACATCGTGCCCCGATGGCTTGGCTCGCCGCGCGCCGATGACGGAACCGCACACCCGTCCTCTCATTCCGTTTCGGCTGAAGCTTACGATCGTCGGCGGGCTACTGGCGCTCGTCCCGTTGGCGATCGTGGGTTGGCTGCTCCTCGATGTGAACGCCGACGCCGTCCGCCGCGACTCCCGCGAGCTCCAGATGGCGGTGGCCGACGACGTCGCGCGGGCCATCGACGAGAGCTTCGTCAGCGCCCAGGACGGCCTCGACGCAGTCGGGCGGGTGCTGACCGACGCCTCCCTGCCCGCCGAAGTCACCGAGAAGCTGGCCCTCGATCTGGTGGCGGGTCACGAGGCCCTCGACCACGTCGCCGTCTACGGTCGCGATGGGGAGCTCATCGACGTCCTGATCGAGCAGGGAGCGCCCCGTCCGCCGCTTCCGGCCAGCCTCGACGTCGAGCTCATGCGGCGCGCGACCGAACAGAACGTGGCGACTGGGGACGTGCAACCGGACGCCCGAGCGCCTCGCGTCCTGGTGGTGGTGCCTCTGCGCGTCGGCGATCGAGTCAGCGGATTCGTGGCGAGCGCGCTCTCGCTCGCCGGGCTTCAAGAGCGCGTCGAGCGCCTCAACGAAGTTCGCTTCGACGGCCGCCCCGATTCGCTCTTCGTCGTCGACGACCAGCACCGGCTCGTGGCACACCCGAATGTGGAGCGCGCCCGCCGCCTCGAGTCGGTGCGAGGCGAGGGGATCCTCGCGGGGGTCCAACCAGGGGCCGTAACCGAGCGCTTTCAGCAGAGCGGCGAATACACCGACGAGAGTGGGCGCGAGATGGTGGGCACCATCGTCGGCGTCCGTGGGCGACCTTGGGCGGTGGTTGCGCAGGTTCCGCGAGAGGTCGTCTATGCGTCCTACTTCTGGATGCGGAAGATCGTGCTCGGAACGCTCCTGGTCGTTGTCGTTCTCGCGCTCTTGGTGGCTTTCTTCGTCGCCCGGCAGATCACGCGGCCGATCCAGACCCTCTCGGAGTTCGCGCGCGACTTGGCCGAGCGGCGCTTCGATCGGCGGGTCACGGTGAATACGCGGGACGAGCTCGGGGTCCTTGGCGAGGCGATGAGTGCGGCAGCGGCGGACCTCGAGCAGAGCGAACGGCGCCTCGCGCAAGAGGCGGCGATCCGCTCGGACCTGGGCCGCTACTTGCCGGCGGAGCTCGTCGAGAAAGTCGTACGCCGCGAGCAAGACATGGCCCTCGGAGGACAGCGGCGTGAGATCACCGTCCTCTTCGCGGACGTCGTCGCATTCACGCCGCTCACCGAGCGCCTCGCCGCCGAAGAGATCGTGGCGCTCCTCAACGAGCTGTTCACGATCCTCACCGAGATCGTCTTTCGGCACGAGGGGACGATCGACAAGTTCATCGGCGACTGCGTGATGGCCATGTGGGGCGCGCCCCGGGACCAGCCGGACCATGCCGAACGTGCCCTCGCCGCCGCCGAGGACATGATGCGTTGGCTGGAGGCCGGCAACGAGGGGTGGGAGGAGCGCTACGGCGTCCGCATCGAGCTCGCCATCGGCGTGCACAGCGGCGAGGCTATTGTCGGCAACGTGGGCAGCGAGACGCGCATGGAGTTCACCGCCATCGGTGACACGGTGAACGTCGCGGCCCGGCTCGAGAGCATCGCGCGCCCCTCGCAGATCCTCGTGACCGAGGCCACCCGCGACCGTGCGGGCGAGGGTTTCGAGTTCGTCGACCTCGGTCTTCGCGACCTTGTCGGGCGCGCCGAGCCGCTCCACCTCTTCGAGGTGCGTATATGAGCGGCCTGCCCGAGATAGGCGAGGCCGTGGCCGGCCGCTTCGTCGTGCGCGAGGGGCTCGGCATGGGGGGAATGGGCGCGGTCTATCGCGCGACCCAGACCCCTTTGGGGAGGGAGGTCGCCCTCAAGGTGATGCTCCCCCATGGAGCCCGGCAGAAGCTTGCGCGGGACCGTTTCCTTCGGGAAGCACGCGTCGGTGCGACCCTCCGTCATCCGAACGTCGTCGAGATCTTCGACTACGGCGAAGAAGACGGGCGCCTATGGCTGGCCATGGAGCTGCTCGACGGCCCCACGCTTCGCAGCCTCGTCGACGAGGATCTCCCGCCGCTCCCCGTCGAGCGCGCGCTGTGCATCGCCGAGCGCATCGCCGACGTGTTGTCGGTGGCGGCGCGCCTGCCGGCCGTGCACCGAGACCTCAAGCCCGAGAACGTCGTCCTCGACCGCGGCCTCGACGGAAAAGAGCGCGTGGTCGTCGTGGACTTCGGCCTGGCCTTCGTCGGCGCCCCGGAAGACCCGAAGACCGGTCGCTTGACCCGCGAAGGAGTGATGTCCGGCACGCCCGACTACATGTCGCCCGAGCAGGCACGAGGCCTGGCGATCGGACCGCCGGCGGACGTCTACGCTCTGGGTGTGATGCTCTACGAGATGCTCACCGCGCGGGTTCCTTTCGAAGGGGATCCGGCGGTCGTGCTCTCCCGGCACCTCTTCGTGCGACCCAAGTCGATACGCGAAGCCTACCCGGAGCTCGCGATCCCGGGCGCGATCGACGAGCTGGTGATGCGCATGCTCGAGAAGAAGCCCGAAGATCGCCCGAGCGCCGCCGAGGTACGGGACGCTCTGGCTTCGTACCGTCCGTCGCGCCCGCCGCGTATGAGCGGCAAGACGAGCGGCGGTGGGTCGCTGGGACGGGCGGCTCGTATGGTCTCGGCGCCCCCCACCCTCGAGAGCGCCGAGGCGCGTCTCGTCGACACCTCGGCGCGCATCGCCTGGCTTGGGGAGCCCTCGGACCAGGAACGGCTCGCGCTCGCCGCCCACGGGCTCGACATCGTCGCGATCGCCTCGACCGAGACGCTGGCGGAGCTCCCGGACGTGCGCGTCGTCTACGTACCGGAGGCCACGGGGCCGCGCGTGGCGGCCCTCGCCGATCGCGGCTATGCCGTCGTCGCCGACACGCCCCGGGGCGAGGTGGCTCACCTCGCCGAGATGTTGCGGGCGGGCGCTGCCGAGGTCGTGACCCGACCCGTCGACGCTGCGGCCCTCGCGCGCAAGGTTCTTCGTGTACTGAGAAAGGTCCGTTGACGCATGCGTAACGCTCTCCTCGTCATTGGGTTCCTCAGCGTCTTCGCCGTCGCCACCGCAGCCGCGCAGAGGGCGCCCGAAGTCGAGACGTTCCAGTACACCGTCCAGCGGGGCGACACCTGCGGTGGCATCGCGCAGCGCTTCTACGGGCAGTGGCGACGCTACGACGTCATCCAGCGCTTCAACCCCGAGCTGGGCGAAGGCGTCTCGAACCAGCGTGGGCGATGCGGGCCCTACCTCGTGCCCGGGCTCGTTCTCACGCTGCCGCGCACCCTGGATGGCGTGCCGCCCCCCGGCGAAGAACGGCCTTCCGAGCCTGACGCCCGGGTGACCGCGGTTCGGCGCCGGGTTCAGGCCCGCGAACCCAACCGGACCGACTGGCGCCGCGCCGAGCGCGGGCTTGGCCTCTTCCGCGGGTGGCGCGTCAACACCCTCGAAGAGTCGGCCGCGGAGGTCACCTTCCGCGACCGCTCGAAGGTGCACCTCCGAGAGAACACGCTGGTCATCATCTACGGCGGCCGCTCCCGCAGCGCCCGCCGCCGAACGGCACAGGCCACCCTCGAGCGGGGGGCGCTTCGCAGCCGCCTCGGCGAGTTGCGGCTCCAAGTCGACACGCCCTCGGCCACAGCGGGTCTGGCCGGCGGCGAAGCGCTCGTCGCCGTCGATCCGGAAGGCACCAGCCGCGTCTCGAACTTCGAGGGCGGGACCGCCGATGTGCGAGGTGCTGCGGGCGGGCGCGTCCGTGTGCGGCCGGGTTTCGGCTCGAAGGTGCGACGCGGGCGCCGGCCCAGCCGCCCCCGCCCTCTGCCGCCGGCGCCGCACTGGTCGCCCGAAGTTCGTACGGCGTTCGTGGGCATCGCCCGTGAGGGCGGCACGCTGACCGGGTCCTGGGAACCGGTGCCGGGGGCCCGACGCTACCGGGTGGAGATCGGCAGCGGCGAGCCTGGAGGGGCTGTGGTCGCCGCCACCGAGGTGCCGGCGGAGGTCACGCGCTTCGAGGTTCATCGGCTCCCAGCGGGGACCTACTGGGTGCGGGTGTCGACCGTCGACGGCGACTTCTTCGAGAGCCGCCCCTCCGAACCGCGGACCATGCGGCTGGTTCTCGCGGAGCTCCGTCAGCCAGGCGAGACGAGCGCGCCCCGGGGCGAGCCCGATCCGTCGGTGGCGCCGACGACGCCGAGGGTTCTGTCGGGCACTCGGCTGCAAGCCCCGGACGGTGCGCGGTGCGCGGTGGGCGACGACGCCGAGCCCGCCGCTGAGCTGCTCCTCGAAGGCGAGGGCCCGCGGGAGGTTCGCTGCGTCGCCGAGGACGGGACGGATCTGGGCACCTTCACCGTCGAGCTCGCGCGCCCGGAAGTGCGCGTGGGCGAGGCGGAGCGAGGAGCGCTCCGGCGCGGTGCGACCGAGACGCTCCGGCTACGGCTCGAGAGCGAGCTGCCTCTGCCTGCCGAGCTCACCGTGCGAGGGGAAGGGGTCACGGTTCGGAATGTGGAGCGGCGCGGCGACGAGCTCGTGTTGACCCTCGACGTGGCCGAGGATGCCCCCGACACCACGGTCCTCGACGTCGTCTCGGGGGACGCGCGGCTGGCGCAACTCTCGCTTCGGACCGAAGCGGTCGACGACGAAGGGAACGAGCCTTTGGCCGACGCAAGGGGGGCGCCCGAAGAGGGCCCCGTGGAACACCCGCCGACCTACGCGCAGGAGGCGCTGTCCGCGGTGCCGCACCCGACGCTGCTGGCGTTGCAGGACGATCGTCGCCGTGGACACTCGCTCCTCGTGGGTGTGGGGAGCTTCGGCGACGGTCTCTCCGGGGACGGGCATTGGCGTCTTGCGGTCGGCGGGGAGATCGCCCTTGGCGCCTACGCGCGCGTCGGAGCGGGGACGCAGATCGACTTCGCCGCGGACGGGGCGCCGGCGCACCGCGGCAACCGAGACGTGCGCGTGTGGGGCGCATACCACGTGCTGCGCTCGCAGCGGTGGGGGCTGACGATGGACCTGACCGCCTGGCTACCGGTGGGCAAGGGCGCCGATGGCGGGCTCGCCGACTTCCGGCTCGCGCCCTCGCTGTCGACCTCCCTACGCCTCGGGGATCGTCTCACCTTGCGTACGCGGCAAGGGGCGATCCTCGACCTGGCGCCGGACGGACCGCGCACGTGGGCCTCGGCTTATGGCGTGGACGTACGCTTGCTCGGAGCTTTCGCCGTCGGCCTGGAGGCGGACGTGGCCATTGGTCGCGATCTGGGGAACGACGCGATCCTCGCCTACGGCGGCGTCGGCCTGGGGCTGAGCCTTCGGGGCGGACCCGTGCAGGCTTCGCTCGGCGTCCGCTACGGTCTGGGCGACGACTGGAAGGACGACGTCGGCGCGCTCTCCCTCGCGGCCAGCTTGCGGGTGTCCATGCGATGACGGAACTGCTGGCCAACCGCTACCGCCTCGGGGCCCCCATCGCGAGCGTTGGGACGGGGACGTTCTACGAGGCGACGGATGTGCGGCTGCATCGCCCCGTGAGCGTGAAGCTCCTCGACACCAAGGGCGACGACCAGGACATCGACCGCCTCGTCCGCGAAGCCCGGGTGCTCGGCGGCAGCGCCGAGCCAGGGCTGGTCCAGGTCTACGACGTGGACGTCCGTCCGCCGACCCCGTACCTGGTGACCGAGCCCCTGGTCGGGCAGACCTTGGTCGATGCCCTCGCGACGGAAGGTCGCCCGAAGTTCGCGGCCGCCCATCGCTGGATCCTCTCCCTGGGGACCGCGGTCGCAGCCGCCCATCAGCTCGGCTTCGTCCACGCCGCGATCCGGCCTGAGGCCATCTTCCTGCTCGACGGAGAGGACGACCGACAGGCCAAGCTCCTCGGCTTTGGTTCCGCGCGAACCGCGGGCTCGAAGATCAGCGACAGCCACGGCGCGATCGAGCGAGTTCTGCCCTACATGGCTCCAGAGCTGCTCGATGGCGGCCGCGCCGATCCGCGAGCGGACGTCTACGCCCTGGGAGCCGTCGCCTACGAGCTGCTGACCGGTCGCCCACCCCGGCGCCCCGACCAGGTGGCGGCGCGGACCGCCGTGCCTCCTCCGTCGAGCCTTCGTTCGGACCTCCCGCCGGGTATCGACGTGCTCCTTGCCAAGGCGCTGGCCGACAATCCCGAGCGACGCATCCAGACCATGGGGCACTTCGTCTCGGGATGGCGCCAGATCAGCGAGCGCTCCCTCGTCAGCGAGCTTCCGTCGCCGCTGCCCATCGGCACTCGGATTGGGCGCTCCTACGAAATCCGCGGCCGCCTCGGTCGTGGGAGCTTTGGAACCGTGCTGCTCGCGCACGACGAGCTCCTCGACCGGCACGTGGCGATCAAGCTGCTCCATCAGCTCGACCCCAGGGTCCGCGACCGGTTTCTCGCCGAAGCGAGGGCCATGGCGGCGATCGATCACCCCAACGTCGTACGCGTCTACGCGCTCGGAGAGCACAATTCGATCCCTTACCTCGTGATGGAGCACATCGCCGGACCGACCGTCGAGGAGCTCCTTTTGGAGCAAGGCCGCCTTCCGCTCGCGGACGCCGTCTCGATCCTTCAGCAGACCGCCCGCGGCCTGCACGCCGTGCACTCCGCCGGGCTCACCCATGCGGACGTCAAGCCCGGCAACGTTTTGATCGGCCCGGCGTTCCGCGTCTGCGTCAGCGACTTCGGGCTCGCCAGGGCCCACGGGGAGCTGCGTGCCAAGAAGGGCCTGACGGGGACGCCCGCCTACATGGCGCCCGAGATCATCGAAGGCCGCGTCGAGCGGGGCTTGGAGCACCGCGTCGACGTCTACGCCCTCGGCGTGATGGCCTTCGAGCTGCTGACCGGGCGGCTGCCCTTTCTGGAGACCTCCTCACAGGCGCTGATGCACGCACACCGCTTGCGCGAACCGCCGGCGCCCAGCGAGGTGTTTCCTTCGATGCCGGAAGTCTTCGACCGCGTCGTGCTCAACGCGCTGGCCAAGGA
>Ga0256832_1002900_pt1 | contig 11700 bp, 11 predicted proteins | sample 134614metaG_FD_190534 | JGI IMG/M metagenome (GOLD analysis project Ga0256832, IMG submission 190534) | Hydrothermal vent microbial communities from Lau Basin, Pacific Ocean - 134-614 | ecosystem: Environmental > Aquatic > Marine > Hydrothermal vents | place: Pacific Ocean: Lau Basin | collected...
ATTGGTACAATAAAACACAATATTAATCAATTGCTCAAATAGGGAACTAATTTTTGTATTAATTGTTTGTAAAAATATACTTAGACCAAGGATAACACACGGATATGAATGGAGAAGATAAAATGTTGCTCGAGGTAGCGCAATCCGTCGCAAACGAAGGGTTCGACTGGGTTTTGTCGCAAGGTTTTGAATGGTATAGGGAATGGATTGTTCCCTGCACTAAAAAGATTAATGCGATATCCTCCAATGAAAAAATGAAAACCGACTTTTGGACAGAGATTGGCGATTTGTACGATATGTTAGACGTGCCGAGGCACAGTCTTAAAGCTTATGAACATGCTATTAAATTGGACCCCTCTTATAAATACCCACAACAGGAGTACCTCGACTTACTCTATCAAATTGGTGAATTCGAAAAGGGTTTTCAATTCAATAAAGATTATCTTGCAGAAAGTTCGGATGAAGCCTTAAAAGTTCATCAACAGAAAAAAAAGGAAGGGAGAAGTTATATGGAGGACAGTAGGACCTGGCACGCAAGGGAATATTTGTTGGATGGCAGATACGATGATGTCATAGCCCTGCTTGAGGAGGAAAAAAACAGTGACAGCCTACTCTTGATGGCTGCCACCTATAGTGCATTGGGCGAGGAGGACAAAGCATTAGACTACTGGCGAAAGTTATTGGATAAAAAAACAAAGATTGAGCTTTCCAATATCGATTGGTTTTATCTGTCTTCAAAATTATATACTAATCCGGAATTCTGGACAATAATCAGGGATTTGAGCCCCAAACTCAAGGGGACTTTTGAGCAGTTTACCTCCCTTATCAATACAAAAGGGAAGGTGATGCAAGGTGCAAAGATGCGAGATACCATTGCCAATTTTCACATCGCCCGCCTGAATAGGGATGTGCCGACGCTTTTGTCTATGTATAATGCATACCCCGATTGGAAGGAGTTGCGAGAAGTCATTGGAGAGCTTCAGGCTCCCGGTGAAGGATAAAAAGAAAGGATGATAGGAATTCGAAAAATAACACCGGATAATTTTGATGCCAGAGCGCGTGTCGTTTACGATTTCGCCAGCTATTGGCATCGCAACCAAAAGCGAAAGTACAGTAAAGAACCCTACGTTAACCACCTTGCTGCCGTCGCCAATACAATTTGGACATTTACCCGAAGCAGTCCCTTAGTAGCGGTTGCGCTTTGTCATGATTTGTTCGAGGATACGGATTGTGAGGAAGAGGTGTTGAGAAAAGCACTACGGGAAGCAGGTTATACTTCAGAGGAAGTCGGGTATATTATCCGGCTTGTTTGGCATCTGACCGATCAATTTACAAAAGAGGATTTTCCGGAGCTCAACAGAAAAGAAAGAATGGCACTGGAAGTGGAGCGCCTCTCTACCATCCATCCGGATGCCCAAACGGTCAAATATGCCGACATCCTAGATAATCAGCCGGATATTGCTAAAAATGACCCGCATTTTTCCATCGTGTTTACCCGTGAAGCCAAAGCGAAAATGAAGGTAATGGACAAGGGGTTACCCGAACTCCGAGAGTTGGTAAATGAGGTGATTAACCGTTGTTAAATTGGGAAGAAAGCTGCTTTAATAGTAGGAAAATTCTATAATAAAGAGTATATTTGCTCATCAGGTAAATCATCGTATGAAATCAAGAATTTATATTGACACGTCAGTTGTAGGGGGCTTTTTTGACATGGAATTTAAAGAGGCAACAAGGAGTTTATTCGAAAGGCTTGAAAAAGGAGAGATAATCTTTGTCGTTTCTGATTTACTCGAATTAGAGTTATCCAATGCACCGGAAAGAGTGAGAAATTTATTATATAATTATTCTTCAGATAAATTTGAAAGAGTGGTTCTGACGGAGGAGGTTATAAAATTGGCGAATATTTACATCGAAGAAGGAGTGGTTGGTAAAACAAGTCTGGAAGATTGTAGGCATATCGCATTAGCTACGGTGAACAGAGTAGATGTATTAGCAAGTTGGAATTTTAAGCACATTGTAAACTTAGAAAGAATTAAAGGGTATAATTCAATAAATTACAAGCTTGGGTATCAAATGCTCGAAATAAGAAGTCCGCAAAATTTAATTAATTATGAAGATTGAAGATAAAGTTAAGAAGTCGTTTGATGCTGTAAAAATGATGCGTGAAATTAGGGACAAAATAAGTCAGGAAACTCAGGATATGACCTTTGAAGAATTGAAAAAGTACATTCAATCTCAAATAAAGGCAAAAGGATTTAAGTCAATTGGCACATGACTCTGATTAATGGAGAGAATTGGGTTCAATGAATTAAAACCTCACTTCTATTTCTAATTTTCGCTTTAAAAAACTACTTTTGTTCCGATAGTTCAAAACCACAATCGTTTTATGAGTTCATTTGTCGTATCCGCCAGAAAGTACAGACCGGCTCGCTTTGATGAAGTAGTCGGGCAAGAGCACGTATCCGGCACCCTGAAAAATGCACTCAAAAACGAACACCTTGCCCATGCCTTTTTGTTTTGTGGTCCGCGAGGAGTAGGAAAGACGACCTGTGCGAGGATACTCGCCAAGGTACTGAATTGTGAATCTCCAACCGAAGATAAAGAGCCTTGCAACGAGTGTAGTTCCTGTGAAGCTTTCAATCAAAATGCTTCTTTTAATATTACGGAACTGGATGCTGCTTCCAATAATAGCGTGGAGCATATCCGCACGCTTATCGAGCAGGTGCGATTCCAACCCCAGCAGGGCAAATACAAGATATTCATTATCGACGAGGTGCACATGCTCTCCCAGCAGGCTTTCAATGCCTTCCTTAAAACGCTGGAGGAGCCACCGCCTTATGCTATTTTCATTCTGGCGACTACGGAGAAACACAAGATTATCCCGACCATTTTGTCGCGGTGTCAAATATTTGACTTTAAGCGAATACAGATAAAGAGCATTGTCGCACACTTAGAGGAGATTTGTAAAAAAGAAGGTATTGAAGCCGATGCCAACGCGCTCCATATCATTGCTCAAAAAGCAGATGGCGCTTTACGGGATGCTCTCTCTATTTTTGATAAAATAGTTGCTTTTGCAGGTAAGAAGTTTAGCTATCAGGACGTTATTGACAACCTCAATATCCTCGATTACGATTATTATTTCAAAATAGTGGAAGCCCTTCTGGCGGAGGATATGTCCGGGGTTTTATTACAATACAATGAAATTCTGAACAAGGGGTTTGATGGCAGCCTGTTTCTATCCGGACTCTCGGAGCATCTGAGGGATTTGCTCGTCTGTAAAGACCCGGAGACCCTTAAACTCTTAGAGGCAAGCGATGATTTGAAAAAGAAATATCAAAAGCAGGCAGGGCTCGCGCCAACTTCCTTCCTGCTGACCGCCCTGAACATCCTAAATGATTGTGATATCGAATACAAAATGGCGCGTAACAAACGCCTTCACGTCGAGATGGCGCTAATCAAGATTACCTACATCCAGCGGGCAATTGATGCCGGCAATCAAACTCCTGTGCCCGAAAAAAAAAAGCCTAACTTCGTAAGCGAAGAAATGCCAAAATACGGTGTAAATAACGGGCAAAAACCGGAAGAAGATACTCCGGAAAAAGACGCACCTGTCGCGAAGGAAGAAGTAAAGAAGGAAGGAGAACCAAAGCCGGCATCCATAACCAAAATAAACGGTGGTAGTTCTCTACTCGGCAGCGTACTGAACCACGTCAAAGAAACCCATGAGGAACAGATTGTAGCAGAAAAGGAAATCGTCCGTATTGAAAAGACATCCGACAATCTGAATAAAATTTGGGATGCCTTCGTTGAAAAACTGGAAGGGGGAGCGCTTAAGTCAACTCTCAAACAGGCTGGAAAAAGCTTCGTAGAAGACAAAATAGAAATAAGAGTCGGCACCTCTATTGCTCAAAATACCATCAGGGAAGAAAAACAACTAATCCCTTATCTACGCAAAGAATTTGCTGACGACACCCTACAGGTTACCATTGTGAAAGACGAAACCAAAGCGCCAAAGCCAACCAAAAGAGTCGCTCCGCTGAATGCAAAGGAGAAGTTTATCAAAATGCGAGCAGCCAATCCTGAGTTACAAAATCTTGCCATCCGTTTTCAACTTCGCCCGGATGAAGACTAAGATTAAGTTCAAATTCAAATAAAAATTCAACATAAATGACAAAAAAAATCATTCTTTGGAGTATCTGCCTGCTCATCGGCAGCCAAATTTTCGCTCAAAAACTAATTACACTTGATGATATTTGGAAAAATTATACCTTTTATCCGGCCTATGTCTCCGGATTTAATTTCCAAAATGATGGACAGCATTATACGCGTCTCGAGCACGATGCCATCCGGCAGTACGACCTGCTCACCGAACAGAATACCGGCGTTGTCCTAAATGGCGATGATATCGAAGGAAAGGAAGGATTCAACGGACATATCAGCGATTATAGTTTTAGCGAGGATGAATCCAAAATTGTCATTTCGTCGGAGACAGAAGCTATTTACCGACACTCAACCCGCGCCCGTTATTTCGTTTATGATGTGAAAAATAAATCCCTCACCAGCGTATTTCCGGAAGGAAAAATTCGGTACGCAACCCTTAACCCTCAGGGGGATAAAATTGCCTTTGTCCATCAAAATAACCTTTACGTAAAGGACTTAAAGTCCAATGCCATTACGCAAATAACAAAAGACGGGAAGAAAAACAGTATCATCAATGGGGCAACAGACTGGGTCTATGAAGAGGAGTTCTCTTTTTCCGTTGGCTTCCAATGGGCGCCCGATGGCAAAAAAATAGCCTTTTACCGCTTTGATGAAAGCGCCGTCAAAGAATTCACTTATACCAACTACAACGATGATGTTTATCCGGAATACGTCACCTTTAAATACCCAAAAGTTGGAGAAGAAAACTCCAAAGTGACCATCCATATTTACGATGTTAAAAAGGATATAACCACTCGGGTCAATAGCTTTGTCAACGAAGACCACTACATTCCGCGAATTAAATGGACACAGGATCCGAATAAGTTATGCGTTTTCAGAATGAATCGGCATCAAAACAAATTGGAATTGTTGTTGGCAAATGCCAAAACGGGCAAAACGACTTTATTATTAAAGGAAGAGAATAAATACTATATCGACATACACGATAATCTGACTTTTCTGAAAGACGGTAAGCATTTTATCTGGACGAGTGAGCAGAGTGGTTGGAATCACATCTATCTCTACGATATGAAAGGCAGGATGCAGTATCAAATAACCAAGGGCAAATGGGAAGTGACTGACTTTTACGGTGTTGATGAGAAGCGAGGGCTGGTCTATTATCAGGCGGCAGAAGAATCTCCATTGGAAAGGCAAATCTACGCTGCAAGTATTAAAGGCAAGCGGAAGCAGACTATCTACGGTGAAAAGGGATGGGCGAGTGCGCAATTTAGCAGTACCTTTGACTACCTGGTCGTTACACATTCTACGATTAACAGCCCAACGACCTATACGGTCTATGACAATAATGGGAAGGAAGTTCGCACTATCGAGGACAATGCCAAACAGGTTGCCAATCAGGAGAAGTACGGCGTTTCGGATGTTGAGTTTTTTACCTTTTCAACATCGACGGATGTCAAGCTTAATGGTTGGATGATAAAACCCGCCTTTTTTGACCCGGAAAAGAAATATCCGGTATTGATGTACGTCTATGGAGGACCGGGTAGCCAACAGGTGATGGATAGGTGGAAAGGACAAAATTACTGGTGGTTTCAGATGCTGGCTCAGAAAGGGTTTATCGTCGCCTGCGTAGATAACCGGGGCACAGGCGGGCGTGGCGAAGCCTTCAAGAAAATGACCTACCTCCAACTTGGTAAATATGAAACAGAAGACCAAATAGAAGCTGCGAGATACCTCGCCGACCTTGATTACGTCGATGAAAGCAGGATTGGTATTTTCGGATGGAGCTACGGCGGATATATGTCTTCACTTTGTCTGTTAAAGGGCAATGATGTATTCAAAGCGGCGATTGCAGTCGCGCCGGTGACCAATTGGAAGTGGTACGATTCCATCTATACTGAAAGGTATATGCGTACTGAAAAGGAAAATCCGGAGGGCTATCACGAAAACTCGCCCGTTTATTTTACCAATCAGTTGAAGGGGAATTATCTGCTCGTCCATGGGCTAAGTGATGATAACGTCCATTTCCAAAATTCGGCGGAAATGGCGAAGGAATTAATCAAAAATAATAAACAATTCGAGACGTACTATTATCCCAATAAAAACCACGGAATTTACGGTGGACTGACGCGCTTGCATTTGTATACCAAGATGACAAATTTCCTGATGGAAAAGCTAAAAAATACGGGTGTCAACAAAAAAAGGGTAAAAAACACCGGTTCACTGAAAATTATCCCCAATCAGCAAAAGAAGAAGATGAAATCAAAGCGTCGGCAGGAGAAATATTAAGGGAAATTACATTAAGAGTATGACAAAACACCAAGTATAGTAAGGTTTGTCATCTTACGTAAAAAGTTTATTATGAAATGGAGATTATCAAGGTTGCCAAAGCACAAAAGTTATAATTACACACCAAAGTACTACAACGAGCGAAAGGAAGAATTGCAAGAAATACTCGATGGTGTCGAAGAGCGCAAGTCCGAAGACATCAACGGGATGAAGGCTCGTATCTCCCGGGGTCTTAAAGGGGGCACCTCCACGGATCGCTCTTATAGGAAGAGGCGTGTCCGGCATTCTAATTATAGGTTGTTGTTGGTAATAATTTTCCTTCTTTTTCTTGCATACATCATAGTTACCGTATATTTGCCGGATATTATTTCTGTTTTTACAAAACAATAAAAAACTATGGCAGACCTCATTCAGCTTCTTCCTGATGCAATCGCCAATCAAATTGCGGCGGGCGAAGTTATACAGCGACCTGCATCGGTTGTTAAAGAACTCATTGAAAATGCCATCGACGCAGGAAGCACCAAAATACGGCTAATTATCAAAGACGCAGGCAAGACGCTGATTCAAATCATCGACAATGGCTGCGGTATGTCTGAGACGGATGCCAGAATGAGTTTTGAGCGCCACGCGACGTCTAAAATCAGGGAAGCCAGTGATTTGTTTGCCATCCGGACGATGGGTTTTCGAGGCGAGGCAATGGCTTCTATTGCGGCTATCTCGCAGGTGGAAATGCGAACGAGACGTCCCGATTCAGAGCTTGGCACCCTGCTTCTCGTGGAAGGCTCTATTGTGAAAAAACAGGAACCCTGCCAAACTGCTCCGGGCACGAGTATTTCGGTTAAGAATTTGTTTTTCAACGTGCCGGCTCGTAGGAATTTTTTAAAATCCAATTCGGTGGAGATGCGCCATATTCTCGACGAATTCCAGTTTGCGGCGATTGCTAACCCGGATATTTTCTTTTCATTACACCACAACGATACGGAGATGTTTCATCTGCCTCCGGGCAATTTGCGACAGCGGATCATCAATATTTTTGGAAAAAAATTTAATCAACGACTGGTGCCTATTTCGGAAGAGACAGATTTGTTGAATTTTGAAGGGTTTATCGGCAAGCCGGAATTTGCGCGGAAGACGCGGGGCGAACAATTCTTTTTTGTCAATCAAAGGTACATCAAAAGCCACTACCTCAATCATGCGATTATGGGTGCCTATGAAGAATTAATACCCAAAGGTACCTACCCTTTTTACGTCATATTTATTGACATCGACCCCGAGCGGATTGACATCAATGTACACCCCACCAAACAGGAAATAAAATTTGATGACGAGCGGATGGTTTACAACTATCTAAAGGTGGCTACCCGGCACGCACTCGGGCAATACAACGTCATGCCCACACTCGATTTTGATCAGGATACTAATTTTGCCGTCAAACTGGGTACACAGCCTTCTCAGGAAAAAGAAATATCGCGGGAATTGAATACGCCGTCACGTGGTGGAGGTTCTTCCTTTTCTCCACCTAAAAAAGACATCGACCGCTCCAACCTTCAGAACTGGGAAAAGTTATTCGAAGGATTAGAAGATTCCACCGAAAATATTCCCAATACAGCAGCATCCGACGACACGCCGCCGAATCAGGTCTCTGACTCACTGCTCGATGTGGAAAATATCGCCCCTTATCAAATACACGGCACCTTCATCGTCAGTCAGATTAATTCGGGTTTTTTGCTTATCAACCAGCACGAGGCACACCAGCGGATTTTGTATGAAAAGTATTTGGAAAATATGAATAGCGAGGCCAGTCCATCTCAACACCAATTATTCCCTACGACGATGAAGCTATCCGCTGCCGATGCGGAAATACTCAAGGATATGCTTCCCGATTTGAAACGGCTGGGTTTTGAGTTGGAGGATTTTGGCAATAATGATTTTATTATCAACGGCATCCCTTCGGATATGGCAGGTAAACAAAACGAGGTGAAAGTTATTGAGGGGCTTTTGGAACAATACAAACTCAATGTCAACCTCGACTTAAACACGAATGAACGACTTGCCAAGTCGCTGGCAAAAAGCACCGCCATCAAAAACGGCAAAAAAATGAGCGTCGAAGAGATGGAATCGCTCATCGAACAATTATTCCTTTGCCAAATCCCTTACAAAAGCCCTTCCGGGAAGAATTGTTTCCTAACCTTTGAACTTGATGACCTTAACAAACGTTTTGAAGCGTAGGGTGATAAGGCAGTTTACATAAACAACAATTTTATGCGACAATTAACAGAAGTGGTCAAACACTTAATCATTATCAATATTGTTTTTTTTATTGGTAGTAACTTACTGACCAATAGTGGGATGTTTGATGCCATCAGGCATTTGTCGCTTTATTATCCACAGTCACCTTCCTTTCGTCCTTATCAGCTTGTGACGCATTTGTTTATGCACGCTAATTTTACCCATATTGCTTTTAATATGTTTGCCCTGTTTATGTTCGGGCCTCCGCTGGAAGCCCTGTTGAAAGAAAAACGGTTTTTGTTTTTTTATTTCTTTTCGGCCCTTGGTGCTGTCGTTTTGCATTTTATCGTCGTTTATTTGCGGATTCACGCCATTATTCCTGAAGGAATTACACAGGGAGTAGACCTTCCTGCTCCAATGCTTGGGCAATTGAACGCCCTAATCAACATTCCGATGCTCGGAGCATCCGGTGCGATAGCAGGCGTTGTACTGGCATTTGCAATGAAATATCCCAACGCTGAGTTGATGTTGATATTTTTTCCTGTCCCAATTAAAGCGAAGTATTTGGTGCCGATTATGTTTGGGATAGACTTATACCTCGGTATTAGTAGTTTTTCATGGGATAATGTAGCACATTTTGCGCACCTTGGTGGTGCGTTATTCGGATTCTTATTAATTTTGTACTGGCAAAAGTTTGATTCAGACTTCAGAATACGGTAGGCAATGGTAGATTCAATTTGGGAAGATCTAAAACAACAGTATCGAAATGGCAACATGGTGACCAGAATCATCTTGTGGAATGCAGGTGTTTTTCTGGTTTTCTTTCTGCTCTATGTCGGGCTTAAAATCAGCAGTGGATGGCATTTGCCGCCTTTGTACCATAAAATCGTTTACTTCTTCTCTATCTCAAATGACTGGAAGCATAACCTGACACACCCGTATGTGATTTTCACCCATATGTTTCTGCATATAGGTTTCTTTCACGTGTTTTTTAATATGCTGTTATTTTACTACTTCGGCAGCATTGTCGGGGATTTCCTTGGTAATCATCGTATTTTACCCTTGTACCTGCTTGGAGGATTGGCGGGCGCACTGATGTATTTTGTCAGCATCAATGTGCTGGGTTACGGGGGCGGAGGGGCTCATTACGCTTACGGAGCCTCTGCGGCAGTCATGGCTACCGTTATTGCAGCCGGGGTGTTATCACCCGATTATATTATGAATCTAGTCCTGCTCGGCCCCGTCAAGATAAAATACATCGTCGCCGTTTTATTTTTGATTGATTTGGGAGGTGTTGCGGGTGAAATTAACACCGGAGGACATTTTGCTCACCTTGGTGGTGCCCTCTTTGGTTGGTTATTTGTATGGCAACTCCGCAATGGAAATGATTGGTCGGTGCCCGTCAATAAAGTACTGTTTAGGATTCAGGATTTTTTCAAAAAAATAGCGGATCCATCAAGACGACCACGTCCGAAGATGGTCTATAAAAATCCGGATACTTCAAAAAAATCTTCTGCCGGGAAGTCTTCACCGACAAGAGAAAGTCGCTCTCATCAGGAAGCCGTTGATAAAATTCTCGAAAAAATAAAAGCAAGTGGATATGAAAGCCTGACGAGTGAAGAGAAAGAATTTTTATTCAAAGCCAGTAAAAAATAAAACCCAAAACTTTGTTCTCCAAACTCCTGCTCCGATTCAATATTTTAGTGGTTTTTATTTCGTTTCTGACGTACCTGGCACCCTACGTTAATATTAAATCGCTTTGGCCTGTTTCGTTACTTGCGCTCTTTTATCCTTTTTTGTTACTGGCTAATATTTTGCTCATCGGGTGGTGGTTGTTCAAAAAGAAGAAAGCGGCATTGCTTTCGATCATTTGGCTATTTGCCGGATGGGGACATTTTAGTACCCTTGTCGGAACTCATTTGGGTAAAGAAGCAGCTACCAAAAGTAGCATTGGGGTATTGAGCTACAATTGCCGTAGTTTTACCAAAGATAACAAAAGGACAAATCCCGTTGCTCTGAAGGAATTTTACAACTTTCTGAATGAAGAGGAGATTAAGATTGCCTGCTTTCAGGAGTTCCCCTTCGCGAAGGATAAAAAGCGAACAAAGGCAATCGACGAGATTGTGCAAAACAGCGCATTAAAGTACTTTTACAATATCCCCAATAGCGGATTATTGATAATGTCCTCTTATCCTATCAAGGGCGTTTTGACTCACCATTTTCGGGAAAATAATAGGAGTAATGGGTTTCAATATGCAGACCTTACTTTGGGTAAAAATCGGATTGTTCGCCTTTTTAATATACATCTCCAAACGAACGCCGTCACACGTAGTGCGGATAAGCTGGCAAAGAAAGAAAACTATCAGGATAAGGAAACCTGGCTGACGATCAGGGGAATGCTGGGCAAATATCGACATTCAGCTATTACGAGGATTGAGCAGGCAAAAGAAATTCAGAAAGAAATTCAAAATAGCCCGTATCCGGTCATTGTCTGCGGAGACTTTAATGATGTTCCGCTCTCGAGAACCTACAATTTGCTGAGAGGCAAACTGCGGGATGGATTTGTAGATGCAGGGAGTGGCTTGGGAATTACTTTTGCGGAAAGCATCCCCGGGTTGAAGATTGACTATATTTTGTTTAGCGATGAATTGGAAAGTGACTATAGCTGCGTTTATCACAAGTTTTATTCAGATCATTATCCCATTTATTGCCGGCTGAGTTGGTCGGAGAAGGAGGCGAACAAATAACCGATGAAACGCCCACATCCTACCGGAACCAACGCAACCTCCAGCTCGCTGCGGCCTGTGGTCGCAATGCGGATATTGGCGTAGGATTTTAGCCTACTGTTTTAAGGCAAAATTACGAAAAAAAATTGCAACTTGGCAATCCACACTTATCTGGCTAAAGGGTTTTCTCATAAAAAGCTCAAGGCTACAGCAGGAATTTTTGCAAAGTAAAAAATCCTGTAAATCCTGCCGGTAAAAGGGCTAATTTTGTCAAAGAAAATTGGTAACTACTTGCCAC
>Ga0256832_1002901_pt1 | contig 11699 bp, 11 predicted proteins | sample 134614metaG_FD_190534 | JGI IMG/M metagenome (GOLD analysis project Ga0256832, IMG submission 190534) | Hydrothermal vent microbial communities from Lau Basin, Pacific Ocean - 134-614 | ecosystem: Environmental > Aquatic > Marine > Hydrothermal vents | place: Pacific Ocean: Lau Basin | collected...
ATAGAGGGCAGCACGGTACGAAGCGATAAAGATATTATCATCGACCTTGGCGGCATGGGAAAGGGGTTCGCTGTCGATAGTGCTGCCAATTTCCTGCTTGAGCACAACATCACACGGGGACGTATCGCACTAAGCGGCGACATTCGCTGTATCGGGCTCTGTGAAATTGCCATCCAGTCCCCCTTTTCTGACACAACATTTGCTACGGCCCACAGTCTCGTCAATGACCTCTCCGTCTCCACTTCCGGTACCTACCGCCGTTACGCGACCAAACCAAGTGAACACCACCTCATCGACCCTAAAACAGCTTCACAGGAGAAAAATTTTGTTTCTGTCACTCTCTTTGTACAAGCAGATAACAGTATGATCGATGCGTATGCTACCGCCGTTTCGGTCATGCCAAAGGCAGAAGCACTTCTTTTTTTGAAACAGCATCCCAATATCGGTTATATTCTTGTTGAACCAAACGGGAAGATTATAGATGGAAACTGGAAAAAACTGGTGCATTTGGAGTGGCATTTTGGAACGCTTCTGAAACGGTAAAAACCGGTTCCTGTTTTACTAAAAAAGTGAGACTGCGACAGCACCAAGCAAGATTAAAAAAAGTAGTATAAACACGGCAAGCACTGCCAGCTTTATCCACCCGGTTGTCACAATACCTGCAATGATGAGCGCATATGCAGAAATGTCCGCAAGTGCGGAAATGTAGAGCCACAAGCTCAGGCGCATAGAAAAGTGCCGTGAGATTCTGGTGCTAAAGAGCAGAAAGTGTGCAACGATGAAAATGAGTGCTCCCATCGCAAAGAGGTGTGGCGTAGCAATTTCGACAAACTGCTGCCAGCTTTTTACAGCCGGGGTGTGAACAAGCTGCTGCAGTGCAGCACCCAGACTCCCCGTCTCAGCCAGCCCCTGGGGCAGCAGAAAGAGCCAGAGGCCGCTTGCAACGATGAAAAATGAAAAGAGCAGCATATAGCCGATCGGGAGGCGGTAGCGCGGGTAGCGTTTCATGACGCAATCAGCCTTTTAAGCGCAACCGTTCCCACAAAGAGCGCCAGCAGATGCCAGAGATAAAAGGCACCCACCCAGCCGTAGAGCCAGAAACTGCCGCCGAAGTAGGCGGCAATCAGCAGCAGCGGTGCGGCCAGTGCCGCCAGAAAGAGAGCGTGCAGCAGGCCTTTGCGCACCTTCTCTTTGTACTTCATACGCAGGTAGATAGAGACAACTATCAGCAGTGAGACAAGCGCCATGAAGAGGTCGATATGTACCTGCAGCAGCAGACTCTCAAAGAGTATCGGCTCTACAAACGCCTTTTCGTTCCCGTAAAGCGTCTGTGCCGCCACCTGCGGGCTCAAGCCTATCAGATAGCCGTGCAGCACCACGTCAAGTACCAGGTAGAGCAGCATTGCCACAGTGACGGCTGTCATCAACTGCCGCAATAACGGGGTTGGGACAGCATCTTTTGAAACAAGAAATTTCATGGATTACTGCTTGATAGCATATTGAAAAATAGCTCTTGCCACACGGGCACCATCGGTAATGCTGCGTGCGGAGAGTGTCGCACCGCTGATCGTAGGAACATCGCCACCCATCTTCAGCGGCGCATTTGCAGATTTTTCTTTGAACTGCCCCATCCAGGTGTCATTGGGAATGTACTCGGGCGGTTCGCCAAATGCCATGATTTCGGCAAATTTCAGAGTCCCCTCCGGGGTGAAAGCATACAGCACCGTCGCTTTCTTCGTCCGCACCTTTCTGGCAATAAGCACACCGTAGCCGACAACAGTGCCGCCGCTCTTGAACAGGTAATAGCGGTAGACCTTCGTCTCAAGCTTCGCTTTGGCAGCCTTCTGCACCTTCTCAAACTGCGCTTTGGTCAGAATGAGCCGCTTTGGCTCTATGGTATCCACCTTGGCGAAGCTGCCTTTGACAGCCTGCTCCACCTTTGTATTGACCTTCGCTTCAGCCATCTGTACGCCTACTATTAACAGCACCGCCAGTACAATCCTTTTCATCAACACCTCCGGTTAAAAGACAAATCCAAGGCCAAGCGAGAAGATGTTTTCATCATCCCTTCCACTTACCTTTTTTTGCGCATAATCAGCCTTCAGCACCACCTGGTCGGCAGGGAAGAAGTTTGCACCGATTGTAGTCGTTTTTGTCTTATACTTGTCTTCATTCAATCCATCGACGGTGGAGGCTACCGGGTTGAAATCCTCATACTGGACAAAGAGCGGCATCTTGTAGCCAAGCCCGGTCAGAGCATCGATATCGTAGGAGAGGTTGACATAGTAGCCCTCTGCCTTCTCGGCTGCACCGTTTCCTATCTTCTCCGCACCGCTCAGCGTCATCTGCGTATAGAGTCCGTAGGCTCTGAACGGACCGTTTTCGTAGTTTGCGTGAATGTCGAACATCGTTGCATCGGTACCGGAGACATCAGTCGGGTCATCCTTAAGGTTGGAAGCGTTCCCGTAATAGACTGAGACTCCTACCAGCAGGCCGTTCACGCCTGTGTAGTCAAGACGTCCCACAAAGGCCGGCTCGAAGGATGCTTTTGCACTCGACCCCAGTCTTCCGGAGCGGATCCACCCGTTCTTTGCATTGCGTGTATCGTCGTTGTTGAGATTCAGTGCATTGATCATTCCGAGAGTATAGGAGATACCGATATCACTAAACTGTCCATAGATCAACGCACCATTCTCCTGCCAGGTACTTGGAAGCAGCTTCTGCTCCACCTCCGGACGCTGCACCGTATTGAATAGAATCGGTTCATGTCTGAGATTGACAAGCCCCATAGGTACAAGCAAGTTACCTACTCTGAAGTTGATCTCCTCCTTCCAGAGGAAGTCAAGGTACATAAACTCAATGGCAACTTCTCCACCGGCATCTGCATTGGCACCGTGCTCGAACTCTACCTCGGCGTTGAGGATGACATTATCGGAGAACTTGTATCCGAAGTAGGTGACAAAGCGGTAAACATCCGCATAGTCATCCCCGTTGCTTGGATTGGCATAGTACATCTCACCGTACCCGCCGATTGAGAGCGGATTTTTGGAGTAATAGACCTTCGATGCCGCAGGGCCCATACCGTTATAGGTCTTCTCCGTATCCACCAGCGTAAAACCACCAGTCTGCGTAGCAAGCACTTCTTCTGTCAGTATTTCGTTCTGTGCTTCGAGAGCTGCGACTCTCTCCTCAAGTGTTGAGGCTTGAACCCCTGATGCGATCAGCACTGCCAACCCCATTGCTGTTGTCAACTTATTCATGATTGCTGCTCCTTATTTAATTTGATAATTATTATCTAAATTGTTAGACACGAAACTATACTGCGTAAAAACTTAAATAAACATAATATCGATAACGATTATTAAAATACTGTTATCATTTTGGAGTATAGCATGCTTTATCCTCATATAAAGATGTAACATTTGTTACACATAGAGTCCACATGAAAACAATAGACTTCAATCCACACTTAAAGTAAGGAAATCACACTATGAAACGATTGATGACACTTTTTCTCTTGGCTATATTGCAAGCGGGGGCAGCCGAAAATGCTGCTGTGGCACTCCCCGATCTTCACATGCCTGAGAACGGATTAAGCTCCACACTGATCAAAGGCTATGAAAACTACCGTATCGTAGCCACACATTTCAGAACGGATAAAAACGAACTGCGCTACATTCTGGCAAACCCTGTCGCTTTCAAAGCACTTCAGGATAGCAAAAAGGTCATGCCGGAAGGCAGCATTGTCGTCAAGATAGGATGGAGTGTCAAAAAGATGCCGCTTTTTCCATCTGCACTCGAAGCGGACAAACTGCAGCGTATCGAATATATGGTAAAGGATGCAAAAAGATTCAATGCTGCCGGCGACCACTGGGGCTATGCACGTTTTGTCAAAACAAAGAACAGATATAAGGCATGGGACAAAGGCACCAAAGGGTGCATCTCCTGCCATGCATCAGCCAAAGAGAATGACTTTCTTTTCACAACAAAACAGTCTCTGACACAATAGTACTCTCCAAAAACATATCTCAGGATAAAGGGTACTTCTCCTGACCCCTCTTGTGTAACTTTCGTTACACAACAGTTTCCGCTTTTTATACTACAGTCACTATAATACAGCATGATTCAAACCATAGGAAATGATAATGAAAAAATATCTGTTACTCTCTTTCATACCTTTACTCTTTCTCTCTGTCTCTGAAGGACAAAGCGGTATCTGCAAACAGTGCCACCCTACTATCTACCGTGAATACTACCAGTCAGCACACAGAAAAGCATCGGTCTTCAACGATCCGGTTCATGGCGCATGGTGGAAGCTGGTGTCCAAAAAGAAACAAGGATACACCTGTGCTAAATGCCACTCACCTTCAGATCCGGAAGCACTTGAACACGGCATTCTTACCGATAACAGAATTCAAAGAGAGGAGCCTATCTCCTGTGTACACTGCCACACCATAGACCACATTCAGCAAAATGATACATCAAATACCAATATCACGACCGGGAAAACCCGCGAATTCTTTACCGCAGAAGCATCCAAAAAAGGTTCCGGTGTCGCTCACTTCCAGACCCATACCTCCTGGTTCGGACTGAACAGAAGTGTCGAAAACTCTCCTTTCCACAAAATAAACTACAACAATGAAAACTACTATAACGGCAACGTTTGTATGGGCTGCCATGCCCACACCGATAATGAACACGGGGTTGATATTCTTATGCTCGATGCATTCATAGACAAAAAAGACAAAGAGACGTGTATCAGCTGTCATATGCCCCAGGTTCCGGGAACAAAAGTAACGCTGAAACATACACCAACACATGCCTACCATGGCTTTGCCGGCATCCACAACATGACCGAGGCATTGGGGAAATATATCGACTTTAATGTCAGTCAAACTGCTGACGGCTTTGACATCACCATTGTCAATCATGCCAACCATGCACTCTTTGGCCAGGCTTACCGTGAAGGGGTACTCAAAGTCAGTATCAATCACAACGGTAAAGAAAGAGCACTGCAACCTGCTGTATTTACACGTGTATTCGGGAAAAACGGAAAAGAGAGCTTTCCCTGGGAAGCAACCGAAACACTGAAAGACTCCCTTATTTACGGCAAAAAAAAGCTGCATTATCCGGTAAAACTGTATAAAGGTGATACGCTGACACTGGTACTGGGGGCAAAAAGAGTCAGTGAGGCAGGGATGAAGGCACTGCACCTTCAGAAGCACAGTGAACTAACCCGTTTCAAACCGCTCAAATACGGGAGTTATCACTTTTAATCGGTTTCAATTAAAATTTTAAAGGCGGGAACCACAACGTAAAAGTCGTTCCCTTTCCCACTTCTGAATCGAGATCGAGCTTGATTCGGTACTGTCTGCATATCCCCAGCACAATATTCAACCCGATACCAAAACCGCCACGCTCATTGTTGGCGCGTTTATAGCGTTTAAAAATATTCTCCTGATCTTTTTTGGCAATTCCTATGCCGGTATCGGCTACTTTGAGTACACGCTCCTTGAGCATAACGGTAATGCAGTCGCCTACATCGCTGTACTTGACAGCATTGGAAAGCAAATTGTCAATGAGCCGCTCGGCCGAACTGTGTGACATTTCCACCACTGTCGGCTCAAGAGAGACTGTCAGTTTCAGCTTTTTGGAGTCGATAAGCTCTTTAATATACCCGACACGCTCTTCAACCACCTGTGCAAAGTCAAAACATTCCACCTCTTCCTCTTTACCTTCAAGACGGTAGGTAAGCGAACTGTACATCACGTGCAGCCGCTTTGCACTTGCCTCCAGCCGCTTCATCTTCTTTTCGTCACATCCTTTTAGAGACTGAATCGTCATTAAAATCGCCGAGATAGGTGTATTGAGTTCATGGGTTGTATCGGAGATAAACTGGTCAAGTGATTCAATCTGCTCCCTCACCGGCTGCAAAAAGAGCCTGCCAAGAAAATACCCTACTACACCCATCAGCAAAAAAGAGAGCAACAAATAACCGATGATCTTCAGCCGAAGCTGATGAAAACTCTCCATCAGTTCGTTCTCTTTAAGTACAACATAATGCACGCCAAGATGATCACTTTTATCTTCAAGTACCGTGTAGCAGCATCCCTTGTCAATATAAAAACTACTATTGAATTTCGGCACATCGTCTATTTCCGTATAGAGAGGATCGCCCTCTTTGTCATAATAGCCTACATTGAATCGACAGTGCTTTAAAGAGGCAAGGAAGTTCACCGCATCGGCTTCATCCATTCCCTTTTCCTGCATCGCTTTCATGACAATTTTGGAAGAGAGCATACGCCCCTGGTACATCATCTCGAATTTCATCGCACTCTTCATCGCTGTGCGGTTGTTTTCAAAAAAGAGGTAGCCTATAATCGCCAGCAGTATAAATACCGAAATCAGATAGAGTGCCAGAAAGCGGAAAAGTGACCGGCGTTCATACGATGTTAAAACGATATCCCTCTCCTTTGATATTTTCAAAACAGGCTTTGTCGAACATTCTTCTGAGGTTTTTAATATAGGTGCGTATAGTAGCGTGTGTGGGAACATTCTCATCTTCCCATATGTTCTCTATGATCTCATCGCAGGAGACAATCTTTCCCTGATTTCGTATGAAGTACTCCAGCACCTGCGCCTCTTTTTGACGCATTTCAATGGTTCTGTCACCCACAATAAGCTGATGCGCTTTGGGAATAAATTTCATACCCTCAATCTCGATCTCTTCCTGCAGGTAATTCGCTTTTGCAATGTGTTCAATGCGTACCTGAAGCTCTTCAAGATCAAACGGCTTTTTCAGGTAGTCGTCCGCCCCGAGAGCAAATCCTTTTTTAAGATCTTCAATACCTGCAAGAGAAGTAATGTAGATAGCCGGGGTTGTATTGCCGATATCACGAAGGTATGCAAGTATTTCAAAGCCGTCTATACTGGGTACATTCACATCCAGAAGCAGCAGGTCAAAACGCTCTTCTCCTATGGCATCGAGCGCCTTTTCTCCATCATAGAAGCTGACTACTTCGTGTTTGTTCTCCTGCAGAAACTCTTCGATAATCTCCTGCAAGATCACATCGTCTTCAAGTAGCAATATCTTCACATATACTCCTTAGGCATGCCATGCAGCGGCATATCTCTTTCTTGGCACATTGTAGCATGGCTTTGTGGAGGCGGCTACACAGAGAAACAGACCTGTACTGACAATGGATTAAAAACTTTTTGCGTTGTTAAACTCTGCAATCTCGCTTTCTACCATCGCATCGATCATACGGACATAAAGATCGTTAATAAGGTTGGGGGAGAGTCCCAGATCGATCGCCTGCTGTCTGGCTCTGGAGATAACATCATTAATGCGTTCTTCTTCCTTTACTTCATCCACACTTGTTTTAAAGTGTGCGATCTGCTTAATATAGTCGTTACGTTTTGCGATCAGTTTGATGATCTCTTCATCGACCTCGTCAATTTTCTGTCTTGCTTCTTCCAGTGTTGTACACTTTTCAATTTCCATCGTCATCCATCCTTCTTTAATTTACAAAAAATGCTTTGTCTATTTATCCAAAAATCCTCCATGGGACTGTAATATATTTTAGCCTATAATACCTTTATGAACAGGAAAAAAAGTATACTCATTTCGGGTTTGGCTGCTATGCTTCTTGCAAGCCCGTCACTCCAGGCAAACGAAGCACTGGCCGATACAGTATCGAAGGCCTCCGATATCAATGTTTCAGAAGGTGCAATAGAAGAAGGGATCGGAAGCAAAAACTTTCTGGTCGTTCCCTATGTATTCTCAACGGACTCTACCGGATTCTCCGGAGGGGTCGGCGTGATCAAAAAAGGCTTCCTGCAACCGCAAACCACCGCAATTGCCACTGTTTTTTACGGTGCAGATCAGGATGTCAAGGTCAATGGACAGCAAGAAAGCAAAAACTTCTCAGGCGGTTTTGCCGCGATCTTCAACTACGTAGTACCCGGTACGGACAGACTGCTTTTCTCTGCACTCGGACTTAAGAGTTACTTTCCCAAAGCACGCTATTACATGTACGATCACGGCAAGAACTCCCATGAAGAAAACTATGTCGAATCTCCCGGTGATGAAGATTTTGTCTATATGACACTCAAGTATGTTCTTCCTGTCGGGGAAGGTCTGAACAATCCGGCAGGACATTACACACTCAAACACGGATTTGCTGTTGACAGAGAAGGATACGGCGGGGGAAAACCTTTCGTAACCGGACGTACGGCACTGGGTATCACCGGTTTTTACGAGCACAACTCCTTTGAAAACTATCTCCCTTCCAACGGGTTCGACCGCTCATCGAGAGGACTTCAGGAGTGGAACACCAATGGATTGCGTTTTTTTGTAGAGCATGACAATACAGACTACGACCTTAACCCGTCCCGCGGCTACCATTTCAGACTGCAGTACTCCAAAGACTTTGGGTGGGGTGATTCACTCCAGACATGGGACTTTCTGGAATTCAAGTACAACCACTACGTTGACCTGCCCACATTTTCATGGACACAGCAGAATGTACTTGCAATGAGCTTCTGGACAGGCTACTCCTTCTCTTGGGACGATAACAATGATGCCGACGGTCATCCAGGTATTGAAAAACACAGACCGCCGCTCTGGGAAGGCGGACGTCTTGGCGGTATGTTCAGAATGCGAGGCTACAACACCAACCGATTTACCGACAGAGCTGTCATTTACGGTGCTATGGAATACCGTGCCATTTTGAACTGGAACCCTTTCAGAAAAAATGATTATCTGCCGGTAGCAGTCGACTGGCTTCAGGTTGTCCCCTTTGTTGAAGCGGGCAATGTCAATGACAGTTACAACGGCGGACTTTTTGACGATATGAAATTCGATGCCGGTATCGGTTTCAGAGCCATGGTAGCCCAGGTTCCCGTGCGTATCGATGTTGCCTATAGCAGTGAAGGTACCAATTTCTGGATTATGGTTTTTCAGCCTTTTGACTTCTAAACCTAACAGTGTGATACTTGTCACACTCTCGCTCTATACTTTCTCCATCTTCACCTTAAAATGACACTTCGCAATCTTTACCTTTGTCCATCACTATAGGAATATCAAACATTTGAAGACAGCAACACAAGAGAATGAGAGTGAAGAGAAAAAAGTTGGCATAAAAAAAGCCCAACTTCCCTTTCGGGAAACCGGGCTTTGGAGGAAGTAATATAACTTGAAAAAGAGAGGGCAGAGGCTTACTCAACCTCTGCATCGATGACGTCGTCTCACCTCATTCTAACGCTTCCCGGGCAAAGCCCGTTAAGCTACGCTGTCGCTGAGACCTCCTCGGCGGAGTGCCCATGCGACTGGTCGCATTTTCCGCAGAGGCTTACTCAACCTCTGCATCGATGACGTCGTCATCGTCGGCTTTTTTGCCTGCGTCACCACCGGCAGCGCCTTGCTGTCCGCCCTGCTCTTTGGCGTAAACGGCTTCAGCCAGTTTGTGAGACTTCTCAGTCAATGCTTTGACCTTCTCATCGATCTGCTCTTTGGTCGCATTGTCATCTTTAAGTACAGTCTCAAGGTCTGCAATAGCCGCTTCGATGTTCGCTTTTTCGCTTGCATCGAAACTGTCACCAAGCTCATCAAGCGACTTTCTTGTCTGATGGATCAGTGCATCCGCCTGGTTCTTCGCTTCGACGATCGCTTTACGCTTCTCATCTTCGGCTTTATGCGCTTCAGCATCCTGTACCATCTTTTCGATCTCTTCTTCACTCAGTCCTGACGAACCGGTGATCTTGATCTCCTGAGATTTTCCTGTACCTTTGTCAACCGCCGATACTGTCAGAATACCGTTGGCATCGATGTCAAAGGTTACCTCAATTTGAGGTACCCCTCTTGGTGCAGGCGGGATCCCCTGAAGTTCGAACATACCGAGTGACTTGTTGTCTTTGGCAAACTCACGCTCTCCCTGGAGTACGTGGATGCTTACTGCCGGCTGGTTGTCTTCTGCTGTTGAGAAGATCTGTGATTTCTTCGCAGGGATGGTTGTCCCTTTTTCAATCACTTTTGTCATCACACCGCCGAGTGTTTCGATACCAAGGCTAAGCGGTGTAACATCCAGCAGAAGGACATCTTTAACATCTCCGGCAAGGACACCACCCTGGATCGCTGCACCGATCGCAACAACCTCATCAGGGTTGACCGACTTGTTCAGCTCTTTGCCAAAGTACGCTTTGACCTTCTCCTGTACCAGTGGCACACGGGTAGATCCACCGACCATGACAACTTCTTTGACATCACTCTTGCTCAAACCGGCATCTTTCAGTACCTGATCGATTGTAGTAATCGTTTTTTCAACCAGATCTGCAATCAGTGATTCAAATTTTGCTCTGGTAATTTTGGTTACCAGGTGTTTTGGACCGCTTGCATCAGCAGTGATAAATGGCAGGTTGATCTCTGTCTCTGTTGCAGACGAAAGCTCTTTTTTCGCTGCTTCAGCCGCATCTTTGACACGCTGTAGTGCCATTACATCCGCTTTAATGTCAATGCCTGTTTCCTTCTTGAACTCTTCAGCAACATAATCGATGATTCTGTTGTCGAAGTCATCACCACCAAGGAATGCATCACCGCCGGTTGCCAGTACTTCAACGACACCGTCACCTGTTTCAAGCGCTGTAACGTCGAATGTACCACCACCCAGGTCGTAAACAACAATCTTCTCAGCATCTTTCTTGTCAAGACCATATGCAAGGGCTGCTGCTGTAGGCTCGTTGATAATACGCAGAACATTCAGCCCCGCAATTGTACCAGCCTCTTTGGTAGCCTTTCTCTGAGAGTCGTTAAAGTAGGCAGGAACCGTAATAACCGCATCTGTGACTGTCTCACCGAGATACGCTTCTGCATCTTCCTTGAGTTTCATCAGTACTTTCGCAGAAATCTCCTGCGGTGTATAAGTCTTGCCGCTTACTTCAATGGCACACGCACCGTTTCTGTCAATAATGTGGTACGGGAGTCTCTCTTTGGCTTCTGCCGCTTTATCTTCGTTACACATCAATCCCATAATTCTTTTAATAGAATAGATGGTTTTTTCAGGGTTGGTAACCGCCTGACGTTTTGCCGGCTCACCGACAAGCACTTCACCCTTGTCAGTAAACGCGACGACTGACGGTGTAGTGTTTTTCCCTTCTTTATTTGCGATAATCGCTGCCTCACCATTGGTGTAGACTGCCATCGCAGAGTTGGTTGTTCCTAAGTCAATTCCTAATACTTTACCCATTGCTCATCCTTTATGTAGAGTTGTTTTCTAATTTATATAGTGTTAGTATACACACTTTTTTCGTGAAACGATGCAACTTTGGTTGCATTGAGTCACTTTATATAAAGTTTTTGGTGCGTGATTACGCACCCTACTTTATTTCGCAGTGCTCTCCGACCTACGCGGTCGCTCTGCTCCACGCTCTGGTTTCGCACCGATAAACGTGAGGTTCACTCACGCTTATTTAGCGGTGCTCACCATTGCCGGTCTGAGGACACGGTCTTTGATGGTGTAGCCTTTTTGCATCACCTGCACAATATCACCATTCTCGTGCTCGTCACTGTCAACCTGCATAATTGCCTGATGTACTTCAGGGTCAAACTCACCCTCACATGAAATCTCTTTAATGTGGTTCTTCTCCAACACTTTGCGAAGCTGCTCATAGGTCAGTTTGACACCTTCGTGCATTTTTTCCAG
>Ga0256832_1002902_pt1 | contig 11694 bp, 13 predicted proteins | sample 134614metaG_FD_190534 | JGI IMG/M metagenome (GOLD analysis project Ga0256832, IMG submission 190534) | Hydrothermal vent microbial communities from Lau Basin, Pacific Ocean - 134-614 | ecosystem: Environmental > Aquatic > Marine > Hydrothermal vents | place: Pacific Ocean: Lau Basin | collected...
CATAACCCGTGTTCGCGGGTGTTGTCACGATCGTCGCGCTGCCCTTTGGCGCTGGCCACACCTTGACGACCTCCTCGCCGCTTGACGCGAGTGTTCCGGCACCGGCGCCGCCACGACCGTCGGTGAACAGCATCCAGCCATTGCTCCAGGTCAAGCCACAGCTGCTCGTGCTGGTACTGCTCGCGCGCGCGCAGAGCGACATCGAAACACCGCGATTGATCGCCTCGGCCCGCGCCAGTCGCAGCGCGGAGAGCAGATCATTGGCATAGGCCGACGAGCGGTTGTTCGCCAGGATGCTCTCGACCGAGGGCGTCACCACGGCGAGCAGGATCGCGGTCACGGCCAGCACCGTCACGAGTTCGATCAATGTCAATCCGGAAACCTTTCTCATGACGCTAAGCCTATATGGCGCGCCGCGACGGCGCCATCCAGGCCATGATAGACTGAGGCAATTATCGGACGAGCGGTCATTTTTCGATACGGCATGGCTCTGTGAGTACCCGGATTTCCCAAATTATCGTTGTTGGCGGCGGTGTCATCGGAATGTTGACCGCGCGCGAATTGTCGTTGCGCGGCGCCGATGTCACGCTGATCGAACGCGCGGCCCCTGGACGTGAATCGTCGTGGGCCGGCGGAGGCATTCTATCGCCTCTATACCCCTGGCGTTACCCGGATGCCGTGAACCAGCTCGCATTTCGCAGTCAATCGGTCTATCCCGCGTTGTGCGATACGCTGCTCGAACATACCGGGATCAATCCGCAATGGACCGCCTCCGGTCTGCTGATCGAAGCCGAGGGCGAATACGACACCGCGCTCGTCTGGGCCAGCGCGTGGGGAAAAACCGCCAACCTGCTCGCCCGAGCGGAAATCGCCGCGCTGGAACCGGCGCTTGTCCCGCCGCGCGATGCCATCTGGCTGCCGGACATCGCCCAGGTACGCAACCCGCGTCTGACCCGCGCGTTGGCGGCGGAGCTGAAACACCGGGGTATCGCCATCCTCGACGATACCCCGGTGGAGGCCATCCGCGCCGACCAGGGGCGCGTGCGCGGTGTCACGACCCGCGGACGCGACCTCGATGCCGAGCAGGTCGTCGTCTGCGCCGGCAGTTGGAGCAGCCAACTCATCGAGCAACTCCCGGTCTTCCCGGTGCGTGGCCAGATGATCCTGTTCCGCGCGCCGCCGGGAACGATAGAACACCTGTATCTCAGCGCGGATCGCTATGCGATTCCGCGTCGGGATGGGCGCGTCTTGTTCGGCAGCACGCTGGAGGAAGACGGCTACGCCAAGCGTCTTTCGACCAAGGCACGCGACGAACTTGCCGACATCGCGCGGCAGCGTTACCCGGTGCTGCGCGACTGTCCGATCGAACACCACTGGGCCGGGCTGCGTCCGGGCACGCGCGGCGGCATCCCGTTCATCGGCGAACACCCCGCCATCGACGGCCTGTTTATCAACGCCGGTCATTTCCGCAACGGCCTGGTACTGGCACCGGCATCGGTGGAACTGTGCGCGGATCTGATCGAAGGCCGGCAACCGCGGCTCGATCCCACCCCCTACCGGTTCGAGGTGACATCGGATTGAGACCGCCACGGATTGGACGCTTCCCACCTTAACCCTTATAATGCGCGCCCTGCATGTCGACATACGGTCGCCGACGGAGCATCAAGCGCTTTGTTCACGGCGCCTGTATTCACTTCGGCCGATGTAGCTCAGTCGGTAGAGCAACTGATTCGTAATCAGTAGGTCGGCGGTTCGATTCCGCCCATCGGCTCCATTTCATTCCCATAGCCTCCGCCAGCCAAACGTTGGATTCCAGGAGGCTGTCGGAATTAGAGGTAATCTACCGAGGCCGCCTCGCCATGATTCCCTAAACGCGACAGACTCCCAGGCATCCTGATGAATGCGTTACATGCTCTGCTTGCCGCCTGCCTGCTGGCCATCGCGCCGTTTGCCCGGGCACCGCTGGCCGCCGAGGCGCGGATCGCCGTCGCGGCCAACTTCACGCAGACCGCCCGCGCGCTGGCGCCGTTGTTCCACGCGGCCAGCGGCCATTCGCTCAAGATCAGCCACGCTTCCAGCGGCAAGCTGGCGACACAGATCATGCAGGGCGCGCCCTTCGATGTCTTTCTGTCCGCCGATGTCGGGCATGCCGCCCGGGTCGAGAAGGCCGGTTTCGCGGTACCTGACAGCCGTGTTGTCTATGCCTCCGGCAGACTGGCGCTGTACAGCCGCGACGACCAGGCGTTCGAGGATGGCGAGACCTGGCTGAAGCGAAACGCTTTTCGCCGACTCGCGATCGCAAATCCGAAAACCGCGCCTTACGGCCTGGCTGCCCGCCAGACGCTGAAACACCTCGGCATCTGGCGGATGCTGAGAACGCGCCTGGTGCGTGGCGAATCCGTCGCGCAGGCCTTCCAGTTCGTCGCGACCGGCAATGTCGATGCCGGGCTCGTCGCCATGTCACAGATCAAGAACCGGCATGGCGCCCGCTGGCAGATCCCTGAGTCATACCACGCGCCCATTGAGCAGGCGGCCGTGCTGCTGAAGCACGGAGCACGAAACCCGGCGGCCCGCGCCTTCCTCGACTTTCTTCTCGGGGACAGCGCCCGTGCGTTGATCGAAAGCCAGGGCTATGCGCTGGAATAACCGGCGTTCACGCTTGCCCGGCGAGGTCTGCCATGGACTTTGACTGGCAGCCTGTGTGGCTGACGCTGAAACTCGCCTCGCTGACGACGCTCATCCTGCTGATTCTCGGCACGCCGATCGCCTGGTGGCTGGCGCGCGCCACGGCCTGGTACCGACAGCCGATCGCCGCGATCGTCGCCCTGCCGCTGATCCTGCCGCCGACCGTGCTCGGCTTCTACCTGTTGTTGCTGCTCGGCCCGAAAGGCCCGGTCGGCACGTTCACCGAATCGCTCGGTCTGGGCAGCCTTCCGTTCACCTTCGCCGGACTGGTCGTGGCCTCCGTCGTCTACTCGCTGCCATTCGTCGTGCAACCGTTGCAGAATGCCTTCGAATCACTCGGCCAGCGACCGCTGGAGGTTGCCGCGACGCTACGCGCCACTCCGCTGGATCGTTTTTTCAGCGTCGCCTTGCCACTGTCGCGCTCCGGATTTCTTACCGCGGCGGTGCTGAGCTTTGCGCATACCGTGGGCGAATTCGGCGTGGTGCTGATGATCGGGGGAAACATCCCCGGCGAGACCCGCGTGCTGTCGGTCGCGGTCTACGATGCCGTCGAGACCCTCGACTACCGGCAGGCGCATTGGCTCTCCGCCGGCATGCTCGCCTTCGCCTTCGTGGTGCTGATGACGCTCTACCTGGTGAACCACCGCATCGACAGCAAGCAGCGGACATGAGTGGCGTCGAGATCGAACTGAAGCACCGCCTGGGTGACTTTCAGCTGGATGTCGCCTTCGAATCCCCAGCGAACGGCGTCACCGCGCTGTTCGGCCATTCCGGCTGCGGCAAAACCAGCGTGCTGCGCGCCGTGGCCGGCCTGGTGCGCGCCGACCGTGGCCTGGTCAGAATCAACGGCGAAACCTGGCAGGACGAGACGACCTTTGTCCCGCCGCATCGGCGCGCCGTCGGTTACGTGTTTCAGGAAGCCAGCCTGTTCACCCATCTATCGGTAAAGCGCAACCTGACCTACGGTTGGCGACGCGTGGCGGAAACGCGGCGCCGGATCCACGTCGACCAGGTCGTCGAGCTCCTTGGTCTCGAATCCCTGCTGGCGCGCGCCACTCACCGCCTGTCCGGTGGCGAGCGGCAGCGCGTCGCCATCGCCCGCGCGTTGCTCGCCAGCCCGGACCTGCTGTTGATGGACGAACCGCTGGCGGCGCTGGATCATCCGACGAAACAGGCCATCCTGCCCTATCTGGACAGCCTGCATGCCGAGTTGGGCATTCCGTCGCTGTATGTTTCGCATGATCCCAACGAGGTGGCGCATCTGGCCGACCGCATGGTGTTTATCGAGCAGGGCCGCGTCACCGCCACTGGCGCCACCGCCGACATGCTGACCCGTCTCGACCTGCCATTGTCGCTCCGCGACGATGCCACTTCGGTACTGGAAGGCCACATCTCGGCACACGACGACAGCTACCACCTGACCTGGATCGGCATGCACGCCGGTCGCGTCGCCATCGCCCGCGAAGACATACCCGTCGGTCGACGCGCCAGGGTGGAGATACGCGCGCGGGATGTCAGCCTGTCCCTGCGAGCGCATGCCGACACCAGCATCATCAACATCCTGCCGGCGAAGGTCATCGGTTTACGCGACAGCAGCCCGAGCCAGTCGATCGTGCGACTGGAACTGCTGGACGGCCAGACCCTGCTGTCACGCATCACCCGACGTTCGGCGATGGCACTGGGACTGCGTGCCGGGATGCCCCTGTACGTGCAGGTGAAAAGCGTCGCACTGATCGCCTGAAGCAGCAATCCCCGTCGCGCGACAGGGCTGAACAATCCGCTCGAATGTGATGAAATACACTGGCATTCGCGCCATCTCACCCGGGAGCATCCATCCGTTGGAACGCCTGTTCGTCAACCAGCTGACCGTGCTGGACTTTTCCTATCTGCATGCGGAACGTGGCCTGCTCGGCGAAAGCTGGCTGGCGAGCGTCGAACTCGGCGGCGGCCTGGACGCGCAGGGCATGGTGCTGGACTTCGGCCAGGTAAAGAAACAGGTCAAGCAGTTGATCGACCTGGAATTCGACCACCGACTGCTGATTCCAGCCGACCACCCCGGCTTGGCGCTGCGCGGGAGCGGGCACCGCCATCGCCTGAGTTTCACCACCCGCCGCGGCGAGATCATCGAACACGCCGCGCCAAACGATGCGGTCCAGCTCATCGACAGCGACCAGATCACCCCGGCGGTCGTCGCCAAGATCATCGAACGGCGGTTACGCACGCAGCTCCCGCGTAACGTCACCTCGGTGCGTATCGACCTGCGGCCGGAAGACATCCCGGGCGCCTGTTATCAATACAGCCACGGACTGAAGCAGCATGCAGGCAACTGCCAGCGCATCGCCCATGGACACCGATCCGCGATCCACATCGAACGCAACGGCAGACGCGATCCTGTCCTGGAAAAGCAGTGGGCGGAGCACTGGCGGGACATCTACATCGGCACCCGCGAAGACCTGCGCTCGCGCGAGGACGCCGACTGCCACCATTTCGCCTATACCAGCGAACAGGGGGAATTCTCGCTGACCCTGCCGTCGAGCCGCTGCGTTTTGATCGACACGGACACGACCGTGGAAAACCTGGCACGCCATATCGCCACGTCGTTGCACGCCGATCATCCCGACGAGCGTTTCGAGATACGCGCCTTCGAGGGCGTGCGGAAAGGCGCGCTGGCCACGGCCGGATAGCCGCCGCGAGCCGGCTCACTGCTTCTTCGGATGGGCCTTCATCAAACCCCGGATGCGCTTCACATAGCGGCGGGTCTCTTTCGGCACATAAGGCTCGACCTCTGGCCAGCGCGCCACCTTGCGACGCTTGCGCTTCGCCTTTCGCCAAGCCTTGTTGATGTTCCCCAGGCCGGCATTGTAACTGCCGAACATGAACGGGAAGCGCTCCCGGTAGACCAGCCTCTTCCGCCAACGCTGGTAGAGATGACGATCATAGTAGATGCCGGCGGCGATATTCCAGCGCGGCTCCGCCAGCGCGCCGATCGTCGGATTCTTCTTTTTGATGTCGCCAAAGGTGCTCGGCAGGATCTGCATGATACCCACCGCGCCCGAGCGACTACGGGCTTTCGCCTTCAGACCCGACTCCGCTATGCCCTGTGCCTTGAACCAGCGCCAATCGACACCCGGACCAAAGTAACGCTTGGTGTACTTCTTGAAGTAGGGATCATATCGCTTCGTCCACTGCTTGTGTCCAACACCACCATCCGAGGCGTTCGCCCAGGCGATCACCGGCGCCGAGAGCAGAAACAGCAGACCGGACAAGCGCCAGGCCATCAATTCAGACCCAGGCCTATCACCAGCCCCAGCGCCGTGCCGATACCGACAAAGATACCCAGCACCATCAGCCCGACGGCCATGTTGCCGGCCGCCAGTTGATCGGCGATATCGAAGGCCACGATGTGGCTGAACACCTTGCAGCCCATCCACATGAAGAACAATGTCATGCAGCCGCCCATGAAGGCGTAGAGAAAGTTGAGGATCACCGGATCCAGTGTATCGGTCATGACGAGCGCCCCTTTGGTGTCGGGCGAATCAGGACCTCGCCCGGTATGCTTTTATTGTTTCGTAAGCCTGCTTGATCTCGTGCGTCTTGCGCGCGGCCAGTTGCATCATCTCTTCCGGCAGGCCCTTGGCGACGAGTTTATCAGGATGATGCCGACTCAGCAGGCGCCGATAGGCCTTCTTCACCTCGGCATCCGGCGTTGCCGCATCGACCCCGAGTATCGCATAGGCGGCCGCCGGCGTCAGGCCGCTATCGGCGCCGCCGCGCGCCCCGCCAGCGGCACCCGCCGCCGGGCCATGCACCGCCTCGATTCTTCGACGGATCTCATCGAACACCGCCTCGGACACGCGCAGGTGCCGGCGTATCGTCTCCAGCACGCGCTGTTCCGCGTCACTGAATTCGCCATCCGCCCAGACCGCCGAGATCTGAATCTCCAGGAACAATTGAATCAGGGTCCCGCGGCCCTGACATTCCTGACGAAACTGACGCAGCACCCCTTCCAGCGGAAAGTCCGCCTGCTTGCCCTCGTTGAACAGCGCGATCGCGGCCTTGCGTTGCGCGGCATCCATCGAGAGCTGGCGCATGACCTGTTCGGCGAAGGAGATTTCCGCGCGCGAGACGCGGCCATCCGCCTTGGCCAGATAGCCCAGTACCGAAAAGGTCGTGGTAAAGAACGCGGTCTGCACGCGCTCCTGTTCGCCCGGCCCGAGCAGATCACCACTTCCCAGGCTGTCCAGACCCTTGTCGAAATTATGCCCAAGCGCGGCTCCCAGCAAGGCGCCAAGCGGACCACCGAGCATAAAGCCAAAGGCACCGCCGGCAAGCTTTCCCCACCAGCTCATGGCAAGGCTCCGAAGAAGCCCGCGCGTTGGGAGAGACCGACGCCAACAGGATTCGCATGCATTTTCATCATATAGCCTCCACCACCCAAACCTCGAAACTTTCGCGCGCGCCCTTTCGCCCGATACTGCGTTGTTCGTCGTTGTGGGGGAGTGGGAGTGGCCCCACGGCCTCCTCTCGCCTTGCCTCGGACGAAATGGCACGCACGCTAGAATCCGACGTTTGAGCGGCGGAGGCTATCCCAGTATCTACTTTCCGTCCAGATAATCCGCGTCGGAGAAACTACCGACCCAATGCGGCTTGAAGCCGACCAGCAAGGTCATGATCCAACCGTTTAGCATCGCTTCGGGCAGAAACATCAATGGAAAGAACGGCAGATAGTAGTCACCCAACTGCCGCGCGGTATAGGCGCCGGAGAGCAGCAGGAAAGCGCTGACCAGGAAGGCCGTCAGCACGGCGGCCAGCCCGCCGACGAGAAACGCGTTGATAAACACATAGATGAAGAAATGGCGTGGCAGGTAATGCCGTGTCAGCAACAGCGCGATCCAGGTCAGGCTGATCGGCAGCACGCCCTCTATCAATCCATTCAAACCGAAACTGCGCAGATCGGCCAGCCCGCCCAGGCTGATCGCCAGCAGCACCAGCGCGACACCGACGAGCGCAAGTGACCAGCCGAACATCAGGGTCAGGCTGGTCACCGCCAGCAAGTGGAACACCAGACCCGCCTGCATCTCGGTGCGCAGCAGCCAAAGCATGATCAGGAAGGCGCAACTGCCGAGAAACACATGCAGTTGATCGCTGTCCCCAAGGCGCCGCCACGGCGCGTGGCGTATTGCCAGAAGCAGCAGCGAAGCATAAACGATCAACGCCCCGAGCCAGATACTCGTGGGAAACATCGCGCTATCGAGTTCCATCGGTTGTTGCGCCCCGCGCCGCGTTTCCGTTAATGTTACAGCCTCCGCCACCCAAGCCTCGAACCGCACGGGTACGACGCTGGATTCCGCCGTATACTCGTCGCCCATGGGTTTTCGGTTTTTCGAGGCTGCTCCTCGCGCCCTTGGGCTAGGAGTCTGTCGGGTTTGACCGATCGTAGCGAGGGAAAGCCATTTTGAGTCCGTTTTTTCGTTCACTTAAGGCGAATAGTCATTCTATTTAACGAAAGTGAACGGAAAAACGGGCCAAAAGGGCTTTTCCGCAGTAGATCAGCGTTAAACCCGACAGACTCCTAGGCACGGAAACGAGTCATAGCCCAGACTATGGCGAGTTTCCGCAACAACGCCCAAGGACGCGAGGAGCGGCCGCACTGGCCGAAAATTCATGGTCGACGAGTACATTATCGCCCACTGGAAGGACAAAAACCATGACCGAGCACAACCCCTTCTCGCCACCCGATGCCGATCTGAACACCCTCGCGCGGGACACGCTGACCGAGTACGTCGGCTTCTGGCCCAGGCTGGGCGCCAGCCTGATCGACTCGATACTGATCCTGATGATCACCGCGCCGATCCTGTATATGGTCTACGGCCCCACCTATTTCTCCGCCAGCGCGCCCGTGATCTCCGGCGTGGTGGACGGCCTGCTGTCATGGGTTTTCCCGATCATCGCCATCACGCTGTTCTGGATCAAGAAATCCGCGACGCCGGGCAAGATGCTCATTCACGCGGTGATCGTCGACAAGGACACCTTACAGCCGACCACGCCCGGGCGCCTGTTGCTGCGCTACATCGGCTACTATTTATCCGCAATACCACTCGGGCTGGGGTTCCTCTGGGTGGCCTTCGACAAACGTAAACAAGGCTGGCATGACAAGATCGCGCGGACGGTCGTCATCCGAAGCTACGAATGAAAGAAAGCGATGCCGCCAATCGGTCTTTTACCCGAGGCGGATGCTGTGATATAAGCATATCAAGGCTGCCGGGACGCGGCCGTTATGATTGGCACGACGACTCAGCAGATTCATCGGAACCCAAGGAGACGTGTGATGGTTATCATATTCGATATGACAACGGGTGAAACAATCCATTCGAGCGGCATGGAAAGCGACGACGCGCCATGCCTGGATTCGCATAGCGACGATAGCGTGGCGCCGACGCTCCAGCGGATCGATGGAACAGCGGCTGGCGAGGTAGACGGGAACACGCCGCTGCCGGTCGATCTGATCGACACCGAGGCAGGCGACTTCATCGCGACGATGAACTGAACGGCTCGCCACCACCAGCCCGCGTCACGCACCGATATTCACGAAGCAACCTTCGCGACGCACCTCCAGCGCCAGCGGCTGCAGATGCTGTCCGATGCACGGCCCACGCAGGCACAGACCGTCCTCGACGGCGAACAAGGCGCCATGCATCGCGCACTGGATATAGTTTCTGTCGTAATCGAAGAATTCATTGGGCATCCACTCCAGCCCGACCCCCGTGTGAGGACAGCGGTTCAGGTAGGCGTATAGCTTGCCCTCCTTGCGCACGATAAAGATCGAACGCCCTTCGCCACCGGGGGTCGCGAGTTCCAGCCCCTTGCCGCCCTGTTCCGGAATATCGTCCACTTCGACCAACACCCATTCATTCATCGCGCAAACCCTCGAATCCAACCTGGGCGCACTTGCGTCCGGCGAGACGACAAGCGAACCCGATGACCTCACGTGGCGCCCGCCCACGGAGCAGGCCGTGAACGACCGCCGCGTTGAACACATCCCCCGCGCCCAGCGTATCCACGCAGCGTGCTAACGGTGTCGCGCCGACGAAACCACTGTCGCCATCCACGCCTTGCCAGGCCGCGCCCTCTTCGCCCCAGGCGCAGAACAACGCCGCGCGTGGTGCCTGCCGTGCGGCATGGCGTAGCAACGCCCGGGGTGAATCGAATCCCTTCTCCAGCGCATAATGCCGGGAGAATAGCAACACATCGGCCAACGGCCAAAGCGACTCGATGTGCTCGCGTGGCTTCTCTATCTCCAGCGAGACACGCGCACCGGCATCACGCGCCCGCCGGAGCATTTCGGCCAACACCGGCACGTTGCGGCCCTCGAAGTGAATCCAGGCATAAGGCGCGAGATCGACGCGGGAGAAATAGCTCGCGTCGAGTTCGGGCAGATCGCGATAGTGCACGATGGTACGCGTCGCGCGCCGTCGATTGAGCCACACGCAGGATGTCGGTGTCACCCCGCCCGAAACCGTCACCGCGTGCTCGATCCCGACGCCGCCGGCGCGCAGGTCGTCAACGATCCGCGCCGCTCCGGGGTCGTCTCCGAGGGTACCCATCCAGTCTACCGCCTGGCCACCCAGGCCGGCCAGCACGACTGCGGTATTCGCCGCGTTACCGCCACGTACCTGACGGAGATCCAGCGCGCGGATCTCCGTATCCTCGCCGGGCCAGCAGGACAGCTCGCTGACGATATCCAGGGTGGCGACGCCTACACACAGGATACTGGGAGGCTGTCCGAGAATAGAAGCCGTAGCGAGGGGAAGCTGGTTTAAGCGGGATTTTTCCATGATTTGAGGCGAATAGTTGTGCTATTTAACGAGAATCAGAGGGGAATCCAGCCAAATTCAGCTTTTCCGCACGCCTACAGGGATGTAGGTAGGTAGAGCAATGCAGGAGCAATTGCCGAGTAGGCTCTCTATTCTCGGACAGCCTCCTAGTCATCGCGCACGACGCGAAAACCGAGATACGGCATGCGCATATCCGGGGAACCCTGACCCCGCGCCACCGTGATCAACTGCGCCAGTGGCCGATGAAACGAGCCGCCGCGAAAGACATGCCGGCGACAGTCCGCGTCGGCGAGGCGAACCCGGTAGTTTGCGCGATAACAGTCCTCGACCCACTCCATCACGTTGCCGGCGACATCGAACAGGCCAAAGCCGTTCGCGCTGAAACTGCCGATCGGCGCGGGTTGCCGGTCATCGTAGCGGGTGCCGCAATCGGCGCAGTTCTCCTTGCCTTTCTGTGGTTGTTCACCCCACCAGTAGCGCGCGGTGGAGCCTCCGGCGGCGGCATATTCCCACTCACTCTCGGACGGCAAACGATAATGCTTGCCGGTCTGTCTCGACAACCACACGGCATAGGCATCGGCATCCTCCCAGCTGACGCCGGTAACGGGCAGGTCGTCACCCCGCCAACCGAAATCGGTCGGCGCCCGCCGTCCAGTCGCGCGGACAAACCGCTGGTACTCCGCGACGCTGACCTCATGTTCACTGATCCAGAACCCGCCCACGCTGACGCTGTGGCGGGGACGTGCATTCTGCGGCGCCCAGCTTGCATCACTGCCCATCAGGAACAGGCTGCCGGAAAGCTGACGCATCGCGGGGCCGAGAGAACCGTCGGCGAGGCGCTCCCTGACCGCGACCGGGGACAGCGGCCCGCCGCGTGTCGGCAGGTAGTGCGCCTCGGTTGCCGGCGGGGCTTCATCGACCCCGGATACGTCGGATATCGGCTCGATCGTCGCTTTGGCGCCATCCGACGCGGGCAACGGCAGCCAGCCAGAATACCAGCCAAGCCAAGCGCCCGCGCCAGCCAATACCAGCCCACCGAGCAAACCGCTGAACCAGGCGCCGCGCCTCGCGGTCGCGCCGGTATCCGATGGCGACGTGGCGGCGAAGCGCGCATCGCGAAAATCCGCTGCCTGAATGGCATCGCGTTCCTGGTGACATTTCGCCAATGCCGCCT
>Ga0256832_1002903_pt1 | contig 11690 bp, 11 predicted proteins | sample 134614metaG_FD_190534 | JGI IMG/M metagenome (GOLD analysis project Ga0256832, IMG submission 190534) | Hydrothermal vent microbial communities from Lau Basin, Pacific Ocean - 134-614 | ecosystem: Environmental > Aquatic > Marine > Hydrothermal vents | place: Pacific Ocean: Lau Basin | collected...
TGACATTGTTATTTTTAACTCCCCTGTTACATCATCTGCCACAGGCAACACTGGCAGCGGTGATTATGGTTGCTGTTGCTGGTTTAATTAAAATCGAACCGATTCAACATGCCTGGAAAGTTTTACCCCATGATGCCCTTATAGCCATAGCTGTCTTTTTTAGCACCCTGTTTTTTGCTCCTCACCTTGAAAGGGGCATTATGCTGGGTATTTTGCTTTCACTTGGATTATACCTCTATAAAACCATGAGCCCTTCCTTTGTTGAGCTGAGTCGCCATGAAGATGGTACTTTGCGAAGTGCTGCACTGTTTAATCTTGAAACCAGCCCCACGCTGTCCATATTTCGTTACGATGGTGATCTCTATTTTGCCAATGCGGGCTATCTGGAAGGAGAGATACTAAATCATGTTGCTACCAAACCTGACTTGAAGGTACTCATTCTTGATTTTGAATCGGTTGACTTTCTGGATTCGACAGGTGAGGAAACCCTGACACGAATAGCCGAAAGGCTGGAAGCAGCAGATATAGACTTGTATATTGCGCGTCCCAAGAAAAATGTGCTGGATGCGTTTAAACGCTCAGGTCTGATGGATAAAATAGGAGAAAATCATTTCTTTCGGGAACGTCTTCAGGCAGCGCTATATGCCAAACAAAAGTTTGCTGACAAAGTGGATATAGAGCCAATTCTGAAACCCATTTACAAGAGCTAATCCGCCTTATAAAAAATATCAAACAAATAAACGAAGCAAACGAAGCAAGTGTAAATTGTTTTCCTTTTTTACAATCTCTGCGGTTCTCTGCGAATATCTCCGTGTTCCTCTGCGTAGCGATAGATTTGAACTCCGAAACCTGCTCCCAGTCTCTTCTCAAGGCAGTGCAATCCCCTCTTTGCGCAACATTTCAGCCAATCGAATAAGTGGCAGACCTATCAGTGAAGTCGGGTCTTCACCGTGCATCCTCTTGAATAGAGTAATGCCCAGCCCTTCGGATTTAAAACTTCCGGCGCAGGAATATGGCTGCTCAGCAAGAAGATAAGATTCAATTTCCTTGTTCTGAAGTATTCTAAAGTCAACATGAAACGGGATCAGATCAAGCTGGTAGCTATTCTCTGTACTGTTTAGCAGGCACAAGCCAGTAAGAAAAGTGACGCGCTTGCCAGAGCTTTCAGTCAGTTGCCTGACGGCGTTTTTATGGTTTCCGGGTTTGCCGCGAATAATGCCATTGAGAACAGAACACTGGTCAGAACCAATAATGAGCGAATTAGGGTGCTCTTCTGCGACAGCCCGTGCTTTTTCCAGGGATAAACGCTTAACATAGTTTTCTGCTGTTTCACCCTCCTGTAAAGTCTCGTCAATATCGGGAGAAGCAACACTAAAATCGAGATTAAAGCGTTGCAGCAGTGCTTTTCTAAAAGGTGAAGTTGAGCCAAGTACCAGTGTTTTTTGTGCCATTTTAGCCCCAGTTAAAGCTACTCATTCTACAATCATAATTCACAGAAACAACATAAATTATTTTTACCCCTAAAAAATAATAAAAATAAACAGTTTGAATTTGAAAAATATATAAAAAAAGGGGGGGATGGGTTTCTGAGGACAGAAGACAGAAGACAGAGGACAGAAGGCAGCAACGTAGCCCGTATAAAGCCCTGCGGAATACGGGTCACTTGTGCTACGCAAAAAATATGTAAAAAACAGGGGGGATGGGTTTCTGAGGACAGAGGACAGAAGACAGAGGACAGAAGCAGAGCATGTTAAGGTCTACTGCGCTTCTAAAAACAATGGTATAATTTTACACAAATTTATAAACTCGGGTCCTTACGTGAAAAAACAAATTGTTATTTGGGGAATCATTTTTTTAATCAGCGGGTCGCTTTTGAATCCGGCTTTTGGCAATACCCAATCACAAAGAGAAGATTTTTTGCAAGCCTATGAGGTTTTGCATAAAGGGGGGCTGTTTGATAGCTCCCATCTACAGGATTATCTGCTCTATCCTTATCTTGAGTATGAGCGTATCAGGCAACATCTGAAAATTACCAGTGATCAAACCCTGATTAATTTTATCAAACATTATCCGGATACCTGGCTTGCGGATGATTTGCGCAAGGAGGTGCTTGTACGCCTTGCCAGACAAAAAAACTGGAAGGCTGTTTTAGCCTTCCACAATGGGCATGAAAAAAGTAGCAAAGCCAGGTGTGCAATCCTTGAAGCCAAAATAAATTCATATAAGGAAGATGACTTAATGGAGGCAATTGGTGAATCCATTAATTTCTGGCTTTCAGGAAAAAGTCGCCCGAAGAGCTGTAATTCGTTTTTCTCCCTGCTACGCAAAAAAGGATTGATTGATGAGACTCTTACCTGGCAACGTATCGGACTGGCAATGAACAGGGGTAATAGCAGCCTGGCGAGAGCATTAGGCAAACAAACTAACGATAAAAAACTCGTTTCAGTCTGGATCAGCGCCAGAAAAAAACCGGAAAAAGCATTAAAAAACAAACTCTTGAAAAAAGATAATGAACGCACTCGGGAAGTGCTTGCTTACGCAATTAAACGCCTTGCAAGAAAAAACACAGAAAAAGCCAGAATATTATGGGGCAAGCTACAGAAAACTCATGCTTTTTCAGTCTCTGAAAAGGGGGATATTGAAAGCTATATTGGTGTCAGAGAAGCGCAGAATCATAATCCGTATGCACTCCTGAAGCTGTCCTCAATACCCGCAGAATATCGGAGTGAAGAGGCGAAATTATGGATGGCGCGCATTGCTATTCGCCAGGGAGACTGGGAAAAATTGCTGAATGCAATTAATTCCATGAGTACGGAGGATCAACAAAAGGATATTTGGCAATACTGGAGAGCTTATAGCGAACAGCAGACAGGAAACAAGGTAACGGTTGATCTTGACAAACTCGCAGAAAATACGTCTTTTTACGGCTTTCTGACGGCTGATCAACTAAATAAACCTTATCAACGCCTGCTCCGTGAAAAAACTGACAACTGGGATGATCAAATCCCGGCAATTAAAGGTTTACCTTCGATACAACGTGCCACCGAACTGTTTGCTATTGATAAACCAGCTTTGGCAAAGAAAGAATGGTACTGGGCATTGAAAAAACTTGGTAAGGAAGACAAATTGGCCGCTGCTGCCTATGCGCTTCAAATCAAACAGCCGTTTATGGCAATTGTCAGTGTTTCAAAAGCAAAAGAGTGGAATCAGACTGATTTACGCTTTCCCATGGAATATCAGTCGCTGGTAAAAAATGCTGCCTATGAGCAGGCTATAAATCCTGCCTGGGTCTATGGTATTATGCGCCGTGAAAGTGCTTTTGATCCTAAAATAGTATCCAGCGCCAGGGCTAAGGGTTTAATGCAGATTTTACCCTCGACAGCTAAACGGGTTGCAAAAAAACTGGGAATTAAAAGCCATAAAACATCTGACTTATTAATTCCTGAAAAAAATGCAAGAATCGGGGCAGCCTACCTCAGCCAGATGCTGAACCGTTTTGATGGTAACTATGTCAAGGCGACCGCCAGCTATAATGCCGGTCCTCACCGGATTCCAAAATGGCTACCTGACTTTCCCATCAGCGCAGCACGCTGGATCGAGAGTATTCCTTTTAATGAAACACGCAACTATGTACGCGCGGTCATGTCGTATACTACCATCTATGATCATAAGCTTAATTACAAAAACAAACGCAATTTACGTCTATCACAGCGTTTACAAATGGTAACACCCAGGTGAAATCAATACACAAACAGACAGGCGTTGCCCTGATTACGGCAATGATAATTACCAGCATTGCCATATCACTTGCCGGCATTATGATGTATCGCCAACAGATTCATATCCGTTTATCCAGTAATATTTCACATCTGGAGCAAGCATATTTGTATGCCAAAGGTATGGAAGACTGGGCGGCAACTATCCTGCAAAAATCATATAAAGACCATAAGGGCTACGACTCTCTTGATGATGACTGGGCAGTATTACTACCACCCATTGCCATTCCAGGGGGTGTAATGAATGGACAGCTCTATGACTTGCAGGCGCGTATTAATCTTAATTCACTGGCTCGTCCAAAGCCTCCCAGACAACCTCCAGGACAGGGTCAGAACCAGGGTCAAGGTCATGGGCAGAATCAAGGTCATGGTCAGAACCAGGGGCAGGGTCAGAACCAGGGGCAGGGTCAGAACCAGAGTCAAGGGCAGAATCAGGGACAGGGACAGAATCAGCAACCACCTGATATAGCCAAAATAACCGAAAACCGCTTAAACCGCTTACTCAAGGATCAAATTGATCCAGACGAGGATATGGGACCGGCACAAAACTTTATTGATATTCTCAAGGACTGGCTCGATAAAGATCAGAATACCCGCGATTACGGTGCTGAAAATGATTACTATCAATCGCAGCAAACACCTTATTTTAGTGCCGATGGCTTACTCGCCAGTCCAACTGAATTACGCCTGTTAAAGGGCATGGAAGACATAAAAGACATGAAAAAGAAAAAAAAGGTCTATGATGAACTGCTAAAGTATGTATACACCCTGCCAATTAAAACAAAAACGCCTGTAAATATTAATACTGCGTCTGCGGAAGTCATAAAAGCACTGGGCTTTGATCCTGCCAGTACAGAAGCAATCCGCAAACAAATCAAGGAAAGACCTTTTAGAAAAATTCAGGAATTTAGCGACTACCTGAATAATAATGCAGAAGTTAGCAAACCGGATGATTTTGATGAAAACCAGGAAATCAAGGATATAAGCACCAACAGCAATTTTTTCCTTTTACAGGGTAGCGTTAAAATAAATAACGCCAGACTCTTCATTAATTCTGTATTAGAACGGAAAAAAGGTAAAGTTTCTGTCATAATGCGCGACTTTAGAAATCCGTAGAAAACTTTATCGCTAACTATGCAATTGCTACTAATAAAAATTAACTCGTTTGGGGACAACCCTGAATATGCGTTGCTGGGGAAAAAACAGAAAGAAGACCGCTTCACACCAGGCGACTGGAAAAAAATACGCTCTGTCAGCCGTGGGCGGCGGGTGTTACTTATCATACCAAATGAAGATGTGGTACTAACCTCGGTCACAATTCCCAGTAAAAACAAAAAACAATTATTGCAGGCTATTCCCTTTGCGCTTGAAGATAATCTGGCAGAAGACATTGAAGAGCTGCATTTTGCCATATTCCAGGAAAAGCCCCAGGGCGAGACCCATGTAGCAGTCATTAATCGGGATCGGCTTGATGACTATTTAAGCCTGTTAAAAGATAACGGTTTGACTGCCCACTTTGTATTGCCCCAAGTTCTGGTACAGACAATTAAAAAGGATGCCTGGTCACTTTTGGAATCACACGATAACAGTGTTTCAGATAGTGATAATCAGGCAACAGTGAGCGTAAGACTTAACAAGTATGCCGGATTTTTTTCTGATAAATCACTGCTTGAGTTGTTTATACAACAGCTTGAAGAAGACAAACCAGAACTGTTATTAAGCAATATAGCAGCAGACGAACTGCCAAAAGAATTGCAGGATATAGCGCTTGAAGCACTGGATCCGGCTCAGGTGTTTTACGAAAGCGCAAACAGCGCCATTGATTTAAACCTGTTAAGCGGATTTGTCAGCAACAAAAAAGAATCACATATTAACTGGAAAGCATGGCGACCGGCATTCGTTATTGCGAGTATGCTGCTTGCAACCTGGATAGGTATTCTGGGCTGGCAAAATACAAAACTGCAAAAACAGCGAAAGCAGCTTGATCAATCAATTAACAACCTGTTTACAGCAACTTTCCCAAAAAGTAGAATCGTTGACCCGGCTCAACAAATGGCAAGCAAGTTAAACCAGCTCAAAAAGAATGCGGGTGGTACTGTAAGCTCGCCACTTCCGTTGATAGCAGACATTAGCCCTTTGCTTAAGGAGTATAAAGATTTATCTTTAAATGAAATACGCTTTAAGGAGAACAAACTGGAACTGGTTGTGCAATCACCCAATCTTAGCCGCCTGGAAACTTTTAAAAAAGATGTACTCAAAAAGTCCAATTTGCAGCTTGAGATTAGCTCTTCAACGACTACGGCCGACAAGGTAGAGGCTATTTTGCTGGTATCACCCCTGAATGAATCCAATAAGGAGAAAGCATGAAAACCTGGTTTAACTCACTTTCTCCCCGTGAACGCTCACTGGTCATAATTGCTGCTATTGCCTCGCTATTGCTTTTATTTTGGTTGCTGCTTGTAAAGCCACTGTATGATAACCACAAACGCCTGAATAAAATCATACAGAGCCAACAAAAAACACTGAAAATCATGCAAAAGCAGAGTGTTCAGATAAAACAACTGGAACAACAAAACAGCAAACCAGTGGTTAGCAATAATAGAGACCCACAACAACTTATTGAACGCTCATTGCAAACATGGCGACTCAAATCTTCCCTTGAACGCATGCAATCCCAGGGTTCTAATGGTGTCAGGCTGATATTAAAAAATGCAAATGCAGACAGGGTTATGCGTTTTCTATATGAACTTGAAAATAAAGATGCGCTTATAATTAGTGATATGGTTATCAATAATGCCAAAAAGGAAGCCGGCTTTGCAGATGTTAGATTGACTATCAAGAAATCAGACAAATGAAGAAAATAATTTTTTTTGGATTAATTTCATTTTTATTAGCGGCTATTTGGCAGCTACCGCTATCTATTGCCAAACCTTATATAGAAAAAATAGCCAAAAACATTAAATTAACAGATGTAAGTGGCACAATCTGGAATGCACAGGCAAAACAGTTAAGCATTAACAATACCAGAATTGATAATGTAAGCTGGAAAATCAGACCCTTACAAAGTCTGGCTTCCTTGTCATTAAATACCAGTTTTAATATCAATGACAAGAATCTGACAGCCAAAGGATACGCCAAGATTACACCAAAGCAGACACTGATCCTGGATGATACCAGGTTCAGCCTCGATGCCAGCTACCTGAATACATTGCAAAAAAATGCAAAACTGTCTGGAGATATTATTGGGCAGATCAAACATGCCGTTCTTGAGAAGCAAGAATTACCCATGATCAAAGGTGTCGTTAACTGGAACTCTGCGGCAATAACATCTCCGATCAGACTTCCCCAGGGTGATTATCATGCCTTAATCACACCTGATGATAATGGACTCAACATAAAACTGTCCTCCAGTGATGCGCCTGCGGAACTAAATGGCAATATCAAGATCGATAAGAAATGGCTCTATGATGCTGATCTGTCGGTTAAAGCCAGAGATAAGGGCTTCGCCTCCATGTTGGGATTTATTGGTCGTAAAGCAGCGGATGGCTCTGTTAAAATCAAGCAAAAAGGTGATTTAAAACCTTTCTTGAAGAAATAGCGTCACTAAAAAATAAAGAAAAGGTAATTGTTATGGAAAACACAAATCAAATTGATGATCTGGCAAAGAAATTAAGCAATTTTTTACCTTCATCATTACGAAACTTACAATCTGATATAAAAAATAATGTGCAAGGTGGTCTTGAAAGCAGCCTTCGCAAAATGAATCTGGTCACTCGTGAAGAGTTTGAAATCCAGACAGCCGTACTTTTACGCACCAGAGAAAAACTTGAAAAGCTTGAAAAAATAGTTGAACAACTGGAGGCAAACAAATGAAAAATTTACTCGCCAGTTTAACATTTATCAGTTTTATTGTTTTCTCCGGAATGCTTCAGGCTGAACCACATTCTCACGGCGGCAGAGTCCACAACCACCCTCTTCCCGCACAGGGCTATGCGCACCGACATGGCAACGGGGCTGTTGGAAAACGCGCTGGTGGTCAGGCACCCAGACAGGCAAATCGTCGCGGCGCACCTGCTGCAACACACAGAGCTCCAGCCAAAGGTGCTCAAAAGCGTTTTGATCCCAATGCGGCACTAATGAATGCCTATAAACGCAAAGATTACCGGCTTGTGCATAAAATAGCTTCGGCATTTGCAAAAAAAGGTGATCCTGCCGGAATGTTTATCGAAGGGCAACTTGCGCTGCTTGGACAGGCTCAACGCAAAAACCCCCAACTGGCTTATACCTGGTTTAAAAAATCAGCCGATAAAGGACATCCTGGTGCTGCTTACCTTGCTGCAACCTTGCTGGCAACAGGCACAGGCACAGGGAAAAATCTCAGACTTGCACACAAATACTATTTGCAGGCAGCAAAGAAAGGAGTACCGGATGCTTTTCGCAGTCTCGGTATCATGTATGAAAATGGGCAGGGCGTTAAGAAAAACCTGCCACAGGCAATACGTTACTATGAGCAGGCTGCCAATAAAGGCTTGAGCGATGTTCAGCTTATGCTGGGGGAACGCTACCTGAAAGGACTGGGCGTTAAAAGAAATCCGGGAAAAGGCTTTAATTATCTTAGAAAAGCATCCAAGGCAGGCGAAAAAAAGGCGGACTATCTGCTGGGCATCGCTTATGCAAACGGTTTGGGAACAAGAAAAAACCCGGCTCTTGCATTCAAATATATCAGCAATGCGGCAAAGCGGGGCAATCCGGACGCCCTTTATGACAAGGCATCCATGTACGCCCAGGGTATTGGCACCAGAAAAAACATACAGCAGGCAGTCAAACTCTATAAACAGGCGGCACAAAAAGGTGTGGTACTCGCACAGCACAATCTGGGTCTGATTTACCTGCAAGGCATAGGCTTGCCCAAAAATGAAAGACTTGCTTTCTCCTGGTTTAGCAAGGCAGCAAATAAAGGACTGCCACTTTCACAATACTTTCTGGGTGATTTATATGTTGATGGCATAGGCGTTAAAAAGAATCACGCGATGGCTTTAAAATGGTATAAAAAAGCGGCTGCACGAGGTTTTCCTGCTGCCGAGTACAGCGTTGGCGCAATGTATGCAAACGGCTTTGGCACCAAACGAAATCTGAAAGTTGCAAAACAATGGTTTCAAAAAGCAGCCAAACATGGAAATAAAAAAGCACAACAGGCTTTGGTCATATTAAAGAAAAGAGGCATATAAGCACTCGTCGGTAGTGTGTCAATGCATTGTGTTGTCGCAGTTTTGTCGGGTTAGCCCGAGCATAACCCGACAGACTGTGGCACTAAGCCTGATTATGGTTGGATTATGCTACGCTAATCCAACTACGCATTAAGTAGCAAACCAACACTTTTAACAGATTAACCAAAAAACACACCCTGACGGAGAAAAACTGATGTCAAAACTCACTCGTGAAAACTATATCTACATGCTACTAAGTATTGTTTTGATTCTTGGTGGCTACTGGTTTTTGCGTTACGCCTATAAAGTTGCTGATTCAATGCCCTTTTCCCAGGAAATTGTACTGGTTATTCTGGGCACTATTATCACTATTTTTATTACTGCGATTCTGCTTAACAAGCAAACCGAGGTTGAATTAAAAAAAGAAGAAAGCATCAAATTCATTGATCTTAAAACAGATATCTATCTACAACTCATTGATTACCTTGAGTATATTATTTTAAAAGAAGATGTAGACAAAAAGGACAAGATAAAACTGAGAATACTGGGACACAAACTGGCAATAGTTGCCTCGTCTGATGTGCTTGCACAGTTTGAAAAATTTATTGAAAAATTCATAATTGTCGCCGACGACCATGAAGTTGGAACAAAAGATACCAATATCATAATGGAAGAGTTAGCCAAACTTTCTGTATTTATCCGCTATGATCTCATTGGTCCCATAGACATGCGCCAGGGAATCAGTCAGGAAAGGCTGGCGAAACAAATTATCAACAATTCAGATGCCTTGCAGAAAATATAAAACTCAAGTTTCGGAGTTCAAATTTACCCGATTTCTTACACCTGAATCCCTGTAATTATTTCATCTTCAATCCATTGTGACAGAAATCCGGCTACACGCGCGGGGGCGTGTTGTTCATCTATCCATTCGCAAACGCCTTCACAGAGTTCGGCAAAATTGCCTTTGTTCATGGCGGTGTCCAGTGCCCAGCCCTCGTCCACATCCAGTGAACGGTAGTAGGTTAACAGTTCTTTTCGCCAGAGCAGCCAGGCATAGGGGTATTCGAGTTTTTCTGCTGGTACGGGTTCGCTTTCTTCATCAATGGCTGACCATAGCTGGGGAACATTCCACTCAAGATCAAGACGCGAGACTGATGGATGAAATTCAAATTGCATGGTTCCCCATTGTTCCACTGGAATTTTCTGCAGTTTTTCGAGTGTTATAGCGGCTATGTCCTGCGCATCGAAGCCTTTTCTTAATGCCCATTCAAAACGTGCCATTTCAGCGAGAACGGGTTCTTCAGGGAGGTAGTCCTTTAAAAATTCCTCAAGTTTATGACCGAAATAACGCAGTGAAAAATGCTGCGACGGGTGAGCTGCCATATAGGCATAGGTCATTTTGTAAAATTCATCATCACCAAGCAGGGTGTGCACAGATGGGTAGTTATCTGAGAGCGCATCAATAAGGCGATAGCCATAAGCATTGCCATATACCGCCAGGCGTTGATCCACGCTGACTTTGTTTACTTCACCAGTGTCTACGATGTCTGGCTTGATTTTTTGATCTTTTTTTATGAGCCAGTCGAGCATGTTTTTTTGCAGGCGGTAAAGTTCCGAGTTTACATCTAAAGTCATATTAAACCTCAACTGCCTGCTTCGGGTTATAGTTCGCCGCAAACACATCGCGCGCTATCTGCAACTCGGCGAGTAAATCCGGTAGCTCGGGAATATTATCATCGCGTTCTATCATCATGGATACCTCGCCATAGCGCTTGATTGCCTCTGCATACAAATCCCAGACGCCTTGCACAATATCGTGGTCGTGGGTGTCTATAATATAGCCTTCGTACTGGCTATGTCCGGCAATATGGTGTTGTTGCACACGCTCGGCAGAAATGCCATCAAGATAGTCCAGTGGATCAAAACCGTGGTTGTAGGCACTGACAAAGATATTGTTAATATCCAGTAAAATCAGGCTATCCGACTCTTCTGCCACTGCCATGGTAAATTCCCATTCAGTCATGTCAGACTGTTTGTAGGTGATATAAGTCGAGGCATTTTCTACCAGTATTTGCCGTCCGAGAAAATCTTGTGCCTGTTTTATTTTGCCGGAGACATGCTTGACGGCTTCTTCATTAAAAGGCAGGGGCAACAGGTCATGCGCATTGATACCATCAACGCCAGTAAAGCACATGTGATCGGATACCCACTTTGCCTGGGTGCGCTCTGCCAGTTCTTTCACCTGGCGCAGATAATTCATATCGAGTGGATCATAGCTTCCAATTGACATGGAAACACCGTGCATGACAACCGGGTAGCGTTCACATATCTGGTCAAGATAATAAAGTGGCTTGCCACCCGGCACCAGATAGTTTTCTGTCAGGATTTCAAACCAGTCGACATCGGGAGAGCTTTCCAGTATGGCATTGTAATGCTCCTTGCGAAGCCCCAGTCCAAAACCGAGTGATGGAATTTTCATTATATTATCCTTGTTTTGCTTGCTGATTATTGATGTTGAAAATTTTTAGAATCGGTGAAACTGGCTTCCCGGATTCAGGTTTTTCAGATTTTAAAATAGAAGTCAGGACTCTTTACGCTTAACAATGCACAAGCAGATGCACATTGTAAGCATAAAGAGTCTTAAACCCGAATTTTGATCAGCTTATCATTGACACTTATTCAAATTCCATCTGGCTAAAAAAAGCCT
>Ga0256832_1002904_pt1 | contig 11689 bp, 14 predicted proteins | sample 134614metaG_FD_190534 | JGI IMG/M metagenome (GOLD analysis project Ga0256832, IMG submission 190534) | Hydrothermal vent microbial communities from Lau Basin, Pacific Ocean - 134-614 | ecosystem: Environmental > Aquatic > Marine > Hydrothermal vents | place: Pacific Ocean: Lau Basin | collected...
CGCCTGCTGTTTCTGGAGACCCCGTCCAACCCCCTCACCGAGGTGGCCGACATCCGCGCCCTGGCGGACCTGGCCCATCGCCACGGGGCCTGGCTGGCGGTGGACAATTGTTTCTGCACCCCGGCCTTGCAGCGCCCCCTGGCGTTGGGCGCCGATCTGGTCATCCACTCCGCCACCAAGTACATCGACGGCCAGGGGCGTTGCGTGGGCGGTGCGGTGGTGGGGCCCCAGGACCTGGTGGGGGAGGGGGTGTTCGGCTTCATCCGTACCGCCGGGCCGTCCATGAGCCCCTTCAACGCCTGGGTGTTCCTCAAGGGATTGGAGACCCTGCGCCTGCGCATGCTGGCCCACAGCGCCAACGCCCTCGCCCTGGCCCGCTGGCTGGAGGGGCACCCGGCGGTGGCCCGCGTCCACTACCCAGGCCTCGAAAGCCACCCCCAGCACGACTTGGCCCGCCGCCAGCAGGACGGTTTCGGCGGCATCGTCGCCTTCGAGGTGAAGGGGGGACGGGAGGCGGCCTGGCGCCTCATCGACGCGACGCGGGTGTTCTCCATCACCGCCAACCTGGGGGACGCCAAGAGCACCATCACCCACCCGGCGAGCACCACCCACGGGCGCATGGACCCGGAGGCGCGGGCCCGGGCGGGCATCACCGAGGGGCTGGTGCGCCTGTCGGTGGGGCTGGAAGACGTGGCCGATCTGCAGGCGGATCTGGAGCGTGGGCTGCGCGCCAAGGCCTGACGGGTTAGAATGGGTCCATGTCTGATAAAAACGCTAAGGTAATGGCCGGGCTCGCCCGTCTGGGATTCACCGCCTGGGCGGGTGGGCAGTGGGTGGTGGGCTATGCCGTCGCCCCCTTGCTGTTCGCCCGTCTGGAGCGGATGACTGCCGGCGCCATCGCTGGCGAGTTGTTCCAGGGCATCGCCTGGGGCGGGCTGGTGGTCGCCCTGGGGCTGTTGGCCCTCCGCCGGCGGGTGACGGGCTGGCGCGGCTACGCCCTACTGGGGATACTGATCCTCTCGGCGGTGAGCCTGTTCGCCCTGCAACCCATGATGGCCGATCTGAAGGCGGCGGGTCTGGGGAATGCCGAGACGGCGCAGACCTTCGCGCGCCTGCACGGGGTCTCGTCGGTGCTATACCTGATCCAGAGCCTGCTGGCGGCGGCCCTGGCCTTCGCCGGACCGCTGGAGCGTCAGTCCAGCTCCAGGGGGGCTTTGTCGGAGGGGCGGTAGAGGATGGCGATGCGACCGATGAGTTGTACCAGTTCCGCATCCACTGCCTGGGCCAGCCGTTCCGCCTGCGCCTTGCGCGCGACGCGGTCGCCGGCCGCCAGGCGCACCTTGATGAGGGCGTGATCGTGGAGGGCGCGGTCGGTCTCCGCCACCAGGGCCTCGCTGATGCCGGCGGCGCCCACCAGGATCACCGGGCGCAGGCGGTGGGCGCGGGCGCGCAAACCATGTCGTTGTTTACCGGTCAGAGTCTTCATGTCCGAATCTCGTGAAGAAAAGCGTGAAGGTCGCAAGCGCACCGAGGTGCCGGCCAGCCCCTTGAATCCGGTCAAGCTGGAGTTGGCGCTGGCCCTGGTGTTGGGGGTGAGCCTGCTGCTGGTGGCGCCGCGCCTGTTCCCCGAGGCCGGGGACCAATTGCTGGCGCTGGCGGCCTACGGCGGCCTGGCGGCCCTGTGGATCACCCTGCGTACCCGCGCCATCCTGCGCCGGCACCGGGCCGGCGGCGAATTCTAGTCCGCCCATGGGTAAAAGTAAAAGCAGCCGCCGCTGGATGCAGGAGCACGTGAGCGACGCCTTCGTGAAGGAGGCCAAGGCTCGGGGTTACCGTTCCCGCGCCGCCTTCAAGCTCATGGCCCTGGACGAGAAGGACCGCCTCTTGCGCCCGGGCATGACGGTGGTGGATCTGGGCGCTGCCCCCGGCGGCTGGTCGCAGGTGGCCGCCGAGCGGGTGGGGGACCACGGGCGTGTGGTGGCCCTGGACCGCTTGCCCATGGATCCCATCGCCGGGGTGCACTTCATCCAGGGGGACTTCACCGAGGAAGCCGTCCTGGAGGCCCTGCAAAACGCCATCGGCGGGGTGCCGGTGGATCTGGTGATGTCCGACATGGCCCCCGATCTGAGCGGTGTCCGCTCGGTGGATCAGGCCCGGTCCATCTATTTGCTGGAGCTGGCCCTGGATCTGGCCGAGACGGTGCTGAAGGACGAAGGGGCCCTGGTGGTCAAGGCCTTCCAAGGGGAAGGGTTCGACGATTTTCTGCGCCGCCTGCGCCAGGGTTTCCAGCGCGTGGCGGTGCGCAAACCCCCGGCCTCGCGGGCCCGCAGCCGGGAGTTGTACCTGGTGGCCAAGGGTAGGCGGATACGGTAACGTTAGGGGAAACCCCCGTCCGCCGACGTGGTCTCAAAGTTGCAGGAGGCCCACCGGGCCGGTAGAGACAAATCCAGTTCAAGAGGGATCTCGTTTTGAGCGAAATGGCAAAAAACATCATTCTGTGGGTGGTCATCGCCATCGTCCTGCTGTCGGTGTTCAACAACTTCGCACCGCAGCAGATGGCCGCCCACCAGATGGAATACTCCGAGTTCGTCCAGGACGTGAAGGAAGGGCGGGTGAAGAGCGTCCTCATCGAAGGGCGGACCATCTACGGCACCACCGTGGAGGGGGAGAAGTTCACCACCTACAGCCCCGGCGATCCGGGCCTCATCGGCGATCTGCTGGACAACGGCGTGGTCATCAACGCCAAGCCCCCCGAGCAGCAGGGGCTGTTGATGCAGATCTTCATCTCCTGGTTCCCCATGCTCCTGCTCATCGCCGTGTGGATCTTCTTCATGCGCCAGATGCAGGGTGGGGGTAGCGGCCGGGGGGCCATGTCCTTCGGCAAGAGCCGCGCCCGCATGCTGGGCGAGGATCAGGTGAAGGTCACCTTCGCCGACGTGGCCGGCGTGGACGAGGCCAAGGAGGAGGTGGCCGAGCTGGTGGAATTCCTGCGCGACCCGGGCAAGTTCCAGAAGCTGGGCGGCAAGATTCCCCGCGGCGTGCTCATGGTGGGCCCGCCGGGTACCGGTAAGACCCTCCTGGCGAAGGCCATCGCCGGTGAGGCCAAGGTGCCGTTCTTCACCATCTCCGGCTCCGACTTCGTGGAGATGTTCGTGGGCGTGGGCGCCTCCCGCGTGCGCGACATGTTCGACCAGGCCAAGAAGCACGCCCCCTGCATCATCTTCATCGACGAGATCGACGCCGTGGGTCGCCATCGTGGCGCCGGCCTCGGCGGGGGACACGACGAACGCGAGCAGACCCTGAACCAGCTCCTGGTGGAAATGGACGGCTTCGAGGGCAACGAGGGCATCATCGTCATCGCCGCCACCAACCGCCCGGACGTGCTGGATCCGGCCCTGCTGCGTCCCGGTCGTTTCGACCGCCAGGTGGTGGTGCCCCTGCCGGATCTGCGCGGTCGCGAGCAGATCCTCAAGGTGCACATGCGCAAGGTGCCCCTGGCCGATGACGTGGATCCGGCCATCATCGCCCGCGGCACGCCCGGCTTCTCCGGTGCCGACCTGGCCAACCTGGTGAACGAGGCGGCCCTGTTCGCCGCGCGCCAGAACAAGCGCCTGGTGGGTATGGAGGAGTTCGAGAAGGCCAAGGACAAGATCATGATGGGCGCCGAGCGCAAGTCCATGGTCATGAGCGAGGACGAGAAGCGCCTCACCGCCTACCACGAGGCGGGGCACGCCATCGTCGGCCTGAAGGTGCCCTCGCACGATCCGGTGTACAAGGTCTCCATCATCCCCCGCGGGCGGGCCTTGGGTGTGACCATGTTCCTGCCCGAGGAGGATCGCTACAGCTACAGCAAGCAGCGGCTGGAGAGCCAGATCTGCTCCCTGTTCGGCGGTCGCATCGCCGAGGAGCTCATCTTCGGGCCCGAGTACGTGACCACCGGGGCCTCCAACGACATCCAGCGCACCACCGAACTGGCCCGCAACATGGTCACCAAGTGGGGGCTGTCGGAGAAACTGGGGCCGCTGGTGTACACCGAGGAGGAAGGTGAGGTCTTCCTGGGCCGTTCCATGGGCCAGCAGAAGAACGTCTCCGAGGAGACCGCCCATCTCATCGACGAGGAAGTGCGGGCCATCATCGACCGCAACTACGAGCGGGCCAAGAAGATCCTGGTGGAGAACATGGACAAGCTCCACCTGATGGCCGAGGCCCTCATGAAATACGAGACCATCGACCGCGAGCAGATCGATGCCATCATGGAAGGGCGCATGCCGGGGCCGCCCAGCGACTGGAGCGACGACGACCGCAACACCGGGCGCGGCGTGAAGGCCGAGGAAGGGGAGAAGAAGCCCGCCGAGGACGGCAAGCCCGCCACCGGCGAGTTGGGCCCCGCGGGCACGCCCTGACCGTATCCCGGTGATGCTCGTGGCGAATGGGGCCCACAGCCTGCGTTTGAAGCGCGTCCGGCTGTCCCTGACCCCGCCCGTCATCATGGGCATTCTCAACGTCACCCCCGATTCCTTCTCGGACGGGGGTGAGTTTTTGTCCGTCTCCCGCGCCCTGGACCACGCCCGCCGGATGCTGGCGGATGGGGCCGCCATCATCGACGTGGGCGGGGAGTCCACCCGGCCGGGGGCGTCGCCGGTGCCGGTGGAGGAGGAGCTGGCCCGTACCGTGCCGGTGGTTCGCGCCCTGGTGGAAGAGCTGGGGGCCGTCGTCTCCATCGACACCAGCAAGCCCGAGGTGATGCGCGCGGCAGTGGAGGCGGGCGCCGAGCTCATCAACGACGTCAATGCCCTGCGCGCCCCGGGGGCGCTGGAGGCGGCGGCCGAGAGCGGCGCCGCGGTGTGCCTCATGCACATGCAGGGCACGCCGAGGGACATGCAGCACGACCCCCGTTACCGGGACGTGGTCGCCGAGGTGCGAACGTTCCTCCAGGAACGGGCCTCGGCCTGCCTGGCGGCGGGGATCCCCGCCGAGTCCATCGTTCTCGACCCCGGCTTCGGCTTCGGCAAGCGTCTGGAGCACAATCTGGCCCTGTTCCGCCACCTCCCCGATCTCGCCGCCCTCGGTTACCCGTTGTTGGTGGGTGTCTCCCGCAAGTCCATGGTCGGGGCCCTCACCGGCCAGGACGACCCGCGTCACCGGGTGTATGGCAGTGTCGCCCTGGCCCTCTTGGCGGTTCAGCGCGGGGCCAGTATCCTCCGGGTCCACGACGTGGCCGCTACCCGTGAGGTGTTGGCCTGCTGGGAAGCCATCGAAGGACAAGAGGGAGGCGCAAGGGCGTGACCAGACGCTATTTCGGAACCGACGGTATCCGTGGCCGGGTGGGTGAGTACCCCATCAACGCCGAATTCGTTCTCAAGCTGGGCTGGGCGGCGGGCAAGGCCCTGGGCCGGGAAGGGGGGCGCTTCGTCATCGGCAAGGACACGCGCATCTCCGGCTACATGTTCGAGTCGGCCCTTCAGGCGGGGCTGTCCGCTTCCGGCAACGACATCTTCCTGCTGGGCCCCATGCCCACGCCGGCAGTGGCCTACCTCACCCGCACCCTGCATGCGGACGCCGGCATCGTCATCAGCGCCTCCCACAATCCCTATTACGACAACGGCATCAAATTCTTCTCCGCCAAGGGCAGCAAGCTCCCCGACGAGGACGAGGAACGCATCGAGGAGCTTCTCACCCGCTCACTGGAGACGGTGGACTCCGCCCGCCTGGGCAAGGCCACGCGTGTCAACGATGCCGGGGGCCGCTACATCGAGTTCTGCAAGAGCACCATCCCCCAGCGGGTCTCCCTGAAGGGGCTGCACATCGTCGTGGACTGCGCCAACGGCGCCACCTACCACGTCGCCCCTTCGGTGTTCACCGAGCTCGGCGCCCGGGTCACCGCCATCGGCGTCTCCCCGGACGGCCTCAACATCAACGAGGGCTGCGGTTCCACCCATCCCGAGGCGCTCCAGGCGGCGGTGCGCGAGACGGGAGCCGACCTGGGCATCGCCCTGGACGGGGACGGTGACCGGGTCATCATGGTGGACGAGCGGGGCGAATTGGTGGACGGGGACGAGATCCTGTTCATCATCGCCCGTTTCTGGCGCGAGAAGGGCCGCCTGGAAGGGCCGGTGGTGGGGACGGTGATGAGCAACCTGGGGCTGGAACGGGCCCTGGGGGAGCTGGGCATCCCGTTCGAGCGGGCCAAGGTGGGCGACCGTTACGTCCTGGAACGTCTGCAATGCGTGGGCGGGGTGCTCGGTGGGGAGTCCTCCGGTCACATCCTTTGTCTGGACAGCACCACCACCGGTGACGGCATCGTCTCTGCCCTCCAGGTCCTCCATGCGATGGTGGAGGCGGGGCAGCCGTTGAGCGCCCTGCGGGCGGGGATGCGGAAGTACCCGCAAAAACTGGTCAACGTGCCCTTCCCCAAGGAGCGCCGCCTGGAAGAGCTGCCCAAAGTACAAGAGCTGGCGGAGGCGGCACAGAAGGCCCTGGCGGACAAGGGGCGGGTATTGCTTCGGCCTTCCGGTACCGAACCTCTGCTGCGTATCATGGTGGAAGGGGAAGATGCCAGGCTGGTGGAGGAAACGGTGCTTCGCCTCGCCCGTGAAATCAACGACGAAATTTTGTCTTTGGGTTGAAAATCATAATCGATTCAATCTGTTGTGAGCTTACTTCGGGTGTTGGAGTGATCGTTGATTTTTCCCGACCAAGCCGGTAAGCTGCAATGCCTTTGTTGAGCACGGGAGAGACGATGCGTCGACCATTCGTAGCAGGCAACTGGAAGATGAACGGTGATCGGGCCGGTGCCCGAAAGCTCGCTGCCGGTGTTGCCGAAGGCGTTTCCGGGCTGAATGGTGTGGAGGTGGCCGTTTGTCCACCTTACGTCCATATTCCCGAAGTGGTCGAGGTGTTGTCCGGTGCGGTGGTGTCGGTGGGGGCCCAGGATGTGGCCAAGGAGTCCAACGGGGCTTACACTGGCGAGGTTTCCGCCGTCATGCTCAAGGAATTCTGCCGCTATGTGATCGTCGGGCATTCCGAACGCCGGCAGTATTATTGCGAGGACGACGAGATCGTGGCGGCCAAGTTCGCCGCTGCCCAAGGGGAAGGCTTGGTGCCCATCCTGTGTGTGGGCGAGACCCTGGAGGAGCGCGAGGCCGACAGGACCGAGCAGGTGATTCGGGCCCAGCTCGATGCGGTCCTCGAGCGCAACGGGGTCGCCGCCTTCTCCGATGCGGTCATCGCCTACGAGCCTGTGTGGGCCATCGGTACCGGCCGCACGGCCAGTCCTGATCAGGCGCAGGCGGTGCACCGTTTCATTCGTGAACACCTGGCGGCGCAGGATGCCGGCGTGGCCGAGGGGGTGCGTATCCTCTACGGCGGCAGCGTCAAGCCCGGTAATGCCGCGGAGTTGTTCGCCATGCCGGACATCGATGGCGGCCTCATCGGGGGTGCCTCCCTGGTGGTCGAGGATTTCGTGACCATCTGCCGTTCAGCTCAGGTTTAAGGGGCTGTTGTGTATACTATTGTTTTCTTTGTGTTTCTTTTGGTTTGCGTGGCCCTCATCGGGCTCGTGCTCATCCAGCACGGGAAGGGTGCCGAGGTGGGTGCCGCATTCGGCAGCGGGGCCTCGCAGACCATGTTCGGCAGCCGGGGCTCGGCCTCTTTTCTGACGCGGGCCACGGCGGTGCTGGCCACCCTGTTTTTCGTGCTGAGCCTGTTGCTGGCCTATCTGTCCACGCAGAGCATTCAGCGAGAGAGCGTCCTGCAGACCGGAGAGTCCCAGCAGGCGCCGGCCGGTAACGTGAGCGACGTGCCGGTGGATGTCCCCGCTACGAACGAGGGAGGCGCGGGGCAGTAAGACCGTTTTTGCCGAAGTGGTGGAATTGGTAGACACGCCGTCTTGAGGGGGCGGTGGCGAAAGCCGTGCCGGTTCGAGTCCGGCCTTCGGCACCAAATAACTATCCAAAAGCACCGTTCGTCGGTGTGAATCGCGGTTGATCCATCGAATCATCCGCTTTTTGTGAACGAGCTTACGAGGGGGGGGTATGCTCGAGAACTACCTGCCTATTCTGATCTTTCTGGTCCTGGGTGTCCTCTTCGGCGGGGTGCCCATCATGGCCAGCTATCTCCTGGGGCCCAAGCGTCCCGACGAGGAAAAACTCTCCCCCTACGAATGCGGATTCGAGGCCTTCGAGGACTCCCGCATGCGCTTCGACGTCCGCTTCTACCTGGTCGCCATCCTGTTCATCATCTTCGATCTGGAGATCGCCTTCCTGTTTCCGTGGGGGGTGGTCCTGGAGGATCTCGGATGGTTCGGATTCTGGGGGATGGTGGTCTTTCTCGGCATTCTCGTGGTCGGTTTCGTGTATGAGTGGAAGAAGGGGGCGCTGGAGTGGGAATAGAAGGCGTACTTAAAGAGGGCGTCGTCACCACGACGGCCGACAAGCTCATCAACTGGGCCCGTACCGGTTCCCTGTGGCCCATGACCTTCGGTCTGGCCTGTTGCGCGGTGGAGATGATGCATGCCGGCGCGTCCCGCTACGACCTGGACCGCTTCGGCGTCATCTTTCGTCCCAGCCCGCGCCAGTCCGATGTCATGATCGTCGCCGGCACCCTGGTGAACAAGATGGCCCCGGCCCTGCGCAAGGTGTACGACCAGATGTCCGAGCCGCGTTGGGTCATCTCCATGGGTTCCTGCGCCAACGGCGGTGGTTACTACCACTACTCCTATTCGGTGGTGCGTGGCTGCGACCGGATCGTCCCGGTGGACATCTACGTGCCCGGCTGTCCGCCCACGGCCGAGGCCCTGCTGTACGGCATCATCCAGCTCCAGAACAAGATCAAGCGCACCTGTACCATCGCCCGATGAGGTCTGTTCATGTCCGCGGTCCACGCTGAACTCACCCAAGCCATTCAGGATCGCCTCGGCGACCGTGTCTCCTTCGTCGAGACGGCCTTCGACTGTCCCACCGTGGTGGTTCAGGCGGAGGATCTCATCGACGTCTGCCGTACCCTGCGTGACGACGAGGCCCTGGCCTTCGATCAGCTCATCGACCTGTGCGGCGTCGATTACCTCCACTACGGCCGGTGCGAATGGGAAGGGGAGGCGGCCACCGAGCACGGCTTCTCCCGCGCCGTGGAGACGGTGGAGGAGGGGGTCGGCAACTGGCGTGGCGCCCGCTTCGTGGTGGTCATCCATCTGCTCTCGGTGGCGCGCAACCGGCGGTTGCGGGTGAAGGTGCCGGTGGCCGACGACGAGTTCCCCCGCGTGCCCACGGTGACGGAGATCTGGAACAGCGCCAACTGGTACGAGCGCGAGGCCTTCGATCTCTACGGCATCGTCTTCGAGGGGCATCCGGACCTGCGCCGCATCCTCACCGACTACGGCTTCATCGGCCATCCCTTCCGCAAGGACTTCCCCTTGGAGGGCTACGTGGAGATGCGCTACGACCCCGACAAGGGGCGCGTGGTGTACGAGCCGGTGCGTCTCGAACGGCGCATCCTCGTGCCCAAGGTGATCCGCCACGACCACCGTTACCTACAGCCGCAAGAGGAGTCCTGACCGGTGGCTGAGATCAAGAACTACACCCTGAACTTTGGTCCCCAGCACCCATCCGCCCACGGCGTGCTGCGCCTGGTGCTGGAGATGGACGGCGAGGTGGTGGAGCGCGCCGATCCCCACATCGGCCTGTTGCACCGCGCCACCGAAAAGCTGGCCGAGACCAAGCCGTTCAACCAGAGCATCGGCTACATGGACCGGCTCGATTACGTGTCCATGATGTGCAACGAGCATGGCTACGTGATGGCCATCGAGAAGTTGCTGGGCATCGAGCCGCCCCTGCGCGCCCAGTACATCCGGGTGATGTTCGACGAGATCACCCGCATCCTCAACCACCTCATGTGGGTGGGGGCGCACGCCCTGGACATCGGTGCCATGACGGTCTTCCTGTATGCTTTCCGCGAGCGTGAGGACCTCATGGACTGCTACGAGGCGGTCTCCGGCGCGCGCCTGCACGCCACCTACTACCGCCCCGGCGGCGTCTATCGGGACCTGCCCGATTCCATGCCCAAGTACAAGCCCTCCAAGTGGCACAACGAGCGGGACGTGGAGCGCCTGAACCGCAACCGCCAGGGCAGCCTGCTGGACTTCATCGAGGACTTCACCGAGCGCTTCCCCACCTACGTGGACGAGTACGAGACCCTGCTCACCGAGAACCGCATCTGGAAACAGCGGACGGTGGGCATCGGCGTGGTGTCGCCCGAGCGGGCCCTGCAGATGGGGCTCACCGGGCCCATGCTGCGCGGCTCCGGGGTGGCCTGGGACCTGCGCAAGATGCAGCCCTACGCCGTCTACGACCGCCTCGACTTCGACATCCCCGTGGGCACCAACGGCGACACCTACGACCGCTACCTGGTGCGCATCGAGGAGATGCGCCAGTCCAACCGCATCATCAAGCAGTGCGTGAAGTGGCTGCGGGAGAATCCGGGCCCGGTGATGATCGACGATCACAAGATCGCGCCGCCCAAGCGCCAGGAAATGAAGGAGAGCATGGAGGCGCTCATCCACCACTTCAAGCTGTTCAGCGAGGGCTATTGCGTCCCCGAGGGGGAGGTGTACGCCGCGGTGGAACATCCCAAGGGCGAGTTCGGGGTGTACCTCATCTCCGACGGTTCCAACAAGCCCTACCGGGTGAAGGTGCGGGCCCCCGGCTTCGCCCACCTGTCCGCCCTCGACGAGATGGCCCGCGGGCACATGTTGGCCGACGTGGTGACCATCATCGGCACCCTCGACATCGTCTTTGGGGAGATCGACCGCTAATGAGCACCTTGCAGGACATCCTCAGCCCCGAGTCCGTCGCCGACATCGACCGTTGGATCGCCAAGTATCCCGCCGACCAGCGCCAGTCCGCGGTGATGGCCGCCCTGCGCATCGCCCAGGAGGAGAAGGGCTGGCTGACCACCGAGATCATGGACGCCATCGCCGACTATCTGGGCATGCCGCCCATCTCCGTGTACGAGGTGGCGACCTTCTATTCCATGTACGAACTCAAGCCGGTGGGGCGCCACAAGATCTGCGTCTGCACCAACGTCAGCTGCATGTTGCGCGGCGCCGAGGAGGTGGTGGCCCATCTGCGCGAGCGCCTGGGCATCGGCCTCGGCGAGACCACGCCGGACGGCAAGATCACCCTCAAGGAGGTGGAGTGCCTGGGCGCCTGCGGTGGCGCGCCCATGTTCCAGGTGAACAAGGACTACCACGAGAACCTGACCCCGGAAAAGATCGACCAGGTGCTGGCCTCGCTGGACTGAGTCGGCGCAAGGATCAACAGCCAAGGGCGCTTAGATGAACGAAGTTTGTTACCGGACGCTGCAATTCGAACAGCCGTGGACCTTCGAGAACTACCTCAAGGTCGGCGGTTACGAGGCGTGGAAGAAAATCCTCAAGGAAAAGACCCCGCCCGAGGAGATCATCAACGAGCTGAAGATCTCTGCCCTGCGCGGGCGCGGCGGCGCGGGTTTTCCCACCGGCCTCAAGTGGAGCTTCATGCCCCGCAACGCCCCCGGGCAGAAATACATCGTCTGCAATTCCGACGAGGGCGAACCGGGCACCTTCAAGGACCGCGACATCCTCCGCTACAACCCCCACGCGGTGATCGAGGGGATGGCCATCGCCGGCTACACCATCGGTGCCACCCAGGGGTAC
>Ga0256832_1002905_pt1 | contig 11686 bp, 12 predicted proteins | sample 134614metaG_FD_190534 | JGI IMG/M metagenome (GOLD analysis project Ga0256832, IMG submission 190534) | Hydrothermal vent microbial communities from Lau Basin, Pacific Ocean - 134-614 | ecosystem: Environmental > Aquatic > Marine > Hydrothermal vents | place: Pacific Ocean: Lau Basin | collected...
TGACGCCAGCGCTCGCGCACCGCCGGGCGGCCGGTGTCCAGCCACAGCTCGCGGCGGCCGTCGCCCAGATGGTAGCGGCCGGGCGGGGGCGGCTCGCCTTCCAGGGGGTCGTGCACGAAGACGGCCATGAGGTCGGCGTGCTCGCCGAGGGCGGTGAGGTGGGGGCCGGCGTCCTCGCCCAGCTCGCTGAAGTCGGAGACGATGACCACCAGGGCGCCGGGGCGGGCCACCCGCGCCAGCCGTCCCAGCTGGGCGTCCAGGCGGCCGCGTTGGGGGACGGCGGGGGCGTGGGCCTGGCGGGCGGTGAGGGCGCGCAGCAGGGCCAGCACGCTGGCGCGGCGGCTGCGCGGGGGCAGCTCGTCGTGGCCGTGGGCGTCGTACACCAGGCCGCCCACGCGGTCGCCGTGGCGCTCGGCCCGCCAGGCCAGCAGGGCGGCCAGGCGGGCGGCCTGCACCTGCTTGAAGACGCCGCGGCTGGCGAAGTACATGCCGGGGCCCAGGTCCACCAGCAGCAGGACGGGGCGCTCGCGTTCCTCGCGGAAGCGCTTGGTGTGGGGGCGGCCGCGGCGGGCGGTGACGCGCCAGTCGATGGTGCGCGGGTCGTCGCCGGGCTGGTAGGCGCGCACCTCGTCGAACTCCAGCCCCAGGCCGCGCCACACGGCGCGGTGACTGCCGGCGCGCGCGGCGCGGGCCGGGCCGAGGCCGCCGGCCGGCAGCTGGCGGGCGGCGGCGCGCAGGTGCAGCAGCTCGGTCAGCTCCGCGCGGACGGGGTCGGACATGGTCAGGGGGCGGGCACCCGGGCCAGGAGCTGGTCGATGACCTGCTGGGGGGTGACGCCGTCGGCCTCGGCGGCGTAGTCGAGCAGGATGCGGTGGCGCAGGGCGTCGCCGGCCACGTCCTGCACGTCCTCGGGGCTCACGTAGTCGCGCCCGTCCAGCCAGGCCACGGCGCGGGCGGCCCGCTCCAGGGCGATGGCCCCGCGCGGGCTGGCCCCCCAGCGCACCCAGCCGGCCAGGTCGGCGCCGTAGCGGGACGGCTCGCGGGTGGCCTCCACCAGGGCGATGAGGTAGTCCTCCACCGGCCGCGCCAGGGTCAGGCCCAGCACCTGGCGGCGGGCGGCGAACACCTCCGCCTGGCACACCGGCTCGGGGCGGGGCGGCTCGGACTCGGCCTCCTGCTGCAGGGCCTCCTCGCGCGCCAGGGCCAGGATGCGGCGGGTGGCCTCGCGGTCCGGATAGTCCACGGTGACGTGCAGCAGGAAGCGGTCCAGCTGGGCCTCGGGCAGGGGGTAGGTGCCCTCCTGCTCGATGGGGTTCTGGGTGGCCATGACCAGGAACAGGCGCGGCAGCGGGTAGCTGGCGGCGCCCACGGTGACCTGCCGCTCGGCCATGGCCTCCAGCAGGGCGGACTGCACCTTGGCCGGGGCGCGGTTGACCTCGTCGGCCAGGATGAGGTTGTGGAAGACGGGTCCGCGGGCGAAGCGGAAGGTGCCGGTCTCGGGCTGGTAGATGTCGGTGCCGGTGAGGTCGGCGGGCAGCAGGTCGGGCGTGAACTGGATGCGGTGGAAGTCGGCCTCCAGCCCCTCGGCCAGGGCCTTGATGGCGCGCGTCTTGGCCAGGCCGGGCGCGCCCTCCACCAGCAGGTGGCCGTCGGCCAGCAGGCCGACCAGCAGGCGCTGCACGAGGGCGTCCTGCCCGACGATGCGCCGCTGCAGGTGCGCGCGCAGGCGCTGGAAGGCGTCGAATGCGGACATGGTGCGTGTTTTCCTTGTGGGTCGCGGGACGCCGCCGCCACCGGGCCGCGGCGGCGCGAGCATGCCGGACGCGGCTTAATCCATGCTGAACCGGTGCGCCCGGCTCAGTCCATGGACACCGGCCCCAGCTCCTTGAGCAGCAGGGACTCGCACTCGATGCCGTCCGGCTTCTGCAGGCCCATGAGCTGCAGGATGGTGGGCGCCACGTTGCCCAGCCCGCCGCCGGTGGCCAGCTGCCAGTAGCTGCTGTCGATGACCAGGCAGGGCACGGGGTAGGCGGTGTGCTGGGTGTGCGGCTCGCCGGTGTAGGGATCCACGTACTCGTCGCAGTTGCCGTGGTCGGCGGTGACCACCACGGAGTAGTCGTTGGCCACGGCGGCGTCCAGCACGCGCCCCACCTGCAGGTCCATCCATTCCACGGCGCGGATGATGGCCTCGCGCTTGGCGGTGTGGCCCACCATGTCGCCGTTGGCGAAGTTGACGACGATGAAGGCGTACTTGTCCGACTCGATGGCCTCGATGACCGCGTCGGCCACCCGCTCGGCGCTCATCTCCGGCGCCTCGTCGTAGGTCTCCACCGGCGGCGAGGGGATCATGAGGCGGTCCTCGCCGGCGTAGGGCGGCTCGCGGCCGCCGTTGAAGAAGAAGGTGACGTGGGCGTATTTCTCCGTCTCGGCGCAGTGGAACTGCGGGTAGCCGGACATGGACACCGCCTTGGACAGGTTCTGCTTGGGGCGCTCGGGCGGGAAGGCGATGGGCGCCAGCAGCTTGTTGTCGTACTTGGTGAGGCAGGTGACGGTGACCGGCTCGTAGTCGCCGCGGTCGAACTCGTCGAAGTCCTCCATGCCCAGGGCCTCGGCCAGCTGGCGCGGCCGGTCGTTGCGGAAGTTGAAGAAGATCAGCGCGTCGTCGGGCTGGATGAGCTCGGCGTTGGGCAGGATCATGGGCTCCAGGAACTCGTCCGTGTTGCCCTTCTCGTAGCACTCCAGGATGCCCAGGGAGGGGGTCTTCACCTGCCGGCCGACGCCGTTGACGATCAGGTCCCAGGCCACCTTGGTGCGCTCCCAGCGGCGGTCGCGGTCCATGGCGTAGAAGCGGCCGACGATGGTGCTGATCTTGCCCTTGGCCTTGGCCAGGCGCTTCTCCAGCTCGTCCATGTACTTGAGGGCCGATTTGGGCGGCGTGTCGCGCCCGTCGGTGATGACGTGCACCACCGGCTCGACGTTGTTCTTGCGGCACATCTTGATGAGCGCGAACAGGTGGCGGATGTGGCTGTGCACGCCGCCGTCCGAGACCAGCCCCAGCAGGTGGATGGGCCGCTTGTTGGTGCGCGCCTGGTCCAGCGCGTCCAGCAGCACGTTGTTCTCGAAGAAGCTGCCGTCCTCGATGGCGTCGTCGATGCGCACCAGGTCCTGGCGCACCACCGAGCCGCAGCCCAGGGTGAAGTGGCCCACCTCGGAGTTGCCGAACTGCCCCACCGGCAGGCCCACGGCGCGCCCCGAGGCCTCCAGCGTGGTGTGCGGGTAGCGGGCGAAGTACTCGTCCAGGCGGGGCGTGTTGGCCTCCGCCACGGCGTTGTGCCGCTTGGAGGGGTTGAGGCCGAAGCCGTCCAGGATGACCAGCATGGTCTTGCGGCGCGGCAGGGGGCGACGGTGGGACTTGCGGTGTGGCATGGGCGTGCTCCGATCGGTCGGGGGCGCGATTGTAGCAAGGAAAGGTGTGCGCCGCCGTAGGGGGCGGGCCGGCCTCAGCCCCTGGGCGGAGTGTCCGGGTCGGGATGCCCTTCGTCCGGACGGGCGTCGCCTGCCTCGTCGCTGCCGGCCCCGTCACCGGCGTCCTCGTCGCTGGTCGCCCCATCGCCGGCGGGGCCGGCGGCATCGTCCCGGGCCGGGTCGCCGGCATCGGCCGGCGGCGTGGCCTCGTCACCGGCCTCCGTCAGGCCCGGGCGCTCCGCCTCCGCGGCCGGCTCGCCGTCGTCCTCGTCATCCTCGTCGTCGTCTTCGTCGTCTTCGTCATCCTCACCGAACTCCCCGGCCTCGTCGTCATCGTCGTCCGCCCAGGGATCGTCCTCGTCCTCCTCTTCCTCCAGGCGGTCCAGTTCGGCGTCCATCTCCTCCTCGGTGAGGGGGCGATAGGGGGGCTCCTCGGCGATGAGGGCTTCCTCGAAGGCCTGCTGCATGCCGGAGGCGCCAGCACCGGCGGCCGCCGCGGTGCCGGCCGCGGCGGGCACCGGCAGCTCGGCCTCGTCCGCCTCGGCCGGGCGCGGCTTGACGAAGTAGCGCGAGAACAGCAGCCCCAGCTCGAACAGCAGCCACATGGGCACGGCCAGCAGCACCTGCGACACCACGTCCGGCGGGGTCATGAGCATGCCCACGGTGAAGGCGATGACGATGATGTAGGGGCGCAGGCGGGCCAGCTTCTCGGCGCTGGTCATGCCGGTCCAGATGACCAGCACGGTGGCCACCGGCACCTCGAAGGCGATGCCGAAGGCCAGGAACAGCTTGAGGGTGAAGTTGAGGTATTCGCTGATGTCGGGCGCCACCTGCACGCCCTCCGGGGCCACGCTGGTGAAGAAGCCGAACACCAGGGGAAAGACCACGAAGTAGGCAAAGGCCATGCCAAGGTAGAAGAGCACCACGCTGGACACCAAGAGCGGCAGGGCGAGGCGCTTTTCGTGCTGGTACAGGCCGGGGGCCACGAAGGACCACAGCTGGTGCAACAGGTAGGGCACGGTGATGACGATGGCCAGCACCAGCACCAGCTTGAAGGGGGCCAGAAAGGGCGCCGCCACGCCGGTGGCGATCATCTGCCCGCCGGCCAGCTTCTCCAGCAGGGGGGCGGCCAGGAAGGCGTACAGCTTCTTGGAGAAGGGGAACAGCACCAGCGCCGCGACGCCGATGGCCAGCACGGCACGCATGAGCCGGTCCCTCAGCTCGATGAGGTGGCTGAGGAAGCCCATTTCCTTCATGGATTGTTCGGAGCCGCCGCGGTCAGCCATGCTCGCGTGGGGCCGCGGCGGGGGCGGCGGACGGTTCCTCCGTGTCGCGCGTCTCGCTCAGGCGGGGCGGCGGGTCGTCTTGCCGTGGGGCCTTGTCGGCGGGCTGGTCGGGGCGCGCCTTGACCAGGTACCCGGTCTCTTCCAGCGTCTGCTCGGTGAAGTGGCGGGTCTCGTTCAGCATGCCGCGCAGCTCCTGGATCTGCTTGTTCTGCTCGTTGAGCATGCGCTCCAGCTCCTCGGTGCGCAGCTCGCGCTCGATCTCCGAGCGCACGCTGGCCACGAAGCGCCGCGCGCGGCCCGTCCAGTAGCCCACCTTGCGGGCCACCTCCGGCAGCCGCTCCGGCCCGATGACGATGAGGGCCAGCACGGCGATGACCACCAGTTCCCAGAAGCCGATATCGAGCATGGCGCGAGGTCAGACCTTGTCCTTCTCCTCCACCTTGCCCTCGATGACCTTGCCCTGCTCGTCCTTGGTGATCTTGGGGGCGGGCTCCGCCTCGCCCTCGCTCATGGCCTTCTTGAAGCTCTTGATCGCGCCGCCCAGGTCGCCGCCCAGATTCTTGAGCCGCTTGGTGCCGAACAGCAGCAGCACGATCAGCAGGATGAGCAACAGGGACCAGGGACTGATTCCACCAAAACCCATGATGACTTCTCCGGTTATGAAACGGTGGGGCCGCGTGTTCTAACGCCCGGCGCCCCGGCTGGCCTTTTCGGCGTGACCGGAGATGCCGAAGCGCCGCGCCAGTTCGGCGAGGACCTGCTCGGGGCGCAGCCCCTGCTCGGCGAGCAGTATGAGGCTATGAAACCACAGATCCGCGGTTTCATAAATGATCTTGTCCGGGTCGCCGTCCTTGCCGGCCATCACCGTCTCCGTGGCCTCCTCGCCGATCTTCTTGAGGATGGCGTCCCGGCCCTTGGCGTACAGGCTGGCCACGTAGGACGACTCGGGGTCGGCCTGCTTGCGCGCCTCCAGCACGTCGGCCAGCCGCGCCAGGATGTCCTCGTGCCCGCTCACAGCCGCACCGGCACGCCGGCGGCGGCCATGTGGCGCTTGGCCTCGCCGATGCTGTATTCGCCGAAGTGGAAGATGGAGGCGGCCAGCACCGCGTCGGCCTTGCCCTCGGTGACGCCCTCCACCAGGTGGTCGAGGTTGCCCACGCCGCCGGAGGCGATGACCGGGATGGGCACGGCCTCGCTGATGGCCCGCGTCAGCTCGAGGTCGAAGCCCAGCTTGGTGCCGTCGCGGTCCATGCTGGTGAGCAGGATCTCGCCGGCCCCGCGGCGCACCATCTCGCGCGCCCACTCGATGGCGTCCAGGCCGGTGGGCTTGCGCCCGCCGTGAGTGAAGATCTCCCAGCGCGGCGGCTCGCCGGGGGCGCTGACGCGCTTGGCGTCGATGGCCACCACGATGCACTGCGAGCCGATCCTGGCGGAGGCCTCGGACACGAAGTCGGGGTTGAACACGGCGGCGGTGTTGATGGCCACCTTGTCGGCGCCGGCGTTGAGCATGCGGCGGATGTCGTCCACGGTGCGGATGCCGCCGCCCACGGTGAGGGGGATGAACACGCACTCGGCCACCGCCTCCACCACGTGCACCAGGGTGTCGCGCTCGTCGGAGCTGGCGGTGATGTCGAGGAAGGTGAGCTCGTCGGCGCCCTCGGCGTCGTAGCGGCGCGCCACCTCCACCGGGTCGCCGGCGTCGCGGATGTCCACGAACTTGACGCCCTTCACCACCCGGCCGGCGTCCACGTCCAGGCAGGGGATGATGCGCTTGGCCAGCGTCATGCCGCGCCCTCGTCGTACTGGCGGACCAGCCGCTCGGCCTCGGCCAGGTCGATGCTGCCCTCGTACAGGGCGCGGCCGATGATGACGCCGGTGATGCCCTCGTCCTGCACCTCGCACAGGCGGCGGATGTCCTCGAGGTCGGTGACGCCGCCGGAGGCGATGACCGGCGTGCGGATGGCCTGGGCCAGCTTGACGGTGGCCTCCACGTTCACGCCCTGCATCATGCCGTCCTTGCTGATGTCGGTGTAGACGATGGCCGCCACGCCGTCCTGCTCGAAGTGCCGGGCCATGTCGATCACGTCGTGGTGGGACAGCTTGGACCAGCCCTGGGTGGCCACCTTGCCGTCCTTGGCGTCCAGACCGACGATGATGTGGCCGGGAAATTCCAGGCACAGGTCGTTGACGAAGTGCGGCTCGGTGACGGCGCGCGTGCCGATGATGGTGTAGCGCACGCCGTCGTCGAGATAGGCCTCCACCGTGTCGATGTCGCGGATGCCGCCGCCCACCTGCACCGGCAGGTCGGGGAAGGCGCTGCAGATGGCGCGGATGGCGTTGCGGTTCTGCGGCTTGCCGGCGAAGGCGCCGTCCAGGTCCACCAGGTGCAGGCGGCTGGCGCCCTGGTCCACCCAGCGCTGGGCCATGGCCAGCGGGTCGTCGGAAAACACGGTGCTGTCGTCCATGCGGCCCTGGCGCAGCCGCACGCACTTGCCTTCTTTCAGGTCGATGGCGGGGATGAGTTCCATGGTCGTGTCTCGGTCGTTCAGGCGGCGCCGTTCCAGCGCAGGAAGTTGTGCAGCAGCCGCAGGCCGGCCCGGGCGCTCTTCTCCGGGTGGCTCTGGATGGCGAACACGTTGTCGCGGGCGATGGCGGCCGTGAACGGCAGGCCGTACTCGGTCTCGCCCACGGCCAGGGCCGGGTCGTCCGGCACCACGTGGTAGCTGTGCACGAAATAGAAATAGGCCGGGTTCTCGATGCCGGCGAACAGCGGGTGCGGCCGCAGCTGGCGCAGGGTGTTCCAGCCCATGTGCGGCACCTTCATGCCGCGCGCCGGCAGGTCGGCGGGAAAGCGCCGCACCTGACCGGCGAACAGGTTGAGCAGCTCGGTGCCGCCGTTCTCCTCGCTGTGCGTCATGAGCACCTGCAGGCCCATGCAGATGCCCAGGAAGGGCCGATCGGCGGCCACCTCGCGCACCACCGCATCCAGCCCCTTGCCGGTCAGCTCGGCCATGCAGTCGCGCGCCGCCCCCTGGCCGGGGAAGACGATGCGGTCGGCCGCGCGCACCTGCGCCGGGTCGGCGGTGAGCACTACCCGGTCGCCGGGCTCGGCGACGTGTTCGATGGCCTTGACCACGGAATGGAGGTTGCCGGTGCCGTAGTCGATGACCGCGATTGTCTGGCTCATGGATTCGGAGGGTTCGCTCGGTACGGGGGACGGGCGCGGCTACAGGATGCCCTTGGTGGAGGGCATGGCGCCCTGCTGGCGCTCGTCCACGGCCACGGCCACGCGCAGCGCGCGGCCGAAGGCCTTGAAGATGGTCTCGGCAATGTGGTGCGAATTGCGGCCGCGGAGGTTGTCGATGTGCAGCGTCGCCTGGGCGTGGTTGACGAAGCCCTGGAAGAACTCCCGCACCAGGTCCACGTCGAAGCTGCCCACGCGCGCCTGCGGATATTCGGCGTGGTACGACAGGCCGGGACGGCCGGAGAAGTCGATGACCACCCGCGACAGGGCCTCGTCCAGCGGCACGTAGGCGTGCCCGTAGCGCGTCAGGCCGCGCTTGTCGCCCAGCGCCACGTGAAAGGCCTGGCCCAGGGTGATGCCCACGTCCTCTACCGTGTGGTGATCGTCGATGTCGGTGTCGCCGCGGGCGCGGATGCCCAGGTCGAACAGGCCGTGGCGCGCCACCTGCTCCAGCATGTGGTTGAGGAAGGGGACCGGGGTCTGCAGGTCGGCCTCACCCGTGCCGTCCAGATTGAGGTTGACCACGATCTGGGTCTCCAGGGTGTTGCGCTCGACCGACGCGGTTCTGGGTTCCATGGAAGGGCTCTGCGTGCGTGTGGAAGCGGTGGTGCCTGCACCATATTGGGGCACCATTGTATCCGAGTTGTCTCGATCGGCGCGAATCGCCGCCGCAGGGGGCGGGAACTCCCGCCCTGCGGGCGCCCTCAAATGGAAAACTCAGGGGGAAACACCCCGCAGGCAAAACAACAACACCATGCGCCGACTGTTCCTCTACATACTACTGGCCGCGCCGTTTGTACTCGCCACTCCCGCCATGCAGGTCAGCGATGCCGACCGCTGGCACGTGCACCCCGCCGGACGGCCGCTGTCCGTGCTGGTCACCGCCGATGCGCCCCTGCAGGCCCACTGGCTGGACGCCCGCGGAAACCCGCTGGACCGGCCGGTGGCGCTCCCCTACGGGGCCAGCCGCCTGCTCACCGCACCGCGCCAGGGGCCCGGCTACCTGCAGCTGGCCATCCGCGCCGACGACGGGCCGCCCCGGCTGTTCGGCTTCGTGCTCACCGAGGCCGGCCCGGCCCCCACCACGCCCGACCCGCTCAGCCCCTTCGGCCGCGTGCACGCCGAGCCGGCCGACCCGTGGCTGGCTGGCTGGACCAAGACCACCACCTGGACCACCTTCGCGCCGCAGGACTGGGACGGTGCGCTCCGGGCGCTGGCGGCGCGCGGCCATCTGGAGCTGCCGCTGGTGACCGGCGCGGACTGGGACAGCGACGACACGCGCCCCATCGACAGGGCGCAGCTGGCCCGCCTGCAGGACCGCTTCCGTGCCCTGCTGCGCGCCCACCGCCCGCCGCTGACCTGGGAGCTGGGGCTGGAGGAGAACCTGGAGCCCCGCTTCCGCGCCCCCTACTACTGGCCCAACCTGGCCGCCAAGGTGCGCGCCCTGCGGGCGGTGGCCGACGCCGAGGCGCCCGGCACGCGCTTCGCCTACCAGGTGGCCGGCCTGGCGCCGGGGGACGTGCAGGCCTTTCTGCTCAGCCCGGCGGCGCCGCTGTTCGACATCCTCAGCCTGCACCCCTACCCCTGGCCGGACTTCCCCGATCCGGACACCTGGCTGGACGACTACCTGCGACAGGTGCGCCAGCTGCTGCGCTGGTATCCGCGCGGGCCGCAGCGGCTGTGGATCACCGAACTGGGCGCGCCCAACCTGGGCCTGCAGCCCCACCCCACCCTGCGCACCGCCGCCGGCGAGCCGGCACATGGGCTGGACCGCAGCGCGGCGGCCGACTTTCTGGTCAAGGCCCACGCCATCGCCTTCCGCCACGGCGTGGAAAAGCTGTTCTGGTACCACGAGCGCGACCGCAACGGCCGCTCGTCCGACCCCGAAGACCACTTCGGTCTGCGCGACGCCGCCGGCTTCCCCAAACCGGCCTACGCGGCCCTGCTCACCCTGCAGCGGGCACTGGCCGGGCAGGTGTTCTGGCGCGAGGGGCGGCGGGGTGCGGCCCGCTGGCTGGAATTCGTGGCCAGGGACGGGCGGCGCACCATCATCGCCTGGGCCGAAGGCGAGCGGCCCGTGACCCTGCCCAGCGCCCTGCTCCTGGCCGACGGCGGCGACCCAGCCACCGCCCAGCTGCTGGACGCCGTGGGCACGCCGCAGCCCCTCGGCGCCACCCTGCGCCTCGACCGCCACCCGGTGTTCCTCCTCACCCGCTGGGGCGAACCGGCCCCGGCCCGCCGCCCGACACCCACGCCATGACCACCGTCCGCCTCCGCGACCTGCCGCTGGCGGACGCCCTGTTCGCCTTGGCCATCCTGCTCAGCGCCGTGGTGCAGATCGAGCCGGCGCCCTACGACCTGCTCATGGTCGCCACCGGCGCCGTGCTGCTCATCCGCCGCGACCAGCCCCTGCCGCGCGCGCTGGCCCTGCCCGCCCTGCTGGTGGGCGTGTTCATCCTGTTCAGTCTGCTGGCCAGCGCCGTGTCCATGGCCCCCGGCCACGCGGGAAGCTATTTCGGCATCACCGCCTACCTGGTGCTGAGCTGGCTGCTGGTGGCCGTGCTGGTGGCGCGCGACCCGCACCGCACGCTGGACCGCCTGTGGCGCATGTACATCGCCGCCGCCGTGTTCGCCAGCGTGCTGGGCGTGCTCGGCTTCTACCACCTGGTGCCCGGTTACGAAGCCCTGCTCATCAATGACCGCGCCCGCGCCCTGTTCAAGGACGCCAACGTGTACGGCCCCTTCCTGGTGCCCGTGCTGCTCTACCTGCTGATCCGCATCCACTTGGACCACGGCCGCCGCCGCTGGTGGCTGGGGGCGCTGGCCGCCCTCGTCTTCTTCGGCCTGCTGCTCAGCTTCTCCCGCGGCGCCTGGGGCAACTTCGTCCTCGCCTTCATCGCCCTGCTGGTGCTGCTCTACCGCCGCGCCACCAAACGCCGCCAGCGCCGCCAACTCATCGGCGTCTCCCTGCTCAGCGCCCTGCTGCTCGTCAGCGCCGCCGCCAGCGCCTTCCGCTCACCCGCCTTCACCCGCATGTTCGAGGAACGCGCCAAACTCGTGCAGTACTACGACACCGGCAACAAGAGCCGCCTCTACTACCAGACCCTCACCCTGCAGCAGGCCTTCCGCCACCCCCTGGGCATCGGCCCCTACCAGATCCAGGCGCAATACGGCAACGCCACCCACAACACCTACCTCAAGATCCTCGCCGAAAACGGCTGGATCGCCGCCCTCGCCTACTACGCCGCCATCGTCCTCACCCTCCGTCGCGGCCTGCAAACCACCCGCCGCGCCGGCGCACTACAACCCCACGCCCTCATCGCCTACGCCGCCTTCCTCGGCCTCGTCGCCGAAGGCTTTATCGTCGACACCCTGCACTGGCGGCACTTGTATCTGGTGATGGGGGTGATATGGGGGATTTATTTGGCGCAGGGGAGGGAGGGGATTGCAGATCGTGGGTAGCCGCCTGATCCTGGCTGATGGACTCAGACGGGATCAGAAAAATAATACACAGATGCGCACACCCACTTAGTTTCAATACACGTCTCGACGATGCCCGATCTTCAAAGCCTGAATACTCTTTTCCTCGGCTCTTTTCCGTTTGGTGTGGGTAAGCCCGTCCGGTCCCTGGCGGCCGCGTGCGCCGACGAGGCACAATCCTCCCTCATCACCCACTGCTGCCGAAGGAGGA
>Ga0256832_1002906_pt1 | contig 11686 bp, 6 predicted proteins | sample 134614metaG_FD_190534 | JGI IMG/M metagenome (GOLD analysis project Ga0256832, IMG submission 190534) | Hydrothermal vent microbial communities from Lau Basin, Pacific Ocean - 134-614 | ecosystem: Environmental > Aquatic > Marine > Hydrothermal vents | place: Pacific Ocean: Lau Basin | collected...
CGTCGTCTCATCCCAATGGCGAGAGATGGCCTGCATGGCCACGGGCAGACCGTTTTCGGCATAAGCAACGGGGAAGGTCATGGCGGGGTGTCCGGTCATGTTGACGAAAGGCGCGTAGCGCATGATTTCGGTGAGGGTGGTGAGATCGGAATCACCGTAGGTCAGCGCCGCTTCGGGAATGGGCGGAGCAGTCAGGCCCGCGGCCGGAGTGATGATGACATCCACCTCATCGAAAGCGCGGGCGAAGTGCGCCATCAGGCGGGTGCGGACGCGCTGGGCCAGAACGAAATCACGGGCGTTGAATGCGCGGGAGAGCGCCAGGCTGATGCGGACATCAGGCCCCATTTCTTTGTGATGCTCCCCATAGAAATGCTCCAGCGCCTGATTCATTTCGGTGGTGATGGTGATGACATGTGCAACGCGGGCCGCTTCCAGGTCGGGGAGGATGATTTCTTTGACTTTGGCTCCCAACTGTTGAAAATGCGATAGCATCTGCTCATTCCCCTGCACCATTTCGGGGGTGGCGTGGCGGAACCAGGGCCAGAAGACGCCAATGGTCAGATCGCTGAGATCGGTGTTGGCCCAGCCATCCAACGTTGGTTTGAGTTGTTGCAGGCTGAGCCGATCGCGGGGATCGGGTCCGGCGATGATGGCATAGGCCAGGGCGAGATCGCTGACCGTAGCGGCCAGCGCCCCCACATGCGCGACGGTGAAATCCAGGGCGAAGGAGCCAGATTCGGGCACGCGACCATAGGTGGGTTTGACGCCCATGATGCCGCAAAAGGCGGCAGGCAATCGCACCGATCCGCCGCCGTCAGCGCCCAGAGCGATGGGGGCCAGGCCCGCGGCCACTGCTGCGGCGGAGCCACTGGAGCTGCCGCCGGTGTAATGCGCAGGATGGTAGGGGTTGCGCGGCGTGCCGAAATGCGGATTGAATCCGGTGACGCCAATGCCGATCTCGTGCATATTGGTCTTGCCGATGAGCAATGCGCCCGCGGCCCGCATGCGGGCCACCGCGATGGCGTCAGCAGGGACGGGGCGGCGCCCCAGGAAACTGGTTCCCATGTGTGTGGGATAGGGCGTCATGTCCAGCTCATCTTTGATGGCGACAGGCACGCCGTCCAGCAGGCTCAGCGCCTGGCCTCGGCGAATGCGTTCCGCCGCCGCCCGGGCCTGACGCATAACTTCATCGGCATCTTGCTCGATGAAGGCCCGCAATGGCGGCTCCGATTTATCACTGGCCGCCACCGCAGCCAAAACGCGTTCGGCTATTTTTACCGGATCCACGCTGCCAGTGCGATAGGCGCGGGCGAAATCGAAAGCGGAGGGGAAATGCCAGCCGTTGGGCTGGATGGCCGGGTGATCGGGCCGTCGCTCAGGAGGGAGCGTGTAGGCCTGTTTTGCCGGTTTTCCGGCCGGGACGATGGGCTCGAAGGTGGGCCAGTCATCAAAATCCTGCTGGCGCAACCAGGGGATTCCCGCCTGTTTTAGTAAATTTCCGAGCAATGCGCCACGGGTAGGTCCCTCCAGTAATGAAAGGAACAGCTTGAGTTTGCCTCCCGCCAGATAAGGCATCTGGACGGATTGAAGATCATAGGCCTGTTCGGGCGTTTGTGGGGACATGATGATGTGCTCTCTGGGAAAAACGACGCCCTGACGGATGCCAGGGCGTCGTAAGTGATGCGATTCAACGTGCGCTGTCGAAGCGATAACGCATGGGTTACTCTTCAGGTTGTTCAGATTCCGAGACTGGCGCCTCGGGAGCAGGAGGTGGCGGGGGAGGCGGCGCGCTTTCCTCGATGGGCTGAACAGGTTGCGTTGCCTGAGGAGCAGGCGGTGGCGTTAAGGCCTCGGCGGGCGCTGCCGGCTGAACGGGTTCTTCCGGAGCGGGCGGCGGCGGGGGCGGGGGAGGCGGCGTAGCGATAACGGGGGTGGCGCTTTTGTCCGCTCGCTGCTCCATTTTTTCCATGAGAGAAATGAGGTGGGCAGTGGCGGTGGCATTGGCCCGGGTGTTATACTCGACGTCGGTGAACAGGGAAATGAGGCTGCCGATGATATAAAGCTGGATGAATGTGTAGATGCCGAAAGGCAGGAAGAGGACGCCGGTCCAGTTTTGGCCCCAAAGACGCAATCCCATCATTTTATCGCCCTGTAACCAGAACCAGATTGCGACGACGATGCTGCCGATGAGCGCCAGCCAGGCGACTATTTTGATGAGCAATGCCAGAAAACGTAAACCGGCATATTTGTGACGAACATCCATTGAACACTCCTTATCGGGTTGTCATTCGCGTGGTCATGGTGTGATGCGATGATGATTGCCCTTTTGGGGCGGACCATCGATCACACCTGGGGGAATCACGCGATGGGGGGAATTAGTGAGGGAATTCGAGGGTGACTTCGCCATCAATTCGGGCGAGAATGGGCAGGAATGTCTTGACGAGCTCGCGCTGTTGTTCATAGCCAGGCATGAAATACAACTGCGAGTAGAGGTCTGCAGCTTGATTCAGGTATTCATCGTTCCACACGAGCGATGGGAGTTGTTCGTCGTTGATCCAGAAGACCAGGCCTTCGGGCGTGGTTTTGACGGCAACGGAGTAGATGCCCGCATCCTGCATGGCGCGAATCGTTTCGGGCGCCAGTCCCACATTGCGCAGATCAGCCAATCCGGCATCGGTCAGTTCTTCGGTGGAAACGCCCAGAATGGAGGGGACGCCATTCTCGTCAAAAGTCACGCGGGCCTTGACGATGGCGACCGGTGATTCGGCTTCGGCCTTGGTGGGCGCCTGAATAGGCTCATTGACGTCTCGAAGTGGGATTTCTTCGGCAGTCGGCTGCTTGGGGAAACGCAATACCAGGTCCAGACCGGTATGCTGGATCAGAGGCACGACCAGATTCAATACTGTCTGAAACTCCGGTTTCACCATATTCAATTTCGTCAGTGTGTCAGTCAGCGTTGTCAACTCATCAGCCGACCATCCCAGGTGTGGCATGAGCACGCCATTCACGAAAATGAAAATGCCATCATCTTTTTGGACAAATTCGATGTGCTGGACATTTGCCTGTGTGAACCATTCGACATAGGCGGGATCCATGGCGAATTGCGAGACATCGATGCCAACAAGAGCCAATAGTTTAGGACTGATGCCAGCAACCGAGGGGGCGCCGTCGCTGTCGATGTCCACCACGACGCGGGGCAAAGCCAGGACGAAATCGGCGTTTTCATCCGTCAGGGTAACGGGCTCCTCCGCACCGCAGGCTGCAACTACAGATGCAAGTAGCATTAAAATCAGGAAGGAGAAAAGTAGGCGTTTGGAAAGTTTCATGGTGAAATCACCTCCTGGAGAGTCAATCAGCTTTGAATTGAATGAATTATAGAATTTTGTCTGGCGCCCAAAACCAATATTAGGTCATACGATTTTAGACAATGTGATATGTTGCAGATAAATAGAATTGACTAAAAGTGAGTAAACATCAATACAGATATTATTATGCCGGAAAGCGAAAAATAATGCAATAAATGTTCAGATGACCCAAAGAATAGGCAGATACTGTCGTTAGATTATCTGAAAATGTGCAAATGTCACCATCTGGAATGAAAGATGCTGCTCCGCCACAATGTGCAGAGCAGCATCTTTTGGGGTGATCACAGTTCTATTTTGGCCCCCATCACCTCCAGGAACTTGGCGATCCATTCGGGATGAGCGGGCCAGGCCGGAGCAGAGACGAGATTGCCGTCTACATAAGCTTTGTGAACCGGAATTTCGACATATTCTCCGCCAGCGGCGTTGATATCAGGCCCGACCGCCGGATAGGCGGTGAGCTTGCGGCCTTTGACGACGCCCGCAGCAACCAGAATCTGCGCACCATGGCAAATAGCAGCGACAGGTTTGTTGGTCTCGAAGAAATGGCGGGCGATTTCCAGCACGCGGGGATTCAGGCGGATGTATTCGGGAGCGCGTCCACCGGGAAGAACCAGGCCGTCGTAATCCGCAGGATCGAGGTTGTCAAACGTTGCGTTTAGCGCAAAATTATGCCCCCGTTTTTCGCTATAAGTCTGGTCTCCTTCAAAATCATGGATAGCCGTGCGCACGGCGTCTCCGGCCTTTTTGTCTGGACACGCCGCATGAACCACATAGCCCACAGCAGCCAGCGCCTGGAAGGGGACCATCACTTCATAATCTTCTACATAATCGCCCACGAGAAATAGCAGCTTCTTTGCAGCCATAAAACCTCCTTGCATGTCGATAATGATGGAGTGAGTTGGGAAAAGGATGGGATATCTGTTTCTATTATAAGTTGCCATAACGTTTTCGTCAATGGCCGTGGGGCGCGCGAAGGGTTTGAGTATGGAAACTGTATAGAAATTGCCCGCTACGACCTGTTGTTGGCCCATTCTCGGCGGTCTTGACGCAAAAAAAGCCCCGGACTCTGGCCCGAGGCGAAAAAGTACCCGCGACAGGATTCGAACCTGTGACTTCCTGCTCCGGAGGCAGGCGCTCTATCCACTGAGCTACGCGGGCGAATTGGCAGGTTATTGGGATGTATTTTAGCACAACCGAATTTGGAAGCAAAAAAGGGGGACGGCTCGCAAGGATGGAACGCAACGAGCGCGTGAAAAATAATGTTTCGTAAATAGAACGCAGACAGCGCAGAAAAAGCTGATCTGCGCAGATAAAATCAAAACAATCTGCGCAAATCTGTGTGCATCGGATGTGTCTGCGTTCCATTTTTTTCCTTATCGGCGCGCTGCCGCTCATGACATCTGCTTCAACAAGATTGCAAAACCCCGCACTTTGGTCTCCCGGAGACGTTGCTTTCACCGCCCAAATTGATACAATTCCCCCTTTACAACGTAGTTGAAAGAAGTTTTGTTATACGCTAAAATAAACGAATGAAAGCCCTGTGATGCCGACTGGCAATCCTACTTCGGGCGAAAAATGTAAAATTCGTTTTTCATTCTCTCCTGATTGGGAGGCGCATCATGCGCGATGGCAGGAAAACAATTTTGTTGTGGGTGGGAGCGTTGATTGCAAGCGTCTTATGGATGTGGACGCCCGTGGCCCGCGGCGCGCCACAAAGCTGCTCCGGCCTTTTCTTTTCGGAGTATGTGGAGGGTTCGAGTTACAACAAGGCGGTGGAGATTTTCAACGGGACGACGCAAGATGAAGACTTGACGGGGTACGAGATCAGAATTTATCGCAATGGCGGGGCAGACTACGATCATCCTCCCATTGCCCTGTCTGGCGTGTTGGCCAGCGGTGATGTTTTCGTCGTGGCGCATAGCTCCGCTTCTTTCGCCGGTTCGGCGGATTGGATGACGACAAAGCTGGATTTCAACGGTGATGATGGCGTCGCCCTGGTCAGAAACGGCATCATTCTCGATTTCATCGGCGATACGCTGGGAGATCCAGGTTCGCAATGGGGGTCGGGAGAAACCAGCACCAGGGATCATACCTTGCGCCGTAAAAGCTGGGTTGCGGGCGGCGATACAAATCCTTCGGATCCTTTCGATCCTGCCGCTGAGTGGGATGGGTATCCCCGGGACACAATTGATGGGTTGGGGTGGCACACAAGCAGTTGCAGTGGGAAGCAACCTACGCCCACGCTTAGCCCCACGCCTACAATCGCCCCCACCGCCACGCCCGCGGCGACGCCCACGCCGATTCCCGATCACATTTTTATCAACGAATTCATGGCCGCGCCTGCTTCGGGCCAGAAAGAGTACATCGAGCTGTTCAACGCCAATGCCTTCGCCGTCGATGTCAGCGGCTGGCAATTGGATGATATCGCCGGGGGATCGCGGCCTTACACGCTGCCGAATGGATCCGTGATTCAGCCAGAAGGGTTGCTGCTGTTTCGTCGCACTTTCGGATTGAACAATGACGGGGATGTGGTTCGGTTGCTGGCCCCGGACGGATCGCTGCGGGATAGCTATCAGTATGGCCATGCCCGCAAGGGTGGCGCCTGGTCACGCATGGGGGATGGCGCCGCGGCCTGGACGGAGAAATATCCTCCATCTCCGGGGGAGCCTAACGCTGCGGCCCGACTCACCTTTTCGGGTCATCTTTATCTGGGCGTCCCGCCTGACCGCAGCCAGGTCATCAGTGATCACAATATCGGACTTTACGGCTATGATGGCGATGTCAACGCCGCTCAATGGCTCATCAACGGCTATGTGGGCCGGGACGGCTCCTGGTCGATAGCCTTCGACACCGCACAGGGGCTTTATTTTCATTACGTCCTGCGCCCTTCCGCCCGCAGCGATCTGCAATGGAGCGGCGTCAGCAGCCCCACGGGCATCCTGCTTCCCCCCGATCGCATTCGCTATGACACGCCCGCCAGCGGCGTCTATGCCGACAATGATTTCTGGATGGCTCCGAAGCCGCCCACGCCCACGCCCCTGCCCCTGGATTTCGTCTATCTCAACGAGTTTATGCCCAGCCCGAAAAATAGCGATTTTGACGGCGATGGCGAAGCCAACTATTTGGATGAATACATCGAGCTGTATAATGCCACCGATGCTGCGGTGGACCTGAGCGGCTGGCTGCTGGATGATCGGGAAGGAGGCACGCGGCCCTGGCGTCTACCCGATGGAACAATCATTCAGGCCCGCGGTTTTTTGCTGTTTTTTCGCAAAGAAACGGGCATTGCGCTGAATAATGGCGGAGATAGCGTGCGGTTGCTGGCTCCCGACGGCGTCACTGAAGGAGACCGCATGGACTATGACCACAGTTCGGCGGATACGCCCTGGTCGCGCACCGTGGATGGCGGAGGGGAGTGGACGGAGGGGTATCCGCCCAGCCCTGGCGGCCCCAATGTGGCCCCCACCGTGACGCCAACCCCTACCATCACCCCCACTCCGTCGATGTCTGTCACGCCCACGCCAACGCCCACTGTCACTCCCACGGCCACCCTCTCCCCCACGCCCGTGACGCCGGGCTTTATCACGCTCAACGAGTTTTTGCCCGCGCCCAAAAACGTCGATTTCAATGGCGATGGCGAAGCCAATCTCCTGGATGAATACATCGAACTCTACAATCCCCACGATAGCCCCCTTTCGCTCGATGGCTGGATGCTGGACGACGGCGAAGGAGGCAGCCGTCCCTGGCGTCTCCCCGGCGGAACCATCATCGGCGCTCGGGATTTTCTGCTGTTTTTCCGCAGCGAAACGGGCGTGGCCTTGAACAACGACGGCGACGACGTGCGACTCATCTCGCCCGATGGTCAGGTCATCGACGCCTTTACATATCTCGAAGCTCAATGGGATCAGCCCTGGTCCCGCACTGTGGATGGATCGGGCGGGTGGACGATTTTGTATCCCCCCAGCCCTGGCGGCCCCAACATCGCGCCGCCGCCCACCCCAACGCCCTGGCCTACGCCCGCTCCGGGCCAGGTGACATTGAATGAACTGCTGCCCGCGCCGCGCGATGTCGATTGGGACGGCGATGGCGCAGCGGGATATATGGACGAGTGGATCGAGCTGTACAATGCCGGCGTCTGGCCCGCGGATGTCAGCGGCTGGCGGCTATGGCGGGGACCGCTGGGAGAGGATGGATTGCCTGCCGGGCATGCCTATCGATTGCCCGCCGAAACGGTGATAGATCCGGGCGGCTATTTGCTCATCTTCCGCAGGCAGAGCAAGCTGCCATTGCCGGCCGCCGACGCCGTCCTGCATCTGGCGCGTCCTGTTGGGGATGGCTGGCTGGTGGTTGACAGCTTCGCCTGGCGACAATCTCCCGGCTACGATCGTTCATTCAGCCGTTATCCTGACGGCTCGGGCCCGTGGGACACGCGGGCCGTGACGCCCGGCCAGCCCAATCAGCCTTTGCCAACGCCTGTCCCGCCGCCAACATCATCTGCACCGCCCGCCGCGGCCAATCCCGTCTACGGCCCGGTGCGTCCCATTGCCAGCGCCTACCAGGCTCCGCTAAAAAGCGCCATCACGCTGGTCGGGCGTATTACGGTGCAGCCGGGCGCTTTTTCCCCTCGCATCCTTTACCTTCAGGATGATAGCGGCGGCATCATGGCGTATCTGCGACGGGGCGAGTATCCGCCGCTCAAGCCGGGCGACCGGGTGCAGGCGCAGGGCGCATTGAAATCGTATCACGGCCAGCGCGAGCTGGTTATTCCCGATGCCAGCCGCGTCACCTTGTTGGGGCCAGGCGCGCCGCCCGCGCCGACATTCCTGCGTACGGGCCAGGTGAATGATGCCGTGATGGGACGACTGCTGCGGGTGGCCGGGCGCGTGCAAAATGTGCAGAAATATAGCTTTGATCTGGATGATGGCAGCGGGCCGATTCGCATCGAACATCCCTACAAAGCCCCTTGGCAGCTTCCGGCCTTGCAGCCCGGCATGACCGTCTCGGTGATCGGCGTGCTGGCCCGCTACAAGGACGTCCTGCACATTCTCCCGCGCAGTCCGCAAGACATCAGCCCGCCGCCGGGCGTCTTACCGACGACGGGCGGAAACATCAAAAACGACAGTCACTCTAACTGATCAGTTGCGCGTTTTGGGAGTGACTGTCACTTATTTGGCGGGATGATCAGTATTCGTCATCGTCGCAGGAGCCGTCCAGTTTCTGGGCGTCCACCACGGCCAGGGCGGCGATATTGACAATATCGCGCACTTCGGCGCCGGTGGGGATGATCTGAATAGGCTTGGCCATGCCCACCAGGATGGGGCCCACCGCTTCGGCGTTGCCCAGGCGGGCCACCAGCTTGTAAGCCGCATTGGCCGCATCCAGATTGGGGAAGATAAGCACATTGGCCCGCTTGACTCTGCTGAAGGGGAAATGCTTCTCCGCCAATTCTCGCGAAACGGCAGTGTCGGCTTGCATTTCACCATCAATGATCAGATCGGGGCGCATCTTTCGCACCAGCTTGACGGCCTCATGCACTTTTAGATTCTCCGGGAAACGCGAACTCCCGAAATTGGAGTAAGAAATCATGGCGATGCGGGGTTCGACATGGAATGTGCGCGCCACTTCCGCGGCGCCAATGGCGATCTCCGCCAACTGTTCCGCCGAGGGGTCGCGATTGACGGTGGTGTCGCCGAAGAAGTAGATACGGCCGCGGGCAATAACCATGTAGACGCCGCTGAGCACCTTGATTCGGGCGCAGGCGCCAATGACTTGCAATGCGGGCCGCAAAACATCGGGGTAGTTGTAATTGAGGCCGGAAAGGAAGGCGTCGGCATCGCCATTCAGAACCATCATCGGGCCGAAATAGTTGTGCTGACGGACGAGCTGATAGGCGTACTCCTCTGTCACGCCCTTGCGCTTCCGGCGCTCGTGCAAAAGCTTGGCGTATTTCTCCCGGTTCGGGGCTTTGGTGGGATAGACGACGGTGGGATGGTAGGGCAAATCCAGCTCTTTGATAACGGCCTCGATCTGCTCAGGGATGCCCAGCAGAATGGCCTGGCCGATGCCTTGCTGCTCGATGGCATAGGCGGCGCGGATGATACGAGGATCGCGGCCTTCGGCCAGGACGACGCGTTTGGGATGCCGCTGCGCCTGTTGAATGACCCGGCGCATGACCGACATGCCCATGCCCTGACGGGCGGTCAGCTCATCCACATAGGCGTTCAGGTCGAGATGGCGGCGGGCGACGCCTGTAGCCATGGCCGCTTTGGCCACAGCAGGCGCTACGCGGGTGAGGACGCGCGGGTCCAGCGGCTTGGGCAAGATGTAGTCTCGCCCGAAATGGATGGCGTCCACGCCATAGGCCTTGAGCACGCTGTCGGGCACATCTTCGTGGGCCAGTTGCGCCAATGCTTTGGCCGCGGCGATCTTCATCTCATTGTTGATGTGGGTGGCATGCACGTCCAATGCCCCGCGGAAGATGAAGGGAAAGCCGAGGACGTTATTGATCTGGTTGGGGTAGTCACTGCGACCGGTGCCGACGATAGCATCGGGCCGGGCCTCTTTGACATCCTCATAGGAGATTTCGGGCACGGGATTGGCCATGGCGAAGATGATGGGATTCGGGGCCATGCGCTTCACCATTTCTTTGCTGACGATGTTGCCTGCCGACACGCCCAAAAAGGCGTCAGCGCCATCCAGCGCCTCGGCCAGCGTGCGTTTGTCGGTTTCGACGGCAAAGCGCTCCATGTATTTGTTCATGCCCTCGGTGCGCCCTTTGTAAACGACGCCGCCCACATCCACCAGGAGCAGATTCTCGGGTTTCAGGCCCAGCGAGATGTAAAAATTGGCGCAGGCAAGGCCCGCTGCCCCGGCCCCACAAATCGTCATCCGGATATCCTCGATGCGTTTACCCACGATCTCCAGCGCATTCATCAGCGCAGCGCCGGAGATAATGGCTGTGCCATGCTGATCATCGTGCATGACCGGGATGTCGGTGGTGCGCTCCAGCTCCTCTTCGATGTAAAAGCACTCGGGCGCTTTGATGTCCTCCAGGTTGATGCCGCCAAAGGTGGGGGCGATCAACTGTCCCACGCGAATGATCTCGTCCGGATCCGTGGTGTCCACTTCGATGTCGAAGACATCTACATCGGCAAAGCGTTTGAACAACACGCCTTTCCCTTCCATCACCGGCTTGGAAGCCAGCGCCCCGCGATTGCCCAGCCCCAAAATGGCTGTGCCATTGGAGAGTACGGCGACCAGATTGGCTTTGGAAGTGTAGAGAAAGGCGTCGTCAGGATTTTTATCGATCTCCAGGACCGGTTCAGCCACGCCGGGCGTATAAGCCAGCGTCAGATCATGCTGGGTGAGAAGCGGTTTGGTCGGAACGACTTCGATTTTTCCGGGTTTCCTCTGCGAATGATATTTGAGGGCTTCCTCTCGTAAGCTCATGATGTTACTCCCTGACATCTTCATTGCCAGAATAGCCAGTCAGACACACTATAAGCGTCTGAAAAGCCTTTGATAAAGTTTGGATGTGTGTGGCAGGTGGAATTTGCCTCCCCTGTCATCATTTTACGCCCCTATTTTACACCCGGCCATGAGGAAAATCAGGTTGATGCGAACGATTGGTGAGACCTTGACCAAATACTCGTCTGATGCAGACGTTGGCTGCACAAAAAAACTGCACCGCTCCGACGAGAACGGTGCAGCCTTTTGAAAGTTGTGAGTGGTCAGTGGCTCATGCTTCCAGTTTTTGGGCGTCGACGACGGCCATGGCCGCCATGTTGACAATGTCGCGCACCTCGGAGCCGGTGGGAATGACATGAACCGGCTTGGCCATGCCTACCAGGATGGGCCCGACCGCTTCGGCGTTGCCCAGGCGGGCCAGCAGCTTATATCCGGCGTTGGCGGCGTCCAGGTTGGGGAAAATGAGCACATTCGCGTCCTTGATGCGGCTGATGGGGAAGTATTCCTCAATCAGCTCAGGCGTCACAGCCGTATCGACCTGCATTTCACCGTCGATGGCGAGATCGGGCCGCATTTCCGTCACCAACTCCACGGCTTTTCGCACCTTTTCGGTCTGCGGCAAGCGGGAGCTGCCGAAGTTAGAGAAGGAGATCATGGCGATGACCGGATCGATGTGGAAATCTTTGGCGACTTCGGCGGCGCTGATGGCGATCTCCGCCAGTTCTTCAGCGGTGGGGTCGGGATTTACGGTGGCGTCGGCGAAGAAGTAGATGCGGTCTCGTACGATCATCATGTAGACGCCGGAGACGACGCTGACATGAGGCTGGGTGCCAATGACCTGCAAGGCCGGGCGC
>Ga0256832_1002907_pt1 | contig 11685 bp, 9 predicted proteins | sample 134614metaG_FD_190534 | JGI IMG/M metagenome (GOLD analysis project Ga0256832, IMG submission 190534) | Hydrothermal vent microbial communities from Lau Basin, Pacific Ocean - 134-614 | ecosystem: Environmental > Aquatic > Marine > Hydrothermal vents | place: Pacific Ocean: Lau Basin | collected...
ACATAAAAGATAGTCATTTTGCGATTATTTTCAGGAAAACAGAGAAAAACGCCCTATTCCATACCGCTCATTTTTTTATCGTTTTGATTACAGGGCAAGCTTACCTAAATTAGAGAAAAGGACAAGGAGCAGGCATGAGTTTGAGCGAATATATTACCCCGGAACATATAAAAACACCATTAACAGCCACGACACGGGATGACGCCATCCGCGAACTGATTGAATTGATCGCCCCGCGGCTAACGGATAGCGAGAAGGCTTATAAAGCCGTTTTGGAACGGGAAAAAATAATGACCACCGGCGTGGGCAACGGTCTGGCCATCCCCCATTGCAAACATGAATCCTGCCCCGACTTCGCCATCGCCCTGGGCGTTCACCCCACCGGCGTCGACTTCCGGTCCGTAGATAACAAAGAGGCCCGTATCATTGTATTACTGGTTGGCCCGGAAAACAGTCCGGCTCAGCACATTAAACTGCTCAGTCGCATCTCCCGCCTGCTCAACAACAAGGAGTTCCGGGAAAAAATATTAAACGCCTCTTCCGCTCAGGAAATAGCGGAGCTGATCGATGAATACGATAACACCCTGTAACTAATCGGCAAATCAGGCTGGTCGTATGTCCAAAAATGAAAAAAACACCGTCATCAGCGGCTATCGCATCATCGAAAAGATCGGCGAAGGCGGCATGGCAGAGATTTATACCGCCCGGCAGGCGGCCTTGCGCCGCATGGTGGTTATTAAAAAGCTCAAAGACCCCAACCGTGAAATCGTCGCCCGTTTTAAAAAGGAAGCCCTGCTCAGTGCCGGCTTCAGCCAGGAAAATGTTCTGAGCATTTACGATTTTATTTATCACGGCCGCAGCTACTATCTGGTGATGGAATATGTGGACGGCGAGGATCTGCGCACCCTCCTGGACCGCCATTCCCCCTTCCCCATCGACATCGCCGTTCTGATCATTCTGGAAATCGCCCGCGGGCTGGAGTACACCCATAATCAGAATATCATCCACCGCGACATAAAACCCGGCAATATCCTGATCTCCCGGGAGGGGAAGGTTAAACTGATCGATTTTGGCGTGGCCAAGGACGACGATGACTCCAAGCTGACCATGACCGGGCTTATCGTCGGCACCCCCGCCTATATGTCCCCGGAACAGGCCCACGGCGATCCGTTAACCCCGCAAAGCGACCTTTACGCCCTGGGTATTTTACTGTACGAGATGCTCACCGGACTGAAACCATTTTACGGATCCAACAACACGGAAATTCTGGCCAAGATCATCAAGGGACGCTATACGGCCGCGCCGGTACTCAACCCGGAAATTCCCCGTAAAATTCAACGCATCATCCGTAAATCCCTGCACCGCGACCGACGCAGGCGCTATAAAACCGCCACCGCCATGATCCATGATCTGGAGAAAACCCTGCCCTGGCAACATCGCGGCCGTAAAAAAATCATTCTGGCCCGTTTTCTGGAACAACTGGAAAACACCCCGGCGGTCACCACCGATGAAACGCTGAAAATGAGTATGGCCGAAAATGCCTCCGGCAGGGGCTGGCAAAGCTGGCGGGTGTTACTGCTGCTCTCCTTCATACTGGTCTCCTTTAGCACCCTGCAACGCTTTCACAAAACCCAGATGGGCTATATGCGCCTGGAGCACAGCGGGGTCAATCTGGAAGTCGAGGTGGATCGCCACCCCGTAACCGTCCGGCATTCCGGCGCCCTGATCGGCCCCTATTTAAAAGGGACGCACGAAATAACCGCCCGGGATATTCTGAGCAACGCCAGCTATATCCGCCGCTTCACCCTGGCGCCAGCCGATACAGCCCTCATCCGGCTGCAGTTTCCGGGGAATATGCAAAGCAGCTCCACCCGTTTCCTCATATCGGCGCCGGGGGCACAACTTTATATCGATGATATGCGTATCGAGAACAGTTCCCAAACCCTGCGGATGGCGCCGGGCTGGCATCATATCCGCATCAGCCGCGGCGACCGGACTCTTATCGACGAACAGCGCTTTTTCCGGCCGGCCGAGAGCTATACCTTTGTCTATGATCTTTCTCCCAACCGCTGATATCCAGACCCGGTAAACCGGCCATCCCGGAAAGTGCTTTGCACTGTTTTTTCTCTTTTTCCGTTTAAATCCGGTTTCATTTCTTTTTCTTTAGTGCCTTCGATCAAGATCACCCGAATCACTCCGATAAGATTTAAAACCATTAAACCCGGAAACAATGAAACACATCCTTATCCTTTTCGTTTTGTTCGCCCTGACCGCCTGTACGGAGCGGCTGTTTACCTCCGGGGAAACCGTTGTCCCCGAACCCAAATCCCAACCTGTATCCCGCGTGGAAATGTATCCCGTTGTGGCCGGCATGACCCTGGTACCGGGAGGCTGGTTTAATATGGGATCCAACAAGGCCGAGAATGAACAGCCCGTTCATCGCGTGTATGTTGATGATTTTTATATGGATGAGACCGAGGTGACGGTGGCCCAGTTCCGTGATTTTGTGCGGGCCACGCGCCGGAAGATGCCCAAACAGCCCTCCTGGAATAAAAGTAACCATCCGGTGGTCAACGTCACCTGGAAACAAGCCGCCGCCTATGCCCGCTGGGCCGGGAAACGCCTGCCCACGGAAGCGGAATGGGAATACGCCGCCCGCGGGGGGGCCATGAACTATAACTATGTTTTCGAAGGCAGCCGCGGTTATGGGAAAAACTATGAGAATATTGCCGATGAGTCCATGCGCCGGGTAAAGTTTCACTATCCGGTGGTGGAAGGGTATGATGACGGCTATGTTTACACGGCGCCGGTAGCCAGCTATCCTCCCAACCGCTTTGGCTTGTATGACCTGAACGGCAATGTGCTGGAATGGGTGGCCGACTGGTATGCCGACAAGTATTCACCGGGCGAGCAGCGCAATCCCCGCGGTGCCGAAAAAGGCTTTTACCGCACCCTGCGCGGTGCCTCCTGGAACCGCAGCGGAAAATATATGCGCGCCAGTTTTCGCAGTTTTTTTAACCCCGAGGTTCGTTTTGAGTTTATCGGATTCCGTTGTGCCCGGGACGCCCAGTTGCCCATTAGCAGGAAATAGCTTACACTACCGCCCAAGGGCAAACAGCTCAAATAAAAACAAATACCCTCTTCCCCGTTCCCTCACCGGTCAATGACAGGGGAAGGCAGACCCATTTGTGACATTATATTCCGGGATGCGATATGAAAAAACTTTATTTTGTACTTTCCCTATGCCTTACGCTTTCCGCTCAGCAGGATATCAGCTTTTTGGACAGACAGGCCATTGGCGCCACCGCCTTTACCAGGGCCCACCCCTCCTGGGATGGACGCGGCGTGATCATCATGATCATCGACAGCGGCGTGGATATGGGCGTGGCAGGACTGCTTTCCACCACGGAGGGAAAAGTAAAAGTGATCGATGTGCGGGACTTTAGCGGCGAGGGTGATATTCCCCTGGAGGAGGCCGCCCCGGGTCGCGAAAACGGAGAGTCTTTTCTGGAAGCACCGGACGGACGGCGTCTGTATGGCTATGACCCGTTTTTACCGTTGAGTTCCGATTCCCTTTTTTATATCGGCTTTTTTGAGGAAAAGCAGTTTTTGGATGACACCTATGTCGATATAAACGGTAACGGACGGCGGGACGACACCTTTGGCGTGGCCGTTTTTCTGGATAGCAGTGATGTCTGGCGGGCCATTGTCGATTTGGATGGTGACGGAAACCTGCATGATGAAAAAGCGCTGTATGATTACAGCCGGCGGTTAAAGCCTCTCGATTTCCGTTCGGTGCAAAAACAGCCCGCCCCTTTTGCCATTGCCCTGAAAATAGACATGATCGAGGAAAAGGCCGTTTTTCATTTTGACGCCAGCGGCCACGGCACCCATGTGGCCGGGATCGCCGCCGGTTATACCATCGGAGGATTGAAGGGCCTGAACGGCATTGCCCCCGGGGCACAGATTATTTCACTGAAAATCGGCGATGAACGGCTTTCCGGCGCGGCCACCACCAGCAACAGCATGCGCAAAGCCTATCAGTTTATCTCCGATTATGCCGAGGCCCATCCACGGCAAGCGGTGGTAGCCAGCATGAGTTACGGAATCGGTTCCGAGGAAGAGGGCCAATCGCTCATGGAATATCTGATCAATGATCTGATCGAAAGCCATGAGAATGTCTATATCTGTCTTAGCGCGGGGAATGAAGGCCCGGGCTTATCTTCCATCGGCCTGCCTTCCACGGCGGAGCATGCCCTGACCGTCGGCGCGGTGAACACGGCGCGCAGCGCCCGCGATAACATGGCCTCCTTTATAAAAAACGATAAGATCTTCGCCTTTAGCTCCCGCGGAGGTGAAACGGCCAAGCCGGATATTGTCACTCCCGGATCGGCCCTGTCCACGGTACCTCCCTTTGACGGATATGGTGTAAAGTCGGGAACCAGCATGGCCACGCCGCAGGCTTCCGGCGCCTGTGCCCTGTTGCTCTCCGCGGCCCTGCAAAGCAAAAAGGGCCTGCCCGATATGTTTTTACTGAAAAAGGCGCTGCGCTACAGTGCCCGCCCCCTCCCGGGTTACAGCATTCCCGACCAGGGCTATGGCATGGTCCGGGTGCCGGCCGCCTGGGATTTGCTAAAATCCCTGCTCAAGCGGAAAAACAAGCATATCCGGGGTTACAGCATCCGTACATTCAACCCGGGAAGCCCATCGGGTGTAAGCGCCGGATACTGGCGTCAGGGAGGCCTGTTCCCCACCCGGCACCATCCGCAAAGTTTTTTTGTCAACCCCGTTTTTTCGGACAGCGTATCGGAAAAGCAGAAACGAAACATGGTACACGGTTACCGTCTTACAACCAGCGCCGGATGGTTAAAAACCATACAAAAAAATGTCCGGCTTAAGCAGGATAACGCGGCGGAGATCAGCGTATATGCCGATCCCGGGGCCCTGCGCCGGCCGGGGCTGTACAGTGCGCGGGTAGAGGCCTACCCCATGGGCGGACTTTTCACCGATACCTCACCCGCAAACCGGGCCTTTGACTTTCCGGTCACCATCATCATCCCCCGCCATGCCGGGAGGGAGAAGAACTACAGCGTCACATGGAAGCATGAGCTGGCCGTCGGTGACTTGCAGCGTGATTTTATACAGATACCCACGGGAGCCACGGCCATGGCTCTGACCATCATGCCCCGGGATAAAAAAAGCCGTGTGAGCACCACCCTGTTCGACCCCCAGGGCCGTGAACTGACCGGCAGCCTTTATCTGGACGGACAAAAAACCACCCGCGCCGTAAAAAGGCTGGATGCCTCGGGCTTAAAGGACGGCATCTGGGAAATAGATTTTTACAACGCCCCCTCACATACGGAAACGGCCCGGTTTACCAGCACCGTTGCCTTTGGCGGCCTGCAATCCAGGCCCAGGGTATTGCGCCGTTTCTTTTTAAAAGACCAAAACAGCCCCCAGGCCACGCTGGAAATAAAAAACCACTTTACCACCATCTACCGGGCCGGTATTCACGGACAAATTGCCGGCATACAAAGAAAAATCCGCCTGCGGGGCCACAACGGCGCTTACAGTCAAAACTTTGAGATAAGCGACAGCTATAAAAATGCGGTCTTTAACCTGGAGATGGATAAAGCCGCCTTCAGCCGGCTCACGGATTTTGTAGTCCGTATCAAAGATGCCGATGAGCGGGTACTGGTGAATACCGCCATGACCTATGCCAAAATGGAGATTGTTTTTACCCCGGAAAGCAGCGGTCACTACACCCTGGAACTGTTACCGGCCTTTAGCGATGATCAAAATGACCGTTGGAGTATGGACATAAAGCAATCTTTTAACTATTTTAGAACCATCCGGGTTGTAAGCGATCGCGAGGATTTTTATCCCGATGTAACAAAAAAACTGAACATACGTTTACAAAAAATGCCGCAAATGGCGCCGGAAGGCTACTATCTTTATGGCGAGGTGTGGCTGGACAGCACGGAAATGGACGCCCTGCGTACCAGCATCCCCATCGAGATACGTACACGCATAGAATAAAAAAGGATCAAAAAACGTTGGCGGACAGCATTTTTTACAGCCTTTTGTTCGGACTGATCTGTCTGGACCAGAGGTATGTTTTCCAGTTTAACATTTCCCAGCCGCTGTTCACCAGCACCCTGATCGGCCTTTTAAGCGGGCATGTTCAGGAAGCGGTCTACTTTGGCGCGCTTGTACAGCTTTTATGGCTCAGCAATCTGCCCGTGGGAGCTTCGGTTATACCCGACGGCAACATCGCTTCCGTGATTGGTACCGTCCTCTATATAAAGTATTCCGCCATCTACGCCGAACATGGATACTTCCTGTTGTTGATTTCCATTTTTCTGGTGGTTCTGTTCAGTTATGTGGGCGGTCAGTTGGATATTTTCGCCCGTTACCGTAATGAACACATAATGAACCACGCTTTACAGGCTTTAAAACGTAAGGATAAAAAAGTGCGGCTGGGGGTCTATATCATTCCCTCCCTGCTGGGTCACTTTTTATTAAATGCTTTACTGATTCTGACCGGGATTGAATCCGCTTCGTGGCTTTTGGATATTTTGTATCAAAAAGTACCCGCCATACTCAACATCCATTGGCGTTTTGTGGAAATTGCGCTCATTGGTACGGGTATTGGCATGATACTGGGAATTTATCACGATAAAAAGAAGTATGCTCTTATAGGAGCGGCCGCCGTCCTGATACTTATCATCAGGATGATTCATTAGCGGCCGGGATAGCGGAGCTTTGAAACAGGTTTACCGCAGGGGTAAAATAAAACATGGTTAAAAAGATTTCACTTGCAGACAAGTTCAGCATCTTTTGGCGCTCCTTGTTTATCCAGGCCGGCTGGAACTATAAAGGTATGATCTCCATGGGGTTCAGTTTTGCCCTGGTGCCCATGGCCCGGCGGCTCTATAAGCATGATCCCGCGGCCTATAACGCTTTTCTCCGCCGGCATCTCGCCTTTTTTAACGCCCATCCCTATTTTGCCTCTTACGCCCTGGGCGCCATCGTGCGGCTGGAAGAAGATATTGCCGCCGGCAAGGTTTCCGTGGAACAGGAAGAACACTTTAAAAATGCGCTGATCGGCCCCCTGGGCGCCCTGGGAGACCAGCTTTTTTGGGGCATAATACGTCCGGCGGTATTTGCTTTTGGCGTCCTGGGGTATTATTTATATGATGATATCAATGATCAATTGACAATACTGCTTTTACTCTTTATGCTATATAACATTCCGCACCTTTATATACGCATACACGGATTTAGCCGCAGTTACCGGGATGGCTATCAGGTTTGCCGGATATTAAAGATTGAGAATTTTAAATATTTAAAATGGGCTTACATGGGACTGGGTCTGTTCTGTGTAGGTATTTTCGCCGGTCTCAATGCTCCGATACCGCCGCATGTGTACCCGATGGAGTTTTTGATATTTATCGTAAGCATTGTTGCGGCGGCTTATCTGAAAATTTTAAAAGCCCGGACTTATTTTGCCATGACCATACCGATACTCGTAGCCTTGCTACTGGAACTTATTACAGGAACCCTATGATCGAAGAAGTTTTACCGATATTGAACAAACACGGCCTGCACGCCCGGCCGGCGGCACGTCTGGTAAAAACAGCGGGACAATTTAAATCTAACGTTAAGCTGTTTAAGGATGGGCTGGAGGTTAATGCCAAAAGCATCATGGGCGTAATGATGCTGGCCGCCGAGCCGGGCAGCGAAGTGCTGCTGCAAATTGAAGGCGATGATGAACAGGAAGCCTTTAACGCCCTGAAGGAACTGTTTGAAAAAAAATTTCATGAAGAGTAACCCATGAACAAAGAGCTGGTTTTCAACACAAAAGTTACCGCGCCGGGCATTGCCATCGGCGCCGCCTTTGTATTTAAACCGTATAGCTATGAACTGGAACAAATCGCCAAAATAACCACCGAAAGCAGTCGGGAGCAGAGCCAGTTGGAAGAAGCCCGGCTAAAGGTTCTGCGGCAGCTCAGCCATGCCCTGAAACGTAACCAGCTCGCCCATGGGGATAAATTCGGCGCCATCTTTGAAAGCCAGATGGCTTTTTTGCAGGATGAAATCCTTTTGGATGAAATATTAAATGAAATCGACCAAAAGTCCTGCCACGCCGCCATAGCCGTTAACAGAGTGCTTTCGAGAAAAAGCGAACATTTTTTAAATCTGGATAACAATTTCTTCCGGGAACGGGCCTTTGACATTATCGACCTGCGTCAAAAATGGATACTGGCCCTGCTGGGACAGGGAATCGATTATCATCTCAACTATCCGGCCATCATTGTTGCCGAGAATCTCTCTCCTTCGGATACGGTTAATTTCAACCGCAACCTGCTGCTGGGCATTCTTACCGACCAGGGAGGCTATACATCCCATTCCGCCATTTTTGCCCGCGGCCTGAATATCCCCTCCATGGTCAACAACACCAATTTGAGCCAATTGATTCACAATAAGGATACGATCATCCTCGACGGTGAAAACGGCAAGGTCATCGTGCACCCTACGGCGGAGACCCTGGCCCGTTACAAATCCCTGCGGAAGGAATATATCAGTCTGAGCCGCATCAATCCCGCCGAGTGGCCGCAAAGCACACACACAGCGGACGGCCACCGCATACGGCTATTGTTAAATATAGAATTTGCCCATGAGGCCTCCCGGGTCGGAGAGTTTTCCGCCGACGGCGTGGGGCTTTTCCGCACCGAGGCCCTGTTGTTTGAACGGGACAATATTCCCGATGAGCAATGCCAGTTCAGCATTTATAAAAAAACGTTGAAAAACCTGAAAGGGGCTCCCTGTACCATCAGAACATTCGATCTGGGTGGCGACAAACTGCTCAAGGGGGTGACCGAATACAGCGAGCCCAACCCCTTCCTGGGCTGGCGGGCCATTCGTTTCAGCCTCGATAATCCGGTCATCTTTAAAACCCAGCTCAAGGCCATGCTCAAGGCCTCGGTCTTCGGTCATATAAAAATCCTGATCCCGATGATAAACACCATCGATGAAATATTGCACGTCAAGGAGTTATACAATGAGGTACGCCAGGAACTGCGCCTCAATAAGGTCCGGATGGCGGACGATATTGAACTGGGCATCATGATTGAAACCCCGGCCGCAGCCATCACCGCCGAGGCACTGGCCGCCTATGTCGATTTTTTAAGCATCGGCAGCAATGACCTCACCCAGTATACCCTGGCTGTGGATCGCACCAACAACCGTATCGCCGACCGCTATAACCCTTTTGAACCCGCGGTTTTAAAAATGATTGACCTGACCATCAGCGCGGCCCGAAAGAACGAAAAACCGCTTTCCGTTTGCGGTGAGTTTGCCGCCGATCCCCGGGCCATTCCCCTGCTGTTGGGAATGGGCGTCAAACAATTCAGCGTGGCCCCGGCCAATTTTTACATTGTGAAAAAAATAATCCATTCCGTAAATTTAACGGAGTGCGGGCAGCTTTACCACCAGGCCAAAGACAGTTACAGAGTCGAAGAGATCGAAACCCTCTGTGAACAGTTTCTGCAAAACAAGATGCCCGACCTACATACTATAAAGTAAGGAGCATAGAAATGTATACACCGGACAAAAGCAATTTCAGGCAGTTTCTAAACGATTTTCACTCCCAAATCGACGCCGGCAAAAAACTCAGCGACACGGCCGCCATCACTATCGATACAGACAGGGTCAATAATATCGTCTATTTCGGTATGGGCGGATCGGCTATCGCCGGTGATCTGCTTAAGGACACCCTGTTCCGGCAGTTAAAGGTGCCCATGTCCATCCACCGCACCTACCATGCCCCGGCTTATACCAATAAAAACAGCCTGGTTATCGCCTGCAGCTATTCCGGAAATACCGAAGAGGTGCTCAGTGCCATGAAGGACATTAAGGACAGCGGCGCCCAGGTGATTGTGATTTCCTCGGGCGGGCAGCTTAGCAAAAATGCCCTTGAAAAAAATGATCCGGTTATTTCCCTGCCGGCCGGCTATCCGCCGCGCATGGCCCTGGGATTTATGTTCTTCTCCCTGTACCATACCCTGGGGCGCAACGGCCTGGTGGAAGAGTATCAGGAAGATTTATCCTCGCTGAGCCTGTTTGTCAAGGAGGAGATCGCCAAACATGACGCCACCCGTCACAGCGGTCACATTCTGGCTTTTGAGCTGGCCAAAACCATGCACCACCATATCCCCGTTCTGTACTCCTCTTCACCCTTTTTGCAAACCATCAGCCGCCGCTGGCAAAACCAATTACATGAGAACGGCAAAGTGTTGGCTTTCCGCAATGTCCTGCCGGAAATGAACCACAATGAGATTGTCGGCTGGGAAATGGAACTGCCCTGCATGGAAAATCTGATGGCCGTATTTCTGGAGAACGAAAACCCCATGCCGAGAATTAAGATGCGCATCACGCACACCATCGAGGTTATAAAAAAGAGCGGCGTACCGCTTATTGAAGTATATTCCTCCGGCGAAACGGTATTTGAGAAAGTTTTTTCCCTTATCGTTCTGGGGGACTGGGTGAGCTACTATATTGCCCTGCTCAACAAGAAAGACCCCATGCATATCGCCAATATCGACTATTTAAAACAACAGTTAGCACAGGCCAATTAGCCTTTTTTTTAGGAGAACGTACATGTCTGAATTTCTTTTTTCGTCTGAATCCGTAACCGAAGGCCATCCGGACAAGATTGCCGATCAAATATCCGATGCGGTTTTGGACGCCGTTTTAACAGAAGATGCTTTTGCCCGCGTGGCTTGCGAAACATTTGTCACCACGGGACTGACCCTTATCGGCGGTGAGATCACCACCGAATGCTATGTGGATATTCCTACCATCGCCCGGGGTGTCATAAAGGATATTGGCTATACCGATGCCGCCTATGGCTTTGACTATAAAACCAGTGCCGTTATGACCACCATAGACCAGCAATCACCCGATATCGCCATGGGCGTGGATAAGGCCGGCGCCGGGGATCAGGGTATGATGTTCGGCTACGCCAGTAATGAAACCCGGGAATATATGCCCATGACCATTGCCCTGGCCCATCGCCTGACCCACCGCCTGGCCGCGGTGCGCAAGGATAACACCATCCCCTACCTGCGTCCGGACGGCAAGGCCCAGGTAGCCGTTCGCTATGTTGACGGCAAACCGGTCAGCGTGGAAAAGGTGGTTGTTTCCACCCAGCATGGCGAGGAGATCAGCGAGAAGGATCTGCGCGAAAGCATTATCGAAGAGGTGATCCGCAAGGTCATTCCCGCGGAGATGCTTTCCGACCAGGTGGAATACTTTATCAATCCCACCGGCCGTTTTGTTATCGGCGGCCCTCAGGGTGACGCCGGACTGACCGGGCGCAAGATCATCGTTGACACCTATGGCGGTGTTTACAGCCACGGTGGCGGCGCCTTCAGCGGAAAGGACCCCACAAAGGTAGACCGCAGCGCGGCCTATTTTGCCCGCTACATCGCCAAAAATATTGTCGCGGCCGGTCTGGCCGAGCGTTGCGGACTGCAGGTGGCCTATGCCATCGGAGTGGCCGAGCCGGTTTCCCTGATGGTCGATACCTTTGGCACCGGCGCCATGAGCGATGAGGATTTAGCCAAAAAGGTACAAAGTCTGTTTGACTTTACCCCGGCCGGTATCATCGAAACCCTGCAA